>Ga0255058_10000382_pt1 | contig 26566 bp, 21 predicted proteins | sample Cases_109_9_MG_FD_188637 | JGI IMG/M metagenome (GOLD analysis project Ga0255058, IMG submission 188637) | Seawater microbial communities from Amundsen Gulf, Northwest Territories, Canada - Cases_109_9 | ecosystem: Environmental > Aquatic > Marine > Gulf | place: Canada: Northwest Territories... | reverse complement strand
CGCGATGTTTTAGATTTTTTCATGGACTATGAGATAAAAGTACTGCCAGAAAAAATAAAATCAAAAGACGACAAAACCGCCGAAATAAAGCAGAAAAAACAAGATTTTTCTGACAAAGCAGATGGTTTCCTTTCTGACCTTCAAAAACGAATGAAAGAAGGAAAAGATCAGATACTATCCTATGCAAAAGATACGGGAGCATCATTTGATAAAGCAACTCCTAATTTTGAAGGAAGTATTTCAGATGTCGAAATGTTCTCCGTGCTTAGACTAATTGTAGAATATGAAACCGGGATAAAAATACCCGCCACGCATAATGGCCTTGGATATAATAATCTAATATTTATGTCTTTGCTTTTGGCGAAAATGCAAGTCAATTCAGATGAGAATTATTTAGGCAGCAACGCAAAAGTTTTTTCAACTTTGTCAATTGAAGAACCCGAAGCACACTTGCATCCTTCAATGCAGTACAAATTCTTGAAATTTTTAAAAGAGAATATGAAAAAGAAAAAAGTTAGGCAATTATTTGTGACTACCCATTCAACACATATTACATCGGCAATATCATTAGACGAAATCACTTGTCTCTATAGTGAGAATGGACAAACAAAAGTCGGTTATCCAGGAAAAGTATTCCCCGATGATAAAAGCAAGAAATATGTTCAACGATTCTTGGACGCCACCAAAGCAGATATGCTTTTTGCCCAGAGAGTTATTTTGGTAGAAGGACTGGCAGAGCAATTACTCCTTTCAATTCTGGCAAGATATATGGGTAAATCATTAGAAGATGACCATATTGCTGTAATAAATGTTGGGGGAAGGTTCTTTGATTACTTCCTACATTTGTTCGACAACCCAAAGCCTCATACCATTCCCAAAAAGATAGTGTGTCTTACTGACAGAGACCCAGTAAGAAAATCTTTGTCTGGCGAGAGTTTCTCAACATGCTATCCATTTCAGCATAATCAAAACACAGCAAGCTATGAGTACAAAGACAACGCAACTGATAAAATAAAGCAATATGAGGCCCACTCCAATGTCAAGTTCTTCAGCCAAGATGAGGTGAAGGGAAAAACATTTGAGTATGACTTAATAATACATAATCCGACATTGGAACTTCTAGTTACAGACTCAATGAGCAATCAAGCTGAAATTAAAGACTTGATGTGTTTCTTCAAGGACAACAAATCAGTTGAGGAACTTCTCAATAAGCTCCCAGAAGGGACTGAAGCAAAACCAAATATAAAGAACAATGATATAAAGCAAGGAATAGACGAATGTAACTGGACAAACGATGATGACAAAAGAGCGGCAATTATTGCTTCGCGTTATCTAAACTCAATTGTTAAAGGTGAGAATGCGTTGGAGCTCGCTTATGTCTTGGAAAACAATCTGAATAAAAAGGAACAAGCAGGCTATCAAGATTTTATTGTCCCCAACTACATCGAAAACGCATTAGAGTGGATATGTCGATAAACCGAATTGCATCAGAATCCTTGCTCATTGATATAGAGCGCCATTTCAGAGTATCGGCAGGGCCGGGTGCTGGAAAAACGCATTGGTTGGTTGAACATATAAGAAATGTTTTGCATCGTTCTAACAGATTAGGCAAAACTCGTAAAATAGCTTGCATCACATACACGAATATAGCTGTTGAAACCATTCTGAGTCGTTTGGGCACTTCTGTCGATTGCGTAGAAGTATCAACTATCCATAGTTTTCTGTACAAATATATTATTAAGCCCTATGCATCATTCATTGCAACTAAATTTGGATTAAGTATAGCCCGTATGGATGGTCACGATGACCCCTTTATCAATTTTAAATATGTAAAAAATTGGATAGGGGCACATCCGGAAAAAAGTAAACTCATACATCCATATACTGAAAACCAATTAACAAAGTTACCCGATAATAACGAAGCACTTGCAAGATGGCTATCATCTTTGGGTTACTGTTTTGACTCATCTAATTCCCTGATAATTAGCAATAAACGGAGTGAAGCATTTTATTTAGATGCCAACAATTCGAGAAGATATTTAAATGCGAAATGCTTGAATATATTAGAAACTGATTTCCTTTCTTATAAGAAAATATATTGGGAAAAAGGTATTTTATTTCATGATGATGTCCTCTTTTTTAGCTACGAACTAATTCAGAATTTCCCCTTCATCTTGCAGGTATTGAGAGCGAAATTCCCTTACTTTTTTATTGATGAGTTTCAAGATACTAACCCGATCCCAGCAGCTATCCTGCATCAGATTGGGCTGAGTAACACTATTGTAGGAGTGATTGGAGATACAGCACAATCAATCTATGGCTTTCAGGGTTCAGAACCTGAAAAATTTACTTCCTTCAACCTACCCGAGATAATCGATTATCAAATGTCAGAGAATAGACGAAGTACCAATGTGATCGTGCAAATCCTAAATGGGATACGTTCGGATATTCAGCAAATAAGCTACAATGATGAAATAGGTGTTCAGCCAATGATTATTGTTGGAGAAATGACCGATTCACTCAGAAAGTCAAAAGAACAATGTAGCAGCGAGAAGATATATTCCTTATCGAGACGCAATATTACTTCAAACGCAATGAAACGCGAGATTAGTGGAGTATCATTGAACGACCATCTGCTTGAAGAATTGTTGGAGAAGGACAAACCAAGCAGCAGCAATAGATACAGAAGCAAAGTGGTTAATGCTTGTATAAAATCTACAGAGTTAGCCCGTGAAGGCAAATTCAAGGATTCAATCAAAGAGTTAGAAAAGATCTTCAAGGCCAAGGCAGATAAGGTCAGAGGTAAAAAGGAAGCATTGAAACATATACAAACTCTTTTAAGTAAGTATGATGATTACAAAGATGGATCATTGTATGAGTTCTACTTAGTCGTCAAAGCCGACATCAAGAATGATATTTCTGACTTGAGAAGTGGAGCGATCAAAACCTTTTATGAAGGACATACTTACCAGCAATTGTCGTTATGCGTAAGAATAGTAGAGGATACAAGCATGCATAAGACAATTCACAAAGCCAAAGGAGACGAATTCGATAACGTATTGCTCATATTGCAAGAAGAGGATGATTTGGCGTTCTTACTGAACCCTGATTTGACTGCGACAAACAAAGAAGCTGAAGAACAGAGGATAAATTATGTTGCTGTAAGTAGAGCTAAGAAACGTTTCTTTGTTTCAGTACCTTCTTTGCAGGCAAGCAAGAAATCGATATTGAGTGGCAAATTTCAAATTGAGATACTCTAAATCAAGAAGTACATGGTATGATTATGCCAATCATATGCTGACCGTTTGTGCGGTCAACCTTATTGAGGACATTGATGATAAAGATACACATAACAATTTTCTGCACCTGACTGATGTTTCGCTGCGCTCCACACCAGCAGGTGAGAGATACGTTAAACAAACATAAAGAGACTATGCTGAAAATTTTATAATGATAAATTGAAAAGTGAAAAACCATGGATGATAAGGCGTTGCGAAAGGACTTAATTGAATTATTAAAAGGTGGTCAGGCACATGCCACATTGGAAGAAGTACTGAATGACCTCAAACCTGAACTCTGCAACAAACGTCCTCAACAAGGAACGCGTTCTGTATATGAAGAGCTTGAGCATATGCGGCTCGCTCAGGAAGATATTTTAAGATACACTCTCGATCCTGCCTGGAAATCTCCTGAATGGCCGGATGGCTTCTGGCCACCCGATACTGATAAAATAACAGAAGAAATTCTGTCAAATGCTGTTTCGCAATTCTTCAAGGATTTGGATGAATTGATTGTGCTGGTAGAGAATCAGAAATTTGACTTAACGGCACTAATACCCCATGGAGAAGGCCATACTTATTTGAGAGAAGTACTGCTTGTTGCAGATCATAATGCATATCATCTGGGAAAAATCGTGCGGACATTAAGTCAACTGGGCGAATAAAATTGGCAAAATGAATTAAAGATTTGGATAAAGAGGAACAGACTCCAATGAATCAGCGTTGAATTTTATTTATATTTATCCTTCAAAAGTTTCTTGTAATCTCCTTTGTTTTTTATAAGCCCTGCTTCGTATAGAAAAAGTGATGGCAGGAATCTTAGTTTTCTGATTTTGTCTGTTTTAGCATAGGAGAGCCATAATCCATCTTTTGCTCTTGTTACCGCTACATAAAAAAGCCTTCTTTCTTCGTCTATGCTCCCACCTTTATTGGCTAACTTTCTATTCGGGAAACGCCCATCCATTAAATCCAGGATATAAACGTCTTTAAACTCCAGGCCCTTACTGGCATGAACAGTTAAGAGGTTAACTCCCTCGCCCTTTGTAAGTTCATTTGAACCTAGTATCATGGCGTTGAGAAAGCGTTGATTGTCAGTATAGTTTTGTGTAAGGTCTTTAATAAGAGCAACTTTTCTTTTAATATTTAAAATAGCCCTCTCTTTTACCTCTTCATTGATTTTCTTGTTCCTATCTAAAGCCCTTTGATTAGCTAAAATATCGGCAATGTATTTGTAGATCTTTGATTCACTTATCGCTTCGACCATAGAGATTGGTTTTCTGATCCTTACTATTCTTTTATATAATAGATAAAAATCATTAAAAAACCCGGCGCTCTCTTCTGTGAATTTTGGATGCTTGAGTATTGAACTGTTTGAAATCTTATCATCAAACTCCAGGTGTGAAAATTTAGATTCACTTTCTAAATGAACAAAATCATCAAACAGTGCCAGTTGGTAATTCACTTTTCTCTGTTCAAATGGGTTCCTTATATGAGTATCCGGGTGCAGGATCCCCTCATAAGCGGAACCGCGTCCCAGCCTTTTCAAAGCTTCAAAAATGTCTTTTGCGGTTGCACTACCGATACCTTTCGCATATTCGAAAATATGAATAAAGGCCATCATGTCCTTTGGGTTTACAAAAAACGAGTACATATCAAAAAGTATTTTTACCTCTTTAGCATCAAAGAAACTTTTCCCTCCCTTCCTTTTACAGGGTATACCAAGCTCTCTTAAACTGGCTTCTATCCCATCTGCGGAAGAGTTATTCCTGAAGATCACGGCGACATCTTCATAATTTGAGGGGTTTGCTTTTATCATATAAGAGACTTTGCTATACTGCTCAAAAAGGTCATTGAATTCTAATAGTGTCGGGCTTACAGGGTCGTCTTTTCTAACAACTATTAACTCTTTTGGATATATTCTATCATTGAACTTTATCACTCTATCTGCCAGGGAGAGGATTAAGGCGGTTGATCTATAATTTTTTTTAAGAGCAAATACTTTCGCTCCAGGAAACTTTTTTGAAAAAGAACCGATTAGATTTATATTGGCGCCATTAAAAGCAAAAATACTCTGGTCATAATCACCAACACAAAAAAGTGAAGAAGGATCCATTCTGTCTATCAGTGAACCTTGAAGGGAGTTTGTGTCCTGATACTCATCTACCAGAACCTCTTTAAAGTTTACAAATATATCAGTGTTTAAGAGGTTTCTCGTTTTTATAAGCAGGTCATTAAAATTTATGTAGCCGTAGCTCTCTTTCATCAACTCATATTCATTAGATATGTCTTCATATATATCACAATAGAAGTCATGGTCAGGGTAGTTTTCACTCATCCAGTCTCCAAAGCCAAGTTCCAGTTCAGTGTTTTGATAGAACGAATAGATATCATAAAGATAATTAGCTGAGTATTCAGTTATCTTATAAGCAAGTTTTTTAAACTCACGTTTTTCATAAATGCTTCTAAAAAGTGTTTTAAGTTCTGTTTGTTGTTTCAGCAAAAGGCCTGGATTATGCCTCTTTAAAAGCTTATAACAAGTTGCGTGAAAGGTACCGGCTTCTATTTTTGAAGTAACATCTTTAGGGAAAAAGCGTGTCAGTCTTTCCACCATTTCAGTTGCTGCTTTATTGGTAAAAGTGAGTAATAAGATTTCTTGTGGCGAGACATTAGAATTAAGAAGATGAGCGATTCTTCCAACTATTGTTGACGTTTTTCCAGTTCCGGCAGACGCAATAACAATGTTGTGTCCGGATTTAGCAGTAGCGGCGTTTAACTGTTCTTCGTTTAAGAGGCTTAATGGCATTTTTATCTTTATATTTTTTTGTAATCCGTATTTTAGATAAATGTTTTGCTGAAGCGATTAATTTAGATTTGGAGTCTTTGTTTCATTACACTTCAACTGCATAGTTTTTCAGAATCGTACTTGCTAATACACGATGCTCTAATTTCATGCGAAGCATTGTACGCTTAATATTTAATATACAAAGTTAAATATTAAGCATGTAAATATGTTTAATTTCAGACGGAATTATATTCCGCAGTACTTATTGTTAATCTTGTAGATACCATTTAATTATCAGGTGGCGCTTAGGGACTGATTAAAGATAGATTGGCATATTCGCTATGGTTAATGTCCGCGTCCGCTTTGGCTGGATTCCTTGCCTGCCCGACATAGTTCAGGCGGGCGAAAGCAAGGTTTGTCATGTGCATGAATATTTAGTTAGTATTAGATACATATGCTGTTAGCCGTTCTGCTTTATCTAATGTAGTAAGCAGTATTATTTTTAATGACATCGTGAATAAGAAAATATAAGATATTGTGTACTAGCCCGAACGAGTCTGAAGTGACATGTATGGCAATCCTTTAGGTATGCTTTCATGTAACAAACGCAAGGCTAAAGCCTCGCCCTACATGTTATATAACAAAATATTTTCCAGAGCTTAGCTCTGGAAAACGAGCCATACAATATATATTCTATCTGATGGGTGATATCGTTTTTTCGCAGATTATACAACAATACCAGATGAGAAAAGATTAAGAATGACAGAATTTAATAAAGTAAACACAAGAAATGGTTCAATATATTACAAGATTAGATTAGTGGTACAAGTACTTGTCTTTGTTGTTTTCATTTGTCTGTTGATATATGCAGATCCCATTGCCGAAAAGGATGGAACGGTGGATATATTTCTTCGTATGAGTCCGCTTTCTGCAATTGGTGCAATGGTAGCGGCAAAGGAATTTATAGTAAGGTATTGGCCGGCTATTATTGTACTGGCAGCCTCTCTATTTTTAGGCCGTTTCTTCTGCGGTTGGATATGTCCTCTCGGGACAACACTTGATATTTCAGATCGTTTACTGAAGAAACAAAGAAGCAGGGTCTCATATAAGATTTATGATGCCAAGCGGTTGAAATATTATATACTGGCCTTTCTCCTCTTAAGCCTGTTTATAGGCCACCAGATGGTTGGTTGGCTTGATCCAATCAGTATTGTAACAAATGCATATACAATTGTTATCCATCCTTATCTCGTTTCTCTAATCAACTCATTTTTCAACTTTCTTCATAAATTCTACCTGATAAGCATTGTAAGCGACAAAGTCCATGTTTTCATAAATGAAGCGTTATTTGCCAGGCATGCGCCTTTTTTCAGAGGGCATTTCATTTTCCTGATAGTGCTTTCTGCAATCATATCCTTAGGTTTGTTTTATAAGAGATATTGGTGCAGGAATCTGTGTCCATTAGGTGCCCTGTTTTCTCTGTTCTCAGATTGGTCTATTTTTAAGCGTGTTGTGGGTGAGCATGTTTGTGATAGCTGTGATAGATGTAAGGTAGATTGTAAGATGGGGGCGATTGATGATACGGGAAAGAAAACACAGGCAGGTGAGTGCATTTTATGCATGAAGTGCCAGGATATATGCCCTACAGGAGCAGTCAGGTTTACGTTTAAACAGCCGTCGGAACAGGTAGTCCCTGTAAATTTGACAAAGAGAGGTTTTATAACGGCGTGCGTTTCAAGCGCAGTTGTAGCTCCTCTTCTATCACTGAACTTTCAGAAGAAGAAGAGTAATGGTGATCTTGGAATTATACGTCCCCCCGGCTCAATCCCTGAAGATAAATTCCGGGCTAAGTGTATAAGATGCGGCGAGTGTATGAGAGTGTGTAAAACAAATGGCCTGCATCCTACAATTTTAGAGGCGGACTTGAGTGGAATGTGGACCCCACAGCTGATCCCACGGATTGGGTATTGCGCCCATGATTGTGTACTGTGTACAAGGGTTTGTCCTTCAGGGGCAATTACCAGGCTTCCTAAAGAGAAGAAGAAACGGTTGGCAATAGGAAAAGCCAGGATAGATAGGAACAGGTGCATCCCGTGGGTAGGCTACGCGCGATTACCGGATCTGGACAAGAATTGGGAGGATGTCAGTTGCGGCGTATGTGAAGAGGTTTGTCCCGTCCCGACAAAAGCAATCCATTTCAATACATATGTTCATGGTAATGGTGAAGAGATAAGAAGGGTTTATGTAAGAGAAGAAGCATGTATAGGATGTGGTTTCTGTGAAAAAGTTTGTCCTGTAAATGGACGTTCTGCAATAGTTGTTGAAGGGATACAGCCCCAGGTAATGACAAGCGAAATTGGTATGCTGGAAAATGACCTCTTTCCTGTATCTATTGAAGACTGGAAGAGAAAAGGAAAGCCGACCGTGTATGCCGGCAAAGATAAACTCTTTGAATACATCAATGGAGGTGCAGAGGTTTATTTGTCTTATTCATTTATTCAGGTGTCAAAAGCTGTGTATGTTATGAAGGATACTGATAATTCTGTTAAGGTGGACATCTGGGAATTTGGCAGTTCAGATGATGCCTACGGTATATTTGCAAAGGATAGAGCAGGGCAAGGCGTAAATATTGGAAACGAAGCCTCGTTATATGAGAATTATCTGTGGGTATGGAAAGGTAAGTATTTCATGAGTATTGAGCCCTACAGAGGGAATGTTAGCCCTGATGATACTACATTTATTGGTACCGCTATTGTAGACAACATACCTGCCGGTAGGGTTAGTTTGCCGGCTATTCTAATGTATTTACCTGAGGACGGATATATCCAGGGAAGCTCAAGATATTTTCACAAAAAGATAATCCTTGATAATATTTACATTTCAGACAAGTTTATTGATAGAAATGTATTAAACCTAAGCGAACAGACAGATGCAGTAGTTGCTGATTATAAACCTGACAAGAGCAGTCTGCCTTTCAAAATGTTGATAGTCAAATATCCTGAAAAGTCAGTTGCAGAGGAATCCTTTAGGAATTTCATTGAGTTGAGAAAATCATGGGGTGAAGACAGTGTTAAAACTGACACATTGTATACATTTGAAGATTTGAAAGGTAAGTATAGCAGCATATCCTGTATAAATAGTTTCTTGGTGATTACGTTCCTTGTAGAAACGAGAAAAGACTCGGAATCGTGTGTTAATGCTGTTATTTCAAAGGTTAAGGTGAATCAGGGCTAAGTTTTTTATTGGCAATCTGAATACCTTTGTGATATATTATTTGTTTCTTAAATAGGGAGATGGAGATGGGTATAGAAAAAGGACTGAAAAAAGGGATAATTGAGGGTAACAAAGTACACGATACCGATACAGGCTCGCCGGAAGTACAGATTGCTTTGTTGACAGAGCGGATAAAGCATCTGAGTGATCATCTTAAAGGACACAAAAAAGATCATACTTCGAGGCGCGGTTTACTTATGATGGTTGGTAAAAGGGCTAGGTTACTGAAATATCTTAACGGAAAGAATGAAGAAGGTTATAAGAGCCTGATAAAGAAGTTGGGCATACGTCGTTAAATCGGTTGTTGAAAGGATCTGAAAGTGAAATCTAAAGTTGAAGAGACTGTTGGCGGGGAGACCCTGAGTATTGAGTCCGGTGTAGTTGCAAAGCAGGCGGATGGCGCTGTTATAGTTCGTTATGGGGATACGGTCGTGTTGGTTGCGGCAGTATGTGGAGAATCTAAGGGTTTTGATTTCCTCCCAATGACGGTTGATTATAGAGAAAAGACTTATTCTGTCGGAAGATTTCCTGGAGGGTTTTTTAAACGTGAAAGCAGGCCCACCAACAAGGAAATATTGACAATGAGGATGACGGACAGGCCGATGCGTCCTCTTTTTCCGAAAGGATATTCAAATGAAATCCAGATAATGTCGGCAGTATTATCTGCAGATAAAGACACTGATCCAGACGTTATTTCCATGGTAGGAGCTTCAGCGGCTGTCGCTATATCCAGCATACCATTTAACGGTCCTACGGGCTCGGTGCGGGTAGGGCTTATAGATGATGAATTTGTAATCAATCCAAAAAATTCAGAACTTGAATCCAGTATGATGAATCTGGTTGTTTCCGGGACAGAAGATGCCGTAATGATGGTAGAAGCTTCCGGAAAGGAGGTTACTGAAGACAAGTTTGTTGATGCGATAATGTTCGGTTTTGCTGAAATCAAAAAGATAGTACAAATGCAAAAGGAGCTGGTTGCACAGTGCGGGAAGGAAAAACAGGAGCATGAGGAGCCAACAGTAGATACTGTGCTACTTGATGAAATAAAGGCAAAGGTTTATGAAGATATTAAGGTGCAATCCGTAGTCAGTGGAAAGTTTGCCCGCAAAAAGGCGTTAAAAGAATTACGCAATAAATTAATTGAAGAAGATTGTGCTGATACAGATGAAGAAGATAGAGAAAGCAAAATTAAGGAAGTTTTTGGTGTGCTTGTGGAAGAAGCAGTACAGGAACAGATTATTAAAGAGCATAAAAGATTAGACGGCAGGGGTCTCAAAGATATAAGGCCGATTACGTGTGAGGTCAGCTTCCTGCCGCGGACACACGGTTCTGCTCTGTTTACGAGGGGAGAAACACAGGCGCTTGTAGTATCTACGCTGGGGACGTCAATTGATGAACAGCGTGTAGATGGCCTGGTGGAAGGATACACCAAAAAGTTTATGCTGGATTATAACTTTCCATCTTTCTGCGTAGGCGAAGCGAAGCCAATTCGAGGACCGGGCAGAAGGGAAATAGGCCATGGAGCCCTGGCTGAGAAGGCCCTGGAGCCAATGGTTCCTGCTTATGAAGACTTTCCATATACCATACGGATAGTATCCGACATTCTTGAATCAAACGGGTCATCTTCAATGGCCTCCGTGTGCGGCGGTACGCTCTGTATGATGGATGCAGGGATCCCGATGAAGCGGCCGGTTGCCGGTATAGCAATGGGATTAGTAAAAGAGGGTGATGAAGTTCGAATTCTGTCTGATATATTGGGAGACGAGGATCATTTGGGGGCTATGGATTTCAAAGTAGCCGGGACTGAAGATGGCATCACCGCCCTCCAGATGGATCTCAAGATATCAGGTATAAGTGAGCAAATTATGAGGGATGCGCTTGTTCAGGCGAAAGAAGGTAGAATGCATATTCTGAAGGAAATGCTGACTGCTATTGAGAAGCCTCGCAGCGAAATTTCAGTTCATGCTCCAAAACTCGTTAAGATTAAAATAAATCCTGAGAAGATTGGTTTGGTTATTGGCCCTGGTGGCAAGAATATCAAGAAAATACAAGAGGAATCAGGAACACGAGTGGAAATAGAAGAAGATGGAACCATTATAATTTCAGCTCCTACTCTGGAATCAGTAGAGCTTGCGAAGACTTATATCAAAGGGCTCACAGACGATGCTGAAATAGGAAGAATATATAATGGTAAAATTGTTTCCGTTAAGGAATATGGTGTTTTTGTTGAGATAATGCCGGGAAAAGAAGGCCTGGTACATATTTCTGAACTTTCTAATGATTATATCGAGAAAGTAGAAGATGCGGTAAAAATGGGTGACGAAATTAAGGTGAAATTGATAGGAATAGATGATCAAAAAAGACTAAAGCTGAGTAGAAAAGCTGCCTTAAAAGAAGAAAGTGCTGTTCAAACTACAACTAGTACATAATAGTTAAAAAATATTGGGACTTGTTATTTTATTACATCATTAAGAAAATCTTTATAGGAGGTAAAGTAAGAAAAGAATGTAAGAAAGGGTTTTTAGGCAAGTCATTATTTTATATATTTGTAAATGTACTATGAGAAATGAGGAGTAGAAATGGCAATAAAAGGTACTGTAAAGTGGTTTGATGTAAAAAAAGGCTTTGGTTTTATTCAACAGGATGACGGTAACGATGTATTTGTTCACCATTCAAATATCTCGGGAAGCGGTTTCAAAGTTTTAGAAGATGGTGAGAGTGTAGAATTTGAAGTTGTAGAGGGTGATAAGGGGTTACAGGCTGAAAATGTTGTGAGAGCCGGAGAAGTGCAGGCATAAATCTTTATTTGTTATTACAAGCCAAAGCCAGGAAGGTAAATAAATATGCTTTCCTGGCTTATTTTTTTTAAGCATATTTTAAAAGTCTGAAAGGGATGACAAAGAATAATACAGATTCTGCTGAATTAGATTCTCTGAATACACTGGCTGCCGGATTAGTACATGAAATAAAAAATCCTTTGAATGCCATAAGCATAAATTTGCAATTACTAAATGAAGATTTGCAAAATATTAATATAGAGAAAGACTCAAAAATGTCGAGAAGAGTCAGGTTGTTGCAGAATGAAGTTAACAGACTGGATAGTATACTCAGTGATTTCCTGCGATTTGCAAAGAGACATGAACTTCATTTGGAGGCTTGTGACATTAATGAAGTTATCGATAGTGTGCTCGATTTTATAAGTCCTGAAGCCATGCAGAATTCTATTAGAATACTTAAAAGCTATGATAAAAAATTGCCAAAATGTAATCTGGATAGTAACGTAATAAAGCAGGCTTTATTAAATGTGATACTTAATGCTCAACAGGCAATGCCGGAAGGCGGAGAACTTATAGTGAGAACCTATGGAAACAGTGAAGACATTTTTATAGATATTACCGATACCGGAGTCGGTATTCAAAGTGATAAAATAGATAGAATATTTCAGGTTTACTATTCAACAAAGAAGAGCGGTACCGGTCTTGGGCTTCCTGCTGCTAAGAGAATCATTGAGGAGAATAAAGGTACAATCAGTATACGTAGTGAAGACGGCAAAGGGAGTAGTTTTTTAATAAAACTGCCTGTAAATAGTAAATTTCAAGAAGAGTAATATAACTATGGATGCAAACATATTAATAATCGATGATGAAAATGATCAGGCCGAAGCGATAGCAGAAAGCTTGAGAAATGTTGGATATACATGTTCGACGGCCGAGAGCGGTAATAAAGTGGTCGATATTATTAGAAAAGACAGGATAGACGTGGTGATTACAGATTTGGTAATGCATGATATAGACGGGATGAAAATTTTAAAGGAAATAAAGGAGAAGGCGCCGGACACAGAAGTTATCCTGATAACTGGTCACGGTACAGTTGAAACCGCAGTTGTCTCAATGCAAAAGGGGGCGGCAACGTATCTTTTAAAACCGATAAACATAAACCTTTTAAGGGCTGCAGTTGATAAGGTTGTAGAGAAGCAGGATATAGTGAGAAGTAACATAGAATTGCATAAGCAACTCGAAGAAAAATTTGGCTTTGCTGGTATTGTCGGCAATAGCCAGCAAATGCATAGAATATTTAATATACTTAAACAGATTGCTTCATCCACTGCGACCGTCCTGGTAGTGGGTGAAAGTGGTACAGGAAAAGAATTAATAGCCAGGGCGATTCATTACAATGGGCCGCGTAAGAATAATCCTTTTGTCGAATTAAACTCTGCTGCAATTTCAGAAACTTTACTTGAAAGCGAGTTGTTTGGACACGAGAAAGGTGCTTTTACAGGGGCTTTATATCAAAGAAAAGGGAAATTTGAATATGCAAATAATGGCACTTTATTTCTGGATGAAGTAGGAGACATGCCACTTACAACTCAAGCAAAACTGTTAAGAGTAATAGAGGACGGGAGGATTGTCCGTATTGGCAGTAATGAAACGATAAAGATAGATGTAAGAATAATAGCTGCTACAAATAAGGATTTGGGAGAGTTAGTAAAGGATAGTGTATTTAGAGAAGATTTGTACTTCAGATTTAATGTTATATGCCTGAGGCTGCCACCCTTACGAGAACGGCAGGAGGATGTTTTCCTGTTAATGGATACGTTTATTAAGGAATTCTCTAAAAAGAATGGTAAGAAGATTAAAGATATAACTCCGGAAGCGAGGAAGATTTTGTTCCGGTATAATTGGCCTGGAAACGTCAGAGAACTTAAAAATTGTATTGAAAGTATGATCGTTTTCGATCAAAATGGAGTACTAGATATAGATGATATACCTGAGCATATATATAAGAGTAATAGAACAGCACTGACCGGGCCTGTTTTTCCTGTTGGGATAACATTAGAGGAAATGGAAAAGGAAATAATGAAGAACACTTTGGCATATGTGGGTGGGAATAGAGGAGAGACCGCAAGGATACTGGGGATTGGAGAAAGGACACTTTACAGGAAACTGGAAAAGTACAACTTGAAATAAGGAAGGTAATAATGGCCGAAATCAGATTATGTGGTAAGTGTAAAAAAAGTATTCCTCATAAGGATATAGAAGCAGGGGTAACTACAGAGCGTTATGGACAATTAATTTGTAAGGAATGCTCAGAGGCCTTTAGTAAGAAGAAAGACAAGGGGGGGGCAGATGAATTACAATTCCTCTTTGAGTCGATTCTAAGAGAAGTAAAGAATATTGGAAGAGTGCTGACGTATGAGTCAGGTTCATGGCTGAATATCGTTGGTGCTGTGGCGCAGTGTTTTGTTTTTGGTGCATTAGTATTTGCTTATACCAATAAAAGTGGAGATGTGAATTCTGCTTTACTCCTTGCTATTATTTTTCAGCTTATGGCACTCACTTTTTTTGTGATTAAAAAATAAAATAAAATACTGCAAATCATACTTTATTTTGGTGGCACATTTCAAATTCTCATATATTCAAACAATGTTACAGTTGGATGAACTTGACAATCTAATTCCTTTATGTTAATTTTATTAAGCTTTGTTTTCACAATTTTAATATAAAATAATAGGAAAGAATCATGCGGTATCAAGTGGCAATAAGATATGGTATTTTAAGAAACGTCGAAAATGCTTTTACTCAAATTTCAGATTTGAGGAAAGGTGACAAGGTTGTTATGCGTTCTTCACGTGGTGTAGAATTTGGTGTGGCTCTTTCACAATCACAGGAGTTGGATGATGAAGCAGTTGTTTCGGATATGGGAGAGGTGCTGCATAAGATTACAGAAGAAGAAAAGAAAAAGCAGAAAGAGATTGAAGAAGAAACAATACCATCAGAATATAATTTCTGTCAGGAAAAAATAAAAGAACACAAGTTGCCAATGAAGCTTGCCAGCGTTGAACACCTTTTTGGGAGCAAGAAGATAATATTTTACTTCCTGGCTAAAGGGAGGGTTGATTTCAGAGAATTGGTTAAGGATTTAGCCAAGATGTACAAATCCAGGATTGAGATGAAGCAAATTGGTGTTCGAGACGAAGCTAAATTATTAGCAGAATATGAACATTGTGGCAGGGAGCTTTGTTGTAGAACGTTCTTGAGAAATTTAGAACCGGTTACCATGAAGATGGCTAAAAATCAGAAAGCAACACTTGATCCGTCAAAAATATCAGGTAGATGCGGCAGGCTGATGTGCTGCTTGAGATATGAAGATGAAGCGTATGAAGAAATGAAACACACGCTCCCGAAGAAAGGGACATTAATAGTTACCACCAAGGGTGTTGGTGAGGTGGTGGACTATGATATCTTACAGCAAAAAGTAACTATGGAAGCAAAAGACAAAAAGTTGGTTGTTGTAACAAAAAAGGAGATTTTAGAACAAGTAAGCGGCGCACGAACAGGTATGGCAACGGGATGTGGATCTGCCTGTGATCATGGACACGGGAATGACTGAAGATAAAAAAAGTTTTTATGTTACTACGCCAATTTATTATGTAAATGATGCTCCGCATATAGGGCATTCATACACTACAATAGCGGCTGACACTTTAGCAAGATATAAGAGGATGAGAGGTTATGATGTCTTCTTTTTGACTGGAACGGATGAACATGGCCAGAAAATAGAGAAAGCCGCTCAGACTAATAATGAAAATCCTATTGAACTGGCAGATCGGATGGTCGAAAGATTTAAAGGCTTATGGAATGTCCTCGATATCTCTAATGATGACTTTATTAGAACAACAGAAGATCGTCATGTTAAACAAGTAGAAAACGTATTTAATGAAATGTATGAGAAGGGGGATATCTATTTAGGAGAGTATGAAGGCTGGTATTGTATTCCCTGTGAGAGTTTCTGGACGTCATCCCAGTTGTCTTCAGGTAATTGCCCTGAATGTGGACGTTCTGTTGAAAAAATTAAAGAAGAAAATTATTTCTTTAGATTATCAAAATATCAGGATTCACTTTTAGAATATTTCGAAAAACACCCGGATTTCATCAAGCCGGAATCAAGAAGAAACGAACTACACAGAAGGATAGTTGGGGGTATAGATGATATTAGTGTAAGCAGGGCAGCGGTTGAATGGGGCATCCATGTGCCCATGAATAAGAAACATACTATTTATGTGTGGGTTGATGCCCTTTTTAATTATATAACAGCTTTAGGATATTATGAAGACTCTGAGAAGCTGAAGAGATATTGGCCCGCCAATGTACATATAATCGGTAAAGAGATTTTATGGTTTCATGGTGTTGTGTGGCCGGCAATGTTGATGTCGTTGGAGATAGAAGTGCCTTGTCAAATATATGCTCATGGCTGGTGGACATTGGAAGGGCAAAAGATATCAAAATCTCTGGGTAATGCAATAGATCCTGTTAAGATAACGGATACTTATGGTATAGACACTTATAGATATTTTCTGCTTAGAGAGGTGCCTTTTGGCCTGGATGGTAATTTTTCCTACGATGCCCTGGTAAACAGAATAAATTGTGATTTGGGAAACGATCTGGGAAATCTACTGCATAGAACATTGACTATGGTTGAAAAATATTGTAACGGTATAGTGCCGGAAGCCGAGAGTTTTTCGATGGAAGGTAAGGAATTAGTTGATGGAGCTGAAAAACTTAATGAAGAGGTTGAACTTGCGATGAGTGATCTGCAATTCAGTAAGGCATTGGAAGTGATTTGGAACTACATCGGACTGGTTAATAAATATGTAGAGATCTCGAAGCCCTGGGTATTAGCGAAGGAATCGAGTATGAAAAATAAGCTTAATGAAGTCTTGTATAATCTTGTTGAATCTATTAGAATAATTTCGTTATTTATTTTACCAATTATGCCAATTATTGCTGCAGAGATACAAAGTCAATTGGGATTGTCTTCAGATGGCAAGTCTATTAATAACAAAATCACATGGGGTGGAACTCGGCCTGGAACAAAGGTATGTAAAGGGCAGCCGGTTTTCCCAAGGGTAGAATATTCCACGGCAAGTTAGCAGGCAATAATTGGAAAGAGTTTTGATTAATCAATTATTTTAGATTAAATAAGTGGGCAAGAAGACTGCACAAAATACATGGAAAAAGCTTCAAAGGATAATTGAAAAAGACAGCCGTTATTCGGTTCAGTCATACCAATTTATTTTTGAAGCTCTTGACTTTACTGCTTCTAAACTTGGGAAAAAATATAGTAGCTCAAGGGAGGAAGAGCGTCATGTTAGTGGACAGGAACTCTCAGGAGGGGTTAAACAATATGCCTTGATGAAGTTTGGTTTTATGACAAGGACAGTTTTTGAGCTGTGGGGTATAACTAACAGTGGAGATTTTGGAGAAATAGTCTTTAATCTGGTAGAGAGCGGATTAATGGGTAAAACGGAATCAGATTCAGTAGATGATTTTAAGGATCTTTATGATTTTCAAACAGAATTCGAAGATAAATTCGAATTTGAAGGTGATTTTGATTTTTCATATTCCTGGGATCTTTATGGAAGAAAGGAATAAAGTATTAAATCATGTTACGACCTTAACGCTAACGCAGCGAAAACCAACATTGTTATCTTTGCCAATTGGTACACTACAGCTTCGATAAGCGCAGTTTAAGATGGTCATATGATTTATCCATGACCCTCCACGAACCACACGATATTTTCCCTCAGTATACCATTCCTGGCACCATTCCCAGATATTTCCTGACATATCATAACAACCGTAAGGGCTAACTCCAGATTGGTGTGTTCCTACATTAGTGGGAGCACCTTTAGAAATGTCTAAGTCAAAAACAGCGAGACTTTGATCTGGTTTTGCATTTCCCCACGGATATTCTCTTCCGTCTGTACCTCTAGAGGCTTTTTCCCATTCTCTTTCTTCCGGCAGTCTTTTTCCTGCCCAATTTGTATAAGCAATCGCATCATCCCAACTCACACCGACTACAGGTTGATGTGAGTTGTTAAATCTTTTATCTTTCCAGAAAGCAGGTTCTTCATAGTTTGTTTCTTCCATAAACCTTTTGTATTGATTATTTGTTATTGGATACTTATCAATGTAAAATGCGTCTACTTTTACAGAATCCTTTTCAACTCCCATTAAGAAAGTTCCTTCAGGAACATATATCATCACCGAATCGTCTTTTTCATTAGTGATCGCTTTTTTTTCAGTTTGATTACTCATTCTTTCAATATCTATTGATGTCCTGTCTAAAGTGATTTAGCAATTACTACTAAAACAATTTATATATAATGCTGTAATGCTACAATCAGATTCCTGGTACTATAAATGGACTTTGCCTTGAATATAATTAACTCCTCTTACAAAATTAATAGTAAAGCAGTGGGTTTGTCCAATTCTGAAGTGAGGTTCAGTCTGATAAAGACCCGATTAATCTACAATTATTAAAGTAGTTTGTCAAGAACAAAGAGATGAAGATAAACATCAGTTATCATTATATTTAGCGTAGCATTGCTGGAATGGTGAAACAAAAGAAGTGTGGGAAACGGCTTTGTATGTTTGCTGCTTCCAGTACAAAAGAAATCAATTGATTGATTGAATGGCTATCCGGACTGATCTTTTTACACCACTTCTGATAATAACAATATCTACTTCGTCGCCAACTTCATGTTTGTCAAGAACTCTGATAAGGTCGGCACTTTTTCTTACCTGAGAACCGTCACATTCAATTATAATGTCTCCCATTTCTATTCGTCCATTGGGCAGACGTTTTACTTCCCTCAACCCTGCCTCTTCTGCTGAACTGCCTTTGTATACTTCAAGAATTCCTACACCTTCTATACCCACTCTGGACATGATGTGTTCTGGGATAAGGGAAATACCAAATCCCGGACGCCCTACCTTCCCGTAATTCATCAGTTTGGTGACAATCCGATTTACCGTATCTACAGGTACCGCAAAACCAACCCCTGAATATGTTCCGCTGGGACTCATAATAGCGGTGTTTACGCCAATCAACCTGCCGAATGAATCCAGAAGCGGCCCCCCGGAATTCCCCGGATTAATGGCAGCATCTGTCTGGATTACATCATGAATATATCTCTTGGTCATAGACTGGATTGTTCTGCCCAGAGCGCTGATAATACCGGTGGTCAATGTGGAATCCAATCCGAAGGGATTTCCGATGGCCAGTACCTTTTGCCCTACCCGTAAATCGTTAGAGCTTCCGATCATCAGGGGTGGAATATTAAGATTCATAACATTAATTTGCAATACTGCGAGGTCGTGATCGGGATCAGCCCCCACTATTGAGGCGTCGTAGCTTTTTCCGTTTTGCATTTTGACTTCGATTTCATCAGCCTCATAGATAACATGAAAATTTGTTACTATGTGGCCCTTATCATCCCATAAGAAACCTGAGCCGGTTCCTTGGGGTATCTCCATAACGTTAAAAGAAAAGAAATCCCTTTGAAACCTCTTGTTTGTTATATATACGACAGATGGAGAGGCCTGCTCAAAGACTGCCATATTGGCTCTCTCGTCTGCTCCTAAATCACCTATTGGTTGTGTTACCGGACGCATCCCTACTTTAGGTTGTATAAATCTTGAAGGCTTTATGCCAAGGAAGTCGGCAACTATCCATACGATTACTATTACAATAAGTATTCTGGCCAGCTTTACCAGTTTAGGGTTTGTAAAAGAATTATTTTGCATAAAGTTATAGTATGAAAATTTTCTTCTGCGTAAATTCCTGCCCCCCGTCCGACCAGGTCATCCGGGTGGGCGACGGATAGTTTGGCGGGTGCGTTCCATTTATTTTGCTTCTGTAGAATTACATATCTTATACAGAAAAGGCCTCTTTTCGCACAGTAATTTTCTCGATATAGTTCTCTTTAGGTTCGTATCCGGTGCCGGTTACTTGAGGAATATTGATAAACCCATCCTTGCTGATGGTCACGGGTGGCTCGATGATGTCCTCCTTAAAATATCGTTTGCTTGCCGATACATCACCGGGCAGACTGAAACCGGGGAGTGTTGACATCGCTATATTATGCGACCGTCCAATACCGGCCTCAAGCATTCCCCCGCACCATACGGGTATCTGGGTGTCATAACAGTAATCGTGAATCTTGATGGCTTCGCTGAAGCCGCCCACACGCCCCAGCTTTATGTTGATGATTCTGCCACTCTTCATCTCAATAGCTTTGCGTGCTTTGCCAATGGACGTAATCGGTTCGTCAAGACAGATGGCGGTGCTAATCTGTTTTTGTAAATGGGAGTGATCAACAATATCATCATAACCCAGTGGCTGTTCAATCATCAGGAGATTAAATTCATCAAAGCGTTTTAGCAGATTTACGTCAGCGAGAGTATACGCCGAATTAGCGTCCACAGAGAGAGGAATATCAGGATAAGTTTGACGGACCAGCCTGAGAATATCATAATCCCAACCCGGCTTAATCTTAATCTTTATCCGCCGGTAACCGGCATCGACTTCAGTCTTAATCTTTTCTAACAACTGTTCGGGGGTATCCTGTATTCCGATAGATACACCACAGGGAATCTTCTCGAGAGTTCCGCCCAATAGTTTGTAGAGAGGTGTATTTCTGGTTCGAGCAGTCAAGTCCCAACAGGCATTTTCTACTGCCGCACGTGCCATCTGGTTGCCTCGAACAGGTTTAAACCACTGACTGACTTCAGAAGGCTCGTTCCAATCTTGCCCGATTATGATTGGGACTAATATCTCTTTTATAATAATCCATGCAGTATCAATAGTCTCGTGAGAGAAAAATGGTTTTTCTCCGGTTGTACATTCACCATAACCAACGGCTCCGTCACAAAAAACCTTTGTTAGGAGTATGCGACGTCTTTCGGTTCTGCCGAAACTGGTTTCGAAGAAGTGAACAAGCGGCAGATTGATTTCCCGTATTTCCAGTCGTTCAATCTTGATGTTACTCTCCTGAAAAGATAAAAACTATTTTTGACAAGATTAACTAAAGTATATCAATCAGGGTTAAAATAAGGAAGTATTATATACCTTCGAATACTCTTTTAGATTCAGGAAGACGGTGAATATGGCGAGAATAAATATTATTCTGGATATATTTCATTCAAATAGTACAGTGTATTTGTTGCTGGACAAACCTTAAGGGAATTTTTTCTGATGCTTAAAGAAAATATCTCAATTGTTTTATTTATTCTTGGAGTCAGCCTTCTTACCGGCTGTTGTTTCCATAATTCATATCCTCCTATGTTACCCAGTACCTGGAATGGCAATGAATGTAACGCGAAAAGTCTTGAGGATAATTCCGGACAGTCAAGGCTTCATGTAATGGTTATGTATCACAAGACGTCTTGTAAGCATACAGCCTTGCGTTTATACTGCCGGACAAAGGGTCCTCTCTTCTGGGACCCGGCAGGTGCCTTTGCTACTGAAGTCCGTTATTTGGGTCCGGCAGCACGCCATAACAGGGAGTTTGCAGCCAAACGCTATATGGATTCGGAACGTCGGAATGATGTGATTAGCGAAAAAGTACCGAGTCTTAATCAATATCTGGACTGGCGAAGAATTATCAATACACATGCCGTAGAAATATTTGAGTTTAATATTACAGATAGTGAAGCGGAAGAACTCTACGCTATTCTTCGATATGGTACCAAACGTTCACATCCCAAAGGTCAGTTTAGTACAAAAGCAATTGGCTTGACATGCGGATTATCAGTTGCTAAATTTCTGCATCGCTTTGCGGAGGATATTGTTGAGGTAGATACTGTCTTCTTTCCTCATAACCTGGCAAAACAACTGTATAATGAAGATCCGGATAAAGTAATTATTTATAGAGATGGGCATTTGTCTTTTTATATACCTTCAGAGAACCAGGTTGAGGGATATTGATTTCATAAATATTATTTCTGAAAATTTTCATTCAAATAGTACCGTGTATCATTTACAGGATAAACATTTAGAGGGTTTATTTAATGCTTAAGAAAAATATCATCTTTGTTTTATTTATTCTCGGAATCAGTCTTCAAGCAGGCTGTTGTTACCATCGTTCAAATCCTCCTATGTTACCCAGGACCTGGTATGGCAAAGAATGTAACGCGAAAAGTCTGGAGGATAATCCTGAACAGGCAAGGCTTCATGTAATGGTTATGTATCGTGGAGTGTCTTGTGTGCATACAACCCTGCGGGTGTATTGCCGGAGCAAGGGTCCTCTATTCTGGGATCCGGCAGGCGGTTTTGCAGCTCGTCATCGTTATGCGGGTCAGGCACGTCGGTATAGGCGTTATGATGCCCCTGTTAATGAGGGTCCTGTGCGTGAGAATGATGTGCTTGTCGAAAAAGCTCCCAGTCTTAACCAATATCTGGATTGGCGGAAACGTATTGACACGGATGCAGTTGAGATTTTTGAGTTTAGTATTTCAGATGAGCAAGCGGAAGAAATCTGGACTATTATTCGTTATGGTACCAAACGTTCACATCCTAAAGGTCGCTTTAGTACAAATGCAATGGGGGGGCTGTGTGGATTATCGGTTGCTAAATATCTTCATCGTTTTGCTGAGGATATTGTTAAGGTGGATACGGTTTGGCATCCTCACAACCTGGCAAAACAACTGTATAAGAAAAATCCGGATAGAGTCATTATCTATCGAGATAAACAGTTATCTTATTATATACCGTCAGAGAATCACGTCGAGTAATTCTAAAAAAGGGGGTCATAAAAAACCTTTGTTAAAAGTATACGACGCCTCTCAGTCCTGCCGAAGCTGGTCTCAAAAAAGTGTACAAATGGCAGGTTACATTACTGATTAACTAGTCTGGCTATAATAATTGAGGGGTTCTGCTTTTTAGTAAAGGCTTGAAATTTGTCAAATATTTTATAGAATTTACTGCTATACAGAAACTTTATAATAGCTTGCTAGGTTTAAATATATATGAGGCTTTATCATTTTTTATCCCAAAAACATGCATTAGAAGCTTTAAAGAACAAGAGGATTAAAGTATCAATTATTAATAAATTAAATGACCCCTTTGAATTTCTACCAAGATTTTCAAATTCAAATCGAGAAACCCTAGAAGAGATATTTCGTAAATGGAAGGCTAAGACATCAAAGGAACAGGGCATTATTTGCTTTTCGAAAAGATGGATTAATCCATTGCTATGGAGTCATTATGCAGATAAACATAAAGGAATTACATTGGGGTTTGACATACTAGATAATCTACTATACAAAGTGGAATATGAAGAAGAAAGACCATTGGTTCCATGGGATGATATACCGCAAGATAAGAAACTAGGAGAATCTTTTGTGAACAAATTAATAAAGACTAAATTTTCATCATGGGAATACGAAGAAGAGTTTAGATTTGGCTGTACTCTCAGTAACTGTATTCGAGAAGGAGAAATTTATTTTGAAAAATTCGATAGTAACTTAATCTTAAAGGAAGTAATAACTGGATGTAATAATACGCTTAGTGACGAAAAACTCCTAAGCTTGTTAGGCGAATTTGAGAAGATAACTGTAATAAGATCAAAAAAACATTTAAGGCACTATCAAATAGTTAAAGAAAAGGAGGTGGTCATCCTTTGATTAAAGAATGCGGAATAATTTCTTGAATAAAAGGTACCCGCCAAGCAAGCAGCGCCTTTTTATTATGTCCCTCTAATGGAAGAGTATAGAATTGAAAATCTTTACTAATCGATAGAATCAAGAGAAAACAAATTTTTTTCTTTTTCACAAAAACTATGTGAGTATAATTGAAGAAGAAACCAAGTCAATTTATTGCGAGGTGAAGTATATGAAGAAGTTAATTTCCTGTATTCTTTTCTTCTTGCTGGTTATTAGCTATGCAAATGCTGATTCTGTCAAAAGCGCTACAAGGCGCTATCCAAAGTCAAAATCCGGAATTATTAAATACAATATTTCCGGAACTATAACAGGAACTGAAGTTGTTTATTATGAAGATTGGGGAAGGCGCGAGGCAATATATACAAAAACAACCATGAACTTGAGGGGAGTGACAGTGGATAGAAATACCTTAACTCTTCTGGAAGACAATGGCCGATGGATAAATAACATTGATCTTAGCGCAAGGACAGGAATAAGGATGAAGAATCCACAGTATAAAGAGTATGTTGGGAAATCAAGGGTAGAATTAGAAAATACTAAAAGGAAGAGTTTGAAAGACGCAGGTGCAAGAAGAGCTGAAATCGAAAGAGTTGCCGGTAAGCCCTGCATCGTCTGGGCAGAACAATATACCGGTAATGAAACCTATACATGGAATGGAATCATCCTGAAGAAAGTAACAGGGAGTGGGTTCTCGAAGACGACCACAGTTGCAACGGAAATAGCCGAAAGTGTTAATATACCTGAGGAAAAATTTACGATCCCCCCGGACATTCAAATGAAGACCTTGGATATGTCCGTATTTCATTGAAACTAACGACTTCCTCCATCTTTAGGAAAAGGAATTCCTGTTACTTTCGTTTTAGTAAAGAGGGAAACAGGGAGATTTGTATGGTTTGGTTCGACGTTCCAGGGCATAATAGATTTGACGTGTATTACCCTCTCGTTCAACCTGCAAAGAATTAATGTAATACCCGGCATCAAAATAATGGAGAAGAGCTTTCTGGACAAGTTCACGCCACTCGCGTGCGATTTGTACATTGGAAACTTTCATTCCTTCAATATCATCTGGTATCTCCAGAAACAGCACATCATCTGTCAGTGTCAAATCTGACCCAATTGGGATGAGCAATCCCTGTTCGTCACGTTCCGTTCTATTTATGTTCAGCCCTTTTTCGTGCTGTATCTTCGTAACCTCTTGATTCTGTCCATCCATAATAGCTTTGACTTTATCGCTGAGAAGCCACCATTCAGCAAGAAGACGGTCTGTGCCCAGGCCGCTGTGCAGTTTGCTGGAAGTCTCCTCTCCATACAGGTTAATATCGTAGCTGCAGGCAATGACGCCTAACTTGTTTATGTTCAGGTGTGCATTCCTGGATTGCAGGGGGTCGAATGCCCATGTTATGAGATCTATGTTGCGGCTCAGGGCTTCTTCCCGTTGGGCTGTTTTTAACTTGAAACCGATATTATGGTTACGATATTCCGGCAGTACCGCCATCATATGGGAATGTTGTGAAGGCCGTCCATAATGAATTGCTGCAACGCCAAATACGAAACCTATCATTAAGTCTCCATCAAAGGCACCCATTGCAAATCCACCATGTTTACACACTATCCGCATGAATCTTGAGGGTATTATATCAGCCTTATTAAATTTCCATACCGCTTCCTGTAGTCTTTCACAGGGTTCTAATTCTTTGGGTGTTCTTAATTGCTTGAACGTAATAGGCATAACGTGTTTCTAAAATAAAAAGTCTAAGGGGGTTTTCTTTTTAATTATTTGTGTAACAAGAAATTGCTATCAATAAGAACAAATTCGAATAATGAATATAGAAATTCGAAACAAATTCGAACGTCGAATGACAGAAATCCTAAACAGAGTTTTGGTTATTTGAATTTTTAATTTAGAAAATTGTTTCGGGTTTCGGATTTCTAGTTTAGAGTTTTGTAAAAAAGAATCTTCCCGTAGGGCGTTAGATACTCCGATCTGTGACTTTTAAACGGAATAGGATATTGTTTCAATATTTGCCATAGTCCTGAGACCTGCGGGAGCTTTGATTACGGCTGGTATAGCGTTGGCTGTAATTGCACAGGTTGCAATGTCTCCATTGATACCGTCTTTAATGGTCATGTCAATATCTGGCGTTCCCTCAATAATAATACGGTCACGTGGATTAGATTCTCCTACGGTTGCTTTGAAGACCAGAGTAATCACTTCTTTGCTTTTGACATAACCACGGCCAATCTGGTTGACTCCTGTTGCTTTGCCGGGTTCAATTGTGAGATCAGCAGTAGTTACCTTGTCTGTGGCAATAACAGGATTTATAATATCTTCTGTCTTGTCCAGTTTCCAGCCAATCTTGTGGGCAATCATATGTATAGATTCGGTTAACCCTACGTGTCGCAAAGTACCCTCTTTTACTTTATCATTGAATTGTTCTACAGTGAGACCTGCACCAATCTTCTTCTGAAATGGAATCCTCCTGAATTGTGCATTTTGAATGCGCTCTACAGTTACTTTCTTAACATTACGACAAATACCCGTCATTGCCAATGGGAGAAAGTCCATTAGAAATCCCGGGTTTATGCCCGTCGCTAACACAGAAACATCATTCATTTTTGCCGCTACATCAATCTCATCGGCTATTTCCGGGTTGGTTAACCATGGATGAGAGAGTTCTTCGCAGGTTGAAACTATATTAATTCCGAACGACATAATCTCGATAATT
>Ga0255058_10000381_pt1 | contig 26600 bp, 21 predicted proteins | sample Cases_109_9_MG_FD_188637 | JGI IMG/M metagenome (GOLD analysis project Ga0255058, IMG submission 188637) | Seawater microbial communities from Amundsen Gulf, Northwest Territories, Canada - Cases_109_9 | ecosystem: Environmental > Aquatic > Marine > Gulf | place: Canada: Northwest Territories... | reverse complement strand
GGGTCTACGTTATAGGTGTGGGAATGACCAAGTTCGAGAAGCCGGGCTCGAGGGCCTGGGACTATCCGGACATGGCGAAGGAGGCGGGAACGAACGCCCTGGAAGACGCGGGCATCCCCTACGACCAGATCGATCAGGCCGTCGTCGGATACGTGTACGGCGATTCGACCGCCGGGCAGCGCGCCGTCTATCAGCTCGGTCTCACCGGCATCCCCATCTACAACGTCAACAACAACTGCTCGACCGGCTCGACGGCGCTGTTCCTCGGCAGGCAACTGATCGCCGGTGGAATCTCCGACTGCGTGTTGGCGCTGGGCTTCGAGAAGATGGAGAAGGGATCGCTCGGTGTGAAGTTCACGGACCGCGTGAATCCCATGGACAGGCACGTCGACACCATGGTCAAGCTCCGTGGCTTCGAGGCCTCGCCCGTCGCTCCCCAGATCTTCGGCAACGCCGGTAGGGAGCATATGGAGCGCTACGGCTCGAAGCCGGAGCAGTTCGCCAAGATCGGACTCAAGAACCACCGCCACTCCGTGAACAACCCGTACTCGCAGTTCCAGGAGGAATACACGCTCGAGGAGATTCTGGCAGCGCCGATGGTCCACGCGCCGCTCACGAAGCTTCAGTGCTGCCCGACATCGGACGGCTCTGGCGCGGTCGTGCTGGCAAGCGAAGAGTTCGTTCACAAGCACTCGCTGGAGGACAAGGCGGTGGAGATTCTCGGACAGTCGATGGTGACCGATACGCCCGAGACCTTCGAACAGAAAAGCTCCATCATGCTCATCGGCAGCGAGATGACGCGACGGGCTGCCCTCGACGTCTACGAACAGACGGGCCTGGGGCCAGAGGACGTCGACGTCATCGAGCTACACGACTGCTTCTCGGCGAACGAACTTATCACCTATGAGGCGTTGGGACTGTGCGGCGAAGGCGAAGGCGGCAAACTGATCGACGAAGGTGCCGTGACCTACGGCGGTAACTGGGTCGTCAACCCCTCGGGCGGCCTCATCTCCAAGGGGCATCCCCTGGGAGCTACGGGCCTTGCGCAGTGTTCGGAACTTTCCTGGCAACTGAGGGGTGAGGCCGATGCGCGCCAGGTGCCCGATGCAAAGGTTGCTCTGCAGCACAACATTGGGCTCGGTGGCGCGGCGGTCGTCACGATGTATCGAAAGGGCTTCGCCTCCTGAAGAAGCCGCGGCCCAGCGCGGGTGTACGAGGTGAGTTAGCAGGGCTGGTCGCTTTGACGAATTCAGGCTGCGGCGCTATGATTTCGGCCCAGTAGGGATCACCGCATGGAACAAGACATCCGCTTCTGCACAACCTCCGACGGCGTTCGTATCGCCTTCGCGACGGTCGGTCAGGGTCCGCCGCTCGTTCGAGTCCTCGGCTGGTTCACTCACCTGGAGTTCGAATGGGAGAATCCCGTCTGGCGCCGTCAGTACGAAGGTATGTCCTCCTTCTTCACGTATTCTCGCTACGATGGCCGGGGGATGGGACTATCGGACCGAGAGGTAAGCGACTTCTCAATCGACGCTAACGTGCGTGATTTGGAGGCGGTGGTGGACGCTCTTGGGACCGAGAAAGTAGCACTATTCGGTATTTCGCAAGGTGGCCCGACCGCCATGATTTATGCCTCGCAGCACCCAGAGCGAGTCAGTCACCTGATAATCTACGGTTCATCCGTCCGCTCGCCGTGGTCCCAGGAGCAGGGTGACACGATGCGGTCGCTGATCCGGCAAGGCTGGGGCAGTGATCTGCCGGCCCACCGCCAGTTCTTCACCAGCCTGTTCATGCCCGACGGCGACACGGCCGCTATCGAGGCCTTTAACGAGATGCAGCGGGTGTCGGCGGACGCCGACACCGTCGTGGCCATGCTCAGCCCGGATTCTGAGCCGCCCCGTGACCCAGCCGAGTTACTGCGTCAGGTCGCCGTTCCCACGCTCGTGATCCACCGCCGCGGCGACGCTATCGTCCCGTTCGAACTCGGTCGGGAGATAGCGGCTGGTATACCAGCCGCCCGATTCCTGCCCCTGGAGGGCCGGAATCATGCCACGCTGGCCGAGATCGATATTCCGGTGATGGCGAAGATGGCAGGCGCCATTCAGGAGTTCATCGGACCGGCGCCGTCCGAAGCCGCGACTGCATCACCCTCGGGCCTCGTAACCATCCTGTTCACCGACATAGAAGGCTCCACCTCACTCACGCAGCACCTGGGTGATGCTAAGGCGCAGGAGCTTCTGCACACTCATAACACCATCGTTCGTGACTCTCTCAAAGCTCACGATGGCTCAGAGATCAAGCATACCGGCGACGGAATCATGGCCTCGTTCGGATCCGCCCGACAGGCCCTGGAATCAGCGATCACGATCCAGCGCGGGTTCGAGACGCACAATGCGGGTAGTCCTGACGCCCAGGTCCGCGTCCGGGTCGGGCTGAACGCAGGCGAGCCTGTGGCCGAGGACGGCGACCTCTTCGGCACGGCGGTCCAGCTGGCCGCAAGGCTGTGCGCCCGCGCTGAGCCAGGGCAGATCGTTATCCCCGATAGCTTGCGCCATCTCGTGGCAGGCAAAGACTTTCTATTCGCCGACCTCGGCGTCTCGACACTCAAGGGGTTCGAGGATCCCGTCCGGCTGTTCGACGTGCGCTGGCACAGCGAATAGCCGATAGCCGTACGCCTTTCGCTCGCGAGTCGTAAGCGCTCTGGAGCGCCCGCCGGCTGAGTGCACTACGGCAGGTACGTCAGCGGGTTCACGACACCGCCACCGAGGATAACCTCGAAGTGCAGATGGTTGCCGCTGCACCACCCCGTGCAGCCCACCGCGCCGAGGATCTCACCCTGGTTCACGTTCTGCCCCAGCGAGACGTAGCGGTCTGAGAGGTGCGCGTACAGCGTCTGTGACCCGTCCGCGTGCTGGACGATGACGTAGCTCCCGTAGCCGTTATCGCTGAACCTCGAGAGGACGACCTGGCCGGACGCCGCCGCGGTCACGGCCGTTCCCGCGTTCGCGCCGATATCGATCCCCTTGTGAAAGCTCCCCCAGCGCGGGCCGAAGCCGCCCCAGAGCGTTCCGGCCACCGGCCAGACGTAGCCGACGCTCGCTACCGGGACCGGTACGAACGTTGCGCCGATTCCCGCGGGAACCGGGCCCCGCGTCGGCAGGTCAAGCGGTTCCGGTGCCGGCGGCGGAGGCGGCACTCCACCCGGAAGGACGAGCACCGAACCCTCGATGATGTGGTCTGGCGAGTCCAGCGAGTTCGGTGCGAAGCTCAAGACAACGTCGGGGTCGATGTCGTACGTCGCGGCGATGACGTTAATCGTGTCGCCGAGGCGGACGTCATACACAATGCCGTTGACTCCCGGCACGAGAATCCTGGCGCCGATAATCAGCAGATCCGGGTTAGCAGTCAGTTCAGGGTTGTTCCACAGCAAGTACTGCGCCTCGACGCCGTACTGTTCGGCTATCCCATACAGGGTGTCGCCCGGCCGGACTTCGTGCGTTAAGTACGCCACTGGTGAGGAGTCAGTAACGGAAGATGGCTCGGGCGATCGAGCCGCTTCGCTCGCCGCCGCGTCGGTTCTCAGGCGTAGACTCTCGTCGCTCGAGGGATCCGGCGGCGTCAGATACGAGAGGTCGCCGGGCAAGTCAGTCTGCCGTCCCACTAGCCCCACGGCTCCGGCGAGGAACGCGGCGGAGGCGATCGTCAGCAGCGCAAGGTGAGACACGGCGAGGCGGCGGTCGCCAAGCCAGGGCCCGGCGACCGTGCGCGACCACCACCAGGCGCGTCTCAAGCGGCGAGCCATCTGCTTGCCGTGGGGCGGCATGTGCGGGAGACCCTCCTGAGCGGGCCAACCAGCGGCCCGACATAATCTACAGCTATCGGCGCGGATTATATCCACAAAGCGCACTGTCGAACAAACGCCGACATCCGCTGCTGACTGGCCTCAGTGCTACTGGCCTCGACTGCGCCGCTCGGACGGCCTCCTGGCTGACCGCAAGGGCCTTGCTCCGTAGAGACAGCAGCCGGCGTCTCCTGATTTAACGGAACTCTCACGCCGTCTTCAGGATCGGCGAACCCTGCACAAGAAGAACCGGGAGCCCTTTGCGGACTCCCGGCTTATCTCGATTCAGGCGCGGAGTTAGCTAACGCCGGCCGGTTCGCGGGCGTCCTCTGCGTACGCCTCCTGCAGCTCTCGCTCCCAGAAGAACTCACGCTCGCCGAACGCCGGCCGCAGGTCGCTCAGCCAGATCGCGTCCGGGTCGTACTCCGCAAAGAACGGACGCAGCGCCCAGTCCGGGTTGCGGCCCTGCAGCATGCGCAGCGTCAGCACCTTGCGGTCTCCGATCTCCGACACGCCCAGCACTTGCACCTTGCCCGGGTCGGCCGACATGCTCGGCCCGCGTACCGTTCGGCAGACGCCGCTGACCGAAGCATACGCCTCGCGGAAGATCTCCCACGCTCGCACCAGCGGCACACTGAAGTACTCCTGAGCCCCGGTATCACGAGCGATGAACATGTAGTACGGAATGCAGCCCAGGTCCACCTGTCGGCGCCACATCTCGCTCCAGACCTTCGGGTCGTCGTTGATGTTGCGCATCAAGGGCGACTGCGTCCTGATCTCGGCCCCCGTCTTCTTGATGTTTCGGATAGCGTCCTCGACCGCCGTCGTGCTCAACTCGCGGCCGTGGTTGAAGTGAGCCATGACCGCCAGGTGGATTCCGGCCTCGGACACCTCGCGGAAGAGCCGTAGCAGGTCGTCCGCGTCCTCGTCCGTCGTGAAGCGATACGGCCAGTAGCCCAGCGCCTTCGTGCCGATGCGGATCGTCCGCAAGTTCGGCAGCTTCGCCTCCAGCAGTGGCCGGATGTAGCGCTCCAGGTTCTTCGTGCGCATCACCATCGGGTCGCCGCCCGTGAAGAGCACATCGCTGACCTCGGGGTGCGCCCGAAGGTACTCAACGAGCAGCTCAGTCTCTCGCATCGCGAACTTCAGCTCGTCCATTCCGACGAACTGTGGCCAGCGGAAGCAGAAGGTGCAGTACGCGTGGCACGTCTGTCCGTTGCTCGGGAAAAAGAGCACCGTCTCACGATACTTGTGCTGCATGCCCGTGAGCTTCGTGCCGTTGATCTCCGGCACGTTGTGCTCCATCTGACCGGCCGGGTGCGGGTTCAGGCGCAGCCGAATGCGGTTGGCGAGCGCGTCGATCTCCGACTTCGGCGCGTCGCGCCGGACGAGCACCGCCATCTCATCGAAATGCCGCGGCTTGAGCATCTCCCGCCCCGGGAAGTTGAGCACGAAGATCGGATCGTTGGGTACTGCGTTCCAGTCGATTAGCTCGTCGACGACGTAGCTGTTCGTCTTGAACGGCAGCACCCGCGCGACCACATCGATCGCGAAGATCTGCTCCTCGCTCAGGTGCTCCTTCACCTGCGGAATGTTCCGGAAGTTGCCCAGCGTGTACGCCTTGTACCGCGGGCCGCCGTCCGGCACACCGTATTCGCCTCCGTCTCCCTCGTTGGGGCGGGCTCCGTTTCGGTTCCTGAACTGCTCGATGAACAGAAGCGCGGCTCGCTCCTTAGTGGCTCGCGCCTCCTCAGCGTCGGCACTGCGGCTTGGCATGGTAACCATGTCACAGCTCCCTTCTAGCAGAAGCCGTCGTTGCACAAAGAGAGACCCGAGGCTTGCCCCGGGCCTCTCCGATATGCTCCGGTAGCCTCTCCTTGTGCCTACGGGGTTAGCTGTCGGGTTCGGCTAAAGGAGATTGCCTATCCCGCCGAAGCGGGAATTCACCCCACTGGTGTTGGGTCCCCCGTTCCCCACCCTTATCAGGCGGGAATTCGGCCCTTGTCAACGTCTCTAGAATACCATATCGGCACGCTAAGCAAGGCCTGCTAGTGGCTAGTAAACGTGCGTTAATATACCGCAAACAGGCGTAACCGAGACTTGTAAGGCGCGCAGGTTGCTTATCTACGGCAGGCGCAGGTATGGTGGCGCTCGTTAGCGCGGAACGGGTGAACGTCTAACCAAACTCTAACCGTCCACGGCGGCGGCCGAGCGTCCGCCAGAGCCTACAGCCAGCCGGCCTCGCAATACCACTGGTGCGTTAGCCGCGCACCTTCCTCGACTTGCACCCTCGGTCGCCAGCCGAGGTCGTCCCGCAGCGCCGTGGAAGAACATACCCAGGCGCTCCGGCGCATCTCGCGGACTTTGTCGCGGTCGAACACCTGCGCGTGGCCAGTGATCCGGCCGAACAGCTCGCTGGCGAGGCCTGCCGCCTGGTAGCCAATCAGCGGTACTGGCAGCCTGACCGCGCGTCGGCCGCTCGCGCTCTCGATCGCCGAAAGCAGGTCGCGCCACGCGTACACGGCGCCGTCCTCGGGGCAGTACGTTCGGCCGTCGACGTTCGCCTCTGCCATCGTCGCCTCCAGGACGGCCCTCGCGGCGTCGCTCGCATAGATGATCGACAGCCGGTTGCGGCCGCCGCGCAGGAGCGGTGCGATCCGGTATCGCACCGCCTTGAAGAACAGCAGCAGCGCCGGGTCCCGGGGCCCGTAGATCACCGGCATCCGGAAGATGACCGAACGCCCCGCCAGGGCGGACGCCCGCGTTGCGGTCTCCCCGCCCAACTTCGAGCGCCCATACGCGCTTATGGGCCTCGGCTCGGCTTCAACCGGCCGGGGCTCACCGCGACGTCCCGGGCCGTGCGCCGACATGCTAGAGACGTAGATGAAGCGTCGCAGGTCTGGCGTCCGCTCTTCGATCGCCTTGAGGAGGTTCGACGTGCCCTCGTCGTTGACCGCGCGAAACTCGGCTTCGCTCCGACCCTTGATCAGCCCGGCCGGATGCACGACTGTGTCGACGCCCTCGACTGCTGGCCGAAGCGAGTTCAGATCCGTCACGTCTCCGATCGCCTCCTCGTGCGGGAACGTCAGGAACTCCCGGCTGCTGGTCCTTCGCAGGAGGAGCCGGACCTCGTGCCCGGCGTCGGCGAACTGCTCGGCGATATGTGAGCCCAGGAAGCCACTTGCACCCGTGACGAGCACTTTCACGACAGCGCCTTTTCGTATATGCGGTACGTCTTGTAGCGGTCCGCGCCGACCTTCTGGATCACCGAATTGATGAGCCCGTTGTCCTCCAGCGTCCACGAGAACTCGGCCCACTCGAGATTGGCATCGATGGCGCCTCTGTACATCTCGTCGCAGAGAAGGTACACGAGGCCCGCGTATTTGCGCGTGCGGAACTCCTTCTTGATCCCGAACAGAAGCAGCCGCCCCACCGAGGGCCGCCGCACCTTGAGCCGCCACAGAAACCGCAGCCAACCGAACGGGACGAGGCTGCCGTTGAGCGGCTTCATCGCCCAGTTGAAGTCAGGTACTCCCAGCGCCACACCCGCCGGCACGCCGTCGATCTCGATCACCGGTATGATCTTGGGGTCGACGACGAGCTTCAGGTCCTTCGCCATCTGCTCGGCCTCAGCGTCCGTCGCCGGCACGAAGCCCCAATTCTCGCTCCATGCGTCGTTGTACATGTCGAGGATCGTCCTCACCTCGCGATCGAAATCCTTCATCCGGGCGCGGCGGACCGTCACGTCAGGGCGAGAGCGCAGCTCATCGACCATCCGCCGCGGGGAGCCGTCTGGCACCGGCCGGCTCTCCCAGCGCCAGGCAAATACGTCCTTGGCCTTGACATAACCCGCAGCCTCGACGAGACGCAGGTAGTACTCGTGCGTGTACGTCATCAGGGGCAGCGGAGAGGAATCGAATCCCTTGACCAGGAAGCCGATCTCGCCGTTCACCGAGAAGTTGAACGGGCCGCGGATCTGGTCCATGCCTCGTGCGCGCAACCATTCTTCGGCGGTCGCGAGGAGCGCACGCGCCGTCTCCGGGTCGTCCTCACACTCTAAGAATCCGAAGAACCCGGTTCGCTCGTCGTGGTAGCGGTTGTGCTCATGGTCGATGTGAGCGGATATGCGGCCGACGACGTCTCCGCCGCGTCGGGCGAGGAACAGCTGAACGTCGGCGTGCTGGAAGAACGGGTTCTGCTTCGGGGAGAAACGGTGCTTCTCCGTGTAGCGCAGCGGCGCTATCCAGTACGGATTGTCCTTGTAAATTCGCCAGGGAAAACGGATGAACGAGTCGAGATCTTTCTTCGACTCGACCGCTGCTACCTGGACCGTCTTGGGAGGCGCGCTAAGAGATGACACCGAGCCTGCGGCCCACCGTCTCGAACTTCTCGAGCGCCTCGTCCACCATCTCCTCCGTGTGCGTCGCCATGCAGCTCGTCCGAAGGATCGCTTCGCCCATGTTCACTGCGGGATAGACGGCCGTGTTGGTGTAGATTCCCGCCTCCAGCAGCGCCTTCCCGAACATAATCGTCCGGTACTCGTCGCCCACGTTCACAGGCACAATCGGCGTCTCCGCCTGGCCGACGTCGAACCCACACTCGACAAGACCCGTGCGCCACCGTTGGCCGACTTTTTGAAGGTGATCGATGATTTCCGGCTCGCGTTCGATCACGTCCAGCGACGCCAGTGCGGCGGCCGTCGAGGCCGGCGGCAGGCTGGCGCTGAACAGCATCGAACGCGCGAAGTGCTTGATCCAGCCAATCACGGGACCCGGCCCGGCCACGAAGCCTCCGATCGACCCCAGCGCCTTCGAGAACGTTCCCATGATCAGGTCGACGTCGTCCTCAACGCCGAAGTGACTGGCTGTGCCGCGGCCGCCCTCTCCCAACACGCCCAACCCGTGCGCGTCGTCCACGAGGAGTCGCGCACGATGCTTCTTGCACACCGCCGACAGCTCCGGCAGGGGAGCGATATCGCCGCCCATGCTGTACACGCCGTCAACGATCACAAGGGGTGCCTTCTTGGTTCGCGAGAGTAGCTGATCCAGGTGGTCCGCGTCATTGTGCCGGAAGCGCATCATTTCGCCGTCGGCCATCTGGCAGCCGTCGTAGATGCTTGCGTGGTCCGCTTTGTCGACGACCGCAATCGACTTCTTGTCGACCAGGGTTGAGATGATTCCCAGGTTCGCCTGGTAGCCGGTCGTGAAGACGACCGCCGCCTCTACGTGCAGGAACTCGGCGATGCGCTCCTCCAACTCTTCGTGCATCTTCATGCTGCCGTTGAGGAAGCGCGACCCGGTCATCGATGTGCCGAAATTGAGGACCGCTTCGCGGGTCTTCTCGATCACGTACGGATGGCGCGTCAGCCCCAGATAGTTGTTGGAGCCGAACATGAGAACCGTCTTGCCGTAGATCTGAGCGACAGGCCCGTCGTTGTTGTCCAGCGGTTGGAAGTACGGGTAGAGGTCCAGGTCGCGTGCGCGGTCGACCAGAGTAAACTGCTGGACCTTCGAGAAGATGTCCCCGTCGTCGGCCCCGTCATAGAGGTCCTTGATGTATTCCTTGATCGAGATATCGTCGGGAAGCGGGGGCAACGGATCGGCGTTGGGCGTCTCTTGAACTCGCTTGATTTCTCTCATAATTGGTGCCTGGTCGGTCGTCGTAATCACTATAAGCGAGCGATTGACCGGGAACAACTACAGTTTGTTGATAGCCTTGACCGGGCCGTCAAGATGCTTCGTGTACTGTGACTGAATCGCCACGGGCCGGAACCCCATCGCCGCGTAGATGTGCTTGGGCGTGTCCACCGGGTCCGCGGCGATGATCACCGGGCCGGCGCCCTTCGCGCGCGCGTCCGCGACGCAGCGGTGGATCAGCGCGCGGGCGATGCCACGCTTGCGAAACTTCGGCAGTGTGAAGAGATCCTCGACTTGGCCGACGCCGTCGACCCCGGCCCACGAGTTGAAGTAGGCGACGGGCTTGTCCTTCACATGAGCCATGAAGTACTGGACCGGCGGCTGCTTGAGGCGCTTCGTCTCGAACATCTGCCGCGCGATGTCATCCTTCGGCTTGCGTTTTTGCTGGGCGATGTGCTCATGCCAATCCGTGAGCATCAGCTCCCAGTACGCGTCCCAGACCGCCTCTGTCTCGACCGGCCGGATATCGAACTCCTTCGGCGCCGGGCCCAGCAGCTCGCCTTCGAGTACCGAAATCAGGCCGTCCTCGCGCTCGTAACCTTCAAGCGCTAGGCGCGCCACGAACTCCGGCGGTGTGCGGTAGTCGACATTGAAACGCCGGTGCTTCGCCGTCTCGTACTCTCGGTCGACGGCAGCGAGGAACTCGTCGATCTGGTCCGGCGTCGTCGGCCGGGCGTCCGCAACGTGGTTGGCGTCGTAGATGTCCGGCGACTCGCGGTTGCGCAAGAACGTCGCGCCCAGCAGCTCGAACGTTTCGTTGCCCAGCGCGAAGTTGCCCAGGTCAGTGGTCAGCGCCCTGTCGGCAAGTGTCATAGCGCCCAATCTTATCGGAGATCACCCTGGAGGAACAGGCAGCCGGAGCAAGCGAGGGCCTGCTTGCTCCGGCTGCAACGGCAATGGCTTGAGTGGGGGGCGGCCTTACCGTCTCGTCTGTTACGCCGGGCCGAACTGTGTTGAGAAGCGCACGCCGTTCCGCATGAACGGCTCGGGGGCGGCTTCCATCGTCGCCAGCGACATCGCCATTTCGGCAGCAACGGTCGTCGGGACGTCCTCCTTCCGGTCGCCTTCTTCTCCGGATCTGGGAATCTCCGGTTGCTCGGCCTCGTCCGACTCGGGACCCGTTGTCAGGGCGACAACCGGTCGGTGATATACGGAAATCTGGAACTCGTCGGCCTGGAACACTCGTACTCGCGCCTGGTCGTAGCCGGATTCGATCAGCGTCTCGACAAGCTGAGCGGCCTCCTCCGGACTCTCGAGGATATTGATCTCGCCATGCGCAGAATTGTCCAGGTCCGCTACCACGACTACGACTTTGCTAGGCATTGGCGCCCTCCTGCTTGTGGATATACCGCCGTTCTCTTCTGCGCACAGTGTCCCAAACGGGACTCGCCACATTCTCACCGTGAATTTATGGTCAACAACTCGCTGCCGAAAAGAGTGCGGCTCGCCCCGTCGCCTCAAGCGTGCTGGGGCGTAAACCGTTAGGAGCCGGTCATCTGACCGGCTCCTCGGTTGTGTCGGCGGCGGGAGGGGGTAACCGCACCGCTTCTTCTAGTTCATACTCTAGCCCGTAGCTCAGCGCGTCGATGTAAGCTCCTTCACACAACGGTCTTCTTTCGACGAGGATTTACCGCTGTAGATGCGCAGTCAGGCCTTCGGGTACCCATCAGCGGTCTTGATCCGCTCGATCTGTTGGATATGGTCCATCGCGTGCAACCCGTGGAACACCAGCCACTCCTTCATGTTCAGCGGCCCGAACACCGGATGCGGAAACGTCCTGGCGAGATCCTCCGAGCTGCGGAGCGCGCCGATCAGCCTCACCGTTTCCTCGACGAACTCTGACAGCTTCTCTCGCAGCATATCCAGCGGAAGCGCCTCATACTCGGTGGACTGGGCGCCCATCTGACTGACGGCCGGCCCTGGGTCGGGCGGCGGCTCCACGCCGGCGGACCCCGCCACCGTACTGTTCAGGCTTCGCTCGGTAACCAGGTAGTGCCCGATAACCTCCTTCACGCACCACCTCGGCCCCTCCCCGCTCACGGGCGTCCGAACGTGCTCGCCGGGCTCCGGTTGAAATGCCGCCTGTTCCTCATTGACCTTCCGGAGACAGGCGTCCCAGTCGGCGCCGCTCTTCACCATGAGCGCTTCCAGCTCCTCGAAACTCTTCGCTCCCTGGCGATGCAGATAGTTCGTCGCCCGCTCCATGGGATTTGCCTGCTGCGTCATCGGTCCTCTCCTTGCTGGCCTCGGTCCGCTCGATTGCCCATCCTATCGGACGGACACAGATGGCCACAAACGCCACATCCGCCCTGTCGATGACCGGAACGACAGCGCGTCCCAACTGGAGAAGATGACTCAGCCTGGCGGTGCAAGCTCACCAGTGGCTTTCAGTCCGGCGCTCCTCAAGGAGTAACACACTACTTAGCAGACGACGATGACGTGGAAGTCGCTGTCGGCCGGGTCAGTGGGATCCTCGAAGATGAAGACGCTGACTTTCTCGCTACCGGGAACGTGAGCATATATCCTCGCGTTGGTGTTGGTTATGCCCCCGCCGGCCGTGCCGATCGTGGCGACCGCGGCGCATCCGCCGATGTCTTGGCCGAACGTCACGTTGTAGTCTCCCTTGCTATCCCTTGACGCGCTGACGGCAGTCCCGTGCTCGAGGGTACCGTCGCTCCTGACGTTCGCCCACAGGTTTATTCCCGCTTGACCCTGCTCCCCCTGGGGCCCCGCTGGCCCCTGTGGCCCGGCTGGTCCTTCATCTCCCTGTGGCCCCTGCGGGCCGGGAATGCCCTCACCTGTTGGAATCACCGTCCCGATGTCCGGGCAAGGCTCATCCTGCTGAACGGAGAGCCCTGCGTCATGGCGCAAGACCTTTAGCGAGTCGACGGGCGATACGTTCTTACCGCAGTCGACGTCACCCTGAATGATGCCTTCGACGCCGCCGGAGCTGACTGCAGTTTCGGCCTCAAATGGCGTGTTCGCGGAGCTGACGGTTCCCGCTCCGAACAGCATGTTGGTCACCAGCACAGTGGTTACGACCGAGGCCACGACCAACGAAAGAGTCGCGACGACAAATGTGAAACGCATGATTCCCTCCTTCTGGTGGAGGGCATTATCCGCGGATGCCATGACGCTTGTCAAAAGTGCAGCGCCGACAGCGTCAACGCGAGGCGAACCCTTGCGGCGCGTCAACGAAAGGCCCGGTCTGTCGGACAAGCAGAAGGCGCCACTAAGCAGCATGTCGCGGGGGTGCGGCGATGAGACTCAGTGAACGCCACCGACTATAACGCCTGAGCGTGGGTCATGGTTACCCGGGGGCGGCCTCAGATTTGCGCCAGGATACCTGCCGCAGATATGAATTTGCTCCCGGGACAGTTGTCAAAGAACCTCAACTACAAAATAGTATCCCAGCGCTGGTACTCCCTGACAGACCGCTACGTGAGGTCGCGCTGGTGTGACACAGACGCAAGTTGAAGGTGATTCAGCCTTTGATGAATTGGGCTTGACGTGAACCTCAACGCCTCTGTAACGTGAGGCGTGATGATCTCCTTAGATCACGCGCAGAGAACGGTAAGCACGGCTGTGATGGTATCGCGGCGTTCTAGGCGCGCGCCCTAAGGGATCAAGCTCTTAGCTTCTAAACGAAATTGCTCCCTCGGTCGCTGAGCCGGCGGGAGTTTTCTTTCGAGCCTCCTTCTGGCCCAACGCGGGAGCGCCAGAAGGAGGCTCGAAGTGCGATCCAACACCCCACTCAGACTCGGTTTCTTCATTCAGCCCGTCCATCCCCCGGGGCGGAGTTACCGCGACGTCCTGCGAGAGGACCGAGAGGCGGTCATCCTGGCAGATCGGCTCGGCTATGCCGACGCCTTCGTGGGAGAGCATCTCACGGATTCTGCCGAGCCAATCACCTCAAGCCTGGCCTTTATTGCGAGCCTTGCGGATCAATGCACTTCGCTCAATCTGGGCACTGGAGTCCTGAGTTTTCTCAACCATCACCCTGTGACTGTAGCGGCACAGACGGCGATGATCGACCACCTGCTAGATGGCCGATTTCTGCTTGGCGTTGGCGCGGGCGTCCCGTCAGACTGGGAGGCCTTGGGCAATCTGCAGGCCGATCGCAACGGCAGGCTCTTAGAAGGCATCGACCAGATCATCGCGCTCTGGTCCGGGGAGGCGCCGTACGACCTGGAGGGCGAGTTCCACCAGATCACCACTGCGTCCACGCTGACACGCGAGATAGGCCAAGGCGTTATCGTCAGGCCGCTACAGCAACCCCATCCGCCAATACTGCTCTCGTGCATGAGTCTCAACTCACGAGGGCCCGACTTGGCCGGTCGCCGCGGTTGGGCCGGGATCTCGGCGGGCTACATTCCTCTCGAGTCAGTTGCCACACACATCAACGCGTATATTCAAGGCCGGGAAGCCTCCGGATTCAGTCCCGATGCCGCAGCTTGGCGCGTTGCCCGCAGCATCTTCGTTGCCGATGACGAAGCGACAGCACTGTCCTACGCGACGACCGAGAGCGGGCCTCACGACTTCTATTTCTTCAACGTCATGACGAAGCTCGCCGGCGGCCGACCCCCTTCGGCTCAGCACGAGGCGTCGCTTCCACCAACCACGGATATGACTGGCCTGCTTCGGCAGCGGGTAATAGCGGGAACAGTCGACCAGGTCGTCGAACAGATCCTCCATCTCCGATACACCGTTGGGGCCTTCGGAACCCTTCTCTATACAGGCCATGACTGGATGGACGCTCCTCTGGCGAGACGCTCCATGGAACTGATGGCGAAGGAGGTCATGCCCAGAGTGAACGCAGCCCTCCAGAAGTAAGAAGAGGCTGGCCGAGATCGACCGCCCGCTGTATCCATCGTTTCCTCCATTTCTTTGAGGGCGATGCTGAGCGGTTTCTCATATCTGCCGCAGATATGAATTGGCTCCCGGGACAGGAGTCAAAGAACGTCAACTACAACAGAGTCCCTGCCCTGATTCTTCCCGACAGCTCACTACGCGAGGCGGCGGTGGTATGACGATGCCGTCGGGCGTAGAAAATGACGGCCCCCTCGTCTCCCCCGTTATGGGGCGTACGCGCACGGCGGTGGGGAGAAAAAGGGCTGTCCGGCACCCCAGCAGAGCCTTCTAATGGTGCGGTCGGGCGCATGTCGCGTCGCCTTCTTCGTTGACGAGCCGGAGCCGTCGCCATGCCAACTCGACCTACTCACCCACGTTGGCGCAGACAGCGTAGGCGGCAAGCTGCCACTCCTGAAGGAGACCACTCGTCTTCTCTGCTTTCACCTGCCATAGCCGATCGGCTTCCGGAAATTCACCCGAACAGACACTTTTCCCCACAACGAGCCGCAACAACGGCTCGCGTTCGTCGTCCATTCTTTTGACAGACCCGTGGTTAAGCAAAGGTTTGCGTGTGGGATTCGACAAGTGAAATCAGCTATGAACAGCCCGGAGACGACCGAGACACAGCGGGGCCAGATCCTCGTATTGTTCGTGCTCTTGATTACCGTTCTGATAGTCTTCGTGATGGCGGTCGTCGACGTCGGATTCTTCGTCATCGAACGTCAGCGCGTGCAGGCAGCGGCTGACGCCGCGGCTCTGGCCGGCGCCCAGGAGTTGCCGGACGACAGCAACCTCGCTCAGCAGATCGCGCTCGACTACGTCGAAACCAACGGCATCGACGCCAGCAACGTCACCATCACCTTCGGCTGCATAAGCCCGGAGGGTGTCTGCGACGAGGCCGCCGGCATCTACGACACGATCTACGTCACGCCGACAAGTAAAGCGCCGGCGTTCCTCGGCGGCATCCTGAACCTTGTTGGCGCGGGCGATTCGTGCTGGGTGGACGGCTGCGACGTCGCCGCAACCGCGGGGGCGTGCCGCGGCGCCTGTGGCGCCGTCGGCAACGGACCGGCCGATATCGTGACCATCCTGGACCACAGTGGATCCATGTCGGACACCGATCTTGCCGAGTCCAAGGCCGCTATCCTCTCCATGTTCGGGAACTTCAATCATGAGTACCAGCACGTATCAGCCGCCTTTACACCGCCGGTCTCACCAAGCGATTATTGCGCGACCATCAACGACTGGGACGATCCGCAGACCTGGCTGCCCGCTCCTCTCACCGATACGTTCCAGACATCGCCAGGCGTCCTCAACTACCTGAGCCCGCCTGTCGACTCGATCAATTGTGTCGAACGCGGAGGGCCACCCGGCATCCATACCAACCTGGGTGACCCGATCCAGGCGTCGATGAACGAACTCGTTGCAAACGGACGGCCCGAAGTGACCTGGGGGATCATCCTCGTTACCGACGGTGCCGCCAACATTGCACCCGATAGCAGTGCCGATAATTCGACGGGCCAGCACGGCTGCGGCAGCAACGCTCCCGTCACCAGCGGCAGCGGAGACGACGACGGCTTCGAGAGGGACAGCAGCGACGCCTGCGAGAACGGCGGCGATGAGGCCAGAGACGAAGAAAGCGGCACCAGCGACTCGGTCAGTTGTGAGAGCAGCACCAAGGACCGCCACGACTTCTGGGACTTCGACGTCCAGAGCGATATCCCCTTGGGCGAAACGATCGAAGGCATCAAGATACGCCTCGACGCCTGGGAGGACGTGAAAGCGGCCGACGTGCTGATGATGTGCGTCGAGCTCTCCTGGGACGGCGGCAGCACATGGACGAGCGAATACAGCTTTGACATCGACGACGACGAGACAAGTTACTTCGTGGGCGGTGCCACCGACACCTGGGGCCGCAACTGGGCCCGCGACGAGCTGTCCAACGCCAACTTCCGCGTGCGCGTCACGAACGTCGCGGACGACAGCGACAATGATTTCCGCCTCGACTACGTTGCGGCAGAGGTCTTCTACTCGGAGCCCGGCGGCGGTGGTGGATACGAGCACACGGGCCCGTGCGACTGGGCTGCCTACTGGGCCGACCAGGCCAAGGCTCTGGGCATCGAGATCTTCACGATCGCCTGGGGTGCCACCAATCAGTGTAGCTACGACGATCCCAGCAGTCCCTACTACAACATGGACGCGGGAGTGTTCCTGGCGTCGCTGGCGACCGATGCCAGCCACGCCTTCAACGAACCGAAGTCGGCAGACCTCGAGCCGATCTTCTACTCCATCGGCACACAATTGACGGCAGGCTCGCGCCTCATTCAGTAGCCGAACTGTAGAGCAAATCAAAGCGCCGCCATGCGCACGGCGGCGCTTTCGCGTTCCCGGCTCAACGGCTGAACGTGCCGACGAGTTCGCTAGCGCCAGCACGTGGTCCGCGATCGCCGTCCCCACCTCGGCCAGCGTCGCGCCGGCTTCGAGATCGACCTTCGCATCGAGGGCGAAGAGCCGGAAGCGATACCTGTGCTCACCACCGGGAGGGCACGGCCCCGAGTAGCCGACCTCGCCGCGGCCGTTCACCCCCTGGAGCGAGCCATCATCCAACTCCTCGGCCTATGCTCCGCTGTTCGTCCTCGACCGTCGCGAGCGATTCGGGCAGAAGGGGCCGGAATATCCGATTGTTGTAAATTGGCTCCCCGAGTTGGTTCCCCACAGCGTACTGCGGGATGTGTTCCGAGTTCGTCTGCCCAGCATCTCACGATTGGCTCTGCGCACAGCGAGGTCTCGCGGTCGACGGGGGCGGGAGACCGTTGCGGCCGAATGGCAGGCGCTGTTGGACGCCGGAGAAGTCAATAGTCGGGCCGCTCTCGCCACCAGAATTGGAGTGTCGCGGGCCCGGGTCACGCAGGTGCTGGGACCGGCGCTGACAGCTTAAGTGATCCCGGCGGTAGGCGCTGAGCAAGCCGTCTCACCACATCGTCGGGATGCGTAAGGAGACGATCGCGCTCAACGGTCACGTAGCGTCTGTGGGTCGAGAGCCGAATCCGTTTTCTGCTCACCTCGACAAATTGCGTGGCCTTTAGGTCAATCAGCGCTGGCCCAATCCGACCCCTGAGACGGGCGACAGCCTGGTGGATTTCCTCCGCCTCCATGATGCCTTCGCCTGCCATACCACCACCAGACCTGGGCGTTCCAAGATCGACCCAGCCATCACCAGCTTCAACCAGACCGACCACGAGTCGGAGGAACAGCTTGAACTGCGCATCTGGAAGAATTACTTCATGTAGACCGATCTTCATGACATTACTCTTCCGCCGTTCTGTGCCTCCCGTGACCTGGACCACGTGACGGCTCTTGAATCGATGGCCCGAGAACTCCGCTTCTTCCTCGGCCGTAAGTTCGACTTCCGGTTGAGCGTTGCTGCCAGACGTTGTCTTCGTTCGATCCACGGCCAAGGTGATGAGACAAGTTGAGGGCAGCTTCTGCTGCACTAGATCCGCCCGGGCCTGCGCAACCTGATCCTCTAGTATACCGACGACCTCGCGCGCGTGCCTCTTTACAAGTCTGGCCAGCTCTCCCGCCGTTACGTGAGGTTGCGGATCGTCGGCAAGAATGCAGTCTTGAAGTTGAGGATACTCAAGGAAGAGATCCTGCTCCGAAATCTCATTGACGGTGCGGGCGAACCTAACGTACGACTCCGCCATGGTGAGGGCGTCGCCGTCCAGCGCTCCGGTGAAGATGCTCGTCCTGTACCGGTCACCGAGATCATGTACTTCGAGATCTGCCGCCAGCGCAGCGAATCGTCGATCTATGCACTGAGAGCAAACTCCGCAATGTGGCGTGACGTTAGGTAGCCCCCTCGTATTCGAGCATGAGTTGGTCTCCTGCAGCAGCTCAGGAGCACCGATTTGCTTCAACGCGCCAAGCGCCTCGGAGCGAGTTCGGTTCCAGAGTGGGTTCTCGAGCTGAGGAGCGTGCGGAAGGACGATTCGCATCAACTCATTGCAGAGCGAGATGAACTTGGGATGTGTAGATCTGCTCGCCAGCGAACCGATCAGCTGACCGTTGATCGGCAGATTCAGGCTGACGACGCCGTTATCAGCTAGAAGCACGCGGGAGAGACCGAGGGCGCTGGCTATACCGCCGGCCAAGCACGAGAAGAGGAATGACCGCGTACGTTGGGTCGATTCCTTCTCACGTGCCTGCGTCTTGTTTACAAGGATGCTCGTGCGCGGGAAGAACCAACCGGGCAGGCGTTGCCTTAGATGGGAGACAAGCTCGTGCTGCCGATGGTCAACAAATGATGTCGAGTGATGGCTCACCAGCACAGGCCGTGAGCCCGACTCCGCGAAAGCCTCAACGGCGGCGCAGAGGCTATCTGTCCCGCCGGAAAACAGCGCAACGCAATCAGGATCTTGCCTGGGCGCAAGAGGGTCAGTATCTAGATAGAGTTGCTCCTCGAAGTCAGCTTTCGAGAAGGCAAACTTCCAAACGTCATCGGAAGCGAAGCTTAGAACAGACTCAAGCGGTTCGAGGACCTGCGAGGAGTTCCAGAAATCCGGGTCGCGCACAGGAGCAGATATGACGAACTCGCGTCGCCACCGGTCTCCATGGACATCAGTCTTGCCACCGCGACTTACCATCTGATCAGCCCAATAGACGTAAGCTGCTATTCGAGCTAAGTCCTCGGCCCGACCTGAGACAGTTCCCTTTAGAGCGTCCGAGATTGGCTGAATTCGAAGGGTCAGTCTCGCCTTCGGGCCCCGCGACCATATCTCCAGCTGATCCGCCGACGCTTCACGACCCAACGCGCCAGGCTGACTAGCGCCGTCGCAGTGAACTACCGCTCGAGTCACAGTTCCACAGCTCCGAGCTTCAAATCCATTCGGAGCTTTCGAAGCGCGATGGCCGTGAAGCCTTGAGCCTCCTCTATGGTGATCTGGCCCTTGGTCTCCCAGTTGTGCTTGGAATACCAGCTCGACGCAAACTCTTCCAATATCCGCGCCGACTGCCGAGTGTGCGTGTCGAGGGCCTTAGCAAAGTCCGCACTGTCAGCGATGCTGGTGAAGCCTGAGGATCTACCAACGTGTTGCGATAGCTCGCGGTCGATCAGTGATGTGATAGTCCGGGCGAGGAAATCGCCAAAGAAGCGTCGGGAAATATGTCCGAACCCGCGTTGCGAGGAATGGGCCCTGAATGCTGCTTGAAGATCTTCTAGCGAAGTCCCAAACAGGCTTCTACCTTGCTGGCCGACGGTCTCCGAGAGCGCGCGCCTGAGGGCGAGCGACGCAAGCTCACTGAAATGGCCCGACGACGTGAGAGAGGTCGTCCTACTGCGAACCACGTCGGCGACGCGAGAGACGAACGTAAGCAGTGGCTCGTCGTCTCTTACCGAAAGCCCGATGCGGGCGAGTTCGTCGGCGAAGCTGGAAGCACGAGATGCCGACGCAACTCGCGTAAGCATCCAGAAGCAGTAGCCAACAGACGGATCATCCGCGAGTTCCCTGAGCTGGCGATCCGCAGCCTGGACTACCGCAGCGGCGATACCCGCCGGGTCTTCCGGACGAGCATCGATGAGCTCAATAACCTCGGACCATCGCCGAGATTTAGGCAGACGACCAAGTCGAAGGTGTCCCATCGGTGACTGACCTCAAGGCGCTATAGACGTGGGTGCATATTCTACTGCGTTGGGCCAAGCCCTGCTAAGAAGGCCTTACACCCCCAAGGAGGCCGCGACCTCGCCCCAATGCTCGTCTCGTTGCCCCTCTAGTCGTCGAAGGTAGGTTGTCGTCACCGCCAATGACGAGTGGTCGAGGAATCGACTGACGTCCTCGATCGACTCGCCGACGTCGCGTCGGAGCTTGGCCGCCGAGTGCCGCAGCACGTGCACCCCAGCTGGCGGAAGCCCCGCAGCCTTCATGTATCGCCTGAGGTTCGTATAGAACGTCCCATCAGTAACGCCCAATCCGCGTGCCGACCGTCCAACGTGCGCCGTCGGCCAAATCGATTCCCTAGCATCCATTTCGTCGAGGCTCTTGCCCCAAGCGGCGAGTGACCGTTCGATTGCTTCTAGGGCTGGTCGTGGCAGTTCGCGCTTACCCTTCTTGCCGCCCTTGCCCCGATAGGTGTAGAAGATCCCGCCAGCGCGGATGATGTCTGAGGCCTTGAGATTCAGCACTTCTGAACGACGCCGCCCGGTGAGGGCAAGGAAGATGACGATGGCTCGGTCTCGGGCGCCGGTCATGGTGTCGGGAATGGCCGCCAGCAGACGTCGTATCTCCTCAGCGGTCAGTCCTCGTGGCGGAGATGGGGAGACCCGCGGTCGCTCGATCTGGTCACAGGGGTTCGACGTCACGATTTTCATGCGGATCAGAAACCGGTAGAAGCTTGAGATGGCGGCGAGACGCGCGCCGATGGTGATGGCGGCTGGCTTCCTGCCTGACGGTCCGATGCCATGGGCGAACGTGAAGACGTTACGCTCAGTAATCTGGTCAGGCGTCTTCCCGAGCGTGCCGAAGAATCGCTGCAGTGTTCGCGAGTAGGCATCGACGGTCCGGCGCGAGCCGCTGCGCCGCTCCTTCTCTGCCAGGAAGGCGTAGAAAGCCTGCTCCCATTCTGGGATTGATTCGTCGAACGGAACCAGTTCTGCTTCCATGCTGTCCTCCTCGTCTTATCAGACAGCAGTTACGCTCTGGTGGCGCACGAAGTCAAGACACTAAGGCGCGTTATTGTGGCCGCTGGTTCGAACGGGAAGTATCCTTCCGGAGGAACGCACTCGCGGAGGACAGTAAATGTCGGAAGAAGAAAATACGTCAAACCCGGACAGAACAGTTCTTGTGCTTGGCGCTGGGTTTACCCGTGCGTTCCTGCCCAAGGCGCCACTGCTGATCGACCACTACGACGTCGATCCCCTGCTCCAGAAGTTCGCTGCATTTCCGAATGCCCATGGAATTCTAGAGCAGGAGATCGTAAACGACGATGATGGTCCGATTCTCAACATCGAACGTCTAATGACCCGACTGCAGGGTCGTATGCCTTATGACAGCGAGCAACGCGTTGGGCCTGAATTGGACTTGCTACTATCGGAGATAAAGGCGATCTTTCTGGCACGCGTAAAGAGTGCTAAGCAGGGACAGTTCCACGAGAAGGAAATGCTGGCACTGGCAAGATACTGCGTGGAGCATTCGATCTCGTGCATCACGTTCAACTATGACGATGTCTTCGATCAGAAGCTTCACGAAGTGAACCCCGTTATCAATGCGGGTGAGAAAAGCACCTACTGGCACCCAGACGGAGGATACGGCTTTTTCTGTCGGCCGTCCCTAATGTGCATCGAAGATCTCGACTTGCTCAAGGACACTACGGCGATGAACCTGCTGAAGTTGCACGGATCCATCAACTGGAGGCCGATTCGTGGATCACTGACACCAGTCGGCTTTGCAGATGTCTTCCATCACGAAACTTGGCTCGACCCGCACCCAGATCAAAGCGGGTGGTCTGAGACCGATCGTAATGCGGTTGAAGATCATCTCGAACCCGATCCGTTTCTGGTGCCGCCAGTACTGACGAAGTCCGCGATCGTGGAAGAGCCGCTCCTGAGACTCATTTGGTCGCTTGCGTACAAGGAGCTGAGATCAGCGGACGAGGTAGTCTTCGTTGGATATTCGTTTCCTCCGACCGATATGGCCGCGAGATTCCTGTTTCGGGAGGCCCTGGCGGATCTAGAAACCGCGCGGATCAAGGTCGTCAATTACGATCGCGGCGTGGCCGCTAATGACGATCTCCGGCGCCAATACGGTGATGTCTTCCAGACCATTGACGATGAACAGTTCGATCTGGATGGAGCCGTTGAGTGGTCAAGAACATTTTGCGCCAAGTGAGTGTGTACCCCCAAGGTCGGCCTGCCTCCCGCCGGGATCGCGCAGACACTAAGGCCTGTTAGTGTAGAAGATCGTGTGGCAGGCTAGCTAAGTCAGAGAGTCGTGAATTCGCGACAAGCTCTTCCAGAACGGATTGCTGATCCCGATTACCGACGGCGCTGACCGAATCCCGCAAGGCGGGAAGGGCAATATGATACGTGGCGTCGATCTCACCTGTGCCGCGGGCGATCGAAGCTAGGCGGGTGGGCAGCGGTTCAGCCGTGACAGCAACGATATGTGGTGCTCTGCCACGCCGATGCCGAATGAGAATGTTTGCCTCGTGTCGCGCGTTCTGGACCCGGTCGCTTCTAATCGTCCACTTGCACGATACGGATGCATGCAGGACCTGGTCATCGAGTGGTCCCTCGGCGACTACTACATCCGGAGCTATGACGTAGTCTGCACCCAACGTGTCACGCAAGACTCCCGTCTGGTCATCTTGGACGAGACGCCTCACCGTCGCTAGGTGCTTGTATTGCTTGAACTGGCTGATAGGCTGTCCACGCGTCACAGTCCAGGCCCTGGTCGGGTCGAGAGTGCTCAGCTTTTCGGTGAGATATTCCTTGACCTCGTCTTCGAGACTTGCGCCACGGGTCTGTGCTGGCCGAACGACCTCTTCGGCGTTTCCGGGAAGTTCGCGCCAAAGGAGTCGGATCATCTTCTCGGCGATGTCGACGCTCTGCTTGCTGTCTTTGTCGGCGACGTTGGCGATACCGGGTCTGACGTAGCAAAGGAGCCGGCGGGCAATATCCTCGGTAACGATCGGCACTTGACCGAAAGTAGCACTTGCTAGACTCTCTGTCACCAACTGCCAATAAGCCGTTGACTGCTGAGTCCCTTTAGCAATACTATCGCTTCGACGATGGCGTACACTTTCATCGACCTCTTCTCCGGAGCAGGGGGACTAACGTCTGGCTTTGTTCGAGAAGGCCTAACCCCAGTCTTGGCAGTCGAAATCGACGCGGACGCGGCCGACACGTACCGAACGAACTTTGGAGACCACGTTGTCGGAGATCCCATCGAGAATGTTCCTCTCTCGGTGTTTCCCCGCGCCGATGTCGTCATAGGAGGGCCCCCGTGCCAGGGGTTCTCGCCGCTCGGCAAGATGACAGGAGCTCGCAGTAACCTAGCCTTGAACGGCCTGTGGGAAGAATACGCTCGCGTTGTCGAGAAGGTGCAACCCAAGGTCTTCGTGCTGGAGAATGTTCCGGAGTTTCTTAAGTCACTCGAATTCGAAGCTCTTCAGCGTTTCGCCCAGTCTCTCGGCTACGAAGTCGCGGCGGATGTGCTCAACGCCACGCATTTTGGTGTCCCGCAGAAACGCCGTCGCGCTGTCGTCATTGCATCCAAGGGTACAACCCCTTGGATGCCAATCACCGTATCCAACGCCGTCCCAACGGTCGCTGGTGCCATCGGGCAGCTGCCGCCTCCGGAAGGGCGCGGAGAGCAATTGGGGTCTGGCAGGGTCGTATCTGGGCTAGAGCTGCATTTCCTAAGGAATCCAAAGCCATCGTCAATCGAGCGATATAAGTGCGTTCCGCCAGGAGGAAATCGGTTCGACCTTATGAGGAAGGCCCCGCAACTTGCGCCGCGCTGCTGGATTGAGAAACCTACGGGAAGCACCGACGTCTTCGGCAGGCTCCGATGGGACGAGCCAGCGCTAACGATACGCACGGAATTCTTCAAGCCCGAGAAGGGCCGCTACCTTCACCCAGAACAGGATCGGTCGATAAGCCACCTTGAGGCAGCTCTTCTTCAGACTTTTGACCTCGACTATCGTTGGCTGGGAACTAAGATATCGGTCGCTCGACAAATCGGGAACGCGGTACCACCACGCTTGGCCGCGGCAATTGCGCGCGTCGTCGTTCAGTTGCTGTCAGGCGCGACTGCGGCTGTTGGCAGTGACCACGAGGCGTCAGAGAGCAGCCGAGCTGAACAGGCCGGACAGCGGTCGTGTGTGGGACGATCCGCCGAAGAGACGTACGTCCCGGTCTAACCGCTGATCCCAAGACTAAGGCGCTGGAAGATGCCGCAGATCCTGATCGAAAAATCCCAGCTGGTCAACGGCTTGGACGTCAGTTCCCCGCGCACAGGCCTATACTTTCGGCGGACGCTACTTCGATGGTACAGAGTTAACGCACGGCCCTTTCCTTGGCGGGAGACTGAGGACCCGTACCAGATTCTGCTATCGGAGGTACTCCTCCAGCGGACACAAGCTTCGCAGGTGAAGGACAACTATGCAGGAATAATCGCAGCGCTGCCGACGCCGCGCGCGGTCACGAGGACGACCCTCGCAAGCATGAAAGTGCTGCTCCGGCCGCTTGGGCTTGCGAAGCGGCCTGCCATTCTGAAGAAGATGGGTGAGGAGTTGGTCACCCGATACGACGGTAGAGTGCCCTCCAGCGTGACCGAACTGGAGAGTCTTCCGGGTGTAGGACACTATATCGCGACGGCGACTGCGGCTTTCGCCAGCGGGGCGCGAGTCGCAGTCGTAGATGCCAACGTGATTCGAGTGCTGGCCAGGTTCTTCGGAGCCATTTCGCCCAAGACACGGCCCCGTGATGATCCCGCGGTTTGGCGCCTGGCACAGTCACTGCTCCCTCAGAGTCGGGTGGCAGACTACAATCGGGCGTTGATCGACTTTGCGGCGCTGGTGTGTAGACCGCGCATACCAAACTGTCGCGACTGCCCGCTTCGAATGCGATGCAGGGGGGCCCCCGCCTTCCGTGCCAACCCAGCGGTGCGTCAGGATTGACTGGACGAGGCAGGCGAGATGCTCTGCCATAGTGCTGAGAGTAAACCAGTCACTTCATCGAGTGACTCGACCGGAACGGAATCCTCGTCCGGCCCCGCCGGTAGATCGTCCCACGTCGTTGTCGGGTCCGGCTCTTCCATCAGCCAGGCATCCCAAGCGTCGCTATTCGGCGGCGGGTTGGGGGCAAGCTCGTCGAGCACGACGGTGGTGAGCTGATGATTGAATGCCTTCGCCAGGCGGTTGGCTTCGCGTCCGGTGGCCAGCTCTCCGTCCCTAAGCTTTGCCAGGAACTGGACGGCAGCTACCGCTGCGGCGCGATTGTGAAAGGCGTCCAAGCGTTGCCATGTGTTCGGGATGTCTTGGATCTTGAATGCGAATTCAGTTGGAGCGTAGCTTCCTCCGTTCCTAGTCAGCTCGGCACCCCACCAGAGCCGAGCAAGCGCCTGCTTGTACTCGGGGCCAATGAACCTATCTGCCACGACATCTCCCGACGAGTCCTTCCAGCGCCAACGCACGTATTCGGGAAATTCGGCGATGGCCAGGAAGGCCCATACCCAGCGATCCGCAGCCTCCGCACGGGTCAATCGCAGCGAGGCGTGCACGCGAGGTGCTAGCCAGACATCGCTTTCGGTCTGTCCTGATTCTCCGAATCGATTCAATGCTTCCGCTATGACGGATGCGAGCGGGTTGGCGGAGATCGCGCGCGGCAATGCCTTCGCCAGCCCGCCGAGGTCGACTTCCGTATCGCCACGGCGGAACTCGGGCGTAACCTGAGCTTTGGCCTGCGGCTCTAGTCTCTGAACCAGCCTTTCCATTTCGACACCTCCTATGTCAGCCTCTCCAATTCCCGTAGCGACGTTCTTAGCGCGGCAGCGGCCTTGATCTGCCTGCTGACTGCGGTCTGGACCACCGACTGCAGGGCCGCAGCCGACTGCACCTCGGTCTGGGCGGAAAGAGCCGCACGGAGCGATTCGGGCTCGCTCATGTTTGGGTAGATCCGCGGTAGGAGATGCTTGAGAACTTCGCCGCGCCAGCGGTCAGGCATTGTCGGGTCCAGGCCTTCCATTGGCTCATCGACTGCTGGTAGGGCAGCATTGAAGAGGCCCATCCATACGGACCGGGCCATCCCCATGCGTTCTGAATCGCGGAGCGCTCTCTCCGCCGGATTCTGCTTTCTTTCGTCCGAGAGCAGCTCGGGTAGACCGGGAATTCCTTTATTCAGGTACAGAACTGGCGGGTCATCCTCAAGGTCGGCGAAGAAGGGCTCTCCGTCGTACGGCCGGAGCTTTTCTTCGGTGCGGAAGTCCGCCCATCTCACTGCGATCATGCCATGAACCACGGGAGGTGGAGGGGTCTGGAAGTAGATGGACCAAGGCGCGGACGAACCCATGAGTCGGTGAGGCCGGCCCTCGACCTCGGCCGCGATGAGAGCTCGAATCATGGCTTTGCCCACGAAACATTGTCGGTCGAGTTCTATATCCACCTGCCAGATGGCGGGGCTGAGCGGCGACACTGCAAGCAGCGTGGTTTGCCGC
>Ga0255058_10000380_pt1 | contig 26644 bp, 20 predicted proteins | sample Cases_109_9_MG_FD_188637 | JGI IMG/M metagenome (GOLD analysis project Ga0255058, IMG submission 188637) | Seawater microbial communities from Amundsen Gulf, Northwest Territories, Canada - Cases_109_9 | ecosystem: Environmental > Aquatic > Marine > Gulf | place: Canada: Northwest Territories... | reverse complement strand
ATCGGCACCCTGAGCAATCGATACGAGATCTGAACCCTGAGGAGCAAGCAATGAAAATCTGCGTGGTGGGCGCGGGCGCCATTGGCGGATTGCTCGCGGTGCGCCTGGCGCAAGCCGGTGAACAGGTAAGCGTCGTCGACCAGGGCGCGCACCTGCAGGCGATTCAACGCAACGGCCTGAAGCTCTTGATGGCCGATGGCAGCGAGCACCTGGAGCGGTCAATGGAGGCGACCGCGAGCATGCGGGATGTCGGGCCTCAGGATGTGGTGATCCTGGCGGTGAAGACTCAGATTCTTCCCGCGATCGCGCCGCAGCTCGACAGCTTATTGAATGACGACACCGTCATCCTGCCGATGCAGAACGGTCTGCCCTGGTGGTACTTCCAAAAAGCCGGCGGTGAGTACGACGGCCGGCGCATCGAATGCCTGGATCCCGACGGGCAATTGGCCGCCCACGTGGACGTGGACCGTATCGTCGGCTGCGTCGTTTTTCCCGCCGGTGAAATCGTCTCCCCCGGCGTCGTCCGGCACACGGAGGGAAACCGCTTTCCATTGGGGGAGCTCGACGGCAGCGATTCCCCCCGCGCCCGCGCCCTGGTAGAGATGTTCACCAAAGCCGGCTTCAAGTCTTTCGTGATCGAGGACGTGCGTGCAGAAATCTGGCTCAAGCTGCTGGGAAATCTGTCCTTCAATCCCATCAGCGCGCTGACCCACGCAACGATGGTGGACATCTGCCAGTATCCACCCAGCCGCGCACTGGCGAAATCGTTGATGGAGGAGGCCCAGGCGGTGGCCAACAGCCTCGGCATCACGTTGCGCGTTTCCATCGAGAAACGCATCGCCGGCGCGGAAAAAGTCGGCAAGCACAAGACCTCCATGCTGCAGGACGTGGAGGCCGGCAGGGGGCTGGAGCTGGAAGCCATCATGGGCGCGGTAGTGGAGCTCGCGCGCCTGACCGGCATCGCCACACCGGGCATCGATGCGATATACGCGCTGGCGAAGCTCCTGGACAGGACCATGCGTGAGGAGCAGGGCGCCGTGAGGCTTCGACGCATCGCCTGAGCGGGCGCGTTCCCCCGCGGGCCGGCGCTTCTATATACTGTCCTGAAATTCTTGGCGATACCCTGTCGAGGGACTGCCGATGGCATCCGGCGCGATCGATCGCAATGCACTGGTGGCGGAGTTCCGGTCCTTTCTGGGCGCGGACTCGGTGCTTCACGATGCCGAGGAGCTCAAACCCTACGAGTGCGATGGCCTGACGGCCTACCGGCAGACGCCGCTGCTCGTGGTGCTCCCCGAAACGATAGAGCAGGTGCAACGGGTGCTGCGGGTGTGCGCGGAGAATCAGGTGCCGGTGGTCGCCCGCGGCGCCGGCACGGGGCTCTCCGGAGGCGCCCTGCCGCTGGCCGACGGCGTTCTGCTGGTGCTCGCCAAATTCAACCGTATTCTTTCCATTGATACCGAGAACCGCACCGCCCGGGTCCAGCCCGGGGTCCGCAACCTGGCGATCTCCGAAGCAGTCGACGCCTACGGTCTTTACTATGCCCCGGACCCGTCATCTCAGATCGCCTGCAGCATCGGCGGCAACGTGGCGGAGAATGCCGGTGGCCTGCATTGCCTTAAATACGGCCTGACCGTGCACAACATCCTCGCCCTCGAGGTGCTCACCATCGACGGCGAACGGCTCACCATCGGCGCCCAGTCCCTGGACGCGGCCGGCTACGACTTGCTGGCATTGCTCACCGGGTCGGAGGGATTGCTTGCCATAATCGTCGAAATCACGGTCAGGCTGCTGCCCAAGCCCGAGTGTGTGCGGCTCCTGCTGGCGGCATTCGACGACGTGGGATTGGCCGGAGCGGCTGTCGGGAAAATCTTCGCGCAGGGCATCATTCCGGGTGGGCTGGAAATGATGGACAACGCGGCCATTCGCGTAACAGATGATTTCGTTCAAGCCGGATACCCTACCGACGCCGCAGCGATATTGCTCTGCGAGCTCGATGGCACCGAAAACGAGGTCGTCGAACAGGTGGGCTTGATTTCGTCGTTATTTCAGGATTGCGGTGCCACCGAGGTGCGGGTGGCGAGGGACGAAGCGGAGCGTCAGCGCTTCTGGGCGGGTCGCAAGGCCGCTTTTCCGGCGGTTGGGAAAATTTCTCCAGACTACTACTGCATGGACGGCACCATTCCGCGCCGGGAGCTGCCCAGGGTTCTGACCCGCACCGCCGAGCTCTCGGAGGAATACGGATTGCCGGTAGTCAATGTCTTTCACGCCGGCGACGGCAACCTCCATCCTCTTATTCTTTACGATGCCAACAAGGACGGCGAGGTGGAGCGGGTCGAGGAGCTGGGCGCAAAGATTCTGGAGCTCTGCGTGGAGGTCGGCGGCACCATTACCGGCGAGCACGGAGTGGGGATTGAGAAAATCGATCAGATGTGCGTGCAGTTCGCGGCCGCGGAGCTGCATCACTTTCACGCCGTCAAATCCGCGTTCGACAAACACACGCTGCTCAACCCCGGTAAGGCCGTGCCGACGTTGACGCGCTGCGCGGAGCTCGGCGGCATGCACGTGCACGGCGGCGAGTTGCCGTTTCCGGATCTGGAGAGGTTCTGAGCCCGTGGGCGAGCAGAACGACGCGAGTAGCGAGCTGGCGGCAGGTCTGGTACGGGCTGCGGCGGAGGGCACGCCACTGGCAATCGTCGGCGGGGGCAGCAAGTCCTTCCTCGGCCGCACTCCCGAGGGTGAACCCTTCCACGTCCGCGCACACCGCGGAATCGTCGCTTACGAACCCACCGAGCTCGTTATCACGGCGCGCGCCGGAACAACCCTCGCCGAGATTGAGAAGGTGCTGACCGACAGCGGCCAGATGCTCGCCTTCGAGCCGCCGCATTTCGGTGCGACGGCGACACTCGGCGGTACGGTGGCCAGCGCCCTTTCCGGTCCGCGGCGCCCCTACGCAGGCGCCGCGCGGGACTTCGTGCTGGGCGTCAAGATGCTGAGCGGTGAAGGACGCACGCTCACCTTCGGTGGCCAGGTGATGAAAAACGTCGCCGGCTACGACATGTCCCGGCTCATGGTGGGCGCCATGGGCACCCTCGGCGTGTTGCTGGAAATCTCTCTGAAAGTGCTGCCGCTACCGGCGCAGACCACGACCCTCGGCTTCCCCCTGGACGCCGCCGCCGCCATCGAGCAAATGAACGCCTGGGCGGGGAAACCGGTGCCGCTGTCCGGCGCATACCATGACAAGGACAGGCTTTTTGTCCGGCTTTCGGGCACGGCGCGCGGTGTTGCCCAGTCCGTCGAGCGGCTGGGAGGCGACGTGGTAGAAAACGGGCGCCGCTGGCACGAACTGCGTGAGCATAAGCTTGAACACTTCGAACCCGGCGGTAAGGCGCTGTGGCGATTGTCCGTACCACCGGCGACGCCACCCATGGCGCTGCCGGGTGAAACGCTCATCGACTGGGGTGGCGCGCTTCGCTGGCTCAAAAGCGAGTGCCAAGGCGAAGAGATCCGCGCCGCGGTCAGCAGAGTCGGCGGACACGCGATGCTCTACCGCGAAGGTGATCGCGCAGGCGAGGTCTATCATCCGCTCAGCGGTCCGCTATTAAAACTTCACCAACGATTGAAAGCGAGCTTCGATCCGAAGGGCATACTCAATCGCGGCAGAATTTACAGCGAGCTTTGAGTCTGGAGCGGCTGTCTGATGCAAACCAACCTGGCCGACTTCATCAAGAACACCGCCGAGGGGCGTGAAGCCGACGCCATTCTACGCAAGTGCGTGCATTGCGGCTTCTGCGCCGCCACCTGCCCGACCTACCAGCTGCTGGGAGACGAGTTGGACGGACCGCGGGGACGCATCTATCTCATCAAGGGATCCCTGGAAGGACAGGCCGTAACGGAAAAAACCCGGCGGCACCTGGATCGCTGCCTCAGCTGTCGCGCTTGCGAAACCACCTGTCCTTCGGGGGTTCGCTATGGCCGGCTGCTGGAAATCGGCCGGGCTTTGGTGGAGAAACGCGCACCGCGCCCCGTTCACGAGCGTGCGCTGAGAAAGGTGTTGCGCTGGCTACTGCCCCACCCGCGTCGATTCGCGCCGTGCCTGCGCTTCGGACAGAGATTGCGGCCGCTGCTGCCGGCGGCGCTGCGCCGGCGCGTACCGGAGCGAACTTCCGCAGGCCCCTGGCCCGCGCCGCGGCATGCGCGCCGCTTACTGTGCCTGAGTGGGTGCGTGCAAAGCAGTATTGCTCCCGGCATCAACGCCGCCGCCGCCCGGGTGCTCGATCGCCTGGGCGTGTCCCTGATACCGTCCACCGCTTCCGGCTGCTGCGGCGCCGTCAGCCATCATTTGTCGGCCAGGACGGAAGCACTGGGCTTCATGCGCCGTAATATCGACGCGTGGTGGCCGCGCTTGGAGCAGGGAGCCGAAGCGGTGATCACCGGTGCCAGCGCCTGCACTGCCATGGTCAAGGAATACGGCGAGCTGCTCGCCGACGATCCGGAATATGCGCACAAGGCGGCGCGCGTGTCGGAGCTCACCCGGGATCTCTCCGAAGTGATCGCAGGGGAAGATCTCTCGATGCTCGGGGCTGATACCACAGTATCACGGCGTGTGGCATTTCACTCGCCATGTACCCTGCAGCACGCTCAGGGAATTCTCGGCACGGTGGAGTCCATACTCGATGCCCGCGGTTATCGGCTGACCCAGGTGCGGGATCCACACCTGTGCTGCGGTTCGGCGGGCACCTATTCCATACTTCAGCGGTCTCTGTCGAAGCGATTGCGCGAGAACAAGGTGGTGGCGCTGGCAGCCGGCAAGCCCGACCTCATTGCCACGGCCAACATCGGCTGTCTCCTGGAATTACGTGCGGCATCGGATTTGCCGGTGGTGCATTGGATCGAGCTGCTCGACGAATGAGGACGGGTCAGGCGCTCCCAAGCATTTCCGTAATCAATTGGTCCTCGAGATCGATGCGTACGGCGAGCTCTTCACCAAGCTTCGAGAGCATCTTCATCATCTTTCCGTTGATATCTTCTCCGTTCGACCGCTCGTAGACGTCATTGAACTCGACGACGACCTGCGTCGTATCGGCGATGCGCGGATAAAGTTCCTGGGCGAGCTTTACGATGCCGCGGCGGCGCTCCTTGCCTTCGGATATGCGTTCATAGAGGCCGAAGTGGCCGGAGGCGATGTAGTCAACCAGTATCTGTGAGAATTTCTGCAGCAGCTCATCGTCAGGCCTTTCGTCGGCGTAGGGCTCGACTCCAGCGCATCGCTCGAAGAGCACCAGCATCTTCTGGCGCTCGCTCAACATCTTGTCGATAAGTGAGCGCGTTCCACTTCTGCGATCGCTCTGCTCCTGGACCTCAGGATTCATGCACTGGCTCCATCTTTGCCGGTACCCCGGGGTCGGTCGGGGTAGTGGGGCGCATAGATAACCATCACTGCCTCCGGATGGCAAGTTCGTAGTTCCAAAAAAGAGACACCGCGCACATATGAACCAGAGAAATGCGCTGTGTGCGGCAAATGAGCGTCAATCCAGACCTCTTTGCCAGTCCAGGTGGCACCTTGGCCAGGCTGTCCAAGCGGCTCCCAAGTTGATAAATTAGCCCGCGTTTTCACCAGGGTGGCACACGCTCTCATGAGCTGCCAGACGATATCATTCAGCGTGCTTTCCCGGCTTACCAGGCTTCCTCCGGTGGCAATGCTCACCGTTTTCTGCCTTTTCTGCACCTCGGTCACGGCCAGCAACTTGCAGGAGATCCGCGCCCTCGCGACCGAGCAACAATACGCGGAAGCCCTGACGCAGCTGGATGCATTCCTCGAGGACAAACCCGACGACGTCGAGGCGCGCCTGTTCAGGGGCGTCATTCTCACCCGTCAGGGAAATACCGACGAAGCCATCGCCACCTTCGATGAATTATCCAAAGACAGGCCGGAGCTTCCCGAGCCGCTCAACAATCTGGCTGTGCTTTATGCTGCGCAGGGCCGATACGACGAGTCCCGCGAAGTGCTGCTGCGTGCCATCAAGCTGGAGCCACGCTACGACACCGCCCACGAAAATCTCGGCGACGTGTATGCGAAGCTCGCCAACATCGCCTATGAGCGTGCCTTCACGCTGAACAAGAAGAACGCCAGCGCCAGAGACAAGGCCAGCTGGATGACCCGGGTGCTCGACACCGAGCCCGCGGCACCAGGCGAAGTCTCACCGGAGGCGCGCGCCGAGCTTGCCAGTCTGGAAACCAGAGCAGCAGAGCAGCTGGAGCCCCGGGCCGAGAGTGAAGCAGAATCCGCTGCCATAGCCAGGCAGATTGCCGCCACCTGTTACGCGGTCAATGGCATCGAGAACAGTTCCGCGGCGCGTTCAATCGCCAAATGGTTCACCGCCAGAGGCGTGAAGGCCAGGGAGCAAACGCGCTCGGCGCAAGCGAGCATCTTTTACGAAGTGTACCTGCCTCCGATGAAAAGCCGCACTGCCACCGATGATGAAATGCGCCGCATGCGCGCAGACGGTTTCGTCGACATCATACGAATCAGCAGCGGGGAACTCGAAAACGGTGTCTCCGTTGGCGCTTACCGCAAGCTCGCTAACGCCGAACGGCGAGTTAAAACGCTTCGAGCCAAGGGCTACAAGGTCGAATTCAAGCCGCGCGACAAGACGCGTACCGCCTACTGGGTCGCGGTCAATGCCGGCGCCAGCCGCGAAGTGAGAAGTGAGTTCAGCCGCACCTTTGCCGCCTATCCACTGAGCGAGTCGCCGTGCCGTCTTTAATCGAGCCGGTAGGTGCCTCTTAAGGAAGATGACCAATGGCCTCACCTGACTACCATCGTTTCGATACGTTGAGCCTTCACGCGGGGCAACAACCCGACACCGCCACCGGCGCACGTGCGACGCCTATCTATCAGACCACCTCGTTCGTGTTCCCTGATACCGACACCGCGGCGGCGTTATTCAACGCCGAGCGCGCCGGCCACGTGTACTCACGGATCAGCAATCCCACCAACGCAGTACTGGAAGAGCGAATTTCGGCTCTGGAAGGCGGCGTAGGCGCAATTTGCACTGCCAGTGGCCAGGCCGCCATGCATCTCGCCATTGCCACTATCGTCGATGCGGGATCGCACATTGTGTCGTCTCGATCGCTCTACGGCGGATCCCACAATCTGCTTGCCTATACCATGCCGCGCTTCGGCATCGAGACGACATTCGTCGACCCCCGAGATCCGGAGGCCTTCGAGGGTGCGATCCGCCCCGACACCCGTCTGGTATTCGGAGAGATCCTCGGCAATCCAGGGCTCGACGTGCTGGACGTGGAAGCGGTTTCGCGGGTCGCCCACGAGGCAGGGTTGCCATTGCTCATCGACTCGACATTCACGACGCCGTACCTCTGCCGGCCATTCGACCACGGCGCGGATTTGGTGTTTCACTCGGCCACCAAGTTTCTAGGCGGACACGGCATCGCCATCGGTGGCCTTCTGGTCGACAGCGGGCGCTTCGACTGGGAAGCATCGGCAAAGTTTCCGACCCTCACCGAGCCCTACCCGGGATTTCACAATCTGGATTTCGTCGAGGAGTATGGCCCGGCTGCGTTCATCATGCGCGCGCGCAAAGAGGGTGCCAGGGATTTCGGGGCCTGCATGAGCCCGACCACGGCGTTCTATATTCTGCAGGGCATCGAGACATTGCCCCTGCGCATGCAACGGCATGTGGATAACACCCGCAAGGTGGTCGCCTTTCTCGATGCCCACGATGCCGTGGACTGGGTCGGCTATCCGGAGCTTGCGTCGCACCCGGACCACGAGCTCGCCAAGATCCTGCTGCCGCACGGCTGCGGTGCCGTTTTCAGCTTCGGCTTGAAGGGCGGGCGGCCAGCGGGCCGGCGATTCATCGAGACGGTACGAATATTCTCCCATCTGGCGAACGTCGGTGACGCGAAATCCCTGGTCATCCACCCTGCCAGCACGACCCACCACCGCATGGACGCGAAGGCACTGGAAGCCGCCGGTATTACCGAGGGAACCGTGCGACTGTCCATCGGCCTCGAGGACCCGGTCGATCTCATCGATGATCTGAGCCAGGCTATCAAAGCGTCCCAGAGGATTCGTGCCTCGGAGCCCGCATCGTGAACCTGGTGGTCGATGGCCACGACGTCTACGCCTACACGGGCGCGAAGGAATTCCAGGCTACTCGCGATCCACTTGTTTTCGTTCACGGCGGTGGCCTCGACCACACGGTGTGGCTGCTGCAGAGCCGCTACTTCGCCCATCATGGCCGCGGCGTGATGGCGGTGGATCTGCCCGCCCACGGAAAATCCGGAGGCGTAGCGCTCACCAGCATCCCCGACATGGCCGACTGGGTGGTGCGACTCATGGATGCGGCTCGCGTCGAAACCGCCACCCTCATCGGCCACAGCTTAGGCGCGCTCGTCGTGCACGAGGCCGCTGCCCGACACCCCGGGCGAGTTCGGTGCATCGTCACACTCGGTATTTCCGTGCCCATGCCGGTGACGGACGCCCTGCTCGCGGCCGCGAAGGCCGACGAGCACGATGCCTTCGACATGGTGAATGTCTGGGGACACGGCCCCCGCGCGCAAATGGGCGGCAATCAGGTGCCCGGAATGTGGATGATCGGCTTGGGCGTGCGCTTGCTGGAACAATCCGCGCCGGGTGTTTTTTACGCGGACCTGAACGCCTGCAACGAATACCGCAACGGTCTCGCCAGCAGCGCCCTTATCGCCTGTCCCGTGCACGTGATTCTCGGTAGGGACGATCGCATGTCGCCGGTGAAGGCGGCCCGGCCGTTGCTGGAGTCACTCGCCGATGGGCGAGTGACGATTCTCGAGAACTGCGGTCACATGCTCATGGCCGAAAAGCCGGGCGAGGTGCTCGACCTGCTCATAGGAGCTTTGAGAGAGCCCGCCGGCTGAAGGGAAAAGCAGGAAAAGGGCTCTGTTACAAATAGTTCTCATTCTTGACCGGCCTGTGGTACTTCAATACGCTGCAGCAGCTCCCCGATTCACAAGCCAATGCAGCTCGATTCGCCACCCTACCCGGGCGATCGTGGGAAAGGGCGATTGAATCGTCTCATTTGAAGAACGCAAAACTGGGTGGCGACCAGGTCTAACGCGACTGGCGCGCTACCTACACCACCTACTTCGACGATCTGAAATTTCTCTTCCGCGATGTCTCCATCAATAAAGTTGCCGATACCTGGGAACTGGGGCTCGCCTTCAGCAAGGGACAGCGCAGGCTCAAGCTCTGGCACTTCGAGTGGGATCGGGGCGGCTCGGGAGACTTTCAGGGTGTGATCCTGGTGTTCCGCTCGGTCTTCGACAGCTGAACGAACGCCGCCCCCTGCCAAAGAAACAGGCTTGCCGATTATTACCCCGCCGTGTGACATAGCAGGGCACGCCGGGTAGACACATCCGGGACTCGCGTGGCATTGCGATTCCTTTCGCTTCGCGGTCCTCCCTGACCGCACAGTCATCATAACTTCAAGAATCCAAGGCGCGAATAATTCTCAGTTGTCACCGACCCCTTTTAGTGTTTTAGTGAAACGTGTGGCAATTCGTGACTGATCGGACAAACCCACTGCCAGGTGACGCCATCCGGGCACTGGATCACGTGCCGATGGTGATCGAGCCTTCGCCCCGGGGCGAACGCGCCTACGACATCTATTCCCGCCTGCTCAAGGAGCGGTTGATTTTCGTAGTCGGTCCCGTCGAGGATGAGATCGCCAATGTCGTAATAGCGCAGCTGCTCTACCTCGAGTCCGAGAACCCGGACAAGGACATCTACCTCTACATCAACTCACCCGGCGGCCCGGGGAGTGCCGGCCTCGCGATCTACGACACCATGCAGTACGTCAAACCGGACATCAACACCCTATGCATCGGGCAGGCCGCCGGCATGGGCGCGTTGCTGCTCACCGGAGGCGCCAAAGGCAAGCGCCACTGCCTACCCAACGCGCGAATTTTGATCCACCAGCCCCTGGGCGGCTTCGAGGGGCCGGCCGCGGACGTCGACATCCACGCGAGGGAAATTCTGCATGCGCGCGAACGGCTCAACGAGATCCTGTCCAAGCACACGGGCCAGCCGTTGAAGCGGATCCAGGCCGACACCGATCGGGACCGGTTCATGGACGCCCAGGAGGCCGTGGGGTACGGCTTGATCGACGCCGTCTTCGAGCGGCGAAAAGCCTTGTCGAAGGAGTGGCCGCGGTGAGCTTGGCGGTCCTCGGCTGGCGGTGGCCTGAGAGAGGTGATTCGGCGACGCCGAAGAGCCGAGCCGGGCCGTTACTTTTCAGACAGTCTGCGCGCGCCTGCACAGGATGATCCGGCGCGCTACCTCGGCATTCGTGACCAGCGCAATCACCATCAGGGTGAGCAGTGGCTGGTTGACCAGCGCACCGAGAAAAATGACGAACACGCGCACGTCGCGGCCCAGCCGAAGGTAGTGTGCGCCGCGTAGCTTTCTCGCCATCAGCCCGTCGTATTTGTCCGCCGTGTAGCTGTTCATGTACGAGCCCAGAATCGCCGCGAAGCCGGTGACCAGGGCGAGCTGCCCGCCGTCGCTGGCCGCGAATGCGTGCCATGTCAAGCCGAACAACAAAAAACCATCGGCGTAGCGATCGAGGATGGCGTCGAACCAGCCGCCGAATTCGCTCTGGATGCGTTTCAACCGCGCGACTTCGCCATCGCAGCCGTCGACGATCGAGGCGAGCTGCGCCAGCGCACCGCCGGCGGCGAGCGCGGGGTAGCCACCCACCGCGAACAGCGCCGCGGCGATACACGACAGCATCCATGAGAGCACGGAGATCTGGTTCGGGGTTGCTGGCGTCTCCACCAGATAGCGGGTCAGCCACCGCGACAGCGGCCGGTTGAGATAGCGCGACACCGGGCCATCGGTGCTCTTGCCCCCGGCGTCGCGCATCAGCCGGCGCTCGGCCTCACGCAGGGCCTCCGGCGTATCGACATCGAGCCAGGGTCGTTGCGTTACGTCGACGATCCGCGCCCTTGCGTCGCGCGCGAGCTCGCGCAGGCCGTCCGAGAGACCGTGCCCGCCTTTCTTCGCAGCCCGCTCGAGGCCGTCGAAAAGACCGGGCGTGCAGAGCATGACCCCCGTGTCGCCCGCATCCCACGGCTCGAGGCCCTTCTCGATCGCCGTGATACGGCCGTCGTCGGTGCGCACCCGGGTAACATCCTCGAGGTCGAAGATGCCGGACTTGTCGCCGTCCACGGCCAGGCACATCTCGCCGGGCGCTGGTGGATCGCGCAGCAGCGCCTCTGCGATGCCCCGGTCGAAGAGATGGTCGCTCATCACCAGGAAGAAGGCCGCGTCGCCGGTGCGCTCCCTGGCGGCGAGGGCGCTGGCACCGTTGCCGAGCTGCCAGTCCGGGGCCTCGACAAACGCGACCGAGAAGCCCCGGCGCCGGGCGATGTCGGTAAAATGCGCCTTCACGACGCGCGCCTCGGAGCCCACGGTAACGATGAAGCGCCGAATACCGGACGCCTCGCGTAACGTGCACATGACCCGCTCGGCGAGCGTCAGGCCGAGCACGCGGGTCAAGGGCTTCGGTCGATCGGTAGTCGGATAAAGCCGTGTGCCCTGCCCGGCAGCCAGGATGACCGCGACCTGCGGGCTCGGCGTCGGGGCGTCAAGTGTGGTCATCATTCAGGCGTGTCGCGATTTCCTTGCACAAGCTTTCGCTCGCGGCCGCGATCAATGCGACGCGATCGGTCAAGCCGCGGGCGCTCGCCAACGGCGCGCCGTCGAGTCCGGCAACGCATCCCCCCGCCTCGAGCAGCAAGCGCGCGGCGGCCAGGTAGCTCTCGGCCGTCAGCCTGCCGCGCACGTCGATATACGCGTCGATGGCGCCGCAGGCGACCAGGGCCAGGGCGCGCGATGCGCAGCCGTAGCTGCGCACGCCTCGCGCCTGCGCCATGATGCCGGCAAGGCGAGGCGGCGGTGTGTAGTGATTGAGCTCGATGGCGATCACGGCATCGGCGACCCGGCACACCGCCGAGGTCTCGAGACAGACGGCACCGTACCAGGCGCCCGAACCCCGCTCCGCCAACAGTGGGATCTCCCACTCGAGCGGACCCACCATGGCCGATGCCACGAAATCGGAGTGCAGCGGTGCATCCGGCTCGAGCACCGCGCAGCACACCGCCGACAGCGGCAGTCCCCGCGCCCAGTTGTCCGACCCGTCCACCGGGTCGAGCACCAGCCGATGGCGGGGCGTGCCGGTGCCGACCTTGATTGGTGCCTCGACCTCTTCGGACTCCACCAGGAGTGGTATGCGAAGCGTCTCCAGAAACGCGAGCGCCGCGTCGTTGGCGACCAGGTCGAAGACCTTGACGGCGTCGCCCTTGGCGTTGGTCAGCCCGGTGCGTCCCCGGGCGCACTCCAGCACCGCTGCGCCCACCGCGCCATGCAGATCTGCCAGACGCTGCAACCAGGGGTGATCCGCGCGTGGGTCTGCGCGAGCCCGCCCGGACACGGCGGTGCTGGGCGGCTGCCCGTGAGCAAAGCCGGCGGCCGGGTCAATCAGCCGCGAAGGTGGGCTCGCGCGGCGCATCCTCACCCGCCAGCACGCCGTTGCCGAGAATAAAGGCGTTGGTCCGCGCATGCGCCTCCGAATCGCGCATCTGCCTGGGCGGGCTCTTCATGTAGTAAGCGGAAGGGTCCTCCAGAGGACCGCCCAACCCCCGCTCCAACCCCAGCTTGGCGCAGCGGATCGCGTCGATGACCACCCCGGCACTGTTGGGCGAGTCCTGAACAGACAGCCTCAGCTCGAGCTCCATGGGCACGTCGCCGAAGCCGCGTCCCTCCATGCGGATGAAGGCCACCTTGTTGTCGTCCTGCCATGGCACGTAGTCGGAAGGTCCGATGTGGATGTCCCCGGCGGCCAGCCGCTCATCGAGCTGCGACTGCACCGACTCGGTCTTGGAGTGCTTCTTGGATTTGAGCCGCCGGCGCTCGAGCATGTTGAGAAAGTCGGTGTTGCCGCCGGTGTTGAGCTGATAGGTGCGATCCAGGTGCACGCCGCGGTCCCCGAACAAGCGAGTCAGCGCGCGGTGGACGATGGTGGCGCCTACCTGGCTCTTGATGTCGTCGCCGACAATCGGCAGGCCGACATCGCGAAACCGCCCCGCCCAGTGCGCATCGGAGGCGATGAACACCGGCACGCAGTTGACCATGGCCACCCCGGCCTCCAGGCAAGTCTCGGCATAATGGCGCACCGCCTGCTCCGAGCCCACTGGCAGGTAGCAGACCAGGATCTCGGCGCGGGCGACCACGAGCGCCTGTACCACGTCCACCGGCTCGCACTGCGCAGGCCGGAACGCCTCATCGTCGGCGTAGTCCGCCATGTGAGACGCCACACCATCGAGAATGGGCCCCATCTGGACGCCCACGCCAGAAGCGGGGACGGTGCTCTGAAACACCTTGGTGCAGTTGGGCTTGGCGAAGATGGCCTGCTCCAGGGGCTTGCCTACCTTGCGGCGGTCGATGTCGAAGGCGGCGACGATCTCGATATCGCTCGCGCCCCAGTCACCGATCCTCGGGTGCATGAGCCCGGCATAGTCCTGCTCGTTGCGCCCCCGGTAGTACTCGAGCCCTTGAACCAGCGAGCTCGCACAGTTTCCCACCCCGGCGATCGCGACTCTGATCTTGCGCATTCGTTTTTTCCTCTATCGTTCGAACTCGCCAGTCGATCGGTCGGACCGACTCGATTGATTCTTGGTTAACAGGTTATGGGCGTCCTCCTGTTGCGCAACACTCGCTCCGCACCGAGACACCGATTCGATGCGACAATTAGGAAGCCTCTACCGATCCCACGCGTCCGTAGAACTCAGCTGCGATCTCGCGCGGACCTTTTCGTACGCTACCTGGCAGCGCCGACCGGTGTGCAATGACCAGAATACAAGGCGAAAATGGCGCGCTAGCTATTACCCTAACCCACCTACGCTAACGGAAAAGCCGGCTCACGACAAGTCAAGCGGGTCTCAGGCGTTGCCCGCTCGCCCCGACTCACACCTGGCGCGTTGTAACCAGGCCGCAGCGGGCGCAAACTCCTAGCCAGTGTCGAGTATGCGATCGATGGGGCGAGGCTTCCCAACAGCATAACCCTGGGCGTAGTCGACCCCGATGACTTTCAGCGAGCGCAGAATGGCTTCACTGTCGACAAATTCGGCCACCGTTTTTTTGCCCATCACGTGTCCAATCTCGTTGATGGACTTCACCATGGCGTAATCGATGGCGTCGTCGAGAATATCCTTCACGAACAGCCCGTCGATCTTGAGAAAGTCGACAGGCAAATTTTTCAGATAGGCGAAAGAAGACAATCCGCTTCCGAAATCGTCGAGGGCGAAGCGGCATCCCCATTCCTTGAGCACTTTGATGAATCGCGTGGCGTTCGTGAGATTCGTGATTGCCGCGGTTTCGGTGATTTCCAGGCAGATTTTCTCGGGCGGGATGCGGCCTTCTTCGAAGCGCTCGATGATATGAACCATGAGCTGACTGTCGCCGAGAGAGTGCCCCGAGAGATTGATGGATAGAAGATTCAGTTCCTGCATGCACTCCGGATGCTGCACCAGCCACTCGAATGCGTTCAGTATTACCCAATTATCGAGTCGTGCCGAAAGGTTGTATCGCTCGACCGCCGACAAGAATGCCCCGGGCAAGACGATCTGGCCTCGCTCGTCCTGCATACGGAGGAGAATTTCGTAATGGACCGGTGCTGAATCGGGGGCGGCCACCGATGCAATCGGTTGAGCATAGAGCTCGAAGCGATTATCGTCGAGGGCGTTTTGAATCCGCGCGACCCATTGCATTTCACCGTGTCGCTCCGCGATCTTGGTGTCGTCCTCGCGATATACGTGAATCTGATTGCGCCCCCCGTCCTTGGCCGCATAGCAGGCGGAGTCCGCGGTGCTGAGAACTTCCGTTATGCTTTCGCTGGTTTCGTCGATGGGGACGACGCCGATACTGACGCCGATGTTGAAGGTCTTGTCTTCCCAATGGAATTGCAGATTCCTGATAGCGTCGAGCAGCGCATTGGCGACACGTGTTGCCTGCGTGATGGAACAGCGCTCCATGAGCACACCAAACTCGTCTCCGCCGAGACGGGCCAAAGTATCTCCCTTTCGCACTTGGTCGGGTAACAACATGCCCAGTTGCCGCAACAATTCGTCGCCTGCCACGTGTCCGCAGGTGTCGTTAATGACTTTGAACTGATCGAGATCGAGATAACACAGAGCGTGCTCGGTGTTTTCCTGACGGGCCAAGTCGATCAGATGACGCAGCCGCTGCTCGAATTCCCGCCGATTCACCAATCCGGTCAATGCATCGTGACTCGCCTGATACGAGAGCTTTTCGGATAGGGTGTGTGTTTCCGTAAGGTCCCGCCAGCTGACCACGACGCCTGAGTCCTTGCCCTTACCGTCGTGGTAGGGATAAAAGGCGACGTCCATGAAACGCCGACCGGTCGCCGGAAAGTCGAACCAAGCCTGATAATGGGCCTCCGTACCGGCAAGACAGCGATCCAGCGCTTCTTGCAATTGACTCTCCAAACTTTCCTCACCGTGGATGTCTTGCATGGACTTACCGACAATTTCTTCCCGTGCCAAATCATAGGCGCGCAAAAAAGCATCGTTGACGGCTTGATAGACACAAGACTGATCGACGAAAGCCATGAGATCCGCCGTGGAAGAAATGATCTGCTCGTACCGCTTGAGCGCCCTGAGAGCACGTTTGCGCTCCGTGACATCGGTGACGGTAGCTTGAATTGCGGGCTGCCCCTCCCATGTCAGCGTTCTAACCACCACCTCCAATGTAATCACCGCGTCATCGACGCGCTGTGCATCGAACTCGTACCGGCTGGGCACTGAGTTGCCCTCGGCATGAGCGTCCATGTAGCGCCGCAACCGTGCACGCTCATACGCCGGGAAATGGTGTTCCAATGTCTTTAACGCAAGCACCTCATCGCGGTCAGCATATCCGAGCATGTCGGCAAAAGCCTGATTCGAGTAGAGCGGCGTCCAGTCCCTGTGGATGAATACGCCCTGTATGGACGCGTCAATCAAATCTCGAAAACGTCGCTCACTGTCCCGCAACGCTTGTTCTGCCCGGGTCTTGTCCGACTCCAGCTCGAGGCGCTCGAATATCCGATTGAGAGTGGCGAGAAGATCTTCCGGGTGAAACGGCTTGCGCAGATAGTCATAGGCGCCCAGATGCAATGCTTCGATAGCGCTCTCTGTGGACGCGAAGGCGGTCATCATCACGCAGGTCACCCCGGCATTCGATTCCTTCAGCCCCCTCACGAGACCGATGCCGCTTCCGGTCCCCAGCCGCACGTCGATCAGCGCGACGTCCGCGAGAAAGCTCGTGATAGCCCGCCGGGCGGCGCCGGCCTCGTATACCGGAAGGACTTCGAATCCCTGCATCACCAGAAGATCGGCGGTGCTGTCGGCGAAGTCGCGATCGTCATCGACGATCAGAACCCGCCGCCGAAACCCCATTTCGGCGTTAACGGCCGGCACGCTCATGTCGGCGCTCTCGACGAAGAGACGATTTCCAGATGCTCTGTGAGTGACATTGCTGCCGGCTGGCGTGAAGAGGCGTCCTGACCTCCAGAAACTTAAAGATTAGCACGAAATCAAGGGCTTGAGCAGGCTGGTTCAGCGCCCTCCAAGCGCGGTAGATTGCCGTTGGATGTGTGAATCACGTCTGTGCGCGTTTGTCAGAGTGCCAAATCGATCACAGAACACTGACATGGGGCAGAAGCCGCGAGTCCTATAATTGATGTAACAGCTCGAACAGGAGGTGTACCGACCTCATGGTTACCAATACTCGAGATGAACAGCTGATCACGGAGACCACTCTGCAGGAGTATTTCCAGACTTCTCTCTCGGGTGCTCTCGAAAATCAGAACGTGACGGCCGGTGCCGACACTATCCACTACGTGGTCGGCCTTCTCACCTCCTTCTCTCGCGCCGAAAAGCTATTTGACCGCACGCCCGACGGCATGATGATCAGACCTCTGGCATTGGTTTACGCGGAGGCCGTCGAGGGCAAGACAGTCGACGAGCGCAACCGCGCTCTTCGACGACTCGGTGATGTGGCCCTTTTCATCTCCGGAATATTCTCCCAGAGTCTCAATCGATGCGTTGTAGACATCGACTACTACGTGTCCATGGGCGGAAGCGCATACAGTCATCTGTCCGACACGATGCGTGCCACGAATCGTGGCCGGGCCATGAGCGGCATCTATGATGAGCTCGCCACGAAATTCGTCGCATTTGTCGACGTCCTTGGCGAAGTCAGCGAAGGGGCGAATTGCAGCAACGACATCGACGTGTTGCGACAGTACGAGATTTGGCTTCGCACCGGCAGCACGCGGGCGGCTGATCGTTTGCGCGCGGCAGGAATTCACCCGTCAACAAGTGCGTCGAGCCGCCTTCGGCACTGACGCGTAACGGAGTCCGGTCGCGTGCTCGCACAACTGCAGCGTCAGCTCGAGCGGATCTATGAAATAGAGATACCCCACAGCGTTGACGACTTTCTTTTTACCGACTTGGAGGTGCTGAAGAACCTCCAGGGCCGTGATGAATTCGACGAATCGGTAGTCGAGGAACGGCTTCTTGTCGTTCAAGACGGCGATCATGTGGATGTTGCCTTATACGTGGACAGTGAGGTCGTAAATCGCCTTACGCAGGACGATCCCGGATCGTGCCTGCACGACGGCAATCTCGCGGACTATTGCACGGCCATGGAAGGGGTAAGCCACTTTTTGTATCTGATCTGGAATGCAGGCCACGAGCGCGGCGTATCTCGGATGGAACTCGAGATGCAGGCGGAAATCGACAAATACGTGAGCACTGCGGTTCTCTTCGGTCAACAGGCAAGTGGACGGGTTCCTTCCAGCCTTCACCGATGGCTTTTCGAGAACCCGGAATTCGACTCTTCGCTGGACAGAGTGAGCATGGAACGCTATCGCGACGCCAACTACTACGCGAGCAGATACTGCGCACGCCTGGAGAAGCGCTACCTCAGGCGCGATGGCCAGGTCGGATTATTCAACGACCTGCGCAGACTCTACCGCCTGACCAACCGTGCCAAGATAAGCTGCGCCGTCGAAATTGCCTGACCTTTAGCGGGCATGGACAGCCCGGCCCAAATGACCGAGCATAGATGCGATGAAGGTCGAGGGCGCCCACACCCGAACTATCTGGCTCGACAGCGACGGATGGTCTGTCGACGTAATCGATCAGACCCGCCTGCCCCATCGCTTTGTCACGTTGCGCCTCGCGAGCGTCGCGGATGCAGCTCGAGCGATCGCGGACATGATTGTGCGCGGTGCGCCGCTGATCGGCGCCACCGCCGCCTATGGTCTGGCGCTGGCCATGCGCGACGACCCGAAAGACGACAATCTCGCCAGAAGTGCCCGGATGTTGCTGGCCACTCGACCCACCGCAATCAATCTCCGCTGGGTAGTGGAGCGATTGCGCGGTCTGCTCGAGGGCACGCCCGAAGGGGAGCGAAACGATGTCGCCTACGGGGAAGCTGCGCGGATCTGCGACGAGGATGTCGCCATCAACCACGCCATCGGCAGGCACGGTCTGGCACTGATTGAGCAGCATGGGCGGAACAAGGGCTCGGGGCCGGTCAACATTCTTACCCACTGCAACGCCGGCTGGCTGGCGACCGTGGATTGGGGAACGGCACTAGCCCCCGTCTACATGGCGCACGACGCCGGCATCGACGTGCACGTATGGGTGGGCGAGACGCGACCCAGGAATCAAGGAGCCAGCTTGACCGCCTGGGAGTTGGATCAGCATGGCGTTTCCCACACTGTCGTGGTAGATAACGTCGGCGGTCATCTCATGCAGCGGGGCGAGGTCGATTTCTGCATCACCGGCACCGATCGCACAACGGCGTCCGGCGATGTCTGTAACAAAATCGGGACATATTTGAAGGCGCTCGCCGCCAGAGACAACGACGTGCCCTTCTATGTCGGGCTGCCGGGGCCCTCCATCGACTGGACCATAGACGACGGCATCGCCGAAATCCCCATCGAAGAGCGCGATCCCAGTGAGGTCACGACCATCAGCGGCCTTTCGCCCGCCGGAGAGCTGGTTTCGGTCCAGCTCACACCGAGCGCATGCACGGCAGCCAACTTCGCGTTCGACATTACGCCGGCACGGTTGATAACCAGTCTCATTACAGAACGGGGCTTGTGCCCGGCGACCTCGGCCGGGCTGCGATCACTGTATCCGGAATGTGGCCGGGATCAGCGTTCCACCGGGTAACGGGGAGAGTGGGGTAAGCGGGCGGGCCTAAAAGGACGGAGCCGCCAAATGCTGATAATAGGCACCGCCCACCGCCGCGGCGATGACGAGCCCTGCAATGCTGCCTATGACGAATGCGTACTCGGAATCCTTCATCAAGAATTTGAAAAGGACGACGGTTGCCCCCCAAGCCGCCAGACACACAACCATCAAGACGTATGCTTCCACTTTGCCTCCAGTACGGGACGTAACTGCTTCTTAAGCACAGAAAATGGTAATTAAGATCATTTTAGACATGATCCTGTGAATTTCATCCACAAATCGCCCTGTGGGGGCAACCTGGTCATGTTTTCCACCCCGGCGCCCATCGAGGATCGTCCACGGTCCGGGGGAGTGGACGCGGCCTATTGTTGCCCGAAATAGACCGCTCGAGCCACGCTTACACCCCGGTTACCTGAAGCCCATCACAGATCGGAAAAGCTGTTCCCAGCCGCCTGAGACCTGTATCACGGCTTCGAAGTATCGTTAAAGATGCTCGCACTTCGAGACGATATGCTCTGGTACAGGGAGTTCGTCGAGGGCTCACCCGCGGCGGAAGAAATCGGGTGCCACGTGGCACCCCTGTGAATGCCGGGAGCTGACCGAATCGGGCACCGCCTATGGCGGTGATCCGCTATTGCTAGCGTCATGAAAGAGTCGAAGCTGAACAACATCGTCCATATTGACGAGCACATGAAGAGCCCGGGGCTCAGCGACCGAACCCGGTCCGGGTCCGTGCTCAAGCATTGTAGAGAGCTGGCGTCCTCCACCCTGATCAGCGCGCTTCCCATCGTCATGGACAAGCTCGACGATGCGCTTTTCGATCTCGCCAATCGCTCCAGCGACAGCAAGGAGCAAGGCGTCTACTTCGAAACCATGCGCCAGGTACGCGTGAAACGTGCCGGCATCGAGACGGAGTTCCGGCGATTCTTCAAAGAATCGGTCAGATCCACCATCGAGCGCGTCGCCGGGTCGAAGCGAACAAACTCGCTGGCTGACACCTCGAGCGCGGATCTCGGGTTGGTGGACGAGGGCGACTTCGAGGAAACGCTCGCCGTCACCAACATGGTGCGGAAGATCCGCAGAGACTGTAAGCAGCTGCTCTACGCACTGGAGCGACGCATCGCCGAACTCCTGGCAGTGGACGAACTCAGGCCTGAGGATAATCCCTTCGGCCCGGAAGCCATGTGCAGCGCATTCAAGGACGCGTGCGGTCAGATCGATGCCGGCGTCGAGGTCCGCCTGATCATACTCAAGCTGTTTGATCGCTACGTGGGCTCGGAGGTGGAGCAACTCTACGGCGCGATCAACGATTACCTGGTCAGCCAGGACGTGCTTCCGGAAATACGTCACTATGTGAAAATTCAACCCAGCGCCGCGCGCCCCACCGACCATCACGCCAGCGGCCAGCAGTCGTACGGATACCCCGAGCCCGGCCCGCAATCCCCGGGCGTGCCCATGTATGCGACCCCGACCAGCGCCGTTCTACTGGACGCGTTGCGCCAGATCATGGATGTGAACTACACCAACAGAACCGGCACACACACGCCGGGTGAAGAGCAGCTTCGAGTCATCGGCCAACTCACTCATCTGCAGCGCGGGGACACACAGGCGGCCTGCGAGGAGCTCGCCTCGCTGGATGTCTCGGGTGTTCACACCGGCACCGTAAACGTTCTCCGTGATCTGAAGCAGGCGAATGTCGTAAACGACATCGCTGAAATGGACGCCATGATGTTCGACGTCGTCGCGATGATGTTTGATTTCATCCTGGACGACAAGAAAATTCCGGCGCCGATGAAGGCCCTCATCGGACGGCTGCAAATCCCGATGCTCAAGGTGGCCATAGTGGACAAGGAATTCTTCGCGCGGAAGTTTCACCCGGCACGAAAATTCCTGAATACCATCGCCGACGCCGCGGTCGGTTGGAGCGAGGATCAGGATCGCAATGACGACCTTTACAACAAGCTCGAATCGATGGTTGGTCGCATTCTGAACGAGTTCGACGAGCGCGTCGACGTGTTTGCGGAAGTCCTGGCGGAGTTGGATTCATTCCTCGAACAGGCGGAGAACCGGGCCGAGAGCACCGCGAGCACCGTTGCCGATTTCATCCAGGATCGTGAACGCCTGACGCTTGCCAGAAAGAATGCGGAAGAGCTGACCACGCGTTGCCTGGAAAAGGTCAGGATGCACAATGTCGTTCGGGAGTTTCTCATCGCTCACTGGAAAGAGCTCCTGTTCATCCGCCACTTCGAGGAGAGTGATACGGGAGACGGCTGGAAGAGCGCTGTCCAGACCATGGACGACCTTGTCTGGAGCATTGCACCTAAGACCCTGAATCAGGACCGAATCCATCTGACCGAAGTTCTTCCGGGGCTGTTGCGCCGGATAAGAGACGGAATGAAGCAGCTGGGGATACCCGCCGAGCTCGCCAGCAACTTCCTCGGTGTGCTGAAAAAGCTGCACATAGCAGCCATTCGAAACGAGATCTGCGTGGGCGATCCGGACGAAGTGAAAGAGCTATCCGGCGTGCCGGCTAGCGAGAACGGCGCCGACATCGACAGCGCCGGTCTGGATTCCCAGGACATCGACTTCCAGTGGTCTGACGAGGCGACCTACAGCGTTGAAGAGCTGTCTCTGATTCAGCTCGCCATCGAAAGAGCCAACGACGTGATCTACGGAACGGCCGAAGCCCGGCCCGAGTGCGCTGGCATGGGAACCACGCTGGTCGCCGTGCAGTTCCACGACAGTCGCCTCACGGCCGCCCATGTGGGTGACGCACGACTGTATCGTCTACGCAGCGACGTGTTTCAACGTTTGACCGTCGATCACTCCCTGCGCCAGCAGCTCGTCAACAAGGGCATCTACACCGCCGAAGAGGTCGAGGAGAAGGTCCATAGCAACGTCATCACGCGCGCCGTCGGGCCGGAGTCCACCGTCCAAGTGGATGTAAAGGAAATCGCCACCGAGCGAGACGATCTGTATCTTCTCTGCTCCGACGGGCTGACGGACATGGTCGACGATGTCACCCTGGCCGAGATTCTGTGTGATAACCAATCCGAGCTCGCTACGGCAAGCCGAATACTCGTGGACACCGCTAACCGGAACGGTGGGCGAGACAATATCTCTGTGGTACTGGCGCGCGTCGTTAGCACCTATCCCGACTCTATGCCGGGAGATGAAGAGTTCGATCCGAAAGCGAAGCTCGACATGTACGGCCTCACCGATGTCGGGGTCAAGCGATCCCACAACGAAGACCACATCGCTCTCGACGCGGATCTTGGAATTGCCATCGTTGCCGACGGCATGGGCGGCTGCAACGCCGGCGAGGTCGCGAGCGAAATAGCCGTGAAGATTGTACTGGAAGCCCTGCGCAACGGCAGTGTTGACTCTATCTCCGTCACCAATGGCGACGGCGCCCGTACCTCCAGGGTCACGGCTGAGGATGGGTTGACGGAAGCGACCTCCGCGGCGAGCGCCCGGCTACGCCGTCACGGTGACGAAATCGTCATCCAGGGACTCGGGGCCGACGTCGCCTACGAGCCCGAGGAAGAGGATGAATATACGCAAATCGTCCGCAATCTGGATGTGGGCAGCTGGGTGGAGTTCTACCACGTGGACGGCGCCAAGACCCCCGCCCGTTTGACCTGGATGAGCCCCGTGACGGGACGTTATCTGTTCACCGATCGCAAAGGCATGAAAGTGGCGGATGCCACCATCCACGGTCTGGCGGTGGAAATGAAGCGCGGCAACCTCGCGGTCATCGAAGATGTGCCCCTGTTCGATCGCATCATCGGCACCATCACCGAGCACCTTCATGCCGACGGAGCCCGCGCGCATTAGATAGCGATCTAGAGCTTACAGAGCTCCAATCCCAGCCCCGAATTCGCTTCGATTGTCGCCTCATTGCTGACCACCGCGACACTGGCAGCGTCGGCGGTCAGGTACTGCCCGGCGACCCGTTTCAGTTGCTCCATACTGACCCCCATCACCGCACGCCGCAGCGCACGCCGATGGGTTGGCGTGCGGCCGTGCCGGCTGCCGAAGTATGCGCCGATGGCCTCGCCGGCCGGAGATTCCGGCCGATCGATGTCGCTCAACACGCGCAATATGGCTTCCTCCAGTTGCCGCTCTTCGTGACGTTCCTCCATGAGCCAGGCGATGGCGCGATCGAAATCCGTCAATGTCTCGGCGAAGCGCGGATCCCGGTAGGAGTAGAATCGCAGGGCGCCGCTATCGGAATGATAGCCCGCCCCGCCGCCGTAGGCGCCGCCCTGCTCGCGTATGCTCCTATGCAGGAATCCGTTGGTGAGATAGGGACCCAGCACCATGAGCGCGGGCGCGTCGGCGTGAGATTCGGCTACCGTCGGGTAGGCCTTGGCACAGAAGTTCACCTGGGTGTTGATGCTCCACGCCTGGTGAACGCGGCTTTCGCTCCAGGCGCAGCTGAACGCGGGATGCTTACCATTCGTCTCCGGCGCGTCCCACCATAGCTCCGCGAGGGACGCGCGCATGCTCTCTTCCCGATCCGGCTCGCCGACAAGCAACACCTGGCGCGGCGCCGCCAGCAGCGTGTCGCGAAGGCGCTGCAATTTACCGGCGAAATCCGCGAGCTGACTGTCGTCGGCCAGGGCGGCCTCCAGCGCCTTGAGCCGCCGGTGACCCTCGAGCCCATCCCAACGATGATCGAGCAAAGCCGCCGGCGCCAGACCCGCGCTTGCCGCTGACATGGCCAGAGAGTGGCCCGACTGGGTGAGCGACGCTTCTGCCATGGCATGGAACTGGGCGATGAGCTCGCGCAGGCGCGTGAGCTCGTCGAATCGCGCGCCCTCCAGGGTATCCTTCAGCAGTGACGCCAGCGCCTTTTCGTTTCGGGCCAGCGCCTTTCCCGAGAGCACGAACAAGCCGTGCACTCGGGAGAGATCATCGACGTGGGACCGGTAGGAGATCCTGGCGCTCACACCGCCGCTGACGGCGGCCTGCCGGGCTTGCACGCGAAGATAGTCCTGGTCGCCGCATCCCACCTCCGTGACGCAGTCGCAGAACAGACCCAGCGCATCGATGAGCTCCGGTGCCAGCGCGGGAAGATCGACAACCAACTGCTGGTAAACGAGACCGTTGGTGCCCTGGCCGTACCAGGCAAGGGACATGCTGCCCACCTGCTGCAGTGATCCTTCGGGAATCGCGCGATCATCGGGCACGTCTTCCAGGCCCACCTTCGGCAGCAGCTCCGCGTCCTCTTCCTTCTCCTGACGCGCCTTGAGCGCCGCCGCCTGCTCGACGACGCGCTTACCCTCGTCCGCGCTGAGCCGGCGCTTGCGATACCGCAACTGCTCGGCGAGCAGGGCGGCGCGCCGGGAACTCATCTCTCTGTCCGGCGCCATGGTGAGGCGAACGCGGTGGGGGTTGTCGAGCAGCAATCGTCGCGCGAGATTCTTAATGAACGCCGGATCCTCGATAGCTTGACGGAGCTCGGCGAGAGTGTCGTCGATATCCAATGCCATCACCGGATCGCCACCGTGGAGATAGGCCGGCATGACCCGCAGCATGAGCTGCAGGCCGTAGGGGAATCGCCCGCCGCCAATTTCCCGTTGCGCGAGCTCCACCTGATGCAACACGGACTCCACCTGTTCCAGAGGCACGCCGTCGCGCGCGACGCTCTCCAGCACGCCAAGCACCTGTTGCTCGATAGCTTCGGCGCACTCCGGGTCGGTTCCCTCCAAACCGCATTGAAATGTCGCCTCCCGGGTAGAATCGTCCAGGCCGCAGAGCTCCGACGGCGCGCTGCCGAGATCCGTGGTCTCGAGGAGCTCGCGCAGCGGCGAAGCGCTGTTGTCCAGAAGAACGCCGGACAGCAGGTGAGCCTTTAACATCTCTGGCAGATTGTCGCTCTTGCCCAGCAGCCAGCCGATGACCACGTGACTCTTCTTTCCGGTGTCCTCGTCGTCATCGAGGCTGTAACTGCCCTCCACCGCGAGGGGCTCGCAATAGCGACGTTCGTCGGGAATGTCGACGTCGCGACCGGCGCGATCGAACCGCGACAACACGTCCGTTTCGAAAGTCGAGTGATGCTCTTCCACCGGGAAGTTCCCGAAGGTCATGAACAGCGCGTTGCTCGGATGGTAGTGACGGGCATGAAAATCCTTGAGCTGCTGATAATCCAATCGGGGAATGTCGTCCGGATCGCCGCCGCTATTGTAGTGATAGGTGACGCTGGGGAAGATCTTCGACTGCAGGGATTGTGCGACCTGGGCGACGGGAGCGCTCATGGCCCCCTTCATCTCGTTGTATACGACACCGCGGATGGTGAGCTCGGAATCCGGATCCGACGGCTCCTCGAACTCCAGCCGATGACCCTCCTGGGCAAAATCCAGTGGATCCAGCAGCGGAAAGAATACGGCGTCGAGATAAACGCCCAGCAGATTGTCGAAGTCCTTGCGATTCTGGGTGGCGAAGGGGTACGCGGTCCAGTCACTTGAAGTGAACGCATTCATGAAAGTGTTGAGCGAACGCCTCAACATCATGAAGAAGGGATCCCGGACGGGGTAACGCTCACTGCCGCACAGCGACACGTGCTCGAGCACGTGAGCGACTCCGGTGCTGTCCCGGGGAACGGTGGGCAGCGCCACCAGAAAGGCATTGTTGCTGTCGGCGCTCGCCAGGTGAATATGGCTCGCTGCCGTCGCGGTATGCCGGTACTGCTCCAGCGTCACATCCAAAGACGGGACGTGCTCCCGGCGAATCAACTCGAAGGCCCGATGCGTCACGAATCACCACCCGAAACCAGCTCCCGCGCAGTAACGACGTTGGCATAGGGAACGCGAAGCGCCGCCATGAAGGCCGCGTGCACGTCTTTCGCCGAGACAGTCTCTCCATCGAACTGCAGATCCCGGGTTGCGCACGCATCGCAGACGACGGTGCACGAGAACCCGTAGTCGAATGCCGCCCGTGTGGTGGCGTCGATACACATGTGGCTCATGGCGCCGCAGATGACGAGATGCTCGACGGCGCCGTCGCGCAAGGTTTCGAGCAGTGAAGTGTCCCGGAAGCTGTTCGGAAAATTTTTCTGGATCACCGGTTCGCCATCCATCGGCGCGACACTCGCACGGATTTCCATACCCTCAGTACCGGGTATGAAGAAGGTGGCACCTGGTCGCGTCGACACATGTTGAATATGGTAGACGGGGTTTCTCTGTTCCCGAAACGTTTCGAGAACAGTCGACGCCGCACCGGCAGCCGATTCCATGGAGACCAGCTCCATGCTCCCCCCGGGGAAATAGTCATTTTGAATGTCTACCAGTACCAGTCCGCTTTTCACTTATTA
>Ga0255058_10000379_pt1 | contig 26680 bp, 24 predicted proteins | sample Cases_109_9_MG_FD_188637 | JGI IMG/M metagenome (GOLD analysis project Ga0255058, IMG submission 188637) | Seawater microbial communities from Amundsen Gulf, Northwest Territories, Canada - Cases_109_9 | ecosystem: Environmental > Aquatic > Marine > Gulf | place: Canada: Northwest Territories... | reverse complement strand
AGAAGACATTACGCGCTTCATCGCACGCGAGGGACGCAGTTTCGTCGTGTCTGTCGCGGGCCTGATGAGGAAAAGCGACATCTCCGATGAATTGCCACACGCAGCAACACTGCGCGACAGCGCTGACGATGTCATGGCTAACGGCGGTTCGTGTGTCGCATCGCCGACGGGCGAATGGCTGCTTGAACCGGAAATCGAAAACGAGTCGCTGCGCATCGCAGAGCTCGACCACCAAATCGTGCTCGAAGAACGGCACAGCCTCGACGTTGCCGGCCACTACGCGAGACCCGATGTAACCCGGTTGATCGTCAACCGGCAACGCCAGGCAACCGCCAAATTTACGGATTGAATCATGAGACATAGCTTAATCCTGTGCGCCCTGCTCCTCGTCACGCTCCCAGCCGCCGCAGAGTTGCCGGACGGTTACTGGTCAGTCGAGAAAACGCAGCCAATTCTCGATGCGGCGCTAAGAGTGACGCTCGACCCGGACCTCAGCCATCTGACCGAGGCCGAATTGCGCGCCGTCGACGAACTTCTGGCCGCTGGCAGGATAATGCACGCGCTTTTTGAGGAGCAGCGGCATAAAGACGCGGCAGCGGCGCGCCAGGCGCTCGACACGCTGCATTCACGGGGTAAGAGCGGAACCGAGACACAAAATCTCGTCGACCTCTATTATCTGTCCAAAGGACCCATCGTGACGACGCTGGACAACGAGCGATTGGCCTTCTTGCCCGTGGACGCGGCAGATCCGGGCAAGAACGTCTACCCGGCGGGCCTTACACGCGCTGAGATCGATGCGTACCTGGCCGCCCATCCGCACGAAGCAAAATCAATTCTCGATGAGCGCAGCGTCGTTCGCCGAGCCATTGCGGATAACATTGCCGCCGATCTAGAGCAGCTCGCAGAATTTCCGGAGATCGACGCATTGCACGTAGGCCTGAGACAACAGCTCGAAACGATGCGGCCCAACCCGAACACACTCTATGCGATTCCCTACGCGCTCGCGTATGCGCCACAATTGCGCGCTGCACGAGTGCACCTGAACCTGGCGGCCGACGCCATTGCCGACGAATCACCGGACTTCGAGGCCTACCTGAGAAACCGCAGCCGAGACTGGCTCACGGGCGACTACGAGTCCGGCGATGCGTCCTGGGTCAGCGGATCGTTCAATGGCCTCAACCTGCAGATCGGGAGTTATGAAACTTACGACGATGCCTTGTACGGCGTGAAAGCGTTTTACAGCGCCAGCGTTCTCGCCCGCGACGAAGAAAAAAGTCGCGCCCTCGCCACGGCCATCTCGGAATTGCAGACAATCGAAGATTCGCTTCCATATGACCACCACAAGCGTGTCCGCTCCCAGATACCCGTCGGCGTGTACAACGTCATCGCGGATTTCGGCCAGTCGCGCGGCGCGAACACGGCGACGATTTTGCCCAATGATGCGGACCATGCACGCAAGTACGGCCGAACCATACTCGTGCGCAACAACATATTGACGAATCCGGCCATATTCGCGAATAGCAAGAGACGCTATGACGCTGTTGTGGATGCCGCCTATCGCGATCACTTGACGCTGAACGGTGGATTCAATCGAACCTTGTGGCACGAAATTGGGCATTATCTTGGCGTCAGCGTCACGTCAGATGGCCGTAGTCTCGACGCTGCGCTTGCCGACTTGTCCGATTTGTTCGAGGAAATGAAATCCGATCTCGTATCGCTGTTCGCCGCGCCGGCGCTCAAGGACTCAGGCTATTACGATGCCGACGCGATGCGCGCGCACTACGCCGACGGCATTCGCCGTACCCTGCAAATCGTGCAACCGAGACCCGAGCAACCGTACCAGAATATGCAGTTGATGCAGTTCAACTTCTTTATTGAGCACGGGCTCATTGAACCGCGGGGTGAGTCGGCACTTCTCACGATAAATTACGATCGCTTTCACGAGGTTGTCGGCGAGCTGCTGCAAGAAGTGCTGCAACTGCAATATGCCGGTGACTATGACGCGGCAAAGGAGTTCGTTTCCCGTTGGAATTACTGGGACGAAAAATTGCATGGCAACCTTGCCGGGCGCATGCAGGAAGCCGCAGGCTATCGAAGCGCCCTGGTGCGCTATCGCCGTTTGAGTAACGAATGAGATCGGCGGTCAGTCCTTGAAGAAATACATGCCCAGCGTTTCGGCAACGCAAGCCGGCTTGCGTTCGCCATCGACCTCAATCCTGACTTGGGAGTTCAGCAGCAATGCACCGGCCCGGCGGCGTGCCTGCAATACGGTTGCACGCCCTCTTACGCGGGCACCCACGGGCACCGGCGAGTAAAAGCGCACCTTGTTGACGCCAAAATTAATTGCGCGCGCAAGATTGTCGACCCTCACAAAATTTCCCGTCAACGCAGGAATCAAGGCGAGCGTCAGGTAGCCGTGCGCAATCGTCTTGCCCTCCGGCATTTCGCGGGCTGCTCGCTCGGTATCGACATGTATCCACTGGTAGTCGCCGGTCGCCTCGGCGAACTGGTCGATTCGATTCTGATCGATAACGACCCAATCGGATAATCCGACCTCCACGCCTTCAAGCGATTTGGCATCCTCGATGGATTGAATAACGCGCAATTGAGATTCCTTGTTTTCCCGCGGCGCCCGATCACTCTCCACAAGCGCCGCAGCCGCCATACTAGAAATACACAGAAGCCGTTGCCGCCGCAAGTGTTGCGCTGCGATTTTTTTGTGACATGGGTGTTCGCCACCTATACTAAATCCCTGCGAAACCCCGGGAATCGAATGCCGAACGCAGTCTTCGCGGTCGTGCTGGCGGCAGGCAGCGCAAAGCGCTTTGGTGCGACCAAACAACTTGAATCGGTTGGCGGACAGCCTCTGGTAAGACGCGCCGCCGATCTTGCCCACGAGATGTGCGGTAATCACACCGTGCTTGTCGTGGGCCATGACTGGCGGGCGGTAGCCGCTGCAGCACGCGGCGACGGCGGCTACATTGTCCGCAACGAACGGCACGAGGATGGCCTCGGCACATCAATCTCGCTAGCCGTGCGCTGCGTCGCGCATGCCGCCAGCGCAATCCTGCTGTTGCTGGCGGACCAGCCATTGATAACGGCACAACATCTCGCGGCCTTGCGCGACGCCTGGTCCGGCGCAGACGACGAAATCATCGCCACAGCCTTCGCCGGTACAATGGGGCCGCCGGCCCTTTTTCCCCGGGCGACGTTTGCAGAGCTGGCGGGCCTCAAGGGCGACCAGGGAGCGCAGCGCCTGCTACACGATGGCCGCTATCGAACCAGGACCATTGTTTTTGAGCCTGCCGCGACCGACGTCGATACGCAGGATGACCTCACGCGGCCAGACTAGGCTGTAGAACTCGCTCGCGCGTGTTGCGCGCAACGCTCGCAGTTGACCCAACCGGAATTGCCATCGGCGTAGTGCTCTTTTTTCCAGATCGGCAGTCGCACCTTGAGCTCGTCGATGATGTATCGGCAGGCGTGAAACGCCTCATCCCTGTGCGGGGACGCTACTCCAACCCAAACCGCACAGTCGCCGATCTCGAGAATCCCTGTGCGATGCACGCATTGGGCGTGCAGAAATGGAAACCTCCGCTTCGCTTCGGCGAAAATCTTGCCGCCCTCGATAATTGCGAGCGGCTCATAGGCCTCGTATTCGAGCCGGAGCACCGTGTGGCCATCGTTTTCATTGCGCACCCATCCTTCAAACGCGCAATAGCCACCGGCGGCCGCGTCGAACAGAGTCTTGCGAAGTTTTTGGGGATCGATTGCAGCGGTGGTCATCGAAAGCATGTCAGCCACCGGCCACAGGTGGAAAAAGCAACACCGTATCGCCGTCACTGACTACGGACGACCAATCGGCCATTTCATCGTTGATGGCGACCTTGCAATGCCCGGTAGGCTCGGCAGACCCATGCCGTGCCTTGGTGCTTTCGAACACATCCGCCGCTGTGCCGACGTCGAGCATCAGCGTTTCCTCTGCAACGCCGGCATGCTCGCGAAACATCGCAAAATAGCGAACCGTAATGGTCTTCATATGGTCTTCACGATGCGGCCTCGAGGACACTCTGCTCGAGGTCGCCGGGAGTATTGACGTTGTCGAGCGACGCCGGATTGGGCTGCGAAAGCAGACAAGTGTCCGAGCGCATCAGGATCTTGCGCGGGCAATTGAGGCCCTCGTCCACATATTTTCGAATGATCGTGTCAGAACCGGCGCGGTAAACGGCGCACAGCGGTTCCGGAAGATCGTCGTGGCTGCTGCGAAATGCCGTAAACGGCTGTTCCACGGACCGATTTGTCAGTAGGAAGCGAATTGTTTCGTCGTCGACATTGGGTAGATCGCAGGCGACGACAAGCCAGTCCGCATGCGGGTATTCCTGCATCGCCGACAAAATGCCCGCAATCGGTCCGATGTCATCGAACTGATCCACGATCTGCTCGAAGCGCCGGCGTATCCGTTCGTCCTGCTGCTCCGCGCGCGTTGATACGAACACCTTGTCGGTCAGGGCTTGCAACAGCGCGGCGATGTGTTCGAGTTGGCTGGCGCCATCACGCATGAGTAATGCCTTGTCCTCACCCATGCGGCGACTTTTGCCGCCCGCGAGCACAAGCCCATACGTAGCATCACTCACCACGACGGTAGTCCTGCTTGCCACCGGACTTTGCGATCAGGAGCGTCTCACTGATGACGATGTCATGCGACATGGCCTTACACATGTCATAGATAGTCAGCGCTGCAATGCTTGCACCCGTCAGCGCCTCCATCTCGACACCGGTCTTGTGATGCACTTTGCAAACGCAGTCGACAATGGCACGACCATCATCCACAGCGATTGTCACATCGCATTTCTCGAGCCCCAGGGGATGGCAGAACGGAATCAGTTCGTGGGTCTTCTTCGCGGCCATGACGCCTGCGATGATCGCGGTAGCAAACACCGGGCCTTTCTTGCTTTGAATCTCGTCGTCGTCGAGCTCAGCAAGAATCTTTGCGGGAAGAATGACAATGCTTCTCGCATGCGCTTCGCGCTCCGTCGCCGACTTGGCGCTAACATCGACCATGGCGGGCCGGTTGTGCTCATCGATGTGCGTAAGTTTGCTCAAACTAGCCGCCGATTCTGTACATTTCAACCTTGGAGGAGTGATGCGTCTCTGCGACATCGGGCCGTCTTAGCTCGCTGTAGCGATCCGCGCGCTGTAACCACGTGCGCGACAGGATGTCAGCCAATTCGTCGTCGTTGGCTCCGCTTCTCAATGGCTCGCGCAGATCAGTACCATGCGTTGCAAAGAGACAAGTATAAAGTACGCCATCGGCTGACAGGCGCGCACGCGAACAGCTGCCGCAAAACGGTTCCGTAACCGAAGAAATGAAACCGATTTCGCCCTGCCCGTCGACATATTCGTAGCGCTGCGCCACCTCCCCCGGGTAGCTGCGGCCGACCGGCCTGAGTGGCCAACGGGATTCGATCTCTTTGAGCAACTCCCTCGACGGCACGACCTGGTCCATGCGCCAGCCATTGCGATTACCAACGTCCATGAACTCGATCAGTCGCACGATGTGGCCCGTACCACGAAAATGCTGAACCAGTTCGAGTACGGTATGCTCGTTGACGCCGCGCTGCACGACGCAATTGATCTTGATCGGCGACATTCCCGCATCCTCCGCAGCTGCAATCCCCGCGAGAACCCTGGCGAGCTTGCCGCGCCCGCCGCTCATGCGTACAAAGACCTGCTCGTCGAGGCTGTCAAGGCTGATCGTGACGCGATGCAATCCAGCTTCCGCGAGGCAATCGGCAACCGATTCGAGCAGCATCGCATTGGTCGTCATGGCCAGGTCGTCGACGCCGGGCAGTTTCGCAAGTCCCGCGACGAGCTGCGGAAGTTTCTTGTCGAGCAGTGGCTCGCCGCCCGTTAGTCGAATCTTCGAGACGCCGAGCCCTGTAGCAACCCTCGCAACATGGAGAATCTCGTCATGTGTCAACCGCTCCGGTCGTGTCAGAAATTCGAAATCGGCATGATATTCCGACTCGGGCATGCAATACGGACAGCGAAAATTGCAGCGATCGAGAAGCGAGATCCTCAGATCGTGCAATGGCCGGTCCAGCGCATCGAGTGTCTCCGGCAGCTCCGGGGCCGGGCGGTCGTCGGGTATCAGGTGCGATGACATACGCCCATTCTGCCCGATCTCGGCGCCGCTTTGAATGCATCCCGGCACTCGATTTCGGCAATCAGACCTCCGAAAGATACCGTTCATGCGCTGCTGGATACCGTATCTTGCCGCACACAGGCCCGAGCCCCAAGTCCGGTCACCCCGGTGGTTGCGAACGTCCCCGAGCGCTTGCGGACTGCCCCGGCGGTTGCGGGCTCCCCCGGCGACGATGGTAAGCTGGGTACAATTGCGCGGAATTCGCGCGAACCTGGCGGGGCGTGGGCCCGTACTGCAATCAATATTTAAAGGAACCTCATGTACGTTACTTTCAGCGACGAGGAGATCGCGTTTCGCGAGGAAGTCAGGGTCTTTTTCAAGACCCGGTATCCGCAAGACATTCTGGACAAACAGCGACTCGGCGTCCCGCTGCAACGGGACGACATGATCCGTTCGCAGAAGTGCCTGCATGAACAGGGCTGGGCCGGCGTCAACTGGCCGGTCGAATTCGGCGGCACTGGCTGGACGCCGGTGCAGAAATACATTTTCGCCACGGAGATGGCAGAGGCCAACGCCCCGGCCATCGTCCCTTTCGGCCTCAGTATGGTCGGCCCGGTCATCTATTCCTTCGGCAACGATGAACAAAAGCAGCGCTTCCTGCCGGATATCCTCGCAAGCGACACCTGGTGGTGCCAGGGCTACTCGGAGCCGGGCGCTGGCTCCGATCTGGCATCGTTGAAGACCCGCGCCGACCGCGACGGCGACCATTACCTCGTTAACGGCACCAAGACGTGGACGACGCTGGGTCAGCATTCAGACTGGATATTTTGCCTGGTGCGCACGAGCAGCGACGTCGCGCGCCGCCAGGAAGGCATCAGTTTCCTGCTCGTGGATATGCGCACGCAAGGGGTGACGGTCAAACCGATCATCACGATCGAAGGCGACCACGAAGTCAACGAAGTGCACTTCGAAGACGTCCACGTGCCGGTCGAGAACCTCGTCGGGGAAGAGGGCAAGGGCTGGACCTACGGCAAGGTGTTGTTGCAGCACGAGCGCACAAATATCGCCGGAGTTGCGCGCTCGAAGTACCGCTTGAAGAAGTTGCGCACACAAGCCGGTGAGGCGATTCGCGGCGCGGAACCGCTTGCCCTGGATCGAAACTTCATGCGCAAGATAGCGGCCGTAGGGGTCGACCTCAAGGCGCTCGAGTACACGGAATTGCGAACTCTTGCTGCCGTGGCGTCGGGCAAAGCACCCGGTCCGGAGTCATCGATCCTCAAACTCAAGGGCACCGAGGTGCAGCAGGCGCTTGATGCCTTGTATGTCGATGCGGCAGGCTACTACGCCCTGCCCTATGTACCCGATCAATATACGCTCGACGCGCCTGGCGAAAACCACGTTGGTCACGGCACGGAAACGACGTCGTCGTTAAAATATTTCAATAACCGCAAGGCGACGATCTACGGCGGCTCGAACGAGATTCAAAAAAACATTATCGCCAAGCACGTACTCGGATTGTAGGAACGGACATGAATTTTTCACTGAATGAAGAACAAATGATGTTGCAAGACAGTATCGAAAAGTTCATTGACAACGACTATGACTTTGAGACCCGCCAGAAAATTGCCGCAAGTAAAACGGGTTTCAGCCCGGATGTGTGGCGCACATTTGCGGAATTGGGGTGGACCGCAGTGCCGTTTAGCGAAGACGACGGTGGCTTCGATGGTGGCGCTATTGAACTCATGGTCATGATGCAACTCTTCGGCCGCGGCCTCGTCGTCGAGCCGTACCTCGCCAATATCGTGCTTGCCGGGGGCATCCTCGGGCGCACCGCCAGCCCGGAACAGAAAGAAAAGTGGTTGCATCCGATCATCACGGGCGAGCTGCAGGCGACCCTCACCTTTGTCGAACCACAGAGCCGTTACGACATTGCCAATATTGCGGCGACGGCGACGGCTGATGGCGACGCCTGGACATTGAACGGCAACAAGGGTTTTGTTCTCAACGGCGGCAATGCCGAGTTGTTTATCGTTCCGGCGCGGTCCGGCGGCGCGCAAACCGATCAGGACGGCATCACATTATTTGCGGTACCCGCGGACAGTGACGGCGTCACTTGCAACGCTTACGCAACTGTCGACGGCCAGCAAGCAGCCGAAGTCACTTTCGAAAACGTTTTCGTCGATGCTGGCGCCGTGCTTGGTGAGGTCGGCGGCGGATATGCGGCCTTCGATGCGGTCATAGATGAGGCGACCCTCGCAGTCTGCGCCGAGGCAGTAGGCATCATGCAGATTCTTCGGGAGAAGACCCTGGAATATTCGAAGAGTCGAATACAGTTCGGCGTACCGATCGGCAGTTTTCAGGCATTGCAGCACCGCATGGTCGACATGCTGACCGACTGTGAACAATCCATTTCACTGTTGCTTTGGGCGACGATGGTCAACGCGTCTGACAGCGCCGATGCGAAGCAAGCCATCAGTGCCATCAAGTACCAGATAGGGACAGCCGGGCAGAAAGTTGGCCAGGAGGTTGTACAGATACACGGAGGTATGGGCGTGAGCTGGGAGCTCGACATTGCCCATTACTTCAAGCGTTTGACGGCGATAGGCCAGATGTTTGGCAACGCGGACTGGCACCTCGACAAGCTGGCCACCTGACGAGCAATGCCGCTGGCGATTCACGCCTCATGATTCCACAAAATGTCGTGACATTTTTCGCGGCACAACAGGAATTACTGTGGCTGACCACGCTGATCCTAGACCTCGGCGGGACTGTGATCCTGTACCGCCTTTTCGGCAAAGCCGGCCTGCAGGTTGCCATCGCAACCGCGATCATCCTGGCCAATCTTCAGGGTCCGAAGCTCACTGTCATTTTCGGCCTGCAAACGAGCCTCGGTGTCATATTTTACTCGAGCATATTCTTCGCCACCGATGTGCTGTCGGAAAATTACGGCAAAGCCGAAGCGAACAAGGCCGTACGCATGGGTTTCGCCGTTAGCGTCATCGTATTGGTCATGTTGAGTTTCGCCTTGCTCTATCTGCCCAGTGACCGGCCCGGGTCAGCCGAGTTTTCGCGCAACATTCACAATGCGTTTGCGACAATCGTCGACTACACACCGCGATTCATTTTCGGTTCGTTGCTCGCCTACTATGTCAGCCAGAGTTTCGACGTGTGGGCGTTTCACAAGATCAAGACGCTGACCGGCGATCGCTGGCTGTGGCTGCGCAACAACCTCTCGACGATGAGCTCGCAGGCGATTGACACCTCGATATACGCGCTTGTCGTCTGGTGGGGAATCGTCGATCTGCAAACTGCCATTGCACTGGGCGCTGCAAAGTATGTCTTCAAGATTGCCATCGCTCTGATCGACACGGCGTTTATCTACTGGGCTAAGATCGCATTCGGCCAGCGGCATCCGGCAGATGCTCAACCAGCCTGATAAACTCGCATTGATGCTTTGCGAGGGGATACTGATGAATACCAAAAGCTTATCCTGATGCAACCATCGGGCGTCATCACGATCACGACTGATTTCGGCCACAAAGGACCGTTTGCGGCCGTCATGAAAGGCGTTATCGTCAGCCGCTTTCCCGCTGCCACGATCATTGACCTGGCACATGACATTCCAGCGCAATGGCCGCCCGAGGCCGGGTTCTGGGTCAGCCGGTCATACCAGTACTTTCCACGCGGTACGGTGCATATCGCGATCGTCGATCCCGGCGTTGGCACTGAACGCGACATACTGATCGTCGAATACGACGGCCACTATTTCATGGCCCCTGACAACGGTTTGCTCGCGCAAATGCTAGACGATGCGGATGCTGCGGCCGTCTTCAAGCTCGATGTCGACTCACTCGACAGGCTGGGTATCGGGGTGCCAAGCGCGACATTTCATGGCCGCGATATTTTTGCGCCTATCGCTGCCGAACTGGCGGCGGGGACGACCAGGCCCGTCGCAATCGGCAAAGCGACCTGCGAGTGGGTCCCGGCGTGGCTCGACCCACCCGCAGCGATCGATGGCAGTGTGACAGGGGTCATCGTCACTGTAGACACTTTCGGCAATCTGATCAGCAACATCGACGCGGCACTGATCGATGGCTTCGCCGAACCCGTTGCGCGCATAGCCGGGCACGAGATTTCAATGCTGACCACTTATGGCAGGGCCAAGCCCGGCGAGTACCTTGCACTGGTCAATTCATTCGGCGTAGTTGAAATAGCAAAGGCTGAAGGCGACGCTGCCGAGGGGCTGGGTTCGGAACGCGGTGCTCCGATCACTGTAACTGACGGCTATAACATCTAAGGAACCTCTGATTCAGGTCCGCCCCTGCATCGCCTGTTTTTCGATCTTGGCCCAGGAATCTCTGAGCGTAACGATGCGATTGAAAACCGGCCTGTTTTGTGAGCTGTCGCCGGCGTCATGGCAGAAGTAACCGAGCCGCTCGAACTGCACGGCCTCGCCCGGCTCCAGACTCGCGAGCGATGGCTCAAGCTGCGCCTCGACCGTGGCCAGGGAATCCGGATTCAGGACGTCCATAATGTCATCAACCGTGTTCGGGTCGGGCACCGTAAATAATCGATCGTACAGCCTGACCGTCGCCGGCACTGCCTGCTCGCAAGCCACCCAGTGGATCGTGCCTTTGATCTTGCGGTCACTCGTTCCCGTGCCGCTGCGAGTATCCGCATCATAGCTGCAACGTAATTCGACAATTTCACCAGCATCGTCCTTAACTACCTCATCGCAACGAATGATGTAGGCGCTGCGCAGTCGCACTTCGCCGCCGGGCTTCAAGCGGAAGAATTTCCGCGGCGCATCTTCCATGAAATCATCACGCTCTATCCATACCTCGCGCGAGAACGGCACGTCGCGCTTGCCGAGCTCGGGCCGATTCGGATGATTCATCGCCTGCATCAGTTCGACCTGGCCTTCAGGGTAATTCGTCAGCACCACCTTGAGCGGCCGCAGCACAGCCATGCGCCGTTCAGCCAGCTCTTCGAGAATTTCGCGGACACTGTTTTCGAGCACACCCATTTCGATCAACTTGTCTTTCTTCGTCACGCCGCCACGTTTTACGAAATCCCGCAGCGCAGCCGCCGGATAGCCGCGTCGGCGCATGCCCGCAATCGTCGGCATACGCGGATCATCCCAGCCGCTGACTTCCTTGCTGTCGATCAGCGCGCCCAGTTTGCGCTTGCTCGTAATCGCATAGGCAAGATTCAGACGCGAAAACTCAATTTGACGCGGCCGGTGCGGCGGCTTCAGGTTGTCGAGAAACCAGTCGTATAAGGGACGGTGGTCCTCGAACTCAAGCGTGCACAAGGAATGTGTAATTCCCTCGAAGGCATCCGATAAGGTGTGCGCGAAATCATACATCGGGTATATGCACCAGGTATCGCCGGTGCGCTGATGACTGATATGACGAATTCGGTACAGCGCCGGATCGCGCAAATTCATATTCGGCGAGGCCATGTCGATCTTCGCGCGCAACACATGCTCACCATCGGCGAACTCGCCGGCGCGCATGCGGCGAAACCGGTCCATGTTGTCCTCTACGCTGCGATCGCGGAACGGGCTGTTCTTGCCGGGTTTGGTCAGCGTGCCACGATGCTCGCGAATTTCGTCCGCGCTCAGACTATCAACATACGCAAGCCCCAAATCAATGAGCTTCTCCGCGCTGTCGTAAAGCTGCTCGAAGTAATCCGACGCGTGCGTAAGCCTGTCGGCCCAGTCGAATCCGAGCCAACGAACGTCGCTCTCGATGGCACGAACGAACTCCTCATCTTCCTTGCCAGGGTTGGTATCGTCATAGCGCAGGAATGTTCTGCCATCGTTCTCGGCGGCAACGCCGAAGTTCAGGCAAATCGACATGACATGACCGATGTGCAAATAGCCGTTCGGCTCGGGCGGGAATCGGGTCACGATCTCATCGTGTTTTCCAGATGCGAGATCGTCGAAAATGATTTTGCGGATGAAGTCCCGCGCTACATCGTCACTCATACAAAGGAAGTCAGGGTTATTCCGAAGGGCGGTATTGTACGCGAACTTTGGAAGACGCTTGATACTCGATCAACACCGTCGGCACTCGCTGCACAATCCCTGTACTTCGAGCATCTGGTGTTCGGCTACAAAACCCGCCGTCCTGGCTTTTTGCTCGACAAGTTGGTCGATGTCGCCATCGTCGAGTTCAGTGACGGTGTGGCATTCGCGGCAGATCAGAAACTGCCCGGTGTGCGAGCGCTCAGGTTCGGGACAGCCAATAAACGCATTCAGTGAGTCGAGACGGTGCACAAGCCCGACCTCGATCAGAAATTCGAGCGCACGATACACGGTGGGAGGGGCGGCCTTCCTGCCCTCCTCGCCGAGCTTGTCAAGGATTTCATACGCGCCGACGGGTTTGTGGCTCTGCCAGACCAGGGCCAGCACGCGTTGCCGTAACACGGTGAAGCGAAGTCCCCGCTGTCGGCACAGATCTTCGGCGGCATCCATGGCGGTGGAGATACAGTCGTCGTGATCGTGTTGTTGCGACAGGAATGGCTGCGCGAATCCCTGCATTGTCCTGTTAGCCTCCAAATCCGGGCTGACTTTTGACCCTCGCTGAAGCCGTCAATATCACCATGACGGGGCAGCAAAGTCTACGCCGGACAATTTCTGTACAATAGCGCGCCGTGCCTTCGGGCAGGCAAACAAACAATCAACAATCCAGATCATGCCGAAAATCACCTTACCAGACGGATCAGACAAGCAGTTTGACGCTGCCACCCGAGGGTCCGAAATTGCCGCCAGTATCGGCAAGAGCCTGGCGCGAGACGCCGTGGCCGTCCGCGTTGATGGCGAGCTCTGGGATCTGAGCCGCGATATCGAATCCGACGCTGACGTCGAGATCGTGACACGGGAGTCCGAAGAGGGTCTCGAGCTACTGCGGCATGATGCTGCACACGTGCTCGCCGAGGCGGTCAAGGAACTCTGGCCAGACACACAGGTAACCATCGGGCCCGCCATAGAAAACGGCTTTTACTATGATTTTGCGCGCGCGGAACCGTTTACCGAAAGCGATCTCGAGGTCATCGAGGCACGCATGAAAGATATAGTCGATCGAGACGAATCGATCGAACGCGAGATCTGGCAGCGCAACAAGGCCGTCAAGTTTTTCCGCAGCATCGGCGAGGAATACAAGGCCGAAATCATCGAGGGTATTCCCTCGGGCGAAACGCTGACGCTGTATCGCCAGGGTGATTTCATCGATCTTTGCCGCGGTCCGCATTTACCGTCAACAGGCAAGCTCGGCAAGGCGTTCAAGCTGACCCGTGTCTCCGGGGCCTATTGGCGTGGCGATTCGCGCAATGACATGTTGCAACGCATTTACGGCACGGCGTGGGCTAATGAGAAGCAATTGCGCAGACACCTCACAATGCTTGAAGAGGCGGAGAAGCGCGACCATCGCCGCCTTGGCCGCATCATGGATCTGTTTCACTTCCAGGAGGAAGCGCCGGGCGCCATTTTCTGGCACCCGAACGGCTGGGCACTGTTTCAAAGCCTGGTCGATTACATGCGTCAGCGGCAGAATGCGGCCGGCTACCGCGAGGTCAACACACCCGACCTGATGGCTCGCTCGCTATGGGAGGCGTCGGGCCATTGGGAATCGTTCGGCGAGCACATGTACACGACCGAAACCGAAGATGGGCGCACTTATGCGATCAAGCCCATGAACTGCCCCGGACATGTGCAGGTATTCAAGCAGGGCATTACGAGTTATCGCGATCTCCCTTATCGCCTGGCCGAGTTCGGTAAGGTGCATCGCTACGAGCCGTCAGGTGCATTGCACGGCATGCTCAGGGTACGCGCCTTTACCCAGGACGATGCACACATTTTTTGTACGCCCGAGCAGATTACTTCGGAGTCGATCGCAGTTTGCGACCTGATCCTGAGCATCTATCATGATTTCGGCTTCGACGATGTGCGTATCAAGTTTGCTGACCGGCCCGAGGTGCGCGTCGGCGAAGATGCAGTGTGGGACCAGTCCGAGGCCGCACTGAAAAAAGCGCTGGAGGTTGCGGGTCTTGATTACGCGTATAACCCGAACGAAGGCGCTTTTTACGGACCGAAGCTCGAGTTCGTGCTGCGTGACGCAATCGGGCGCGACTGGCAATGTGGAACCTTGCAAGTCGATCTCAATCTTCCGGGCCGACTCGGGGCTACCTATATTGGTGAGGACGGTAACAAGCACACACCGGTGCTTCTGCACCGTGCGATGTTCGGCTCGCTGGAGAGATTCATCGCTATCTTGCTCGAGCATCACGCCGGCCACTTGCCGCTATGGCTTGCGCCGACACAGGTCAAAGTATTAACCATCACGTCGGACGCCGATGACTATGCGGAGGAGGTGGCCGCCGAATTACGCAGCAGGGGCCTGCGTGCTGACACAGATCTGCGCAACGAAAAGATCGCATACAAGGTTCGCGAACACAGTGTCGCGAAGGTGCCTGCGCTGTTCGCGGTAGGCTCGCGTGAAGTCGAAAACCGGACCGTTGCCGCGCGTCGCCTTGGTTCGAAACAGCAACGCGTGTTGGCTCTTGACGAGGCCATCGAGGAACTCGAACACGAAGTCCGGAATCGCGCTCAAACAGCCTGACACGAGAGCAACGTATGCTCGCAGCAGCTCGCAGATGTCGCAATTTGGCGAAAATTATCTGACTTGTATTGCATCCCAGACCAAACGTGACACGCAAGACAGGCTGACTGTGCGCCGCGTCACAGAATCCGACATCATCGAGCCGGCAGCGATACCTCGCCCGGCCTGCGAGGATATACTGCCACGACGCAAGGACTACGCGTCCAATTGAACATAAGGCAACGGGAGGACCTGAAGTGCCGCTGGATCGATTCAATACGCAGGTACTGCTGCTGCACAGTGAGCGAGGCACGCTGGACAATCTGAGTGCCGAACTCAACGAACGCTACACAGTACACCGCGCGACAAGCGGCACTGAAGCTCTGAACACGCTCGGCGGCACGCCTATTCACGTCATCGTATCGGCTCAGGAACTGCCGGGCATGAGCGGCGTTGAGGCTTTGCGTGAGGCGAAGAAGCGCTCTCCCGAGACGATCGGCATATTGCTGGCCAGCATGGAGGATGATCTCGAGGCGCTCGTCGGTGATGAGGAAATATTCCAGATTGTCCGCGGCGGTATCAGTCCGAAAGAACTCCGCAAGCTCATTGATAACGCGACGCAGCAAATGCGCCTGATGGCGCTGGCCCAGTCCGCAAATGATAACTCGGCGCGGGTCGACGAACCGACTGCCGAGCACATTGTGATGGAAACCGCCGATAACGGTTCAGCGATCATCAGTGACGGCACCGGCCGTATGCATGCTCTCGATCCAACCAAAATATCATCGTCCATAGCGGTCGGCGCGCGCACCATTGACGTCCTCGTATTGACGACGGACGAAGACTTTCTCGCCACGATCAAAGGCTCCGCTCGCGGCCTGCACAACATACATCACGCAGGTACGTTGAAGCAGGCCGAAGAGGCGCTGAAGAAGAGCAAAGTCGGCGTTGCTGTTGTCGATGCTGCAATGATCGGATCAAACATTGAAAAGTTAACAGAACACCTGCGTGCATCGCAAAAACGCCTTGTCTCGATCGTCGCCGGTCGCCGCGATGATGGCGAGATGCTCATGGATCTGATCAATCGGGGCAAGGTTTATCGATTTTTGATGAAGCCGGTTTCGGCTGGCCGCGCGCGGCTCGCGATAGAAGCATCGGTCAAGCAGCACCTGGAGGCACCGGACTCGGCATTCAAGGGGGCCTCCAAGTCGAGGTGGGCACCGAAGTTCGTGTCCCTGGGACTGTCAAAAGCCAAGCCGTCACCAGATCCAAAGGCAGAAGCTGCCGCAAAACAGAAGGCCGACGCAGCCGCCGCGAAGATGAAAGCCGAAGCAGCGGCCGCAAGACAGAAGACCGACGCAGCCGCCGCGAAGAAGAAAGCCGACGCATTAGCCGCAAAACAAAAGGCCGACGCAGCCGCCGCAAAACAAAAGGCCGACGCAGCCGCCGCGAAGATGAAAGCCGAAGCAGCGGCCGCAAGACTGATGGCCGAAGCGGAAGCTGCAAAACTAAAGGCCGAGGCAGCCGCTGCAAAACTGAAAGCCGACGCTGCCGCCGCAAAACTGAAAGCCGACGCTGCCGCCGCAAAACTGACAGCCGAAGCCGCCGCCGAAAAACAGAAGGCCGAGGCACTGGCGAAAAAGCAGGCCGAAGAGGAAGCCAGGAAGAACGCCGCAGCGGCAGCAAAGGAAAGGGCCCAAGCATTAGCGAAAAAGAAAGCCGACGCAGCTGCGAAAAAGCAGACCCAAGCGGAAGCCAAGAAAATAGCCGCAGCGGCAGCGCAAGAAGAGGCCGCAGCAAAAGCTGCGAAGAAAGCCGAGGCACTGGCAAAGAAGAAAGCCGCAGCATTAGCGAAGAAGGAGGCCAAAGCGGCTGCCAAGCAGCCGGCCAGACTCACATCGCAACGTGCGGCCGCAACATCAGCCATTCGGCCCTCAGCGGCCGATGATCGCCTGTCTGGTGCATTCGGCGCCGAAACAAGCGGTGTGATTCTACAGATCGGCGCTGTGATCAGAGCGATAGGCCGAGTAGTCGTCGGCGCCACACGATTGTTTAAACGCGAGGATGTACCAAGAGGTCGACCTGCGACCAGAACAAGCGACGCGTCGCCGCTGAATCTGAGCAAAGTCATGACGGTCGCTGCGGCGATCTTGATTCTCTTCGCCGGTGGAGGCTATTGGTATTTGGGGGGTTCCGACGGCATATTTGCTAAACTGGGTTGGGTCGGTGACACCAACCCGATGTCCGGAACGTCACCCGCCGTGAGTGGCGCGGCCGGGCGAACATTTGATGAATTGCTGGAAATGGCGCGCCAGGCTCGTGACGCGGGCCAGATATACAACCCACCTGTTGCCAATGCGATCGAACTCTACCTGGCAGCTGAAACAGTGGCGCCATCCGGTGCCAATATTGATGCTGAGCTGGCGGCAACGCTCGACGAAGCACTCGGCATGGCGGAGACCGCACTTCTGAAGCGCCACAACGATGAGGCAGCAGCGGCGCTCGCGCAAGTCAAACTCGCCGACCCGGGTCACCCGAGATTGCCGTTCCTGAATGCCCAACTGGCTGACGTGCAATTGCGCGGCTTCCTGGACGGCGCTCGCAGTGCAATTCGCGATTCGCACTTTGAGGATGCCGCAACGGCGCTTGCCCGTGCCCGCTCGCTCGATGGAGCAGACAAGACGGAAATCAATGCTCTCGCTGCTGAACTCAAGACCGCTCGCAGTGCACGACGTGTTGACGGTACCCTCGCACTGGCAACGCAGCAGTTCAAGAATGGCATGCTCGTATCGCCGGCGAACGACAATGCACGTTATTATTATGAACTCGTCCTCAGTAATGATCCCAATAACGCGGCGGCGCGTCAGGGGCTGATAGCCATCGCGAGCAAGCTGATTCTGCAGGCCCGCGCGCAAATTGATATCGGCAAGTTTGATGCCGCGGAAAAATTGCTCGCTGACGTACGCAGTCTGGACCCGTCAAGTGCGGGGCTCGCTGCGTCAACGAAGGCCCTGCTTGAAGCGCGTGAACGCGCCCCGACGTCGTCGCGCCGCAGCCAGGTTGACCGACTGGCGATTGTCCAGGGACCTTCAGGCGCGCAACGTCAAGCCCCAACCGGGCGGCCCAAGCCCGTTGTCACAAATCCCGAGCCCGTTGTCACAAATCCCGAGCCCAGGCCTGGTACCACGGCCACGACCGAAACAGCCGACGACAATGAAGCAATCGTTGCAGCGGCGGATTCCGCCGACAACGCCGAACAGGATCGCACTGCACAGAATCCGCCGCCGCCCGTAGCAGACGGGCCCGTCGCCGTCAGCTCGTTGGTCCGTACCAAGTACGTGGCGCCGAAATATCCACGCAGCGCCCAGCGCCGCAAGTTGTCGGGTTGGGTGGACGTTGTATTCACACTGAACCTCGACGGCACAGTGACAAATGTCGACGTTATCGAGTCGACTCCGGGAAATACATTTGTCGACGCTGCCGTTCGAGCGGTAGAAGGATGGGAATTCGAACCTATTTTCGACGATGGCGTTGCAATCGAAAAGCGCGCGACCGTGCGCATAATGTTTGCAATCGAGTAGCCGGCGCACACGCCGGCCTTGTGCGTCGGAAAAACCTTCCAAACTGGATCATTTCTGATAATCCCGCTAGTCTTGGGTGATATTTCATCCTTACGGGGTATCAGATCGTGTCGAACGAGGCGCTCGCCGTCGAAAAAAGACCGGCGAGAAAACAACAGCAACGCAGCATTGTGACGCAGCAGAAGCTGCTCGATGCTGCGATCGAGGCGTTCTCAGAGAATGGCTTCAAGGGCACATCGACACGGGACATTGCGGACCGAGCGGGCGTTCACCACCCCCTGATCACCTACCACTTCAAGAATAAGGACAGTTTGTGGCACGCGGCGACAAACGGGATATTCCGGGAGTTCAACATCGCCCTCGTCAAAGCGATTGCCGAGGTGCCGGAGATCGACCCGAAAGCTCGTGCCGCCGCTTTTATTCGTACTTACGTGCGCTATGCGCACAAACAGCCGGCATTGCACAAAATCATTCTGCAGGAAGCAAACTATCCGAGTGCGCGTCTGGACTGGCTCATTGAAAATCACCTGCGGCCATTGTTCACGGAGGTCGTGCAGCAGTTGAAGGAGCTGCAGGAGCTGGGTATCGCGCCTCCCGGCGACCCCGCATTGTTGTTCAACATGATTCGCGTATCGGCGGGCGCCCTGCTCGCCCTGGCGCTCGAAATCAAAGGTACGAGCAACATTGATTTCGACTCGCCCGCGGCACTCGACGAACTCGCCGATATGATCATCCGAATTTTTCTACCCGGCCCGCTGGCGCACAGTGACTGAGCCGCGAGTGGATCGGGCCTGAAGGCCCTCCTACAGTGCTATCGAATAATCGTAGGAGGGCCTTCAGGCCCGACCTTTAGCCGCGAATAGACAACTGCATCTCGGCAATAATCGACAACGCGATCGCCGCCGGCCCACGGCCGCCGATGTCCAGTCCCGCTGGTCCGTGGAGCCTGTCTCCCAGGTCTGTGCCTGCTTGCTGGAGTTCCGCCAACAGGCGCTTGCGCCGGTTGGCGGGACCGAGAAGCCCGACGTAGGCAATATCGGTCGCCGCAAGTTGCTGCAAATAACTACGATCGCTCACGAGGTGATGGCTCATCACGATCGCGAATTCGAACTTCGACAGATCGAGAGTCGCCGTCAGATCATCTGCCGGCATGCACAGCGCTCTGTCAGCATCGCCGAAATCACCATTGTCTATGTAGGCCTGGCGATGATCGGCGACGGTACATCGCCAGCCCAGTTCGCTCGCAAAACGCACGACCGGCTCTGCATCGAGACCCGCACCCAGCACCAGAAGCCGCGGCGGCGGTTCGACAAGAGCGTTGAGCACCATTAAGCGCTCGTCACCGATCTGAACTTGCGACACGCTCGACGATTCCTGTTCAGCCACCGCAGGGACTGCTGCGGCCAACGCTTCAACGCAGTCGTCACTCATGCCAAAGACTTGCACGCCCTTGTCGTCGCGGATCACGGTTGCTCCTGACGGTGCGGCAGGACTTGTCGACTCGATGACGGTCGTCGCGACGGCCATCGAATGGCCACGCAATATATCGGCCAGCGCCGCGAATGGCTGATACCCCGATTTATGCATCAAGGGCTGCAAGAACATTCGCATGAGGCCGTCGCATCCTATGCCGAGGCCCCAAAGCTCGTCGTCCTGGCTGAGATCATACGTAACCATCTGCGGCGAGCCCGATTCAATGACAATCTGCGCGCGAACTGCCAGGTCACCCTCGAGGCATCCACCCGACAGCATGCCCTGGAAATCACCGTTTTGATCGATCAGCATGCGCGCGCCGGCCTTGCTGTAGGTTGATCCCTGCGTGTCGAATACCGTAACAAGTACGAGCGGCTCTTCGCGGCGCATGCGGGCCTCAAAAAATTGTAGCAATTGGCTCGCGTTCAACGAACTGCTCTTGCGGAATACGGGTATGCCATATTGATCTGAATCCCGAGGCTGCACGACAGGTCTGAGTCTTGAAAGCAGCCAAAGCGCTCCCAAATCCATGTGCTATTGAAACATCGCGCCGCCGGCAGCGCCGGCCGACCAAAGGAGATTGATTATGAACCAAACCGCAACACATCCGTTAGCCGTTACGGACTCGGATTTCGCCAGCCAGGTTCTGAACTCGGATCAGCCTGTACTCGTTGATTTCTGGGCAGAATGGTGCGCGCCATGCCGTGCGCTGGGACCCATTATAAAATCGCTGTCCGAGAATTACGATGGTCGTGTCCGGGTCGCGAAAGTCGATGTCGACGCTAATCAGCAGGTAGCGCAGCAGTTCGGCATTCGCTCGATTCCGACGGTCATCTTGTTCGACAAGGGACAAATCGTTGAAACATTCGTCGGTGTGCGGCCGAAAACGGAGTACGAGGCGGGCCTCGATAAGCTCGTTGCTTGAATAGGCGGCCCATTGCTGAGCCCCTACAGGATATCCTTGATCCGGTAATACAGCATGCCAAGTGCCATAGCCGGGTTGGCAAACCATTTGCCGCCCGGCACGCGCATGTGCCCGACTCGCGAAAACACGTCGAACTGTTCGGAGTCACCACAGACTATATCAGCGAGCATCTTTCCGGCCAGATGGGTCGGCGCTAATCCATGCCCGGAGTAGCCCTGCGCGTAGTATGTATTCCCCTCGATGCGCCCGAATTGCGGCACACGATTGATACTGATGGCGACATTGCCGCCCCACTCGTAGTCGATGCGGGCGCCATCGAGTTGCGGAAAAACCTTGAGCATTTTCGGACGCAACGACGCTGCGATGTCTGACGGTTCCCTTCCCGAGTAGTTGCAGAGTCCGCCGAACAACATCCGCCGATCAGCCGACAAACGAAAGTAATCGAGCGCGGAGCGCTGATCGCAACAGGCCATGTCCTGGGGCAACACGGCTTTGGCCATCGATTCGGTCAACGGTTCCGTGGCGATGATATAGGTGCCCGCCGGTATGACCGTACCGTAAAGCTTCGGCTCCGTGCGCTCCAGGTACGCATTTCCTGCCAGAACGACCTTGTCGGCGTTGATACTGCCGTGGTCCGTTTCGACCACTGGTTTTCGACCGTGCCGAATACGCATAACTTGTGATTGTTCGAATATCTTCGCACCAAGATCGGCCGCGGCACGCGCTTCGCCGATGCACAAGTTCAGCGGATGCAGATGGCCGTTGCCGCCATTGATGAGTCCGCCAACATACCGATCCGAGCCGATAAATTCGCCCAACTCCGCGGCCTCGACCAATCGCATGTCATGCGGGTAATTCATGCGCCGCTTCGAGGCGAGCCGCTCTTCGAATTGGCGCACGTCGGCCGGCCGCAACGCCAGATCGAGATATCCCATCTTGAGATCGCAGTCGATCGCGTATTGCTTTATGCGGTTTACGACGATGTCGCGACTTTCGAGTCCCATGCGGTACGCCATGTCAGCCGCCGCGAGCCCGAAGCGCCTGCCGATTTTCTCGACTTCGACAAAGCCGTCGATGAGTTGCCCGCCGTTACGGCCCGAGGCTCCCCAGCCAACGCGATGCGACTCAAGCAGCGCCACATCATAGCCGCGCTCCGCCAGATACAATGCGGTGGAGACACCTGTATAGCCGGCACCCACGACGGCGACATCAAAACGATGAGTACCGCGCAATGGCGGATAATTTATAGCGTCGTTGCGCGTGGCCGCGAAGTACGACGCCGTATGTTCGCTAGCGTCTTGCATTAATCGAAGTGCCTGTTTCTCCGTCAAGATGACGTTGATGGGTTCAGCTGGTGACCGGGTCTGGATGCATACAAGTAGAGCATTTCCATCGCCAGGTGCGATGCTGCGAGCGCAGTGATCTCACCAATATCGTAGGCGGGTGCCACTTCGACAATGTCCATGCCGATGATATTGATTCCTTTGAGTCCGCGGATGATCGCCATGGCCTGATGGCTCGTCAGACCGCCGCAAACCGGTGTACCGGTACCCGGTGCGTAACTGGGGTCGAGGCAGTCGATGTCAAACGTCAGGTAAACCGGGTTATCACCCAGGTGCTGCCGGGTTTGTTTGATGACGGCCTCGATCCCATTTTCATGAACCCACGGCGCATCAAGGATATTGAACCCCATCGTATCGGGATTGCTCGTCCGCAAACCGATCTGTACCGATGCCGAAGGATCGACGAGCCCCTGTTTGGCGGCCCAGAAAAACATCGTGCCATGATCGATACGATCGCTCTTATCCGCCCAGGTGTCGCTGTGGGCATCGAAATGCAGTAATGATAAAGGGCCACCATGCTTGCGCACGTGGGCCTTTAGTAGCGGATATGCGATGAAATGATCGCCACCGATCGACAATAGTGCGGGACCCTGATCGATGATGTCGTAGGCATGCGCCTCGATTTCGTCGGGCACGTTCTCGGGCCGTCCGAACTCGAAATAGCAATCGCCGCAATCGACGACGGCTAATTTGTCAAACGGGTCGAACTCCATGCCGTAGGGCTTTTCCCACGCCATGATCGTTGACGCGGCACGAACGGCTCTCGGGCCGAATCGGGCGCCGGGCCGATTCGTTGTCGCCGTATCGAGGGGCACTCCGGTCACGACGACGTCTACACCCTTGAAGTCACGCGTGTACTTGCGGCGCATGAACGATGTAATGCCGGCATAGGTCGGCTCCGGAATCGTGCCGTAAAGGCTTTTCCGGGTTATCGCGCTGTCGCTATCGTACTTGCCCACCATCGGTCTCCTCCTCCGCGAAGACTTCGTATCAGGCGTCCAATGCCTGCTGTGTCAGATCCAGACACTTCCGCGCTATCTCGATCAGCTCGTCCGCCTCTTTGTGCGTCAACGTGAACGGTGGGGCACAAACAATCGTATCACCGACGGCCCTGAGGACGAGTCCGTTGTCGATCAGGGCATCCCGGCAGATAGTGCCCACACCCTGCTTCTCATCGAATCGCTCAACAGGCCGCTTGCTCTTGACCAGCTCCAACGCACCCATGAGCCCGACCATGCGTGCCTCGCCAACAAGCGGGTGCTCCGCAAGCGATTGCCAGCCCTTCTGCAGATATGGGCCTATGTCGTCTTTGACTCGCTCAACAAGACCTTCGCGCTGCAACAGCCTGACGTTCGCCAATGCGACCGCGCACGCAGCCGGGTGCCCGGAATAGGTATAGCCGTGGAAAAACTCACCGCCCTTATCGATCAATACATCCGCAACACGATCACTGATAAACACGCCACCCAGTGGCAGGTAGCCGGACGTCACGCCTTTCGCAAACGGCATGAAATCCGGGCGAATGCCATAGTAATCGGCGCCGAACCATTCGCCGAGGCGGCCAAATCCAGTGATGACTTCGTCCGAAATCAACAAGATTCCATATTCATCGCATATGCGTTGCACTTCGGGCCAGTAGCTCGCCGGCGGCATGATTACGCCACCCGCGCCCTGAATCGGTTCACCAATGAACGCCGCGATCTTGTCGCTGCCTATCTCATTGATCTTTTCCTCGATCGATTTCGCCGCGGCGATGCCGAATTCCTCGGGCGACATGCTCTGGTCGCTGCCGAACCAGTATGGTTGCTCGACATGCACGATACCGGGTATCGGAAGTTCGCTCTGCCGATGCATCGGCTCCATACCGCTGAGACTCGCGGCGGCAACCGTCGAACCATGATAGGCATTCTTACGGCTGATGATGGTATGTCGTTGCGGCTGCTCTAACAGATCCCAGTAGGTTCGCACCATGCGCACGATCGTATCGTTCGACTCGGAGCCCGAGCCCGCGAAGAACACGCGCTGGAACTGTTGTTGGCTGATCTCCTCAAGCGCCGACGCCAGCTCGATCGCGGGCGGATGAGAGCACTGGAAGAAGTTGTTGTAATAAGGCAGCTCACGCATCTGCTGAGTTGCCGCGTCGACAAGTTCGTCTCTGCCGTAACCCGCATTGACACACCAGAGTCCCGACATGCCGTCGAGAATCTTGTTGCCGTCGACATCGTAAATATAGACGCCGTCGGCCCGGGTGATGATCCGTGACCGCTTCTCGTGCAGTTTCTTGTGGTCGGTAAACGGATGCAGATGATGTTCTTTATCGAGTTCCTGCCAATCATGGCGGGACCGCTTTTCAATGGCTGCCATAGCGCACCTCGGACGGCACTCGTTGGTGCCAAATTACTACTCAGACGGGAATGCGACGATGATATCCGACGGCGGCGTTGGCGTCCTGCGCGAATCACATTCTGAAACACGCGACGCGGCCCATCAGACGTTGAACATCAGAATTTCGCGCTCCCAGGGAGTAATCATTTCCTGAAATTCCATGTATTCGGCGTCTTTGAGCAGACAGTACAAACTGACAAAGTCATCGCCCAAAATATTGCGCATCGCATTGCTGCCCGCAAGCGCCTCAGTCGCCGAACATATGTGTCGATGCAGGCCGAATTCGTCGCGGTAGGCGCTGCCTTCGGTCGGCTCGGTAGGTTTCAGCCCCTCGACCATGCCCAGATAGCCACACGCCAGGGAGGCAGCGATCGCCAGATAGGGATTGACGTCAGAACCCGGGAGCCGGTTTTCGACTCGACGCGCATCGGGCGCGGAATCCGGAATTCGTAATCCGACGGTGCGATTGTCGATCGCCCAGGCCAGGTTGACGGGCGACGATGAAGGGCTGAGAAAGCGCCGATACGAATTGACGTACGGAGCAAATAACAACAGTGCTTCCGGGAGATATTTTTGCAGCCCGCCGAGAAAGCCGTAAAACAAGTCGCTGGCTTCACCGTCCTGCGCCGAGAAAATATTGTTGCCGTTCTTGTCGACAACGCTCTGATGGATATGCAATGCGCTGCCCGCATCGTTGGCCATCGGTTTCGCGAGAAACGTTGCATGCATCTCATGTTCGATCGCAGCTTCGCGAATCGTGCGTTTGAACAGGAAAACCTGATCAGCCAGATCGACCGCATAACCGTGCAGGAAGTTTATTTCAAACTGCGCCGGTCCTGACTCCTGCGACAACGTATCAATGCGAATGTCCTGTGCCTCGCAATGTTTGTACACATCGCTGATGAACGGGTCGAAGTCATTCATCGTATCGATGCTGTACGGTTGACGTGCCCCTTCAGTCCAGCCGAGGCGTCCCTCCGGGGGCTCGGCCTCTTCATTCGGATCGGTGTGCGGGCTCAGCAGGTAAAATTCGACCTCGGGTGCAACAACAGGCAACCAACCCTGCAATTCGTATTTCGCCAGGACGCCGCGCAGGACATTTCGCGGTGATTTACTTACTTGTGAACCATCACGATGATAACAATCCACAAATACAGAGGCAGCCGGATCAGTGGACCACGGCACGGGCCGCAGGGTGGCCGGGTCCGGAACCAATATCATGTCGCGGTCTTCGACGTTGCTGACATCGTCGATATAGCGCCCCGATACGGTCTGACTAAAAACTGCCTCTGGCAATTTCATCGGCTCGGAACCGAATTTGTCAGCGGGCACAACTTTGCCGCGTGCGGAACCTGCCATGTCCGGCACGAAAGCCTCGACATCCTCGATGCCTCTTTCTTTCAGCCACGGTTGAAAAACGTCGTCTTCACTCACTTTACACCTGCCGTTGCCGTGCACGTTCCCTGCACGCATCACCGAACGCCTTGAATATAGCGCCGGACAATTTATTCTTCGTGACCTGCCACTCGGGATGCCACTGCACCGCCAGCGCAAAGCCCGGCGCCTCATCAACCGTAAAGGCCTCGATGAGGCCATCGTCTGCAACGGCCTCGACCGTGACACCGTCCGCAAGTCTCTGCACGCCCTGACCATGCAGCGAGCTAACCATCGCTGACGTCTGTCCGGCCAGTTGCTGCAGCATTCCACCTTCGACAAGCGTCACAGGATGCGACGGTCCGTACTGTACGGCGATCGGATCTTCGGGGTTCTCCTTGTGACCGTGATAGCCCGGGACACTTTGCAGCTCTTGATGCAGAGTGCCACCCAGAACGACATTGAGCTCCTGAAAGCCACGACAGACGGCCAGTAACGGAACGCCCGAGTCCAAAGCCTTTTGCGCCATCGGCAGTGTCAGCGCGTCGCGATGTGGGTCACGCATCGCGGCCGTGTCGCTGGATTCTTCTCCATAGTGGTGCGGCTCTATATCGGAAGGGCTGCCCGTAAACAGCACGCCATCGAGTTGCTCGAGTACCTCATCGATCTCGAGTTCGTCAGCCAGAGCCGGGACTATCAGGGGAATCGCAGCTGCGCCGTCAGCCAGGGCCTTGAGATATTTCTCACCCACCATGTGAAACGGGTGAGGTTCAATGACGCGCCGATCGGCGGGCACTCCAATTATCGGTTTCGGACGCATATGGGGACGGACCCCGTTACTCCTTCTACAG
>Ga0255058_10000378_pt1 | contig 26685 bp, 24 predicted proteins | sample Cases_109_9_MG_FD_188637 | JGI IMG/M metagenome (GOLD analysis project Ga0255058, IMG submission 188637) | Seawater microbial communities from Amundsen Gulf, Northwest Territories, Canada - Cases_109_9 | ecosystem: Environmental > Aquatic > Marine > Gulf | place: Canada: Northwest Territories... | reverse complement strand
CAGAAATAATATTTGGTTGCCCGGGAAAATTAGATCGATCATTATAGAAACGCCCTGGGAGAAATTGTTGAAGATCAATTTCCACATCGATCTGTTCGTTAAGTATAAGGCAGATCGATTTTATCGATGGATAGACAGCGGCGCATTAAAGCATATAGATAGAAAATTTTATGATAACCTCGACAGCATCACTTGGGAAGGGAGAAAGATCTCGATTCCGTCTCATGTTGAGGAATATTTAAGCATACGTTATGGGAACTGGAAAATTCCTGATCGAAATTTTGATCCAAGCCTTGACGATGGGACCATCGCTGAAAGAGGGTTTTAAAGCCATTGATAAAAAAATGAACACAGACCAATTAAGATGGTTTCGTAAAAAGTCCAATTTTGTAACCAAAAAATATACAAATTCACAAAAGGGAGGTATCAGTGAAAGCAGTGATTCTTGCAGCTGGAAGAGGATCTAGGATAAAACCATTGTCAGACAATATACCTAAAAGTTTGCTGAAAATAAATGGAAAAAGCATCCTACAAACCAACATTGAAACCATCAAATCATGTGGAATTCATGATATCGTCATTGTTAAGGGTTACAAGGCTAAACTAATCAATTTCCCGGGGATTAGATATTATGTAAATGAGAATTATAAAGATACGGAACAACTCGTTTCTTTTTTTTGTACAAAAAATGAGATGGATAAACCCCTTGTGCTTTTGTTCGGAGATGTTCTCTTCCGGAAAAGTGTCCTTTCAGGTCTGATAAAAAAGAGGGGAGATATCGTTTTGGCTGTTGATACAAGATGGAAAGAAATTTATAAAAACAAACGGGGCTATGACTGGAACCGAATCAGAGGTCAAGATTTGCTATGGGGGAAAAACAGCCAAATTAACAAAATCGGAAATTGTTTGAATATTAAAAATTATGAGACCCAGGCATTCGAAGCATTTGCTGAGTGGGTTGGTCTAGCAAAACTTTCTAAAAAAGGCGCTAAATTATGTGCTGATATTTATAACAACCTATTGGAATTAGGAGACAGTTTTGCATTTCAAGGTGAAATTACCATTGCCCATGCGAAAGTCATACATTTTCTTCAAGAATTGATTGTTAGAAAATATACAGTTTCATATTTTGATATAAAAAATCCAGATGAATGGAAAGAAATAAATACGTTGAAAGATTTGAGAATTGCAAAAGCATGGTTGAATAAATAAAAAAGAGAAGAGGAAAACAATGACCAACCATACTGTATGGCATCAATATGGCAGGTTTTTTTTGAGGTGCAAAAAATGAGGCGCCCCGTGGTTATTATTTTGCTGGCCGGTATCGGTGGTCGCCTTGGTCTTCCTTTCCCGAAAGGATTAACACCACTGACGGTCGAGGAGACTATCTTTTCACGGCAGCTGAGAATCTTTCGAAGTTTTGGACTGACGATTATCGGAGTGGTTGGATTTAAAAAAGATCTGATAATGGAGGCTGATCCAGACATTTTTTATGCCTATAACCCAAACTTTGACACAACCAACACCTCAAAGAGCCTCCTCTGTGCGCTGAAGCACATTGATGACAAGGACGTACTGTGGATTAACGGCGATGTGGTTTTTGAGCCGGAGGTCATTGATCGGATATTACTGGAAGAAGGTTCATTTGTTGCAGTGAACAATGCCCGTGTGAGCAAGGAAGAGGTCAAATACACAGTGGATGACCAAGGATTTATTAACGCAATCTCCAAAGATATTAAAAATCCCCTTGGTGAGGCATTGGGCATTAATCTAATCCAATCAAAACATCTGGCAGCATTTAAAAAAAAACTAGCATTTGTTGATAACCAAGACTATTTTGAAAAGAGTATGGAACTCTTGATCGCAGATCACGGCCCGGTTTTTAGACCCCTGCCGATTGGTGAACTGTTCTGCATAGAGGTCGACTTCCAGGAAGATTTGGATCAAGCGCGGCATACGATTTCTGACCCGAAAAGAAGATAGTCCACAATCCGTCGTGAGGCATGGCCATCCATCGAACCCAAAAGCCATTTTGTGGACTGTTTTCGTTGTTGATGGTATTGATTTGGATTTTGGATTTGTTGATCGACGACCCCTTTTAAATCTTGAAATTTCTCCACATGTGGTCCGATATTGTGGAACTTTTCCATACCTTGATCCATGCGAATATGGAACCGGTAGCGAAAAGGTCCACGATAATTCCAGCGAAGCTTTAAAAAATCACACCAGACAATCGGTTTATCCAGAGCGGCAAATTCAAAAAATGCGGATGAAGCCTCGCTGATTAACAAATCAGAAGAAGCCATAAAGGGAAGGAGAGAATACTCTTCGGGTTTAGCGATGTAAGTATTATTATAGCCGCTCCAACTTTTCAATTTTTTTCTTTGATATCGGTATCGGGCTTTACAAAAGGTAAAATAATGGGGCTTCACAATGAGGTTGTAATTCCCAAACTGTTTTGGCCAATCGCTGGGCATTCGTTCGATGGAACTGGGATAAAAAGTCGGGGCGTAGAGTAAGGTCGGCCGGTTCGGGTTCAGTCCAGCCGCTACTAAATCAAAAAGAGCCATTTCCCCGTGACCGGCAGACAGTAGAGGATCGAGTTTTGCAAAACCTGCACTGACCAAAGTGGCACTGGGATAACGTCGGCGGAGTTCCCGTAACCGATATTCTCCTTCTACGAAACGTACGTTCATTCCCATTAAATCAGCATCATAGTAACAGGATTTTACGCCGATACCGTGATAAAGCAATGCGGTACGAACATTATCGGGCAGCCGGCCCAGCTGTGATGTGCTGTCTCCAAATATGATCCAATCCGCCTTTTCTGTTTGATAAAGATTGACGGCCTCCAGATCGGTTGCAACCCATTTTGATGGCAATATCTCTTTTTTTATGACCGCAGATAAAATGCTCATCATCTCCGTGTCCTTGTGAAAGACGAACAGGCAGCTTACCCCCCGCTTTTTCAGCTCATTCCATACAGGAAGATATTGGGGAAGGTAATAAAGATGGGCAACATTGAATAAGACTTTCATGATCTATCTCATGTGGTAGTACTTTAAACGCCTGCGAACCTTGAGCTTTCGCCATAGATTTAATGGTTTGGGCGGCATCTGCCGTGCAGTCTCCTCTATAAACCGATCCGTTGCATCCAATACCCGTTCACTCGATTTTCCATCCACATAAGGATGCATCATGTTGACAAATTTTATTGCTTCTCCTAAAAATTTACCGGGATTTTGAAGGACGACAGCCAGTGCGGATTCGAGGTCATCCGGTTTTGTAATATCAAACAGATGTGCTGCCGGCGATTTTGCCCGAAAAGTAATGACCGGTTTTTTTAGCAAAAGAAACTCGGTGACCACGGAAGATGTATCACTAACCAATGTGTCCGCGGCATGGAGATACGGGATGATATCCGGTTCATCAATCACATTAACGTTTTCCATATCAAGTTGGCGATAGGACCTGATCACGTCTTTGTCCATGTTCGGATGGAATTTTAGCAGCCAATGATAGGTACCTTTTTGTGCAATTTTACCAATGGCTTCTCTGAGGTGAAGGGCAGAAGTCAGAGAGGGGCTGAACGTCGGTGCATAAAGAATAACCGGTCTTTGAATTCGGTTGTCTTTCTTCCAAGTCGATGCTGCTCTATATCTAAAGAGCGCGTCTGTCTTGGGCCATCCGGTTTCAACAACATCAAAAAACCCGTACTTTTTTTTCAGTGCTTGAAAGGGTTTCGTGGTTAAAAGACCGTGGGTGCAATAGAGGTCAAATAGCCCTCGAATATCAAAGTGCCCCTTTTTATCTGTACCGAATCCATGGAAAATTTCGACCTTCACCCCGGGGAAAAAATCCGGCACCCAGTTGCCCGGTACAAAGACCGCCCTGGGATGGAATTGACGGACTTCATCCACTGTGAAAAGGCACTTCTCATTCTCCTTCAAGTGGGAAGGATCAAGGGCATAGAGAAACCAGGCCGCATGATCTTTTCTTCTACGAATGGCCGCCTGCAAAGGTCTGAGTATTGAAAATGAATAGGCTTTACTTACAAAGAGTAAATAGCGATTGTTCATGGGATTTTCATGGAGAGAGAACAGGGATAAAAAGTTGTTTTTTCTCAACAAATATGTCAACATCCCGATAAGGTGTCAAGTTAAAAACAGGCCCCTGGGGTCCTTTCTGACAATTGGCATATCGATCAAAAAATAGAATCGATCGATTCCCGCAAACAGGGAAATATTTATAAAAGGGTTTGTGATCCGTATGATGTCAGAACGCTCAACCCAAAAATACGCTTCCTTTACCGTAGGGTCCACTTTGGAACTCACGAATCAACAGCTAAAAGGTTTGACCCGACTTTTCAGAATACCGGTCAAAACACTGGGCCCAGGTCTTATTGGCAGAAGTTCGGTTACCATTTCCCATCTGAAAGGGATAGGATCTGTGGTTGTCAAGCACTACACCCGAGGTGGGTTTATTCGATATTTCTTGAAGCAACGGTATTTGAGATGGGGACGGACGCGTGGCGAAACTGAGTTTAAAATCTTACAGAAAGCAAGGCAGATCGGGGTGAGTGTCCCGGAACCGATTGCATACGCCTTTAAAGGCGGACTGTTTTATAAAGGATGGCTTGTAAGCAGAAAAATAGAGGAACAACAAACGCTTGCAAAACTCGCCTGTGACAATGAGGGTCGTACCGATACCGTGATGGAAAATATAATTGAACAGATTGCCATTCTGATCGATCATAGGATTCTCCATGTTGACTTGCACCCGGGAAATATTCTTATCGATCATGCCAACCGCGTTTTTCTTATCGATTTTGACAAAGCCCGTATCACTCATAAAAATAGAAAAATGTTAACAGAGCGATATATCAACCGATGGAGGCGCGCCGTTATCAAGCATCAGTTACCTCAGATGCTCATTGAAACATTGGACGCGGGGCTTTCGAACCGGCATTGAATCCTGTCATCTTTTCATTTGTATTTCATATCGTCTTTTTGTAAGGATGGCCTAAAAAGGAATGAATCGCATCATTGATATTCGGTGATGCAAAAAAAGATTTTAAGATGAGATTTGAACCTGCAACCCGATACGATCTGCAATTGTCGATTATCATTCCGGTAAAGGACGAAGACCAAAATGTGGCTGCATTGGCAGAAGAGATTTCAAATGTGATGCACACGATCTCAACGTCCTGGGAATGTATCTGGATAGATGACGGATCAACAGATACGACCCTCGATGAATTAGCAAAGATTAACCGAAAAGACGGCTGCCATCAATTCATTTCACTCACCCGCAATTACGGCCAGTCGGCCGCACTTGCCCTTGGATTCACTTCAGCCCGTGGGCAAATTCTGGTGACCATGGATGGAGATGGTCAAAATGACCCAAAAAATATTCCCGCGATGATTAACCGCTTAAAGGATGAGGATGCAGATATGGTAAATGGCTGGCGGCTAAAACGGAAAGATACTTTTCTCCGAAAAATGGCTTCGTATGTGGCAAATTCTTTTCGAAACTGGCTCACCCGGGACCACGTCAAGGATGTGGGCTGTTCTTTAAGGGTCTTTCGCCATCACTGTATCGAAAATATCCCGATATTCAAGGGGATGCACCGTTTTTTGCCAACGCTGGTCCGGATGAGAGGTTTTTCTAAAATTGTTGAAATGCCAGTACACCATCGCCCTAGAAAATTTGGGGAAACCAAATATGGGATCAACAATCGCCTCTGGGTAGGGATAGCAGATACTTTCGCCATCAGATGGATGCGGTCCCGCATGACGTTTCCAGAAGTAAAATCATCGTCATTGTTACAGGAGGAGGGAAAAAATTAATGAACACCTTTTGGTTAGGTCTCGGCTTTCTCGCACAACTCCTTTTTTCCGCAAGATTTTTAGTCCAATGGATTGCCAGTGAAAAAGCCGGTAAAAGCGTGGTCCCTATTATATTCTGGTATATCAGTATGGCAGGATCTTTTCTGCTTTTGCTTTATGCGATTCACCGGCGTGACCCGGTCTTCATCCTCGGTCAATCGACGGGGATATTAATCTACAGCCGGAATCTTTATCTGATTTTTCGCGAGAAAAAAACCTTACCACATCAATAGATTTTCCGGGGGGAAATGCGGAACTGTTTGTGATGCGGTCCGACGAGCATTCGGAGGATGAGTAAAACAATTGACCCGATTGATATCTATCATTCAGTCGTTTCTAAGTTCGATCGAAAGCGGATGGAAGCCTTATGTGGTCTTGATCCTTCTAAGCTGTTTTTACTATCTTCCGGGCATCAGCAGCTTTCCGGCGACGGATCGGGATGAGTCCCGCTTTGCCCAGGCCAGTCGGCAAATGATAGAGAGTGGAGACTTTGTGGATATTCGTTTTCAACAGACCCCGCGTCATAAAAAGCCGATCGGAATCTACTGGCTGCAAGCTGCATCGGCAGCCTTGACAGTAGGCCGAGAATCTTCAAGCATTTGGGCATATCGACTGCCATCTTTTATCGGTGCAACACTGGCTGTATTAATGACATTTTTTTTTGGCCAGGCACTCTTCAGTAAAAAAACCGCTCTCTTGGGTGCTGCTATTTTAAGTTCAAGCCTGTTGTTGACCGTCGAAGCCCATCTGGCAAAAACAGATGCGGTTCTTCTTTTGGCCATTGTATTGATGCAGGGGGCACTAGGAAAGATTTACCTTGGCATTCAAAAAAATCGGGATACAGGTATGATGGCAGCGATGGTATTTTGGGCAGGTTGCGGCCTTGGAATTTTGCTAAAAGGGCCGATTTCTTTTATCATCGCATTGATGACGCTTTCGACCCTTATGGTGTCAGATAAAAATTATCTCCTTTTTCATCGGCTCCATCCAGCAAAGGGGCTTCTGCTGCTGTTAATTATTGTGCTGCCATGGTTTATAGCAATCAGCATCAATACCGAGGGTGCCTTTATCAAAGGCGCCCTTTTTTCTGATCTGATACCCAAACTGATTTCAGGCCAGGAATCCCACGGTGCACCACCGGGATATTACATTTTACTTTTTAGCGCCCTATTTTGGCCTTCGTCTGTGTACGCGCTCTGGGCGATCTGGCCCAGTTGGAAAAACCGATCAAACCGATCGATCCGATTTTGTTTGGCATGGATTGTCCCCTTTTGGCTGATGTTCGAAATCATTCCGACAAAACTTCCCCATTATGTCCTACCAACCTTTCCCGCGATTTCCCTGCTCACTGCTCACTTTATTTTGAGCCCTAAAGAATGGATTAAATACCCGACGAATCTATCTCCAATCATAAAATGGATCCCCTTGACGTTGTGGGTTGCGATTGGGTTAACCCTTTGTATCGGTTTGACCGCTTTGCCTTTGATTTTAAATCAACAGCTTTTTGGGGGGAGCATGCTGGCCGTTGCGGGGGTGTTTTTTATTTTTGCGTGCACTCGTCATTTCTGGAAGACAGGAAAATTTCAACTGGCCGCCGTCTGTGGGGTGGTGGGCGGCGCCCTGGTGTTCGCACCCGCGTTTTCTTCTATTTTTGCCGATCTTAAAGGTCCATGGATCAGCCAAAGCGTTGTTTCCCTAGTACAAAAACACAATAAAAATAAAAACCACGTGTTGGCATCGGTCGGCTATAGGGAACCGAGCCTTGTTTTTTTGATGGGTACCGAAACAAAATTAACAACCCCCGATGGAGCGGTTCAGCATCTTAGAGAAAATCCGGAAAATGGGCTGGCATTGATCGGTGACAAATATGAAAGCGAATTTAAAAACGCTGCCCAACAGGCCAAAATCGACCTATTCCCCCTTGAAACGATCAAGGGGTTCAATTACTCAAAAGGAAAATGGATGGTATTGCGGCTGTTTGGCGTTCAAGAGCGTTAATTTGAAAAAGACTCCTGTCCCGCTTTCAATCGGGATGGGGAATACGTTCACCATTTCGACTCAAAGCGTCCGCATCGGTACATTAAAATGACAGAATCCTCTTTTTCTCAACACCCGCCGGTTCAAAAGCAGAATCGAAAAGCCGACTGGCGTCTGTCTTCTCACGTTGAAATACGGTTATTATGGGCCGGAATTGTTATTTTTGCATCCTGTATATTTCTTATCGGATACGCAGACCCGTCAATTGCCACCTATGTCAAAACAGTTGATCTAAGGATCTATCGTTTTTTCAGGGTGATTACATCCCTTGGCTACTCTGCTATTTATCTTATTCCTTTTGGCATTTTATGTATCATTCTGCGGCTTTTAAGCTATATCCCCGTTTTTCAACCCAAAAAAAGAATTGTGATGAAAGTCTACTACTCCTTTTTATTCATTTTTTCATCGATTGCAATTTCAGGGGTGATTACCGATATTTTTAAGTTCCTCTTTGGACGTACGCGCCCGACCTTGCTTTTCAAAGACAATTATTACGATTTTGCCTTTTTTGAGTTCTCTTCGGAAATGTTGTCGTTTCCTTCCGGACACGCCAACACTATTTTTGCCTTGGCAACGGCACTCTTTTTTCTCCTCCCCAAGGGGTGGCTTTTATATTTTTCTGTCGCCGTTTTGGTGGGAGCCAGCCGGGTATTTACAGGGAGTCACTATCCAAGTGATGTCATTGCCGGTAGTTATCTGGCTGTTTTGACAACCCTCTATATAAAGCAATATTTTGTTTTCAAAAAAATTGATATCTTTGAAAGGCCACGGTAGACCGTTCAGAGGGAGCAAAAAAATAAATCGCGCTAAAAATGCCTGTCGTTCGTCTTCTTTTTAAACCCTTCAATCCGGCTTTTTATAAATCCGCTGAAGAGGTCCCCATCATCTCCAAAAGAAATTTTCACATCTATCACCACAAAATCAGACGGCCATTTAATCCTTTTCGGAATTCGAACGAAGTCTTTCGCAGTGGTGAGGATAAATTCAGCGTTTGTGAGTTTTGCGGCGGTGGCTATTTTATTAAGATCTTGTTCCGAGTACCGATGATGGTCAGGAAAAGTGAAAAATCGTGTCACTTTGCAACCAATGTTTTTAACTGTATGCATAAAGTCATCGTTTCTGGCGATACCTGAGAAACAAACCGCCGGATGCCCTTTTAAGAAGTCAGAATTATTTGCAAATGATTCTGGCAAATCGCTCTCGACACAGACATCGCCGCCTTTGAAAATGTTGGAAACAAACGGGCGGTGAGAAGAAATAAAAACCGGTTTATCCGGGGGAAGCCGGTTGGATATATTGATTGTTGTATCTTTGAAAGAATCATACCTCGTTAAAACAAATACATCGCCACGAGATAGTGAACCAATCGGTTCTCTTAAGGTGCCCCTTGGCAGTAAGTGGCCATTTCCAAAGGGACTTTTACAATCCAAAAGAACAAGATTCACATCCCGCTCAAGCCTCAAATGTTGAAACCCATCATCAAGTAGAATAACATCCACCTCAAATTCTCGGATGGCCCGCATGCCCGTTTTAAATCGATTTATCCCCACCAGGACAGGAACGGATTTCAATTTTTTTGCGATCATATACGGCTCATCACCTGCAATATCTGGGCCCATAAAGATTGTCCGGCCATCACATACCACACCCCCGATCTTCTCCGCGCTTCCCCGGTATCCACGGCTGATCACCCCGACATGATATCCCAGTCGTCTGATCATTCTCGCCAAATGAATCGTCATCGGCGTCTTCCCCGTCCCACCAACGGTTAAATTTCCGATCGATATGACCACACAGGGAAGCTTCTTTGTCTGAAAAATATTCTCTTTATACATGGTGTGTCTACATTGAACAATAGCTCCATATCCGATTGAAATTATAGATAAAATTGATCTCAATGGAAAGGAGCGACCCGGACGGCCCTCTCCCATCATGGCGTGTTGGATTTGGTTAGCGAGATTCATCGGCTAAAGTGATCATTAAAGTGATCAAAGGGTGCGGTCGGCTACGCACCATCGTTAACGTTTGCCCTTTATTCAGCATTTAACAATAAAAGGAAACCCAAACATAAAAAAATGAAATTTGCCGTCCAAACAGCGAGGAACGGCGGCAGTACCCCGCCATATCCAAGGGATACACAAAAACTGTAAGATACCCAGAACAAAAAGGCCGTCGCCAAACCATAGGCAACCCCCATCGGTAAACCGCCTTTAATTTTTTTTCGAACCGCAATACCTGTCCCGACGATGCACATGACGACTGCGATAAAAGGCAGTGCGATTTTTGTCTGGAGATCTACCCGGTAGGTCGTTGCATCATATCCTTCTGCTTCGACTTTTTGCACATATCTGAAAAGCTCTTTGAAACTCATCTCCTCCGGTTTTTTAATGGCCCGCTTTAAATCTTCTGGGATAAACTCGAGGCTTTCGGTCCGATTCTCATGGAAGGTAACCACATAATCCCCGGTTTCCGGATTGAGGTTCTGCTCCAGGAGCTGATACAGATACCATTTACCATCCTTAAAAATCCCTTTTTTTGCATCCACCCTTCGGATTAATCTGAAATTTTTATCAAAATTGTTAATCGTTACTCCAAAAATAGCCCGGTCTTCCGGATGATAATAATTGATGTGTACAATCAATCGGTTCCCTTTGATCCAGATATTCATTTCCTTGGATGTGACGGAATACTTTTTTTTCACCTCACCATACCAGATCCGGTTGGCCTTGACCGACGTGATCGGCACAATGACGTCAGAAACAAAAAAAAGAAAAACGCTCAATAAAATCCCAATGGTAAGTACAGGTCTCAACAGTTGATAGATACTGATCCCGCCGCATTTTAGTGCAATGATCTCATTGTTCTTACTCATCAATCCAAAAACCACGAGAACAGCCAAAAGAATGCCAATGGGCGTAATCTGGGAGATGATAAAGGGTATATTGAAGAGAAAAAAGATGAAAGCCTTTGAAAATGGCAGTCCGGCTTCCATGAAATTGTCAATCTTTTCAATAAAATCGAGAAAAACGTATATGCCGATGACCAGTGTCAGTACAATGCTAAAAATTTTAAAAATTTCGCGGATTAAATATCTATAAATGATTGACATATTAAAAGAATATCATTTTGGAGATCACCTTTACCTATCCCCTGACCGTTCTGGACACTAAACGACTCGCCCAATTAAAAAAGAGATCAATTCTTATGGAACGCTCATGGGCAGTTTTTATCAAAAGGAATAGGCCCAAGCTCCCCATAATCACATTGGGAATCCACATTCCGATCAGTGGCGGATAAACACCGGCCTCTCCAAAGACCCAACCGGCAGACAACATCATATAATACAGAAAAAACATCATCAGTCCAACGACCAGACCATATGATTTTTTCGCACGGGTGGTTTGCATACCCAATGGGACCGCGAGCAATCCGAGGACGAAACATGAAAAGGGCAACGAAAACTTTTTATGAAATTCCATCAGGGTTAAATAGTATTGCGCCTCCTTTTTGGTATCATTTCTTAAATACGCCCTGAGCTCGGCCAAGGTCATTTCCTCTTCATCCTTCGGTTGGTTTTTCGCTGACATCAGATCTTTTTTCATATCCAGACGAATATCATAGGTGTCAAAATTGATTGTATGTACCGATCGGGTCTCAAGGCTGACCTTGTTAATAATTCCATTATAAAGTCTTAGATGAAACGCAAGATTTTCAGGATCGCTAAAGAGCATCCCTTCCGGTGCGACCACCGTGCTCACTATATTTTTTGTTCGCTGATCTTCGATAAAAACGTCGGTGAGACGCTTTTTCTTTACGTCCACCTCACTGACATAGAGCATCACCCCGTCAATACGTGTATTGAACGTTCGTTCTTTCAATCCGATATCGAAATTCTCCCTGGCGACTTTATACGCCAGTTCTTTAAAAGATAATCTTCCCCAGGGTAATCCATAAATTGTCATAAAACCGGTTAATACCAATCCAATCACACAAAACACAAATACCGGCGGTAGAAGACCATAAATGCTCACCCCACCCGCCTTGAGTGCCAGGATCTCATTGTCTCCGGAGAGGCGAAGAAAAGTAAGGAGAACAGACATCATCACTGACATGGGGATGATAAATTCTAAAAAAAAAGGCATGGTATAGGCCAGCATCAGGACTACATTCAGTAAACTGACCCGATAATTGACGATAAGATTGGTAATTTCGAGAATCTTTGTCATCAGAAAAATAAAGCTTAAAAAAGCGAGATTGATGACAAAAGGGGGAATCATTTCAAAAAAGATATATCTGTTAAGAATAGAGTTGATTTTCATAGCCTTCAAATTTTTTCTATAGTTTTATTCAGGCAGTATCGTATTTTTATTCCCAGATGATGTCAATAGAGGACTGGCAACTTCAATTACAAGTAAAAATGGGCAGTTACAATCTATGTGACTCGTGAATTTTCATTTATTTCGCTTGACTTTGAAAATGTCAAACATTAATTCAACACCATGATTTCACAGCGCGACAGCGTCTATATCCGGGCTTCCTGGGGCTTTATTGTCATTTTTGCCATAGTGAGGCTGATATACTCTGGGTTTTTTTTGTTGACCCCCGATGAGGCAAACTACTGGCAATGGGGGAGGCATTTGGCATGGGGTTATTATGACCAAGCACCAATGACCGGATGGATCATTCGGCTTTCCACATTCATCATTGGCCAAACCGAGACAGGTGTTCGTCTGCCATCGGTCCTCGCCGTAGCAGCTGTCTCAGCATATATGCTCCTGATTGCTCTAAAATGGATCGGGCCAAAAGCTGGTTTTAACACAGTCATTTTGGCAAATTCGATCCTGGCATTCAATGTGGGAGGCCTTCTGGCAACACCGGACAGCCTTCAGGCTGTGGCATGGGCAGGTGCCAGCTATCACGTGGCGTGTGCCTACGAAAAGGGGACATGGTTCCAATGGTTGATGGCGGGGGTGTGGTTTGGATTTGGCATGTTGAGCAAATATACCATGGTGATATTTCTACCCGGTGTCCTTGTTTTCGGTCTTTTATCCCGAAATCATCGGAATCGGCTGACAAGTGTTCGCCCCTGGACGGGTGTCATCCTGGGAACTCTTATGTTTTTTCCGGTGATCTATTGGAATGCTGTTAATAACTGGAATTCTCTACGGCATGTGGCATATATCGGAGGGGCCAATAAAGCATTTTCAATACATTTAAAATATTTCCTGAATTATGCAGCGTCTCAGGCGGCGCTATTATCCCCTCTGGTGTTTTTGCTTGTTTTGGGTGCATGGGCCCTGGTTTTTTTGAAGCGATACAGAAGATCGGAGTGGATCTATCTCTATCTGACATTAACATCATTGCCGATGGTCGCAGGGTTTGCACTTTTGAGCCTTCATACCCGAGTATATGGCAACTGGCCCAGCACCGGATATTTTACCGCGACCATACTGGTAGCCGCTCTTTTTGGTGGTAACTCAAAAAAGATCTTAAAAAGAACAAAACCCTCAATCGGTCAGAAAGTGTGGCCGTGGGCTGTTGGTTCATCATATGCCATTACCGCATTTATCCTGATCCAGGCGGTATGGTCAATTTTTCCAATACCGACAAAATGGGATCGGACGTTAAATGAGATTTCAGGATGGCGAGAACTGGGAGAAAAAGCCGGGGAGGTGTTAAAGACAATGCCCAATCCGGAAAAGACCTTTCTTTTTGGTCTCCGCTATCAAACTGCCAGTGAATTGGCATTTTATACGCCCAATCAACCCCGGACCGTCTCCATCAACAGATGGAAAAGACCGAATGTATATGACTACTGGTGGAAGGATAAAGATATAATCGGTTGGGATGCCGTGGGGGTGACCGGTGATCCAGATAGCCATAAAACGATATTAAATCAGGTTTTCGACCGGGTGACGGGTCCAACAAAAGTCCCTGTCTTTCGAACTGGGCCTTTTCTCAGGGTCGAATCATCTGAAAAACCGGTAAAAATCTTCTACCTTTACCGTGCCCATGGTTTTAAAGGCGGTCTGGCCTGGGTGCCACCGACAGGTTCAGATATCAGGGCCAATTGATTGGGGATAGTGATTCGTTTTGTGTAGCCTTTAATCCTAAACAATTCTTGGAAAACAAACAAAGACTTTTTTAGGCTGTCGTACTGGATCCTCGAATTTTCAACATGGCTCCACCTGACCGGAAACTCTCCAACTTTAAACTGTTGCTGTTTTGCAAGCCAAAGTATTTCAGGATCAAAAATCACACTGTCTAACTTTTGTTTTTCAAAAAGCGCCGTTGCCACTTTATTTCTAAATAGCTTGAATCCGCATTGTGTATCTTTATATCGAATTCCGAGATAACGATTCTGAATAAATGTATAGAGCTTGGCGGAAATTTCACGTAATAAGATCTGACGGTGGATGACCCTTGAATCGGCGGTGGCACGGGAACCGATAGCGATATCGTATCCATCCGCAATAAGCTTCCTCCCCTTTTCTACATCCGCCATCGGCACGGAATAATCTGCATCCATAAACATCAAAAGCGATCCACATCCTTTCATTATGCCAAAGCGGACCGCATATCCTTTTCCACGATTTGGGTGGTATTCGAAGACCTTTATTGAAACGGTTTTTCTCGAATCAGACATACGCTCGGCAACATCTTTTGTATTGTCTGTGCTCCCATCGCTCACCACAATCACTTCGCTTTGATACTTCTGTCTATTTAAATAGGAAAATGTATTTTTTAATGTCCTGACGATTCTATCTTCTTCGTTATACGCGGGAATGATTATAGAAAGTTCCATAGGTGTTTATCTGCGAAAAGAAAAAATTTCTTTCCCGGTTTTCAAGTTCCGATTTTTTCCTCAACTCTTCCGATCACACGTTTGCTGGCCAATGCAAACAATAGACCGATCAGGGTCCCTGCAACAGCGCCAACGAATACATCCAATGGGAAATGATCGCCCAGGTAGATCCTGGAGTAGCCCACGATCAGCGCGATGAGATAAAACACCGGCCAAAATCGTCTGAAATAAAAACTAAGCAGAGTGGCAATCGCAAACATATTGGTTGCGTGGTTGGATGGCAACGAGTGGGATTTTCCATAAACCTTTTCTTTTAATTGAGGGGTTGTACTCCATTTCTTTGTAATCCTGTAATACATATGGACATTTGATACAGAGTGATACGGTCTGGGGCGGTTAAACATTTTTTTTAAAACAAGGGTGGACAGATTGTCTGAGACGAGTATTAACAAAAGGATCGAAATAGCGAGGACCCGCAATTTCACATTTTTCTTTACCAGTAAAAAAATGAACAGCAATCCGAAAGGAACAAGAAAATAATTCAAATTGGACAAAATTGGCATTAGGATATCAAAAAAATCGGTCTGCCCATCCCGATTAATCAAATAAAAAAGACCATGGTCAGCTTTTTCGATCAATCTCCACATAAACCATCGGTGTCGAAACTATCTATTATGAGTTGTTATTGTTGCTGCAAAACTGCATTTGATAAAGTTTGAAATATTTTCCCTGTTTGTCCATCAATTCACCGTGTCCGCCCTCTTCCACGATCTGGCCATTTGATAAAACGATAATTCTGTGGGCATAGGCAATGGTTGAAAGCCGATGGGCAATCACAAATGTGGTCCGCCCTTTCATCAAATTTTCCAGAGCCTTTTGAACCCACATCTCCGATTCGGTATCGAGCGAAGAGGTCGCTTCATCCAGGATCAATATGGGGGCATTCTTCAACAACGCGCGGGCGATACAAATCCGCTGTTTCTCTCCGCCCGAAAGACGCCCACCGAGTTCTCCGATAGTCGTGTCAAATTTATCTGGGAAGTCGCAGATAAAATCATAGGCATAGGCGGCTTTTGCTGCTTTTTCTATATCCTCGATAGATGCACCCTGTTTACCATATGCGATATTATACCGAATCGTGTCATTAAAAAGGATGGAGTCCTGGGTAACGATCGCGATCTGCTCGCGCAACGACCGTATGGTAGCGGTTCGAATATCAGTCCCATCGATCAGGATACGCCCATCGTAGACATCGTAGAATCGGGGTATTAAATTCACCAGAGATGTTTTTCCGCCGCCGCTCATCCCGACCAGTGCCAGAATCTCACCCGCCTTAACCTTTATGTTGATATCACTTAAGACCATGGCATCATCGTACCTGAAAAAGACATTCTCAAAAGTCACCTGATGGGGTCTTTGAGGGATGACCACGGCCGATTGATGTTCAATGATATCTGATTCTCTTTCAATGATATCAAATACCCGGTCTGTTGCTGCCAGTCCTTCCTGTATTGAATTGTTGAGTTTGCTCATTTTCTTCACCGGATCGTAGAGCATCAGGACTGCGGCCATAAATGAAAAAAAGGTGCCGGGTGTGGATGCGCCTGCAATAACCTGGTACCCGCCATAACCGATGATAAAAGCGATTCCGAGTCCACCGAGAAATTCCATTATCGGAGAGGAAAGCGCTTTTATGACCACTGCTTTCATTTCCATCCCAAAGAGTTTACCCGTCCTTGAAAAAAATCGGTCTTTTTCATGGGTTTCCATTCCAAACGCTTTCACGATCTTATTCCCGGTAAAGGTTTCATGCAGAAATGAAGTAATATCGGCCATGGCTTCCTGGCACCCGGTGCTGACTCTGCGGATCCTCTTTCCAAATTCTACCACCGGAAAGAAGGCCACGGGTAAAACTACGATCGCAAACAACGCCAATTTCCAATCTCTGTAAAAGATGACAACCGCCAACCCCAAAATAGTGAAACAGTCTCTCAGAGCACTGGTAAAAGCGGTTGAAACCATCGCTTTGATGATATTGACGTCATTGGTAACACGCGACATAAGTACACCGGTCTTTTCTTTTTGGAAAAAAGAGATGGGAAGGTCCTGTATATGAAAATAGAGACTGTCTCGGAGGCGTTTTATGATGGTCTGCCCCACATAATTCATCAGGTATTCCTGGCCGTAATACGCTAATCCACGGACAAAATATATGATAATAACCACAACAGGAATCAGCTTCAGCATGGCTGCATTCTTTTTAAAAAAAATATCGTCAAGGACCGGTTTCACTAAAAAAGCGGTTGTTGCAGTCGTTGCGGCCACCACCAGCATGCATCCCATGGCACATAAGAGCTTCAGCCAATTATTTCTGATGAGACCCAGCAAACGTTTATGCCGATCCTTTATAATAAGTATCGATACTTTTTTCATTTTTTCTTGATTCTCAGTTCAGACCGCTTCATTTCAGGCATCATCGATTGTTACAGGTCAATCATACGATGGTATGGCCGCATTGCTGGTCAGCTTCAAAGGTAATTCGACAAAGCTCCTGCTCAAGCCGCAAGCGATACAGGTTTACGCCATCACTGTCAACATCCTTTGGAACATAGATCGGTTTACCGTAGACAGTCACGCACCGGGTAAAAGGATACGGAAGAACAAACCGGTCCCAACTATTAAAAATTTTAATCTTTTTGGCACTATAGCTGACAGGAACAATCGGGTACCCTGTCTTTTTGGCCAAAACAATCACCCCGGGTTGCGCTTTAAATCTCGGGCCCTGTGGGCCGTCCGGTATCACCGCACCCGGTCTGACACTTTCCTCCAGGCGTCTGATCTGTTTTGCCAGCGCCCGGATACCACCCCGGGTTGTCGATCCACGGATCGGCTCCTGTCCCTGTTTTTCCAATATCCGGGCAATAATCTCGCCGTCTTCAGATTGACTGACAATGGCTACGCCGTTCCACCCCTTGTATAAATAACTGATCAACAGGATTCTAGAATGCCAGAATGCAAGGATAAACTTGCGAGAGGAGATGACGGACCGGACACTTGAATACCCGTTTCTCTCGATCCGCATCGTGAAAAAGAGGATATCTATAAAAAATTTACCCAAACCGCCGATGAGATTCCATTTAATTTCTGCGAGTCGATTTTTATTTTGTTGATCCATCATCCAAGTTTAGATTAGAGATTATTTTCCAACATTTGTATTGCCAGATCGGCAACCCGTTCTGATGCACCCGGTCCCCCCAAAGCTTTCCTAATCCCCAAAAGCTCTTTTCTCAAGCGTTCAAGGGCCGAGGGGTCATTGAGCATCTTTTCCACCGTTTGCGCAATATTTTCAGGAGTTGCTTGCTTCTGGATGAATTCAGGCATGATCTCTCGGCCTGCAATAAGGTTTGCCAGACCAATATATTGGACCTTTACCAGTATTTTTCCAAACAAATAGCTTACGGGTGACACTTTATATATGATAAGTCCCGGAGTTCCGAAAATGGCTGCTTCCAGGGTAACAGTGCCCGATGTCGCAACCACCAAATCCGATCTTTCAAATACCTTTTCTACGTGATTTTCCAGGAGCTCAAATTCATCGGCCTGCTGGTATTTCTCAACGATCTCTTCCACCAACTTTCGTTTTACCGTGTGTGCAATTGAAACGATAAACTTTGCATTTTTTTTCCGGTTGCGTAAGATTCGAGCCGCATTAAGCATTATCGGGAGATGTCTTTCAATCTCCTTATCACGGGAACCGGGTAAAAATCCGATGATAGGGTTTATCTGGACTCCCTTTTCATTTTTCATATCGATCGGTGGTAAATTTGAGTCTAGAAGTGGGTGCCCAACAAATGTCACCGGAATTTCATGTTTCCGGTAAAAATCCTCTTCAAAAGGAAGGATAACCGCAACATGATTCACCCGCTTTTTGATCTTGTTGATACGCCCGGGCCGCCAGGCCCAAAATTGTGGGCTGATATAATATAAAACCGGAATCCCGTTCTTCTTTGCCGTTGACGCCACATTGAGATTGAACTCAGGAAAATCAAGCAGAATAAGAAGATCCGGCCGCAAACTTTTGATGTACATTTTTACAAAAACCAATTTCTTTAAGATACCCGGTATCTTTGCAAATGACTCGGTAATTCCCACCGCAGCAAGTGCTGAAGCATCGACCAAAATCCTGACCTTTTCGTCTCTGAGCGCCTGCCCACCGATACCGCAAAAAAACAGGTTACGACTTCTCTTCCTCAAGGCCCTTACAAGCTTTGATGCATGAAGGTCACCGGACGCTTCACCTGTAATGATCATGACTATTTTCTGATCATTCGCCAGATCCGGTCGATTCATATACCTTCTCCATTTTGCATAATACGATTGAACGCCAGTGCAGTTTCAAAATGCACTGGAGATATTTTTCCTTTAGATTGTTAACAAAGAGTTTTTGAACAACAGACGTTCCCGGATATCTATGGCCCCAAAAAACGGATATTGGTATGATGAATTTGCTCCATAATACTCAAAGCGGTCTTCAAAGCTTTACGCCCCACCTGACCCGTGACTTCGGGCGGGGTCCGTTCGATGACAGATGTAACGAACGATTTCAGCTCATCATTGAGCGCATCCCCTTTTGTAAAACAAAGTTGTTTTACGTTCATGCCGGGTATCAATCCATGCGCATTGCTTTTGCTAATCAGTGTTATTTCATGATTTGCAAAATCAACAGAAATGTATTCATCCGTTTGAAACATTCGGATCTTTCTCTTGTCTTTGACGGAAATCCGACTGGCTGTGACATTGGCCACACATCCGTTGGTAAATTCAAGCCGTGCATTGGCGATATCAACCTGCTCTGATATGACGGGGATACCGGCCGCACGTATGGTTTCCACCTCGGCGTCAACAAAGTTCAAGATGATATCGATGTCATGTATCATCAGATCAAGCACCACACTCACATCCGTGCACCTGTCCCTGTAAGTATTTAACCGGTGGGACTCAATGAACATGGGAGTTTTTACAATATCCTTCAAAGCCATCACAGCTGGATTAAACCTCTCAAGATGTCCCACCTGAATATTAAGACCCCTTGATTCTGAAATTCCAATCAACTCATCCGCCTCTTCCAGGGTAGTCGTTATCGGCTTTTCAACTAGGACATCGACATCATGTTCCAAAAAATCACGACAAATCGAAAAATGGTTCGGGGTGGGCACCACAACGCTCACAGCATCTACTTTTCCGATAATGTCTTTATGGTTAAAATATGCCTTTGTGGAGAGCCGCTTTGCGATATTTTCGGCTTTTGTTTTGTCAACATCCACCACGCAAAGAAGTTCCACCTGATCCATTTGCGCGTACTTGTCCGCATGAAACTTTCCTAGATAGCCTACGCCGATGACCGCTACTTTAAGTTTTTTCAATCGATGTTCCATAATATGGTTCCGAACAATTTTTCTAACGCGCGCTCTCTGCTTCATCCATTGCGATTATCGCAATATTAACCTGATTGGCAAAGTCGATCATCTCCTTCTGGTCAAACACAACCGCCTTTTGCGCTTCAACTGCAAGAACCCCAGCCCCGGCTCTATTCATGGTTTTGATTGTATCGGTCCCAACCGCAGGCATGTCAAATCTGATATCCTGGTTCGGCTTACAGGTTTTGACAACCACGGCCGTTCCGCTCCCGAACGCTGCCCCTCTTTTAATTGTTTCATCCGTACCATCAATTGCTTCCACCGCCAGAATCGATCCCCCACCAACAACAACACATTGACCGATATCCAGACGCCCAATCTCTTTTGAGCACCTCCAGCCGAGTTCAATGTCGGACATCTCAGAGCGGTTCGGCTTTCGTTTTGTCCAGCGGCCGGGCGGCGCTAAGAGTTCCGGTAGTAAAAATGTTGAGGCCTGGATCTTAATTCCCTCTTTTTCAAGAGCCCCTGCAAAGGCCCTGAGTACCCCATCGTCATGGGTATGTTTCATACCGAGTATGATGGAAATTGCCTTTGTATCGGGCTTTACATCCGAAAACATCCTTGTCTTTCGGATGGTGCCGATCATGACAGCTTCGCTAACATGATTTAATTTAAAATACCTGATCAGGCGTCTGACTTGTCCCAGATGAAACCATTCAATTTCATCCACATGGTCTTTTAACAGTGGGTCTGCCTCATGGATATAAGCCGCAGCAAAAATGGTAAATCCTCTTTTTTTTGCTCTCTTTGAAAAAATAAGGGGGAACTGACCGCCCCCTGCTATCAACCCTATCCGCAAATCCATATGTCCAATTGCCCACTTTTCATTGTGTTGCCTTAATTAAGTAATCCTCAATTAAGGTACAATCGTTATCGGGGATCGGGGATCGGGTATTCGTTTTAAGGTGTTTAAGGTCGAAAATTATACTTCTCCCCTGCCCGAAATACAAAGATTGAAACATATTATTTTAACTCAAGTAGTGAAAAAAACTTTATTCGCCCCATGGCCAAGGCGACGCTCCGGTGGATTGGGGGTGTAAAACTTGAGGTTTAAGGTGGTCTGGCTCTAGATGATTGATTTTTATGGGCTACCGCGTAAGTCCCCGTTGTGAAGATTTGATAAAATCAATGAAATTTATCACCTCTGGAACCTGTTCCACCTCCGCACGCAACCTTTCGATCGACTCATTTAAGGTAAGACCAATTCGAAAAACGATTCTGTAAGCCTTCTTGAGCAATGAGAGTGTTTTTTGTGAAAATCCATGACGCCTTAAGCCGACACTGTTTAATCCGTAAAGAGTAGCCCTGTCTCCGGCTGCTATAACGTAAGGTGGAACATCTTTTACAACCGCTGATTTTCCGCCGACAAAGGCATAATCACCAATTCTGACAAACTGATGGATTGCCACCAGTCCACCAATCGTTGAATAATCTCCTATAGTAATATGTCCCCCAAGGGTGGCATTATTAGACAGCATTACCTTTCGTCCGGTTTTACAATCATGGGCGATATGGGAATAGGCCATCACAAAATTTTCTTCACCCACCTCGGTCACACCACCGCCAAATTCCGTTCCCCTGTGAATGGTGACAAACTCACGTATGGTTGTGCCGCGTCCGACCTTGACATAGGTCTCTTCCCCTTTAAACTTCATAGACTGCGGTACCGCTCCGATAGCGGCATACTGAAAAATATGACATTCCGGCCGAATATGAACGAAAGGCTCAATGACCACATGGGAGCCGATCATCGTCTCCGAACCGATAAATGTATTTCCTTTGATAATTGTGTAAGGACCGACCTCTATATTGGTATCCAATTCAGCCTTGGGGTCAATGATTGCGGTGGGGTGTATCATGAACTTTCTCCTATAGAAGCCATCAGTTCAGCCTCAGCAACGCGCTTCTCGTTAACAAACGCCTCACCGAACATTTTGATTACTTTAGATCTAAATTTGATTATTTTTAATTGAAAAATGAGCTGATCCCCTGGCAGAACCGGTTTTCTGAATCTAACCTTGTCCATCCCCATGAAATATATGAAATCACCCCGCCGCTTCGCCGGCATGGTTTCAAAGGCAAGCACCCCGCCTGCCTGACCCATTCCTTCGATGATAAGCACACCGGGCATAATGGGCATTTCGGGGAAGTGCCCCTGGAAAAACGGTTCGTTAATCGTCACATTTTTCAATGCAACAACTTTTTTACCCGGTTCCAATTCTATAATTTTATCGACCAGAAGAAATGGATATCGGTGGGGCAAAATTTTCATAATTTCCACGATATCATACACTTTTTTCATCTTACTTTTTCCTCAATTTTAATCAGTCGTTTATCAATTTCACCAAGCTTTTTTTTCAATTCTGGAAGCCGCGGGATAATTCTTTGTACTTTGAGCCATAGCCGGTGTGACATTTCAGGGCTTCCCGACACAACTTCACCACTTGGCACCGACTTGGCTATGCCGGCCTGGGGACCAATGATTGCATGGTCTCCTATCTTAAGATGCCCCGCAACGCCCGCCTGACCCGCCAGCACAGCGTGTTTACCGACAGACACACTACCCGAAATCCCCACCTGTGCAACGAGGATCGAATTTTCACCCACCGTGACATTATGGGCAAGATGGACCTGATTGTCTGTTTTCACCCCTTTTTGTATCCATGTTTTTCCAAAGGTCGCCCGGTCAATGGTGTTCCCGGCGCCAATCTCCACATCATCGTCAATCTGAACAATACCGGTTTGCGGAATTTTAACGTAATTTTCACCATCTGGAGCAAAACCGAAACCGTCACTTCCGATAACGGTTCCCGAATGAATGATCACCCGGTTGCCAATTCTACAACGTTCGAGAATCGTTAGATTGGGATAGAGAATAACATCGTCTCCAATTACCACATGGTCTCCGATGACCACATTGGGAAAAATTAAAGTCCGGTCTCCAACCGTCACATTATGGCCGATCGCAACAAATGGAGAAATAGTCGATTTTATACCACAGATGAACTTTTCTCCGATATCCGCGTTCGCTGATATACCGGGTGCTTTCTTTGGCCGGGGGTGAAAAATTGCGATGATTTTAGCAAAGGCCACTTGGGGATTTTTTACCCGCACCAGGATCTTCAAAGAACCCTCAAAATCATCGGGGACAATAATAGCTCCGGCGTTTGTTTCGTCTATTCTTTTCAGATACTTTGGAAGACCGGCCAGCGTAATATCGTTGGGTGTTGCCTGGTCAAAAGCCGATACGCCGTGTACCGTTTTCTTTCTATCGCCAATAATTTCACCATCAACCCGATTTGCAATTTGGGTTAAAGTCATTTCCATGATACCGTCAACCTTCCCGCCTCAAACCCTATTCCTTTTTTTTCTTTGCTTCAGATTTGAGCGCATACTCGACATTGTATTGATGAATGAGTTTGTCGGTGATATCGATGGTGTTTGGAAAATACAAAACACCTCCCTCTCGCTTTTCAATCACCAGAAGATACCCCTCTTTCTTCCCAATCTCCTCTACAATTTTGAAAATATCTTTTTGTATCCGGTTGACGAGTTTTTTTTCTAGCAATTTGAAATTGTTAGCAAACCTTTTTTTTAAGGCCTTGAAATCGTTGATCTTTATCCTGATTTCCCTCTCTCTTTCGCTTCGGCTCTCCTTGCTCATCACCAGACTTTCGCGCTCAAGCTTTTTTTTGATTTCTTCAATCTCATCGCCTTTTTCCTTTAAACCAGCCTCCATCTTTTTCCCCTGTTTGTTGATCTCGCTCTGTGCTGATTTTCCCGCATCTGATGTCGAAAGAATTTTTTGAAAATCGACCACCCCTATTTTGGCAATCACGGCTCCATAAGAAAAGCCAGGAACTGAAAAAAAGAACATAACTGTTAAAATCAGGAATATTTTTTCAAGTCGCATTTTTCCTCCTCTATCTGAACATTTTATGCCTATTTCATACCAATGGCCCTATAAAGCCCATCCGACCATCGACTTTTCCTCTTTGTTTAAAAGGCTGCCCCGACGGCAAATTCCCACCGCCCACCTGTACTGTCACCTTCCCTGGGATCGAGTATATAGCCGTACTCAAGACGGATTGGACCGATGGGAGAAAACCACCGAAACCCAAAACCTGCGGTTTGACGCAAATCTGCAAGATCAATGCTTTCGTCATCACCATATACATTACCGGTATCGTAGAATATGACCCCGAAAATTCCTGCTTTCTCAAACAATGGTATCAAATATTCAATATTGAACTGAATATATTTATCTCCGCCAATATCGTCGCCGTTTTCGTCCTCAGCGTGCACCTCGCGCCAATCGAAACCACGCAACGAATTGATGCCCCCCAGATAAAACCGTTCCCAGTCCGGAAGCTTTCCATCACCATTCTGGGTGACATAACCTGCTTCACCATGGATAAAGCCGACCGTCTTTAAAAATAAGGGGAAATACCATCCGGTTTCAGCCAAATACTTGGTAAAGCCGATATCACCTCCAAGCCCTGCATATTCCACAGATATCCTGTGTTCTGACCCTTCTGTAGGATTAAAAATCCTGTTTCTTGAATCGTAGCGCAAACTGGAGGATACGCTGCTTTTTATATTTGTTCCTTCCATCTCCTTGATCGAGGATGCGGCATCATCATCAATATTCGAAATATCTCCTATATCATAGACATATGAAATATACGCCCTTGTAAAATCGTATACCCGGTAGCCAAGTCTTATCCCGCCGCCGAAACTATTTTTTTCATAGGTATCATAATCCTTGTCCCAATTATAGAGATCCAAACCCGCAGAAAGAGGAATATCGAACAGCCATGGTTCTGTAAAGCTAAAGTTATACTTGGTGGTCCTCACCCCTACCTCACTATTTAGGCGAACAATTTGACCCCGTCCAAAAAGATTTCTCTGCGAAATGGAGGCAGTGCCGAAGAGTTGATTGACCGTACTGTAACCACCACCGATACTAAATGTTCCTGTCGGTTTTTCCGTAACTTCGATTTTTAAATTTATCTTATCATCCGTACTTCCTTTTGTGGTATTCACTTTAATATCTTCAAAAAAATCTAATCGATAAAGGTTTCGAACACTTCGTTTTAAACGTTTCCCGCTAAAATATTCCTGTTCATAAACACGGAGTTCTCTGCGAATAACCTTGTCCCGGGTTTTTCTGTTTCCGTCGATGACAATGTTTTCAAAATAGACCCGTTTCCCTTTCTTAATTTCATATGTAATATCGACTGTTAACTTTTTTTGGTCCCGATCGATTGTAGGAGATATTTCTGCGTAGGCATACCCCTCATCTGAATAAAGATCGGTCAGGGTGGTAATATCGTTTCGAACCACTTCGCGGTTAAAAAACTTTTCCCTGTTAATTTTCAGGTGTGTTCCCAATTGTTCAGCCGGCAAAAGCAAATCACCCTTCATATCAACCTTCCCAACCTTGAAACGGGGTCCTTCATGGATTTTTAAGGTCAGATATATCCAGGCATCCTCATATCTTATCTCCGGTTCTCCCACCCTGGCCCTGATATAGCCGGCGTTGTGATAGAATGCCGCTATTTTAGCGATATCCTGGGTGATGTCCTCTTGGTTCAATTCACCCGATGAAGTCAACCAGGAAAAGTAGCCTTTTTCTGACGTCTTCATCACTTTTTTCAATTTTTTATCTGTAAATACACTGTTTCCTTTAAATGTGATGCTTTTTATCCGAACCTTTTGCCCTTCTATAATACTAAATTCCAGATCAGCCTGATTTCGCTTAAGTGGAAGCACTTCATAGGAAATTTTGACATTTTGGTAATTCTTGCCCTTATAAAGATTTTCCATCCGCTCAATGTCATTGCGAATTTTGAATATGTTCAGGATTGAACCGGTGCTTATGCTCAAACCCTCTTTAAGTTCATCATCATCAAATATTCGATTGCCTTTAAAACGAACCTTCCTGACGGTCGGTTTCTCTTTAACCCAGAAGGTGATGGTTTTTCCTCCCGGACCGGTTTCAGCTTCGATTCTGACGTCTTCAAAATACCCCATGGAATAGACCCGCTTCAGATCCTCGGATAAGTTTTTGGCTATATAAAGATCCCCTGGAGATATTTTAATATTTCTCTTTATGGCAACCGCTTCTATCCGTTTGTTGCCGGAAATAACCACGTCGGCGATCTTCTCTTGTTTAAAGAGCTTTAGCTCCAGATCCCGGGAAAGTTGTCTCACAGAACCCAAAAGGTTTTCGATGCCTTCACCCTCAACAATAAATATGCTCGGCGGCTCCTTGGAATGGGATTCGATCATTTTTGAATCCAAACTGAATGTTTGGCCGATTCGCGTCAGGCTCCCCCAAATCACGAACTCAGCCTCTTTTTCGATACCGAATTTCCGAATTTGATCAAAGCGGCTGATTTCTCCCTTTGAAAAAGATTGATCCCCGATATTCAAAACAGATACCCGAGCACCTTCTTGTTGCAATTGCTTCTTA
>Ga0255058_10000377_pt1 | contig 26689 bp, 32 predicted proteins | sample Cases_109_9_MG_FD_188637 | JGI IMG/M metagenome (GOLD analysis project Ga0255058, IMG submission 188637) | Seawater microbial communities from Amundsen Gulf, Northwest Territories, Canada - Cases_109_9 | ecosystem: Environmental > Aquatic > Marine > Gulf | place: Canada: Northwest Territories... | reverse complement strand
CAAGGACCGGTGGTAAATCAAGCTAGGTCTGGCGAAGTTCGAGTGTCGATATGGGCAATCAGAATCTAATCTGATACGCATTGTTAGGTGTCATTCCCAATCGCATTCGCATGACCACAGAGACCGCCCGGTTGGTGAGTCCACCAGTGCGAATCCGAAAGGCTCAAGTGTGACGGGACCTGCGTTGTCTTGAAACGAGACTCCAATGCTAGATACCGACTTTCGCGCGTGCTCCCAATCAGGTATACCATTGATTGGAATCGCCAGACACTGCATTGGAAAAACAACAAGGAAAAGAAGAAATGAAAGTTTCTAAGCTCACTTGCAGGGTGATTGCCGCAGTGTTCGTCACTAGTCTGGCCTCTTGCGCGAGTCTGCCTCCGAATACTGATCGCACCGAATCACATGCCTACGAGGACACTTGGGAGACGGCTCTAGGTCGCTCTTTTGCTGACAGGTCTCAGGGACATACTGGCGAATCAGCCTTTTACCTGCTTGGCAACGGGCTGGATGCACTTGTTGCTCGTGCCGTTCTCGCTGATATGGCTGAGCGCAGCATTGATACGCAGTATTACATGATTCACAACGATGTCGTCGGTAGCCTGTTTATAGACAAACTTTACGATGCTGCGGAACGTGGTGTGCGGGTTCGTCTTCTGATTGACGATATCGATCAAGGGGGACGGGATATCGGGACAGCCATTCTGGACGCTCACCCTAATGTCGAGGTTCGTATTATTAACCCGTTCGGCCGCAATACCGGACGGACCATCCAGTTCGTTACCGGTTTTGGCAAGCAGACCCGACGGGCCCACAACAAGTCGTTTACTGTTGACAATCAGGCGACCATTCTCGGTGGTCGCAACATTGGCGACGAATATTTCAACGCAGACCCGGAACTGGCGTTCGCAGATATGGACGTGCTAAGCATCGGGCCAGTCGCTCGCCTTGTTTCTTCATCCTTCGATCTGTACTGGAACAGCGAGTTGAGCTATCCGATCTCGACATTGGTGGAAGACTTTCCGACAGATGAGGAAGTCGTGCAACGCGAGAAACAATTTAATGAGTTTGTTGCGCAGCAGTACGATTCGGAATACATGCAACATTTACGTGATTCAGATTTAGCAAAACGCATCAGTCAAAACAGCCTGAAATTTTCCTGGGGGGTAGGGGAGGTAGTCGCCGATGATCCCGCGAAATTGACACACGATACCGGCGATTCAGAATATCGCCTGACTGAGCAACTCAGGCCCTACATGGAGGGAGTGGAGACAGAACTCATTATTTTGTCTCCTTATTTCGTGCCCGGAAAGGCAGGGATCGCTTTTCTGAAGACATTGCGTGAAAAGGGTGCACGTGTGCGTATTCTGACCAATTCTCTTTCGTCCACAGACGTATCGGCAGTGCATGCCGGCTATTCCAGGTACCGCAAGGCACTACTTCGTATGGGTGTTGAACTCTACGAACTGAACAAGAACCTGAGTGCAAAACAGCGGAAAGTGATGAAAGAGGGCGGTATTGGGAGTTCCAAGGCCAGCCTACATGCCAAAATATTTGTAATTGACCGCAAACAGGTTTTCATCGGCTCGTTGAACCTCGACCCCAGATCAATCATTCAGAATACCGAAATCGGTGTCGTATTCGAGTCCACAGAGCTTGCTGAACGTATGGCCGATGGTTTTGACAGAAAGATTGATCAGGTTGCTTTCCGGTTGGAATTGCAGGGTGATGACCAAGGTCATGGGAAGATAATCTGGCACGGCTTGATCGATGGCACGCAACAGACCCTGTCCGTTGATCCTTACGCTAGCTTTTGGAAGCGATTCGGAGTCGGGTTCATGAGAATGTTCCCGATCGAATCGCAGATTTAGAGGAGTCGGCACTCCAAATCATGTGCGTCTGCAAATGACAGGCAGAGAAATGAAGTTAACGTGGGAAAAGGCCACCGATAATATGCTCCAAATGTGAGCTATTTGTGCAGAAACCGTCGCGGCGAGATAAATGCACGCAAACGCCGGTTCACGCCGCTTGCCGACTAACCTAGGTGTAACATCCCTAGGTGTAATAGTCGGCATCCGATCTTACAGACAGTGTCAGATCGGCTCGCGCTTGGAATGTCTGCTTTCGCCAACAGCGGACATTCAAAAGCATCCGATCTTGGGCAAACAGTAAGGCAGCAATCGGCCACAAGCAGCCCGCTTGGACCATCAATTGGGAGAGGGAAGTATGGCCTGTATGCGCTTTACTCTCTCCAAAAGTCGTGACCAGTCGTTCACTAAATCTTCAGCTGTTTCCCACTGAATTACGATAATGTTCTCGAACTGCTTGGTCTTCATCGCTTTAAGTACTAAGTCAGTATCGATATACGGCTGTAGCACCGCGAAATTCCTCGTCGCGCCTGACTTTCTGTTACTTGCGGCATAGTCGAGGTTTTCTAGTGCGTATGGTTGCCAAATTGTGACGAATTGTAGTTCCTGCGTATTTTGGATCAGTTTGGTTAGTTCGTGAGCCGCAAAAAATTCAGCCAGCTCTTTCTTAAGGTCCGAACTCGGCAAATCTGCCAGCGTGCCGTCGCTAATGAGATTTCTATATGCAAGGTCTACTGCGTTAAATGTAGGGAGTAAAGAGGTTTGCGAAATCAATTGGTTGAGTTCAGCGACTGACAGGTCGGGAGTATCCTTGCGTATCTCGGCGCGAAGAGTGATAGCCGCTTCCATCTCTTGCTTGCCTCTGCTGATTGCCGAAGTAAGTCGTGTTTCATTTTCCGTGAAATCCTCTGTCAAAGACACTAGGTGTGTTTGCAGATCAGACTTGCTCCGTTGCGACTCATACCAGCGATCGAGCTGGAACGCGAGGAACAACCCGACCACTACGACTACCAACTCCAGAATGACCGTGAACCAGTTGTCGTGGCGGAGGTGCCCCGCTAGGCGTCGTAATATCATTCAATGGTTCCTAGTCGGGCTGAAAACAACCATTAAGTCGGTCGCGTCTGTAGATGAAAATTCGGCCACTTGCCGTGTTCAAGCGAACGTCTGGGTCAGCAGCAGCCATCTGCTACCTCGTAACAGCCTACCACGCAACCGGCGGCAATGGGATGTAAAGCAGACCCTCATGATCGGTTCCTGCAATTCCAACAATTTGAACGTCTGGTCTCATCGTTAGCAGTCTTTCAAACACAGAATTTCTCACCGATCAATTCGGCAGCAGTCGGCCACAAGCAGCCGTCAACGTATTGCAAGCCGCAGTTAAAATTGTGTTTCCATCGCTCAGGGTAATTGAGCATGCTCTGCTGCAAACTTCTTGAAGCGCTTCAGATCGCCGTTAGCGCGGAACTCATTCACCACAAATGGTGTGTTTTGGAAAGCGACGATCTTCCAGTCGTCGCCGACTTGCTCAAGAACTGCCATAGGTACCGCATCGGGCTCTGCCGGGAGATTCTAGCCGTTCCTCACAACTGATGCACTCAAATGAACTATCGCAACATCGGGCTTTATGAAACGGACTTGTCGGATGTCAAACTCGAACACTGTGTCGGCGTAGAAGTTATCAAAAATGAGCTGGTGACCCCACGCAATCTGCTCTTTGCCCTTTAAGGCAAGCCCGAACCAAACGGTAAAATCTGCGTCGCCAACGAAAGCGTCTGCCCATGCATCACCGTTTCCAGTTCGCCACGCTTCTGTCAATTGATCGAACACCCCTCAATCTGCGATTCGGCTTTAATCTGTGAATCGTCTGCCATAGCTCGAATCGTAGCATCAAAACGGCTGGTCTTGGACGCATAGACGCCGTTAGGTCCAGACCGCTTCTGACAACGTTTGTAAGATCGGGTCTGAGTTATCACACCTAGGTCGAACAGACAGCAGGCATGTCGTACTCAACGCGGATGTCGCCAAGTTCCTGTAACGCGTCACGCATGCGTGCTTCGACATTGGCCTCGGTTTTGACCTCGCTATCGCGCTTAACTATGTCCGGGAACATGGCACGCGCTTCAGTATCATGCTGGCGATCCGCCTCAGTCAGCACCTCGACCCATATGCCGGCCAAGGCATAGTCCGAGTTGCTTGATCTTGCCGCTTCTCTGGCATTTGCAATGGCGACCTCGTGTTTGCATTCGGCGAGGGCGACGACACCGTTGTAGGCATCCGTGCCGATTCGGTTCCGCAATCGCTCCAGTTCCGCTTCGCGTTCAGCCTGTTTTTGAGCAGCAACAGCCTGGTCAGCCTTGGAGCCAGACATGCCGCCAACCACGGCACCGGTCGTGCCGCCGTATACTGCACCGCGCGCCCCGGCTTCCGCAATATTACCGCCAAACACCAGCGCAGTTACCATGCCGCCGACAGCACCTGCAACGGCGCCGGTCGTGGCACCTTCGGCCGCGCCCTTCGCAGCGTAACTGCCACTGGCACAACCTGTGGAAACCGCGACACCCGCTAGTAGGAGCGTATACAAGAAAGCGGTCAAAAGACTGTGGAATTTACTTGTCATGATCGTCCCTCACGGAGCATGGGTTTTGCGGCTATCGTAGCTTATCGGGTTGCAAAAGCTAATCGGTATTCGACCGGTGCGATTTTGTATATCTACCGAGGACTCACTGACAAAACTGACACAAGATTGTGATGAGACGCTAGTTTGACGGTTCCGTCAGCGGCAGTTCGGCATCTCTCCACGCAACATAGCCGCCTTCCATGCTGTAAAGGTGTTTGAAGCCGAGATTTCGCATTGTCTCCAATGCGCGACTGGATCTGCCGCCGGCCGGGTTTTTAGTGCAATGCACGATATAAGTCATGTTCGGATCAAGTGCGACTACCATGTCCTCGAAAGATTTATCCTGTACATCAACATTAACAGCACCGCTGATATGAGAGATCTCGTATTCGACCGGCGTCCGTACATCCATGATGACCGCGTTTTCATGTTGGGTGACATAGGCTTTTGCGGCGTTAACCTCTATGGTTGTGACAGAATCCTGGCCGTCATCATCCGCTTGGGCCAAAGATATGGATAGCAGGCCAACTAATATCAATAGTCCTGAAAAAGAGGATTTTTCTTTCACCGGCGGATAGTCCCAAACGAAATTACCAAGTGCGAGTCTGGATTCTATCTATCCCCTACAGATTAAGCTAGCAATCATCATCCAGCCTGCGTGCGCGGCAGCATCGTTTATCTCCCCACATGCCACGCCCCCAAAACCTGATCAGCCAGTTCCTCATCCATAAACGGGGCATCGATGTCGATTTCGGGGGCATTCTGCAACGCTGCGTCATTACATCGAAGTCTGCTTTCGCTAAATCCCGGTGATTAATATACAAACTCAGCGGGCCTGACTACGGCGCGAGCCTCTCAATTTTCCACGTCTCATCTGCCTGAAACGTGTATAGGAAACGATCATGCAGGCGATTCTTCCGTCCCTGCCAGAATTCAATTTCTTGTGGAACGACGCGGTAGCCGCTCCAGAAAGATGGTAACGGCACCTCCTTGTTCATAAATTTCTGCTTCATCTCCTCGAACTTGGCTTCGAGTAAAGCACGTGAGCTGATGACACTGCTCTGTGCAGAGACCCAGGCGCCGATTTGACTGCCGCGTGGGCGCGTGACGAAATACCGCATAGTGTCTCTTGTAGATATTTTTTCCGCAGCACCTTTTATTGAGACTTGTCTGTCAAAACCGGACCATAGGAACAGCAGAGCTACGTTGGAATTGTTCGCTAAATGTTGTGCCTTGTTGCTCGCGAGATTGGTGAAGAAGACAAAGCCCTTTTCGTCAAAATATTTGAGCAACACCGTGCGGAGCGCCGGTTTGTTGTCATTGTCGACGGTAGCCAGACTCATCGCGTTCTGATCAAGCATGTCGGAATCGCAGGCTTGTCGAAACCAGTGTTCGAACTGCTCGATCGCATCAGCACGGAGGTCCTCGCGCTCGAGAGTTTTACCGGCCGGTGAGCGTCTCAGTGCCGAGACATCCATGGTGGTTCCGTGCTGTGGCGCAACCTTCTTGCTCATGTACCTGAATTCATTGCCGGGATCAGTCGTAACTTAGCGAAGAATGTGGCGCACTGTCGACCGTGTGACTTAAACAATGACTTATAAACGCAAAATGGCGATCTGGTAGCTGAGTATAGGTACGGATTTTTTTCGCCTGTAAGTCGTTGAAAATAAGGGATCGGAATGGCGAAATTGGCAATCTCCCGCTATTTCCGATCTTGACTCTGCAGTAGCTACAGGGTTTAAAATATCAGTAACGAAGTTGGCCCTTTTTGGTCGACAAAGCGCGCTGTGCGGAGTGCTGTTGGATTAAGACAGACAAAGTTCAGCATGGAGAACCACATTGCATAATGGAGAAACAGACGATACCGGTGATACCGTCATATTGAAAGTTCTGACATTAGACGAACAAGAGCTGCCGAAAAACCTGAACGAAGAGTCAGAGGGCGATGACCATGACAACGCCGCCCCGGACGGCGACGGGACTCAATCAGAATCTGAAGAATGAAGGTCGGGTCGTCCTTCATAGGGCTTGACCCCGTATTATCAAATTCATGGCGGATTCTGTTTGGATTTAAATTATGAATTACGAGTTCGCCACCAGCAGGCAGGTCAGGCGGATTCGTCGGTGACGATAAACAACTTCAGCTGATCGGCAAGCCCTTTGCAGGCCTTTGCCTGGGTGCGCGCGATTAGCGGAATCGGAATAAGAAGTGCCGGGACGAACGATGTACCACTAACGTCCGTGCTTACAGTGCCGGCCGATTCCAGATTAGTAAGATCCCAGACGGTAGCTTCGTACTTGGCATCATTCGTCCACCAGGAAAACCCGAAGCAGCCACCACCGCCCGGACCCGCGGCACAGGACATACTTCCGCCGCCGGCAACTTTATCCGTGTCACCATCAAGCCAGACGACATATCGGATGCCTTTCTCATTGATTTTTTCTGCTACGCCCGGCCGTGACATGAGCGCTGTCAGACCTTTTATTTCGGCCGGTGCGGTGCGTGGTTCGAACCATGGAAATAACGCGTCGACGAAATCGTGGTTTGGAACCATGCGTAAACCGGACGAGCCGCGGCCGACTGAAGCGCTAACGCAATTGATGAATTTCTCCTCGGTTTCATTTCCGAGGTGATAGCTCCTTGCCATGATCACCACGCCTTCGCCCGCAAGTATTCCTGTGGCGGTCGTCCTCTTGTCTTCAATATGCACCGTAGTACAGGCGCTCATAACAACACATGGCACGACGACCAGCAGCAGCCTTCCAAGCGTAGCAATTTGATCGCTCATGGGATTAACCCGTTTCATCTGACGTGTCCTCCGAAGCGGTTGTCTGCGATTCCTCCTTCACAGGTCCAGCATTTCAGGTTCCGGACTTGCGGCGACGCTGGGTAGTGGTTCACGGTTAAGCTTGCTTATGCCGATTGCATTGACCATCTGCATGATCATCAGTACTGAAGCGTCACGCATTGCCAACACCGCGTCCCGGCGCAGCATCCCAGTCCATCGCTGTGCTCTGGGTCTTCCGCTAGACGTTCATTAACAGAGTTGCCGTAGCTGGGAAAAGGTTACATGGCTGCGCGCAGCTCATGCGCTGTTTGCAAGCCGATTCAATAACCATGTTCTTGAACGGCTGCTAGACGCTCAGAACGATTTGGTCTGTAACCTTTGCTCCGCTCGTTGCAACTAAGTTATTAGCTGTCGGTTACAAATTCACGTTTTTTCCGCAACTGAGCTTTCGCCTGACGATGTATCAGGTAGCCGGCGCAAGCCCCGGAGACGAATATGCATTCAAAGAATATAGCTGCATTCATGCTGGTTTTGATGCCTTTTTATTTCCTGGCGCCGGCAATGGCGGAGAATGAGCTTATGCCGAAAGATGCATATCCGGAGTCGACTGCCAGCAATGAGCGGCCTCATGACGTTGCTGCAATCAGAAGTGCGTTTTCCAACCGGAACGATCCGCAAGAGGGTGGTCTGTTCGAACTGCCGATCATCGGAAGTCTGGATGGCTTCGGTATACGATACGCCAGCGCCAGAAGTAATTTCGAAGGCCTGTCTCAGCAAGCCTTATTTGCGGATTTCCGAACTCCGTGGGCCTGGTCCACCTGGGGCGAAACAACGACATCATTGAGACTTTCGTTTGAGGCAGGTCGATTTCTGAGGGAGTCCGAGAATCGTTATTTCGCCTCTCTCGGTCCAAGCGTTCGAATCGCAAGCGACCGATGGAAAGCGCCACTATTCCTTGATCTCGGCCTGAGCCCGACAGTCATAGGCGGCTCGAATTATGGTGACGAGGATCTTGGAACGACGCTGAACTTTACCTCCCACATTGGAATCGGCATGAAGTTTGGCCGTACGAAACGACATGAGGTCAGACTCCGGTATCAACATATATCCAACGGTGGCCTTGATGAGGTCAATCCAGGTGTAAACATGATTGGACTCGACTTCGTCTTCTGGGGGCGAGGGCGTTGATCTGACACGCATATTTCGGACCTTGTTTTTCTGATCATTGTGGCCAATGCTTCGCCGATTCTGGCCGCATATGCATTGCGGGGCAGATTCGACTATCCGTTTGATGGGGGCCTTGCGCTATTGGACGGGCAGCGCGTCTTTGGAAAAAGTAAAACGATTCGTGGCATTGTGTCTGCGATCGTATTGACGACGCTCGTAGCCATGATGATCGGCCATCCGGCTATCTGCGGCATCCTTGTTGGCGCCTAATTTCGGCCTCGCGACAGGTGGAGTCATTGTGGTTACGATGACTTTCTTCTTGATTGCAGTTGTGCTGTCGCCAACGCATCTATGATGCGGGTATTCGAAAACAGCCCTATTAAGTGATTTTCGTGGTTGTCCCTTCTGAATAGTCGAATGCCCCCTAAGTTATTTCTATTACTTGGATTGTGCGGCAACACTCTAGTGGCGTATTCATGTATCCGAGCGTGTTTTCGTGGTCTACAGGTGACATACGGCATTTGTGGTTTTGGGGGCTTTGCAGGCTATCAGTCATTGAAATTGGGCGGCGTACATACAGTCTGAGGCGTTGGAGGAGACACCATGCCCCGTGGACAGGAAATCACCGACACAGCAGAATTTTTCGAGAGGTCGGCGTCTGAGCGCCAACAATGCACAGACGATGCGGAAGCGATGCTGGTGCACAGCCTCCGGAAAAGTGAGGACAGTGGATACGAAACGCTCGTTCGCAGCTACGGCCCCCAGGTAATGGCGATCGCAAGGCGATACCTGCGATCGGAGGTGGATGCTGCCGACTGTTTTCAGGATACTTTCATCGCCGTTTATCAAAGCATCGAAAGATTCCAACAGCGGTCCTCTTTTCGCCAGTGGGTGCGTGGAGTTGCGGTTAAGCAGTGTCTAATGAGATTACGCAGGCGGCCACGGCAGCGGCAGGAATCCATCGAGCACACGCTGCCGATGTTCGATGATCGCGGAAGCCGAGTAGACGTGTCCAACCCTCGCCAAAAATCGGCAATAGACGAATTGCTTGATGCAGAAAAGATGCGAGCAGTTGTACGAGAAAGTATTGACAAACTGCCGGAAGATTATCGGCTTGTATTACTTCTTCGTGACATTGACGGTTATTCGACGAGTGAAGCGGCAACTATTCTAGGAATAAAACTCAGCGCCACGAAAACGCGGTTACACAGAGCACGATCGGCGCTGAAATATATTCTGGAGCCGATATTGGGGCAAACAGGCTGCTATGTTGACATGTAAAGAATTTGACGAGTTCATGGTTGACTACCTCGATGGGGGACTACCCATCTGGCAGAAATATATGTGCTGGTTGCACGTCAAAATGTGCAGGGAATGTGCGTACTTCGTGCAACAGTATCGACGCGCCATCGCGCTCGAGAAAAGCGCATTCGATTGTCCGGATGACGCGGTGCCGGAGTCGGTGCCTGAAGAACTTGTCAAGGCCGCTCTGACCCGTCGCAAAAACATGTAAAACACATCGCGCAATTTCTGTGAAGGCCCACCAAAAACACAGAACAGTGTAAGGTCTTGCCGTTTTATCGGGTCTGTGTAAAGCGACGTTCGAGATACAGGTTGGATTCCAGGTCATGTGTAGATTCGTATTCTATCGCGGTGCCCCTATTCGGTTAAGTTCCCTGATAACCGAACCGGCACATTCCATCATTCACCAGAGTTACCACAGCAAAGAACGCGAAGAACCGCTTAATGGTGACGGTTTTGGCGTTGGCTGGTACGCTCCCGACGAGTCTGACAAGCCGGCAATATTCAAAGATGTTTCACCAGCCTGGAATAATCAAAATCTCGCGAACCTTGCCAAGGTCGTTCGCAGCCCTTGTATAATAGCCCATATACGCGCGGCGACGCCCGGCCTGCCGGTTAGCGAACTCAACTGTCATCCATTCTCATGGGGTCGATTCACGTTTGCACATAACGGAGACGTGGGCGAGTTTCAAAGGCTTCGTCGTGCAATACAGACGAGGCTCAGAGATGAAGCTTTTGATTTGCTGAGGGGATCGACCGACTCGGAGCATCTTTTTGCCCTGTTTGCGAATGAGTACGACGAAACCGGCCACGGTTCGAAGCTCGACGCGATGGCTGTGGCCTTAAGCAGCGCTATTGAGACCGTGGAAACGATCAAAAAGGATCGAAATGTCGGTGTGCAATCGCTACTGAACATGGTGTTGACCGACGGTGGGAATACAGTCATTACGCGCTACATAAGCAACTCCCGGAAGGAGCCGCACTCACTGTATCGTCACACCGGTTCGGCCTATGAGTGCATTGATGGGGTCTGCCATATGCGTGACCGATCGGAATCCGGGAAAACGGTTTTGGTCGCATCGGAGCCGCTAAGCCACGATGATGGATGGAAACCGGTTGCACGAAACACGATGTTGCTTATCGACGATGACTCGAACGTTGAAGAACGCGCCATAACGATTAACTAATACGATGTCTAAGCAGAAAATTGTGATTGTCGGTGGCGGCTTCGGTGGCGCGTTCACGGCAAAGTACCTGCGGCGCTATGCGGCTGGCGATATCAATATTGAGCTGATCAACTCGACCAATTATTTCGTATTTCAACCGCTATTGCCGGAAGTGGCATCGGGAACAATCAGTGCTCCTGACGCGGTGACGCCGCTGCGTTACATGTTGCCTGGCGTCAAAGTACGTATGGCCGAAGTGATCGGTGTCGATCTGGCCGCACGGGAGATTCGTTTCTTGCAGGGAACAGGGCGTTTTCCTCAGACTCTCAATTATGATCACCTGGTGATCGCTATAGGTCAGAAGGCGAATTTGTCGCTGTCAGCGGGTTTTGCCGAGCACGGCCTGTGCATTCGAGATCTCGGTGATGCGCATGAGATTCGAAATCACGTCATTCAATGCCTCGAACATGCCGATGTGACGGAAAACCCGGAGCTTCGGCAGCGATTATTGACATTCGTAGTTGCTGGCGGTGGATTCTCCGGCGTAGAGACGATGGGTGAGATTCAGGAGATGATTCGACGCACGCTCAAGTTCTATCCAAATATCAGGTCTGAAGATATTCGGACAATCCTGGTACAGCGCGGCGACCGGATTCTGCCGGAACTTTCGCCGCGACTTAGTGAATATGCAGCCACGAAGTTACAGAAGCGCAATATCGAATTTACCTACAATCGGAGCATCGTGTCGGCTACGGCGACGGATATCTACCTGGACGACGGGACGCGTATTGATACAGCTACGCTTATTACAACGGTTGGCAGCAGTTCCCGACCCTTTGCCGAGAACCTGGGTGTGGTGCTTGACCGCGGCAAGATCCCGGTAGACCGGTTTCTCCGAATACCGGGTCATGACAATGTCTGGAGTCTCGGTGACGCCGCACTGGTTCCGTTACCTGCCGACAAGGGGGGTGCAGCACGTTACGCACCACCTACTGCTCAGTATGCGGTGCGAGAGGCGCGCCTCGTGGCAAAGAACATAGTGAAAACGCAAGCCGGAAAAGATCTGCGCGCATTCGAATTTCGACCCAAGGGTGCGCTGGCATCACTCGGCAATTACAAAGCGGTTGCCGAGTTATTCGGCATTCGATTGTCTGGTTTGCTTGCATGGATCATGTGGCGCGGCCTGTACATTGGCATGTTGCCCGGCTTTTCAACGCGTCTCCGAGTGGCACTCAACTGGTTCTTCGACTATTTCCTGCCGCGCAGCATTGTGCAAATCGCGAATAACCGACGTTCTGCCACAATCTACCGTTGCTACGCCAAGGGTGATGTCATTTGCCAGCCCGGGCAGATTATCGATGGCTTGTATTCGGTCATCAGTGGTCGCCTGGAGTCCCGGATTCCGAGCACCGGGCAGCAGGACTTCGTGAGAGTGCTGGGGCCCGGTGACCATTGGGGAGAGCGCAGTTTATCGAGCGATACCCAGGCAAAAGGTACGCTAACGGCGTTGGATGACACCCGGGTGATGGTGCTGCAGCGCTCAGATTTTCAGAATCTCAGCGCCGCGTTTCCCATATTAAATGAGTACTTCGGCGGCATCAGTGAGGAGCGTTATGCGCCGTCTCTGCGTAAGAAAGCGAAGTGAAGATACGGCCATTGACTATCACCGGCCTCCGGCCACATCAATGAAGGAACCAGTTACATATGATGCCTCGTCCGATAACAGCCAGCGGATCCCATCGGCTACCTCCTCGGGCGTACCGCCACGCTTCAACGGAATGGTTTCTGCAAGACGATTGATTCGGTCGGGTTCACCCCCATCGACGTGCATTTCCGTTTTGATGAATCCAGGCCGCACGCAGTTCACCCTGATACCCTCATCGGCCACCTCCAGGGCAAGGCCTCGCGTGAGTGTATCAATCGCCCCTTTTGATGCCGCGTAATCAACGTATTCTCCAGCGGAGCCAGTCCGCGCAGCCGCCGAAGAAACGTTCACGATGGATCCACCGGGGCCTCCATGCTTGCAAGACACGCGTCGGATGAATTCTCTGCAACACAAGAAGTAACCAGTCACATTCGTGGTAAGAATCTGGTTGATCCGAGAGGCATCCATGTTCTCTACCCTGGTTTGCGGAAGAAGGATCCCGGCATTATTCACCAGCGCTGTGACCTGCCCCAGTTCATCGTCTACCGTTTCGAACAGGCGGATGACATCGGACTCCGCGGCAACGTCGGCCTGAACAGCGATTGCCTTGACGTTCGCCCCGGTCATGCTGGATACAACACTCAGCGCAGCGGACTGGTTGGAGCAGTAGTTCACACACACCCGGTAGCCGCTCCGTCCCAACAGCAGAGCGGTAGCTGCGCCAATGCCCCGACTGCTACCGGTAATTATGGCCACACCATTCGTTCGCAACTTTATCTCCTACGGCAACCCCGGCCAAAAACGGGGGCATGAAACCAGAAGTGAACCAGTTGGCTAGCTTAGCTCGTTATTGGGCAACTGACCCCCGAGGTGAAATTTCAGGCCCTCATGGGTTGCTCGAAAACCCATTCGTTTATAGAAGTGCAAGGCTTCCGGCCGTTGCTTGTCAGTCGTGAGCTGCACGACATGGCAAGAGCGACAACGCGACCGTTCTACGGCGTGCTGAATCATCTCACGACCTATGCCACGGTCGCGACCGTCAGACCGGACGCGAACACTCTCGATAAGGACCCGCCAGCGCCCCTGGTAGGTAAGGTACGGAATGAACGTGAGTTAAAAAATCCAACTATCGACCGAGCTTGCTCAGCGATGATGATTTCGTTGTTTGGGTCCGCTTCTATCGCGCGGAACGCGGAATAGTACGACTCGGGCAGAGGGTCAGTCGGAGCTTCGCGAGCTGCTCCGAGCCTGTCTTGTGCAAGAATTTGAACGAGGACAGGCACATCGTCCCGACCGGCTGACCGGAATGATAGCGACATTGAATGCTCCTCGTGAGACCTATATTGTTTTTTTCAGAAAGATTGACTGATAACCAGACTCACACTATATGATAAAGTGATGCGCGCTTCCCTTTGTTGAACAAGGACCTGGTGAGTAAGCACATCCCCTGATCATTTGCACAGCGTCAGAGCTCACGCGCGTCAAGTATGGCGTTGATGAGGTCTTCGGGGACATCTTTGGGTAAAGGATCATTGGGGGACGGTAATACGGCACGGCCCAGCTCTTCGGCGCGCTTGTAGGCAGCCAAATAATCGCGGCATTCGCGACAGATACGCATGTGCCATTCAAAAACAGATCGTTGCCTATCGGGCAATTCGCCGTCCAGGTAGCTCAATACAAAATCTTCAAACTCTCTACAAGTGATCATACGATGCACGCGTTTGAGCGTAAGACCTTTGAGCCAGCGTCGGAATCCTGTTTTGTGGTGATTAGTCACCTGCGTACCTCCCCACGAAGGATGGGTTCGAGCAACTTCTTAAGCGCCGCGCGAGCCCGGTGCAGTCGCACTTTTACGTTGGACGCTGATATCTTCAATAGTTCTGCCACTTCGCTGGTGTCATACCCTTCGATGTCGCGGAGCTGTAAAACGATTCGGTACGATTCTGGTAATGCATCGATAGACTCACTGACCCTGGCACGAAGGTCGTCGTTTTCGAGTACATCCTGGAGCGGGGCCAAGTACGTCCAGCGTGCTTCGATACGGCACTCATGCCGGTCAAATTCGGGTAAATATTCGTCGATCGGTCTTTCGGCGAGCCGCTTCAACTGACGAAGTTTCGACAATGACGCATTGACTGTGATGCGGTGTAACCAGGTCTTCAGGGTGGACCGCCCTTCGAAGCTGTCCAGGCCACGAAATGCGGCCATAAACGCCTCTTGCACGGCATCTTCGGCTAGCCCGCGATCGCGCAATATGCGCTCGGCCAGTGCCAGCATCCAGGCGATGTTATCGCGTACCAGTTGCTCGGCCTGAGTTTCACTGCCTTGTTCGGCTCGTGCCAATGGCAAATCTTGTCGTTTTGATCGCTCGTCGGGCATTCGAAATTCATTGATTCCTGGGGGCACGGTTGTCGGTCAACCGGGATTTTCCGTCGACGGCTTGCCACAGCCTGCACATTTATTTTCTCGCTCAGTGTAACCGATTGTGAGTTGCGAGCGTCTACCGTTCTCGGCAGGGCCGGCATGGAGGAAGAAATGCTAGACTCGATCACAAACAAACAACTGGCGGCAGCCATTCAGTGGGGGAGTGGAAGCCGCGGTAGTCGCGCGAATTCGACCAGCGCGGAGCGAGCGCACGTCAGGGAAGACCAACAATAATGAGGGTTTTTAGCTTGAGCGAAGACAGTCACATCGATCAATCGGTGCTCGTAGCGACGAACAGGATCCCCGATAACTTCCACCGGAGCTCATGATGGACTTGCTGTCACTCGCCATCATCGCCGGCGGACTTTTGCTGTATTCCTTGATCTCAGGTCGGCTGCAAGGAACGATAGTCACGGCGCCATTGGTCTTCATCGTTTTCGGTTTTGCAATGGGCACCGGCGGCCTCAACCTGGCTGACGTCGACCCGGGTCATGCGGCGATTCACATCATTGCCGAGTTCACACTCATACTGGTGTTGTTCGCGGATGCGGCACGCATCGACATTAACCGCGTGCGACGGGACCACAACTTGCCCATCCGCATGTTGATCATTGGATTACCTTTGGCGATTGTGGCGGGAACCATCATCGCTTCACAGATGTTTCCGGCGTTTTCGTTATGGGAAGCGGCGTTGTTGGCGGCACTGCTGGCTCCCACCGATGCAGCGCTCGGACAGTCGGTGGTATCCGAAAAAGCGGTGCCGGTTCGAATTCGCCAGGCAATCAATGTCGAAAGCGGGCTCAACGACGGTATAGCTCTACCAGTCGTTCTGCTGCTTGCGGCACTTGCCGGGACTGCGCACGGAGCGACGCAGGCAAGTGAGTGGGTCCGCTTCGGATTGCTGCAAGTCAGCCTCGGACCTGCGGCTGGTGTCGTCGTCGGCTACGTCGGAGCACGACTGCTCGATGCGGCAATTGTTCGCGGTTGGGCCAACATGGCGTTTCAGGGTATCGGTATTCTTTCACTGGCTGTATTCACATATGTCGCGGCGGAACTCGTTGGCGGCAATGGGTTTATCGCGGCCTTCATCGGGGGCATGGTGTTCGGCAACACCATCCGTCATCCCTGCACGTTTCTTTTCGAGTTCATGGAGAGCGAAGGCCAGCTCCTTATGCTAATCACCTTCCTTGTGTTTGGCGCAGCACTGCTGCCAGAAGGCGTTGCACAGTTGAACCCCACGACATTTCTCTATGCCGTGTTGAGCCTGACGGTGATACGGATGATTCCTATCGCTATTTCGCTCGCCGGCTCCGGTGTACGTGTACCTACGCAACTCTTCCTCGGCTGGTTCGGCCCACGAGGTCTTGCATCGATATTGTTCGTCCTACTTATTCTCGAGCAGTCGGACGTTCCGCACCGCGATGAACTGCTTTCGATCACCGTAATCACAGTTGCGTTAAGTGCGCTATTGCACGGGGTCAGCGCGGCACCGCTAGCCCGACTATACGGTCGGCTGGTCGATCGCATGGGCGAGTGCGAAGAAAATATGGCTGTAGCCGAATTACCCCTTCGTGAAGGGCACACCCTAATTGAAAACAATACCGACAGGACAGTCAGCAAATGAAAAAAATTGCCATAACACATTGGGATGAGCTGAAAGATCGAACACCGACGTATGCGTTGGTCGCAGACGTCGACCTGGTAGTTATCCGCTTTGACGATACGGTCAGCGTGCTGTACGGGCGTTGCGCGCATCGCGGCGCCCTTATGGCGGATGGTCATGTCGCGGGTGACAATTTAATCTGCGGCGTGCACGGCTGGGACTATCGCCTCGATACTGGCGTCAGCGAATACAAAAACAGTGAGACGCTGCCTAAATTCAACGCCTGGGTCGAGGATGACCAGGTATTCGTAGATGAAGAGGAAATCGCCGAATGGGCGAAAACGCACCCTCAGCCATATAAGCGTGATGCGTACCAGGGAAACTATCAGGATCCAACCGGCACGGCGGATGAACCCCATGTGAAGTTCATTCGCAAACTCGCGGACGAAGGACTCACCAAAGTCGGGCACCACGGCCCCGCTGCTGCCATGGGCGTAGCGCGAGACAGTCTACCGAAGTGGGAGGATCTGCAGTTCATCGTTGGCCAACTGCACAAGCTGCCATTGCTTGACGATGAAGCCGTGGGTACGGACCTCGTGATCGGGCCGAAAGCGAAGAAACCATTGCGTTTGGATATACCGCTGTTTGTCTCGGATATGAGCTTCGGTGCCCTGTCGGAGGAGGCCAAGGTGGCACTTGCGAAAGGGGCGGAACTTGCTGGAACCGGTATTTGCTCCGGCGAGGGTGGCATGCTGCCGGAAGAACAAGCTGCCAACTCGCGGTATTTCTATGAACTTGCGTCGGCACGCTTTGGCTTTTCCTGGGACAAAGTGCAAAAAACCCAGGCTTTTCATTTCAAAGGTGGGCAGGGCGCCAAGACCGGGACGGGCGGCCACTTACCCGGCGCCAAAGTGAAGGGCAAGATAGCCGAGGTTCGCGAGCTGCCGGAAGGCCAGCCTGCAATTTCTCCTGCACGTTTTCCCGAGTGGACCGACCTGAGCCAGTTTCGAGAGTTCGCCGCCGAGGTGCGTGACAAGACAGGCGGTATTCCGATCGGTTTCAAGCTCTCGGCTCAGCATATCGAGAAAGATATCGATGCGGCGCTCGACATTGGCGTGGACTACATCATTCTGGACGGCCGTGGCGGCGGCACTGGCGCCGCACCGCTCATTTTCAGAGACAATATCTCCGTGCCGACCATACCTGCATTGGCGAGAGCGCGGCGGCACCTGGACGCCTGCGATGCCTCAGATGTGACGCTGATCGCCACAGGCGGCCTGAGGCATCCGGCTGACTTTGCCAAGGCGATGGCGTTAGGTGCCAACGGTATCGCCGTGTCTAATGCGGCGATTCAGGCGATCGGCTGTCTCGGTATGCGTGCCTGTCATACCAACAATTGTCCTGTCGGTATTGCGACACAAAAACCGCATCTGCGGGAGCGCTTGCCGGTCGATATCGCCGCCGAACGGTTGGCGCGATTCTTTTCCGCTTGCGTAGAATTGATGACAGTGCTGGCACGTGCGGCCGGACATCATCACGTGAGCGAGTTTTCGATTGAGGACCTGACGACATTCAAAACCGACATGGCGCAGCTGACCGGTGTGGCGTTTGGCGGCGTTGCACCGCTGCAATGAGATCCCAGGAGATACAATGACGACGCATCACTTCCAGCGGATCGATGGTGAGCTCTTTGAGGCGACACGAAATGCGGTCCATGCTTATTCCCGCGTGCTGGGTAACGTCCAAAAGGCTTGTCGGCCGAAGCGCAAGCACTGGTGGCACGCAAGTTTGCGCCCTTCACTGAATGGCTTGACCACCGGTGTCGTCCGAACATCGATCGGCTTTGACATCGAGCTTAACTTGCGGAAAAGCGTGCTCGAACTTCGGGCATCAAGCGGCGAACAACTGGACGAGAAGTTGCGCGGTCAGCCAGCATTTATGTTGGCGGAGGCCGTAAACGATTTCCTCATCGCGAGCGGTGTCGACAGAAAATTAATCCTCGAATCCGGCCAAACTGTCGACAACACGGAGCGATTCGATGGATATTCGACGGAGCAAGCGCGCATCATCGCACGCGTAATGAACTCGGTCACTGCAGCACTGGAGACGTTTCGTGCCGGCATTCGAGAAGAAACCAGTCCAATTCAGCTTTGGCCTCATCATTTTGATCTATCGATGTTATGGCTGCCAGGGGAGAAAATTGAAGGCCAGGATCCAGAGAACGAAGAGTATTCAGACAAGCAAATGAATTTCGGCTTCACGTTTGGCGATGAAGGGATTCCTGAGCCTTATTTTTATGTAACTGCTTATCCATTGCCCGACGGTTTCCAGAGCTTGCGACTGCCGGCCGGAACGAATTGGCAAACGGACGGCTTCAGCGGCGCGGTGCTTCTCTATCAATCACTGACAGAAAGCAGCGATCCGAACGGCTACCTGTTAAGCCTGTGGAACACGCTGTTATCTGCAGGCCATGACCAAATGCTCGCCAACGCGACCTGAGGGTACATGCAATGAACAAGCACAATGAACAACTGGACTGGTACCGGGTTGCGGATATCGACGAGCTTCCCGAGGGCCGCGTCAAAACTGTGACCGCCGGCATCCACACAATGGCGCTGACCCACATCGACGGCGAATATACAGCGATGGATAACCGCTGCCCGCATCAGGGCGGGCCGTTGGGTGAAGGCTCAATTGAAACAGGTAAGGACGGTCAGTGTTGGCTGCGCTGCCCATGGCATGGCTGGGACTTTGACCCGCACACCGGCCGTCCTCCAGGCGGACACGAAGACAGCGGCCAAACGCTATACCCGATCGAGGTGCGCGAGGATGGAATTTATGTCGGCGTGGAAGTCGACACAGCACATGCGACAACCGTCACCGACGTCATGGCGGAAACTATGACCAACTGGGGTGTTACTTCTGTGTTTGGCATGGTCGGCCACTCCAATTTAGGCCTGGCCGATGCCTTGCGACTACAGGAGAAGAAGGGAAATTTGAATTACTACGGTATCCGCCACGAGGGCGCGGCGGCTTTTGCATGTTCGGGATACGCAAAGCTCACGGGCAAGCCAGCTGCGTGCCTGACTATTGCAGGACCCGGCGCAACCAATCTGATGACAGGTCTTTGGGATGCGAAGGTCGACCGGGCACCGGTATTGGCATTGACCGGACAAGTCGATGTGCAGGTACTTGGTCCTGGCGCCTTTCAGGAAATCGATCTCGCGGCCGCATTCGCACCCGTTGCACGATTCAGTCAGACGGTGTTGCACACGTCCAGGCACGCCGAGCTGATGACGCTCGCCTGTAAGAGCGCATTGATCGAACGCGATGTGGCACACCTGATATTTCCCGACGATGTACAGACCTTGCCGGCAACAGAACCCGCCAATGCGTCCGGCCCGGATGGGCGCGTTGCAGCTGCAACGATCGCCCCCGACGGGGACGTACTTGATGATGCCGCCTCGCTGATCAGGAAATCCACTCGTCCGATTGTGATCGCGGGGTATGGGGCAAGAGATGCAATGGACGATGTAATTGCGCTCGCTGAACGTCTAAACGCCCCGGTCTTGACAACGTTCAAGGCGAAAGGACAAATCCCTGACCAGCATCCACTGGCGGCGGGAGTGTTGGGTCGCTCCGGCACTCCGGTGGCTAGTTGGTTCATGAACGAGTGTGATCTCATCCTGGCGTTCGGTTCTTCTTTCTCCAACCACACGGGAATCACACCAAAACGCCCAATCATCCAGGTCGATTTCGATCGTATGACCTTGGGTAAGTTTCATGGCGTGACGATTCCTTTATGGGCTGAAATCGGTGTAGCGGCGAGGCTTATTGTTGCCGACATTTCTGGTGTGGCGAAAACCGTCGATCAACGGCCGGAGCTTGCCGAGCGATGGGTTATCTGGCGCGAGGAAAAACAAAGTCGGCTCAGTGACGACTCTGGAGAGGGTCTGAACTCTGCTGCGGTGTTCGCAGCACTCAGCGACGCCGTCCCGGGAGACGCCATCATTGCGGTCGATGTTGGCAATAACACTTATTCATTCGGCCGCTATTTTGAGAGTCAGGGACAGCGGATCCTGATGTCGGGCTATCTGGGCTCAATCGGGTTTGCATTCCCAGCGGCCATGGGCGCCTGGGCGGCGACACAGGATCAGGATCAATACCGTGGTCGCAAGGTGATTTCCGTCAGCGGTGACGGTGGATTCGGCCAGTATATGGGCGACTTTACTACCGCTGTTAAATACAACATGGACATCACTCACGTGTTGCTCAACAACTCACAGCTCGGCAAGATATCCAAGGAACAGCGCGCGGGCGAATGGCCCGTGTGGCAAACGGATTTGCATAACCCCGGTTTTGCCGCGTACGCCAGGCTGTGTGGTGGCAAGGGTCTGCACGTCGCAACAGCCGAAAAATTGCGCGCCGCACTGGACGAGGCGCTTGCGCATCCCGGCCCGGCGCTGATCGAAATCATCACCGATGCTGATTTGATTTAGCGATAGTCGAGCGAACTGAAAATGCTTGCGGTTCGGTCACCCGGGAGCGAAGCATCGATCGGCGACCGACCAATCGGATCAGCAATGCTGATAGTGCAGATATCACTCTTGACGGATATGACTGAACGTTTACGCAGAAAACAAACAGGCACGTACCAACCATGCTTCCCTTCTCTATAGCCAGCCTTTATTTCGCGCGATTCTGGCGGCGTCGATACGATTATTTGCGTCGAGTTTGCTGATGGCTTCTGAGATGTAGTTTCGAACAGTTCCTTCGTTGAGCTTCAAATGCGCTGCGATCTGGCTGTTCGTCAGCCCATCCGCTGACAGCCGCAATGCCTGGCGCTCTCTGTCAGTCAACGGATCTGACTCGCTCCAGGCCTGCGCCGCCAACTCAGGATCAATGGTGCGGCCGCCCTGGTAAACGGTGCGAATGGCGTTCGGCAAAATATCGCCCGGCGAATCCTTTAACAGATAGCCGGAGACGCCGGCGTCCAATGCCCTTCTCAGATATCCTGAGCGCGCGAAAGTCGTCACGATGATTACTCGTGTTGCCAGCTTTTTCTTTTTGATCCAATTGGCGAGTTCGAGGCCCGTCTTCTTCGGCATCTCGATGTCGGCAATTACGATGTCAGGTTTCAACTCACGCGTTAGCTCTATGCCTTCGAATCCGTCCCCCGCCGAGCCGACCACATCGATATCATCTTCAAGCGCTAACAATGCCGACAGCGTGCTGCGAAGCATCATTTGGTCTTCGACGATCAAGACCCTGATCACGATTGGTGTGCCGCTTTGCTCGGTGAAAGCAGCCGGGAATTATTCGATGACGAGGCCGGCAACGATGCTACCAATTTCATGCCATGAGAACTGTCCATGTGAAGTGTTCCACCACCGGCCACCAGCCGTTCACGCATGCCGATCATCCCCGAGCCTTCGACGAATCGACCGCCTCGACCATCGTCGTCGATTTCAAGCCTGATGACAGAATCGGATTGGGACAACTGCACACGGCATCGTTTTGTGCCGGAATGACGAATGACGTTTGTGATCGACTCGCGTAGTGTCATGGCCAGAATATTGTCTTGTTCCGGTTCAAGAGTTGTTTCGGCAATCGAAAAATCACCGGCGATGTCGGCGGCTACCAGAGCCAGTCGAGTATTCTCCAGTTCTCCCGCCAAGCCGACGTTTCGATAGCCTTGCACGGCTTGACGCACTTCCTGAAGAGCGTCGCGTGAAATCTGCTCAATTTCCGCAACTTCCTGTATCGCTTTTTCCTTGTCTCTATTGATAAGCTTGTTGGCCAACCTGGCCTTCAGAACGTTCAGCGAAAGTGTATGGCCCAAAAGATCGTGCAGATCGCGGGCGATACGTTCGCGTTCGGCAATCTTCGCAAGCCGCTCGATCTCATCCTGCTTCATGCGCAGTTTTGCGTTGGTTCGGTCTGTTTCCGTCCAATTGATGCAAAATCCACCAAAAACGACAGCCAGAATAATGGTTGGCGCCCAATAGCCGACGCCGAAGCCGAGTAGCCAACTCTGAAGAGCAACAGCAGCGATGATGATGGACAAAACAGCAACTGACCATTTCGCATTGCCGAGGAAACCGACCACGCCGCTGGCGTAGAGTATGAATATGCTAGCGCTCGAATTGAATGGGGCTGCCAGTAGCCCAAGGGTAGCCATGCCGCCAATAGGCAAAGCCGCTTTCCAGCCGCGAAGCCAGAATGAGCAGAAATACAACGGCAGGAAAATTGCCACTGCCATCCCTGTTGCCAGCCACTCAATTGTCGAGGCATTGCCAAAAAAAGCATTGAGCGGAACGAGCAAGACCGGCAACAGGCACAGATACGGCACCCAGTTGACCCGGGAGTTGTCGGGGAGCAGTTTCATGGCTTCAGTATAGCGGCGTCCAGCGTTTTTCCGTATGGGTAGATATTGTCTATTCATACTATTGTAGTACCCGGGTGCGACGCCAATGAGCAACATCATTTGATTACGGTGACAAATGTCATGGTCGCAGGCTGATGATCCTCACTGGTGACCGGTGGAAGGCGCATGTCAAGATCCTGTTCATCGACTGACAGGAGGATGATAATGACCGAGACAAGCAACGAAACAGCGCCGAGTAGCTTGAATCGCGCACGACCGATCGGACGCATATTGCGATTCCTGATGGCCGGGTATCTCATAGTGACAGTGATACCCCATTTCCTGGGGGCAGGCTGGCAAGCGAATCTCAAGATTGCTGCTGCGATCGCAGGCCTGATCATTTTTTATACAGTCATGCATCTGGTCATCGCGAAATACGTGCCACACCTGAACCGTTGGCTAGGCGCACTGCTCGCGATTATTCCTGCCGCGCTGCTTTTCCTACTCGGTGGCGGAATAGGGCAAATGGGCTCGTTGAGTTATATCGGCGGCTCACTCTTCATCGATAGTTTGAACGGTGACAGTGGATGCGAGGTGATGGCTGTCCCGGGAATTATATGCAACGAAAGAACGAATCTAGTGTGCATCGCTTTTTCACCGTTGGACTGGCTCGAACAAAAGCTGTTCGCGTGAGACCCTGCGGGACAATGAATTGAACGAAACAGTTAACTGCCGATACATCGCCCCACTATTTTTTTCTGGCGTTTCTCAGGATCGTTGATGATTTCATAAAATTCGTCGATGTAACGGGCAGCGGACTTTCGGTCTCTGCCCTCGAGTGCCACCGGTAACAGCTCGGCCTCGATGGCAGTGCGCCGCTCGTTGAATATTGCGATCGTATGCTCCAACTGGTCGATGTTGCTGCAGCGGCCCCGGAACACCCGTTGCCGAATCGATCGGATATCCAATACTTCTGCTGGGCTCGAGTAGCGCGTATTGATCAGTCCGGCCTGGTCGAAATCATAAGGTAGCACCATCCAGCCATCCTGCGATCCTGGTTTGATAATCAACTTGCCGTTGTGACAGCAGTTTTCATTGCCTGGTCCTTTGATTACCGACCAATCGGTATTACCAATAAGAAACTGAAACAGTGAGAGCTTGCTGGTATGTGCCGGGTCAAGCTGGGCGAAATCGATCTGTTTGATATCAATCTCCTCCATCCCGTAGCGTGCTGCAACTTCATTATCGGTTTCGACAAAATATGCCGGATGCACTTCGTCGTCACGCTTGCCGCTGGAATCACGATAAGTGGCACGCAGCATGCGTACCCGGAACGAACGATCAGCCACCACGTTAAACGCGCCATAAATACTGAACTCCTGGTGCAGATAGCGCTCGAAAGTCGAGCCAGGGCGGCAACGGGTTACGACTTTTAGCTTGTTCTGGCCCTCGAAGAGCGTGCCATCCGTCTCCTTACGCTTCAGGTTGATTTTCAGCGGCGGAAACCGGCAATACTCCAGCCTTGATTTCCACGCGTGTTCATTTCGATCTGCAGCGTCACCGTGTGCCCATCATCTGCCGTGTAATGCAAAACACCGGCGACTTCCGGTTTTCTTTCGGCCTCTTCAACGATAGTGTTCATCGGTACTTCGAAGGTAATGTCGATGACCTCATCTGACGCAAACAATGGAAGCTCATCGGCATCGGCAATGGGCGTGGCGAAACCAATCACGACAACAATCGACAAAATCTTGCGAAACAATTGTTTCATGTCGCTGCTGTCTGATCGTGGCAGCTGACCGATGTCACACATTGCTAGATATCGGCGTCTGTGCAAGCGCCGAACACGGTCACAGAGATTCCGTCGCGCACGATGGCAACGGTCATGTGACCTGAATATTCGTCGATGACAAAACTGAAAGTTCGTTCGCCCTCTTTGCCCTGAAGGTAGATCGTCATGTCGCTTCTTTCGACGCTCGAGAATGGCGATGATCGATTCTCTCCACTGGCCTCTGTGGTCGAAATCGTCTTCTCTTTCGTATCGATAACTACAAAATTCGGGATAGAAAGCTCCCACGGTGTCGCGGAGAAACATTCTCCGTTTTCGAAACAAATCTGCGCCTGTCCTGCGGCACAAAGTAGCTCGTCCGCGCCCTCAAGGTTTTCAGCCAAAGCTATGCTGCTTGCCAGCAATCCTGTGCAGGCGATCGCAAGGTTCTTCATTGTGTTTCTCCTGTTTCCTGTTTCCTGTTTGGTTAGCGCTCGGTACGCGCCTTCGTTTGCCTTCGCAAACATCCTAGTACTTGACCATGTACTCTTTGGCTTCGAGGCAGACGCTGAACGCGTTCTTGAAGTTGGCAAGCTGCTGTTCAGTTGCTCCCTCTCGCTGCTCAGATTGCTGCGCAGCCTGTGCCTGCGCCTGTTGCTGTGCGGCTCTGCCCTGGCGACGGCCACGGACCACGCCTGCTGCGGCACCCCAGGCAGCGCCTTCGCTGGCGTCATCATTGGCAATCTCGCCAATCAGCGCACCAGCGGCAGCACCGCGAACTGCGCCGCGCGCACCTGATCCCTGACCTGCCTGCTCAGCAGCCTGCATCTCCGCCTGTGCCTGCTGCTCATCCGCCTGCGCCTAATCCGCCAGCTCGAACGGGTCGACACCGGTGTTGCCGGCCGCCCATTCGTAGCACGCGGCCTCGTCCTTGGATTGCTGACCGGAATCCTGGCCCTGGGCCGGGAAAACGTACACCTCCATTGTCGATCCCAGCGTCTGGCTCTGCGCGTGTACCAGGTTGCCAAATGGAAAAGCCAAAACCAGGCTAACCAATATTAGTTTTGATGATGCTTCTTTCATTTTATTCCCCATGCTATCTGGCACGATTACTCGCAACCGTCAAATTCGAGTCCCATTATCGGCTGTAACAATGAATATGATGTTATCGCTGACACCGAATTTGTCAATCGCATCCAGGAACGTCTCGTTGTTGGTGTCGATCCGATGCCGTTCAGCTCATCAATTCATCAATTACCGGGCAATCATGAAGAGTGCCGTCATGGCATTGCGCTTTGAGCCGTACAAGCGCCCGCTCCATCCGCTTTAACTCGCGGACTCTCCTCTTCACATCGTTTACATGTTCCTCCAGTAACTTATAGACGTCTGCGCATGCAGGCTGCCGTTGATGGGCGAGGTCAGTTAATCGCCGCACTTCATCCTGACTGAATCCGAGGGCACGACTGCGTAGAATGAATTGCAACCATTTCTGGTGCATCTCTTCGTAACTCCGATAACCGTTCGCCCGACGAGCTGGTTGCGGCAGCAGACCGATCTTCTCGTAATAACGGATGGTTTCTACCGGGCAATCGCAGCTCCTCGATAGTTCGCCTATACGCATTTTTTGCTTGACCCTATAGTTACTACAGGCTTTATGATACGTCCATGATGGCCATTGTGCCAGCGAAGGAAGTGGGTGATGGCTGAATTTGTTGAATTCTCGGTGATTAGATGTCCGCACTGCGGACATGAGGCGCGCGAGCGCATGCCAACGAACGCCTGTCAGTTCTACTACGATTGCTGCGCTTGCGGTGAATTGTTGAAACCGAATCCCGGTGATTGCTGCGTCTACTGTTCGTTTGGCACCGTAAAATGCCCGCCGATTCAAATGGGGCAGGGCTGCTGCGATGGGTAACGAAAGATGAACGAAGAAAGGAAGGTTGCTACTACTACCGGGGGCGCAGTCGGCA
>Ga0255058_10000376_pt1 | contig 26751 bp, 24 predicted proteins | sample Cases_109_9_MG_FD_188637 | JGI IMG/M metagenome (GOLD analysis project Ga0255058, IMG submission 188637) | Seawater microbial communities from Amundsen Gulf, Northwest Territories, Canada - Cases_109_9 | ecosystem: Environmental > Aquatic > Marine > Gulf | place: Canada: Northwest Territories... | reverse complement strand
GACAAAAGTCGTGTAGTAAACTCTTTCGGCCAACACACCCTCAAATCCGGCGGTCACGCGAATGTTGTATGTACCTTCGAAGTCAACGCTTTCCCGACCTGTAAACCAATTGATCATCGCGTCAAACTCAAAAGACCTGCCCAGACGAACTTGCCGTGAGAGGACTGGCACAAGATGGTTTACGACGATCTCCCTGATCAGAAGTTCGTCCTCCTGAGTGTCATCCAATTGTTGGCGCCAAATTGCCAGGGCGTTGCGAAGGTCCGAATCCTCGATTAGCTCAATTTGTCCGGTTGCGACGGCGGTCCTCAGTGACGTGTCAGTCGGGCTATATGTTGGCGCGGCAACGGCGGCGACAAGCCATTCATGGGGCACCCGCATCTCATCATCGATAGCCCTGCCTCTCAGCTCATCCAGGAATGCAGTGGTAGCGCGAAGAGTGCGCTCGTTACCTGCCAGCCACTCCTCAAGGTGCGCCTGACTTGTCCTGAAGTCGGAATACAGGCTACTAACCAGGGTGTCTGTTTCCTTCTGTTCCTTTCTTTGTTGCCACCACGCATCGATCCAGAATGCCAGCAGGATGCTGAGAACTATTGCAGTTCCCTCTACCGTGAGACGTTTCCATGGAATCGCTTGTGAATTTGGCATTCAGTAGATTATATGCTTCTCAAGCGCCGACAATCACAATCAGGCGATTACCTCGAACGTGAAATCCGAGCGGCCGATGTTTGTGCCATCCGCGTCGAATCGCATCTCGGTGAAGCGCAGCCTGTTTCTGTTGTCACGTAGCACCACGGTTGAGCAGCGCGTTCCGTAATCCGCTTGCACGATGAACGGTGCTGTCATCGCGTGCGCTTTTTCGAAACCCAGGCGACCGGGCTCTACTTCACTGACGCTGGCTTTGTTGCGGTCGTCGAGCAGGCGCAGCAAATTTGTTTCGTTGACTCGACCGGATACGATCAGGGCAGACATGCGGGCCTTGCTGCGCTCAACTTTAGCCCATGGTGAATCGAGCGTTGCATTCGCAACGCCGTAGATGCCGGGCGACAACAGCCTGAATCCGCCACCGCGATTGGACAAGTAAGCGAGTTCGTTGCCGTCCGCCACGAGCAGGTTAAAGCCGGCGTAGTCATCAGCATCGATTTCATTCAGGTAGTCACTCGATGAGCGCTCGCTCTGCAGAAACTCGGTGATCAGGTGGCCACGCGACCGCAGTTTTCCGGACGTCGGTACCGCGTCGCGAAAATTGGTTACGGTTGCGAACCGGCCATTGCGATGCAGTGCCAGCCAGGTGCCCCCTGCCTGCTGGTCGCGGCCGCCCAGTATGTCCGGCATGTCGGGCCACCAATGTGCATCCTGCGTCGGCCGCGTGTGAAACTCGTCGCGATTTCCGGCGACGATCAGCGGGTAGTCGGCGCTGACCCCGTGCGCAATGACAAGCAGGCAGATGACTCAGGCTCCGGGGGTTTCGATCCAGTGATCGACCAGCCGTCGCGCGATCGAGATGCGAAACGGCAACTTCGGAAACCCCGAGCGCAATTCCTTGCGTGTGAACCATTGCGCATCCTCAAGTTCGCCGTCGTTGAGAACGATCGATTCCGATGTCGCCGTGGCAACAAAGCCGAGCATCAACGCCGACGGGAAGGGCCAGGGTTGTGAGCTGTGGTAGGCGACGTTGCTGGTATGCACGTTGGTTTCCTCATACACCTCTCGTCGAACTGCATCCTCGAGGCTTTCGCCGGGCTCGACGAATCCGGCAATGGTCGAGTAGCGGCCGTCCGGCCAATTGGCCTGACGGCCGAGAAGGCATCGCTCGCCATCTGAAACCAGCACGATGATGGCCGGGTCGACGCGCGGAAAAATTTCGCGACCGCAGTCGTTATTGGCACAGATGCGGGAATTACCAGCGGCCGCCGGCCGGGCCGATGAGCCGCAAACACCACAGAACATCTGCGAGGCATGCCAGATGACGAGCGCTCTGGCGTGTGCAGCCAGGTTCGCTTCGTCCGGCGGCAGTACCGTGCCGAGAAACCGCAGGTCATGAAATTCGCCAAGCTCGCCGAACGGTGGGTCACCATCCGCTCTGAGCGCAAATGCGAATGCCGGACGATCACGAAACAGGCCGAGAAAAATCAGCTCGCCGGAGTCATCAATGAAACTCTCGACCTGTCTGCGTTCGAGCATGACCGTATGCAACGGGTCACCGCCCACGAGACATTGATCGCCCCATACCGGCACGAAGCGACTTTCCTCGTTTTCAAGGGCGCTCGACAGCCAGTCGGGATCTTTACGGCGCTCACCGATTCGATCGACGAACGCACCGGCAAAGACGTTGTAGTTCTCCATGGGTACTCCGGTTGCCGGATGATTTTACCGGAATCCTTTGCCCCGCAAGCAACGAATACCGGGTTCGCGCTGTTGGGCAAGCTCGATCTCACAGGCCGGGCAGGTTTTGAGGTCGAGAGCATAGGCATCCTGCACATAGCACGCGCGGCACACGCCGCAGATGGCGAGGTACAGCTCGTCGTTGTAGCAAATGCTCTGCAACAGGTTCCAGGCCCATTCGAAGTTGAGCAGGGGCTCCTCATGCAGCATCAGGTAGGTTTCGAAAGCCCGGCAGACGCGGTGCCCGTACTCGACGTCCGGACGTGGCCAGCAGGAGTGCACACTGTTGTCCTGGCCGACACGCAACAACAATCCCGCGCAGTACAGTGCAACGAGTGTGGTTGCCTGGAGTTGATGTGCCGGGTTTTTCACGAAACGCGTAATTTGACGCGGCGATTTTCCACGGCGTCGGCGGACGCCGCTAACACCTGAGTCGCGAAAATAGGTGGAATAGAGTTTACGAATACGATCGTCGGACAATCCCGTGCAGTCCTTGATCGTTCGTGTTCGGGCTTCGTGGCGAATCATGCGCAATGCCAGCTCGAACTGGCTGCGTTCACCTGCATAGCGATCATCTGTCAGGCGCATTTGTTTCCCCTTATGCTAGAAATAGACCATATATAGTGTAACCTATCGACGTAATATCCATACATGGGAATATTCGCAACTATATGGCACTTTCTGATTCGTGTGACATCCACGCCAGTGGGGAGGCTCAATGGATTATCAGGGACCTGAAGCGGCCGATCTGGCCAACGTTTACTCACTCAACCGTGCCTGGCTGGACGAGTTGAGACGGCATGGCTCGACTCTCTCGGGTGCCATGCCCGGTACGTTCGATGTGGTACCGAAACTGGCGGCGCTGAGCGTCGCCCGGGCCGGGCTTCTTTCCGGATGCCCATTCCTGATATTCGCGCTGCCGGAGGCGGCGGACAGTCGCTGGACGCGCCTTTTCGGCGACGATGAGCAGGTGGACTTGCTAGATACGCTGCCGCAGCCGCCGGAATCTGTTTCCAGGCTGGCTACGGCGACACTGGGTTTCCTGTGGGAACTGGCAAGGCGAAACCCCTACGCCGCGCGACTCGTCAGCGGTGCATCACTGGACTGGTGCGAGCGTCTGGCCGACAGTTCGCCGGTGCGGGTATTTCGATTCGCCGCGGGCGAAGCCAGGCTGTTGTCGCCACGACTTGCGACGCACAGGGCATTCTGGATAAAACTGCTTGGCGCGGGCACGAGTGATGCACAGGAGATTCGCCGCTCTGCCCAGCTGTGCGCCCTGCAAACGGTCCTGACGCGCCAGTCCTCGGAGCGTTACCGCCGTTTGCCCGCTGCAGCATGCCTGATGCCGGGCCCGGCGACGCGTGTCGCGGATCGTGGCAAGGAGCCGGCCGACAACTAATTGTCGCTGCACGTATGTCGGTTGAGCCGCTGCATGGTTACAATACGCGGCCAGATGAACGCGCTGTCCATAAGAAATCTAAAAAAGACCTATGCCAACGGTAACCAGGCGTTAAAAGGTATCGACCTGACCGTCGAGGCCGGGGACTTCTATGCGTTGCTGGGGCCGAACGGGGCCGGTAAGACGACGGCGATCGGCATCATCACGTCGCTCGTCAACAAGTCGAGTGGTGAAGTAGAAATCTTCGGCAACAGCATCGACAAAAACATAGAGGCAGCCAAGTCCTGCATTGGGCTGGTGCCCCAGGAAATTAACCTGAACCTTTGGGAGCGCGTCGAAAACGTCGTGGTCAACCAGGCGGGTTATTACGGCCTGAATCGAAAGCTTGCAGAAGAACGCAGCGAGAAATACCTGCGAACCTTGAAGCTCTGGGGCCGACGCAAGGACATCGCACGCAGCCTGTCGGGCGGAATGAAGCGCCGCCTGATGATCGCACGCGCCCTCGTGCACGAACCGAAGCTCCTGATCCTCGACGAGCCAACGGCCGGAGTCGATATCGAAATACGCCGCTCGATGTGGGACTTCCTGCGTGGGATCAACGCGGCCGGCACGACAATCATTTTGACGACCCATTACCTCGAGGAGGCTGAAAGCCTTTGCCGTCACGTCGCGATCATCGACGAAGGGCGAATTATCGAGGATGCGCGCATGAGCACGGTGCTGCGAAAACTGCAGCGCGAGGTGTTCGTGCTGAGTACCGCAGTACAACTGGCCGAGGCGCCCAGGCTCGACGATTACGAGACGCTATTACGCGAGGATTGCGAACTCGAAGTCGCCATCGGGCCGTCACATAATCTGAACGACCTGTTCCAGGCTTTGAATGAGCGCAACATCACGGTTGTGAGCATGCGCAACAAGACGAACCGCCTTGAAGAGTTGTTCATGCGGCTTGTCGAGCACAAGCAGAATGGCAACGCAGAGGGCGAATCATGAACCTTCGGCTCAACGCCGTCGCCGTCAAAACCCTGGTGCGCAAAGAGGTGGTCCGCGTCCTGCGAATCTGGGTGCAGACCATTGTGCCGCCGGCGATCACGATGACCCTGTATTTCATAATCTTCGGCAACCTGATCGGCAAACGTATCGGCACCATGGATGGCTTCGACTATATGTCCTACATCGCGCCGGGTTTAATCATGATGTCGGTCATCACCAATTCCTACGGTAATGTCGTGTCGTCATTTTTTGGTGCCAAGTTCGCGCGCCATATCGAGGAGATGCTCGTAGCACCGATGTCGAATGCGGCAATTGTCATCGGCCACGTATCGGGAGGCCTGATCCGTGGCCTGTTCATCGGCATGCTGGTTACGGTGATCGCGTTGTTTTTTACCAGGCTCGAAGTGCAACATCCGCTGATAACGGTTTCGATCGTCGTGCTGTCGTCGATCGTGTTTTCGCTTGCCGGGTTTATCAATGCGATATTCGCGAAGAAGTTTGACGACATCTCCATCGTCCCGACATTTGTAATAACACCACTTACCTACCTGGGTGGCGTGTTTTATTCGATCTCGTTGCTGCCGGAATTCTGGCAGAACGTGTCGAAAGCCAATCCCATCCTGTACATGGTCAACGCGTTTCGTTACGGTATTCTCGGCCGATCCGACATCGAGATAGGGCATGCATACACGATGCTGGTTGTGTTCGTCGTGGTGCTGTTCTCAGCTTGTGTCCTGCTCATGAACCGCGGCGTAGGGATTCGGGAATAGCCATGTGCGGTCGCTTTGCATTTTACTCACCGAGTGAGGCGGCGGCTGCACTGTTCGGCGTGAGTGGATCGCTTCCGGTTGAGCCGCGCTATAACATCGCCCCGACACAGTACATTGCGGCTGTACGCGACGGCGAGGACAAGGAACGCGAACTCGTCATGTTGCGTTGGGGGCTCGTCCCTTCCTGGGCGAAGGACCCGTCGATAGGCAATCGCATGATCAATGCCCGCGCCGAAACAGTCGCCGAAAAACCCTCATTCCGGGCCGCATACCGTCGCCGTCGTTGCGTCGTTCTTGTGGATGGATTCTACGAATGGCGCCGGGAGGGTGACGTCAAGACGCCGTATTTCATCTCGCTCGCGAGCGGCGGGCCATTTGCGCTCGGGGGCCTGTGGGAAAACTGGCATGACAGGGAGAGTGATGAGTCGATCCAGACAACGGCGCTTATCACGACCGAAGCGAACGACTTCATGCGCCCCCTGCATCATCGCATGCCCATGATCCTGGAGACCGACGCCGCAAATGACTGGCTTGGCGGTGACAACGCCATGCTTGAGACCGCTGCGGCAAACAGCCCGCCATTACGGGCCTGGCCGGTCGATCGACGCGTCAACAACGCGCGCAACGAGGGCGATGAGCTTATCGATCCGGATGGAGCTACGTTGAGCGACTAGTCGGCGCTGGCGGGAACCGGGCGAGATGGTTGCGTTGCGACCATCAGCGTGCCCGGGCCGCCGTGGACACCGAGCGCGGTGCCCAGGTCTGTCATCGTCAGTCGCTCGATATCTGGAATCTCCTTACGCAACAGGCGCGCAAGTTCAACCGCATCGTCGAGGCAAACAGCATGTCCGATCGCCACTATAAGTGAACGATTAGTGTCCGATTTTCTCGCGACATAGCGTGCGAATTTTTGCAGGCGATTGCGGCGCCCGATCATGAAACCGGCAGTCGCGATACGACCATCCGGTACGGTTCTGATAACGGGCGTCAGTCGCAACAGGTCCGCGATCCTCTTGATGTAGCCCGGTATTCGTCCTCCGCGCACGACGAAGCGAAGATCCTTTACGAGGGCGAAGGTCAGGGTCTCGGGGATGAGTGTTTCGATCGCCGCAATGGTGGCATCGACGCTCACCCCGGCCACGGCACATTCCGCGGCATACACTGCGAGCAGGCCCTGCCCGATCGAGGCATTGAACGAGTCGAGTACGTGGATTCGTCCGGGCGCATTGACTCGCTCGGCGGCAGACTGGGCGGCCTGGAAGGCGCCGCTTGCACGTGCAGTCAGGCTGATCGAAACGACGTCAGCAAAGTGGCTGGCGAGAAACTGGTACTGGCGCCGAAAATCACCGGGCGCAGGTTGCGACGTCGTCGGATGATTCGGGTTAGTCGCGAGTTCCGCAAAAAACTCCTCGGTAGAAATACTAACCTTGTCGAGATAGCCGCGATCACCGAACTGAATGCGGCAAGGCACCATGTGGATATCGAGCCGCTCCATATCGTCGTCCGCAATATCCGCGGCCGAATCGGTAATGACCGCGAAGCGACGCGCGTCGTTGTGACTGCTGACATGTTGCCGGTGCATGTCGTCCGCTTTCTCGGCGCTCAGGTCGCCGAAGTCGCGGCCAACGCTGAATACTTTTTCGGGCTCGTCGACATGAATATGGATTTTCGCCTTGCGCTTCGTGCCGGCAAGCACGAGCGAGTCGCCAAGTTCATCCAGAGCCTCACGCAGTTTGCGTCGATCGATATTCGTACCGGTTACGATGCACTCGGTGCAATAGCGGTAGTCGGATTCCTCACCCTCGGCCGACGTGCTGAACGACAATTCCTCCGTGAACAATAAAGACAAATCCGGTGCCGGCGCGATGCGGCCGTGGAGAATGAACTCGGCCATTCCCGACAACAGAGTGACGAAGCCTTTCGCCCCTGCATCAACGACGCCGGCCTTTCTAAGCACCTCGAGCTGCCCGGTCGTGTCGGCGAGTGCCTGCTCGACCGGGACCAATGATTTTTCCATGATCGATTGAAAATCATCTTCGCCGAGCTCGACCGCGTGATGTCGCAAGCTAACGGCGAACGCCGAGATTACCGAGAGAATAGTGCCTTCCTTCGGGTCCGAGAGTGCGTCGTGCGCGTACTCGCTGCCGAGTGCTACAGCCTTGCCGAAGGTATAGGTCGTAAAGCGGTTCAATTCACCGGCCGAATCGCTCATGCCCTGGAAAAACTGTGCAATGATGGCGCCCGAATTACCCCGCGAGCCATCGAGTAGCGCATCGGCGACAGCAGCGAGCATTGTGCCTAGATGCTTGTCGTCGGGAGTCCCGAGTATCTGCAGAGCTGAACCCAATGACAGGCTCAGGTTCGTACCGGTATCGGCATCTGCAACCGGGAAAACATTGATGCGATTCAGAAAATCCTGTTCGTCAATAACCCGGTGAATTCCGGAGACGAGCGCGCTGGCCAGCTTGTTACCATCCAGGTACGTTGAAACCGAGTCGCTCACAAGTCCGCAGTCCCGACCGGGCTTACTCGCGTGGTAACACGAATGCGATGCCGCGGTACTCAAGAATCACGCCGTCGTCGGTGATTTGTTTCAGGACGGGGCCTTCATCGAGGCTCGAATTTTCCCGGTATTTGTTCATGTTTATGAATACGAAACGTTCGGCCGGAACGTCGCTGTAAACATGTATGTCGACATGCAGGTCCGGCAGTTGCAGCGTGCCGTTCGCGCGCAGTTCGGTCAGGCTCGGCAGGATGGCCGCGGCGGTTACGGGCAGGTTCGCGACCGAGACGGGCGACGATGTTGAGCGCGCTACCGGCGGCGGCGCAGTAGGTTCCGCTGCTGATGACGACGGTGCTTGTGAGCTGGCGCGCTCCGGCTGGTTCTTGCGTGCAACGGCGACCTGGTCGGAAAATGAATCTGCGTCGACCGCTGTCGTTGCTGCTGCCGGGGTACCGGACAGAGTCGTATCCGGTTGGGCGTCCGGCCGCAACATCAGGCCGAACAGGACGACAGCATTGATCGCGAGCAGGCCGCCGAGTATCCATAGCCAGCGCGGCGCAGCTGGCGCGTCAGGACTCGATGGTACTGTCGCGAACTCGGCTTCCGCCTGTTCCTGACGATCGTTTTCGGACTTCTTCAGCGCGTCGAGAATAAATGACATCGATCAGTCCTGTGCCAGCCGGGGCGTTGTGAGACGGGGAACATCTTCCATGGCGAGAAGCGAGTTGATGATGATCTGGGTTTGCCGCCCCGCAAGGCCATCTACAATCAGTCGATGCTCACGTTGAAATTCACGCACGCGATCGCCAAGCCTGCGGTCATACACATCGGAGTCCAGTGGTTCGGCCCGATAGCGTTCGTCGATTGTCGCCAGGCTTTGTCGCAGCCAGGTGACCGTGGGGTCTTGTGTGCCCGGGACCAGCGCCACCGAAACGCCGTTGGCGGGCTTCCAGATAAGTAAATACTGTCCAAACCAAAATTCGGATAACTCATCCAGGCCATGAGATACGGTGACACCGGCGATTGAAAGCTCGGCGCGATCGCCTTGAATGGCCGTCAGCACGACTCGGTGCGAATCGCCCAGGCCATCGGTCAGCGTCAAAATAGCGGGGCGGTCCAATTGCCGCAGGCTGTTCCATGAGCCTCGTTGACCGAGGCATTCGTAACCGGCCGCCAGAACCTGGTCGCAGGCATTTCCGGCGATGCTGTTGTCGAGTCCCCAGAGCTCGAGCAGCGTTGCCAGCGCTGTATCGATTCCAGTCAGGTCCATCGCGAGCCGCAATTGTTCGTCGAGCGTGGTCTCGGGTTCGGGCTCTTCCGCCACAGGCTCGAATACCGGTTCAGCCGCTGGCTCTTCAATCGCTGCGCTCACTACTGGAACTGCCTGCGCAATCCCGGGCTCCGGCTCACTTGTTTGCTGCGCATACAGCGACCACGCGCCGAAAGCGACAAGGGCGATGCCCGCAGTCGCCATCACGGGTGTTGCCCAGCGCAACAACGGGGAGGTGTAGGCCTCGCCGGAAATTTCAGCGGCGGCGCGCCGCACAAGTGTGCGCGTGACGCGTCGGGATTCGTGGCTGTACGCGCCGAGTAATGCGCGATCGCAAATCACGTTGATCAGTCGCGGTACACCTTGCGACAGTTTGAACACTTCGCGTTTGGCAGCATTATCGAAAATCTCTCCAAGCGCACCGGCAACACGCAGCCGATGTTCTATGTATTCCGCTGCCTCGTCTCGTGACAGCGGTTCGAGGTGATAGCGACCGGTAATGCGCTGTGCGAGCTGGCGCAGGTCGGTGCGCGCGAGCACCTCGCGTAGCTCGGGTTGCCCGATCAGGATTATTTGCAGGAGTTTTTGCTTCGATGTTTCGAGATTGGTCAGCAGGCGAACCTGCTCAAGTACGTCGCGCGCCAGGTTTTGCGCTTCATCGACGAGGACGATCGTGCGTCGGCCCTCAGCGTGCGCAGCGAGCAGGTAGTGGTTCAGCGCATCGATCAGCGCCTTGCTGCTGCCTTTCTCCTCGATGCCGGAAATGCCGAGTTCTTCGCAGATCGTTTCGAGAAACTCGAGCGCCGAGAGTTGCGGATTCAGGATCACGGCGACATCGGCATTGTCAGGCAGGCGGTTCTGCAGCAGCGTACGCACGAGCGTCGTTTTGCCGGTGCCGACTTCACCCGTGAGTTGCATGAAACCCCCGGACTCAGTGACACCGTATACGAGATGCGCCAGGGCCTCGCCATGGCGCTCGCTCATGAACAGATAACGCGGATCGGGCGTTATGGAAAAAGGCTTTTCATTGAGTCCGAAGAAACTCGTATACATTGTTGTTGCCGCTTTGGTTCGCTGCAGCGGGTTCTGGTACTCCGCCAAGGTGATATTTCCGGGTGGCTCCCTGCGGGCGAGCTGTGAAGCGGTCGTCCGCGTGGTTGCGCTTCTTGGCAAGGGCGCGCCATTGCCGGCGAGCCGCGCCTAGCGGCCAACCGCTTCACAACTCGCTGAACCCGTAAATATCACCTTGGCGGAGTACTAAGCCCGGCCCCCGATTCTACCTTATTCACGACCCGATCGACCGAGGGTGCTTGCCCGACCGACCGCGGCGTTGCCGAAGCGATCACGGATCCGGTCCACGGTCTTGTCGACGGGCGCGGCTGCCGTGTTCGTGTCTGCAAACAGGTCACCCTGTTCGGCCGGGGTGAGATTGGCGCCGCCGACACCCAGCAGGCGAATGCGCGACCCCGGGTTGTCGTCGAGCCAGGCCGCAAGTAAATCGCGGCTGATAACGTAAATCTGGTCCGTACCGTTGCCGGGCGGCCGCAGGATCCTCTGCCGAGTGAAGGTGCTGAAATCGGATCGTCGTATTTTCACCTGGACGGTGCCGGCCTGCAGGCCGGCTTTGCGCAGCCGGCGGGAGGTCCTTTCGGTCAGGCGCAGCAGTTCGTGCTCCATTTCCTTCTGGTCGTCGAGATCGCGCTCGTAGGTTTCCTCGGCACTGATCGATTTTTCGCCGCGCGATGGCACAACAGGGCGGTCATCGATGCCCGCCGCGCGATCACAGGTCTTATTCGTGAAGCGGCCGAAGATGGGCTCGATGTCGCGGCGGTTTGCGAGTCGCAAATCGCGAATACTTCGAATATCGACCTTATGCAATTTCGCCAGCGTCTCGCGGCCGATGCCGGGAATCACCGAGACCGGCAGCGGGTCCAGGGTCTGCTGAACTGTGGTCGCCGTAATCACGACCAGGCCGTCCGGCTTGTCCAGGTCGGACGCGATCTTGGCGACCAATTTGTTTTCGGCGACGCCCACTGAGGCAGTGAGGTTGGTTTGTTCCTGAATGCGGGCCTTTATCGCCATGCCGATGTCCTTGCCGGTGCCGAACAGCTTGAGGCTGGCTGTCACATCGAGAAATGCTTCGTCGAGGGACAAGCCCTCGATCAGAGGCGAGAATTCACGGAACACGTCGAAGATCTGCTCCGACACCGCCTTGTAGTGAGACATGCGCGGCGCCACACGCAGCAGGCCAGGGCATCGTCGTCGCGCTTCTGCCATTGGCATTGCCGAGCGAACGCCGAACGCGCGAGACTCATAGCTCGCAGCAGCGACGACGCCACGTTTGTCACCGCCACCGACGACGAGTGGTTTGCCGCGGAGTTCCGGGTTATCGCGTTGTTCGACCGATGCGTAAAACGCATCCATGTCGACGTGCAGGATGCTGCGCGCGTGCATCGATCAGTGTCCCCGTTCGGTAATGTATCTGGCCAGCCAGCGCAGGGAATCGGCGGACGCTCCGAAAACGTGCAGGTGCTCGACGCTGCTTTCGACCAGTTCGTCACAACGCTTGCGCGATGCATCGATACCAAACAATGACGGATACGTCGCTTTGTTGAGGCCCGCATCGGATCCGGCGGGTTTGCCGATAACCTCGGTGTCTCCCTCAACATCGAGGATGTCATCCTTGATCTGGAACGCAACGCCAATAGCGGACCCGAACCGGTCAAGCGCCGCGTATTGTTCTCGCGGCAAGTCCCGGGCAAGCAGGCAGGTCGAAACAACCGAGGCTCGAATCAGCGCCCCGGTTTTGAGGGAATACATGTGCTCCAGTTCCGCCGTGGAAAGGGATTCACCTTCGGATGCAAGGTCGATCGACTGACCACCGGTCATGCCGATCGAGCCGCAGGCATCCGCAACCAGGGCAACGAGTTTTACTCGCATATCTGCGGAGACACCGTCTATTGCCGCGAGTACCGAAAACGCGAGCGGCTGCAACGCATCGGCAGCGAGTATCGCGGTGGCCTCATCAAACTTGCGATGGACTGTTGGCTGGCCCCGGCGCAGGTCGTCATCGTCCATCGCCGGCAGATCGTCATGCACCAATGAAAACGCGTGAATGTATTCGATCGCCGCGGCCGGTGCGTCGAGCAAGCTCTCGGCGATGCCAAGACATTCACCGCTTGCGTACACCAGCAGCGGTCGAACTCGCTTGCCGCCATTGAATACGGCATAGCGCATCGCCTCGTGCAGGCGCGTCGGGTTCAGGTTTGCAGCTGGGAGCGCAGCATCCAGCTTATCGCCAACACGCCGAGTGTAGTACTCGATACGACTTTCGAAGCTGTGAGACAATGCTCTCTCGGCGCAGGCCACGGGGCTGTGTAGCGTACACGAATCGATCGTCGATGCGTGCAGGTCTGATGTTGGTGGGGGGCCGCTGTTGTTCCAGTTCAACGCAATGGGATTCATGGGATTCGTCGCGGTTGCGATGTGCTGGGCCCTGGCACTGGTACTCCACCGCGTCAGCGCAACCGGCAGCGTGGCGCGCAAGCTTGCGCTCCTGCTCTTTGTCGAAGGCCTTACTCTCGTGTCGAGTGGATGCATCGTCCTGATGATGACACCGGCAACACTTGCAAGTAGCTGGTATCCGAGTTATTTCCGCGCCGAGTTCATCGTCCATACGATCGGCGACTGTGCAATGCTCGCGCTCTATCCCGCCTTTCTCGCCGCAGCCCTGCATACGGAACTGACGCGGCCGTTTGGGCGCAAACGAATGCGCATTGGTCTCGCGGTGGTCGCGGTCATGTTTTTCCTTGCTGTCCAAATAAGCCCACTGGAGGTCAGCGCCACACTGCTCTACCTGATGCTCACGCTGCTCTTTGGATATGCGCTCGTGGCCTCGATTCATGCCTGGCTAGTGGCGGCGCCGGGCATCGCTCGCAACCGCGCCGGCATATTTGCGCTCGCCTTCGGTTTTCGGGATGTCTGCTGGGGCTTCATATACGCCCTGGGAATCTGGATGATCGCGGGCGGGACGTATTTCGATGAATCGACCCCTCCAGGCTATTTAACCATCGTCTATTACTCCGGGACATTCTTCGCTGTCCCGCTCATCGCCTATGGCATTCTGCGGACACAGCTGTTCGACATTGACTTGCGAATTCGCTGGACCATCAAACAATCGACGCTTGCAACAATTGTCGTGACATTCATATTTTTACTTTCAGAAGGCGCAGACCGGTTCCTGTCAGCCGAGTTGGGTAACGTCGCCGGTCTGCTGGCAGCCGGGCTCGTCGTGTTTTTCCTGGCGCCGCTGCAACGCGTCGCCGAGCGCGTTGCCAGCGTAGCGATGCCCAACACGCAGAACACGCCAGAATATGCCGTGTTCCGCAAGCTGCAGGTCTACGAGGCGGCATTCGCGGAGGCATTGCAGGAAGGTGGTATCTCCGACAAGGAGCGCTCGCTACTGGTTCGGTTGCGTGACTCGCTTGGGATCTCGGTATCCGACGCCGAGTCTATCGAGGGCGATTTGCAGCAGGCATAAGGCGGGAGAATAGAGAGTGGCACAGGGATTGGAGTTTGTTGAGTACGTCACAGACCAGGTTGACGACAGCTGCAAACTGACGCACAGGATGATGTTCGGTGGTTGACGAATTTGCTGACGGTGACCGCTGCCGGTGAGAGCTGACGCTCACAATTCTCGCCTTTTTTCCACAGTGCTCAAACATCCCTCCGCGGAGGGATGTTTTGAATGAGAATCATTAGCATCAATATACTGCCCGGTTCCTCCGAGCATTGTTTGCAGTATATTTGGCTGCATTCGCGTTACCTCCAGAGACATACCATGAATCGACTTCAAGCGTTGCTTGCGTGCCTGTTGCTTGCCGCCTGCACTCCGGCGACTGAACCTGCTGCAACGATTCACGAGTCACCAGCCGCCCCTGAGCGTAGCTGGCCACACGGCGCGATCGTGAGCGCAGCCAACCCTGTTGCTGTCGCTGCGGCGATCGCAGTTCTCGAAAAAGGCGGGCATGCGGTGGATGCAGCAATCGCCGCTCACGCAGTGCTTGGCCTGGTCGAACCCGAAAGCTCCGGTCTGGGTGGCAGCGCATTCATGGTGGTCTACGATCGTACTACTGATTCCACCATTGTTTATGACGGTCGCGAAACTGCACCGGCAGGAGCGACAGCGGAAATGTATATGCGCGATGGTCAACCGATCGGTGGTCGCGACAAGTGGGCAATGGGTGTCTCGGTCGGAGTGCCCGGCGCCGTTTCCGTGTATCACAAATCGCACACAGCGCACGGTCGCCTGGGTTGGTCGGATCTTTTTCAGCCGGCAATCCAGCTCGCAGCGGATGGATTTGTAGTCACGGAAAAAATGGCGCGATATCACGAGTTCCTTGAACCGGCGCTTAAATCCGGCGAGTTTCCCAATGCAGCAGAATATTTGTTTCCCGGCGGCGAACCAATTGCCGCCGGGGACCAGATCAGGAATCCCGCGTACGCTGAAACGCTCAGACGTATCGCAGGCGAGGGGCCGATTGCGTTTTACGAAGGCGATATCGCAGCAGCGATCGTAGCCAGGGCCAGAGCGGAACCGGCGGGTAGCTCGATGATGCTTACCGACCTCGCTTCCTACGAGACAGCAAAACGCGAACCTGTTTGTGGGGGTTTTCGACTGAGCACAATCTGCTCCGTACCTCCGCCATCTTCAGGCATCGTGCACATAATGATTCCGGCTCTGTACGATGAGCTGCTAAACGGTAGCGAGGAATCATTCGAGGACAAGATCCAGGTATTCGTCGATGCACAACGATTGGCCTACGCCGACAGAGATCACTTCGTCGGCGACCCGGACTTCGTTGACGTGCCGACCGAGCAATTGATTGACCCCGCGTACATAACCCATCGGGCAGAACAACGCTTCGCTCCCGCCGCAACGCCCGAGCACGGCGATCCGGATTTCGCGTCTCACGCTGCGGAGGCAGCGTGGATGAGGGGACTGGATGCGACTATGGAAGCTGTAGGTACCAGCCACCTGTCAATAATCGACGGCGAGGGTAATGCTGTGTCAATGACCGCGTCAGTCGGATTCCCCTACGGATCGATTCGCATGACGAACGGGTTTTTCCTGAACAACGAAATGACGGATTTTTCGGCCGATTCGTCAGCTGATGGACGCCCGGCCGCGAATGCTATCGCTCCCGGCAAACGACCGCGTTCATCGATGTCACCTACGATAATTTTCGATGAAAATGGCGACCCGACAATGCTAACCGGGTCTGCAGGTGGTAGCTCCATACTCGCGTATTCTACGAAGACCATCCTTGCCGTATTCGACTGGGGCATGTCTGCGCAGGAAGCGGTGGATTTTCCGAACATCGTTGCGCGTGGCGAAGCAGTGGGTGTTGAAGGTTCGGCGAGTGGTGGCCAGGCGCTTGCAGATGACCTGGTTGCGCGTGGATACAACGTACAACAGGGTCGCGGAGAGAACTCAGGCCTGCATATCATCGTTGTGAAACCCGACGGAATGAGCGGTGCAGCAGATCGCCGCAGGCATGGGGCGGTAGGGGTGATCTCGCCCGAAAGCAGGCAATGACAGGCCTATAGTGTAGAAATGACTCGCTCGATAAAAGTTGCGCTTCTATCTGGCCTGGTATTCCCGGGTCTTGGACACATGGTCCTCAAACAGTACCTGCGCGGCTCAATACTGATGCTTGGCGCGCTGAGCGCGATGTCTGCAATCGTCGTGGTGACAACCCGGCGGGCTCTGGCTGTTATCGATAGCCTGAACAGTGGCGAGATTCCCATGGATACGGGAGCCATTTCGGAACTTGTATCCAATTCGATCAGTAGTACCGATAATGCGATTGCGAATATTTCCATGATCGTCCTCGTCGCGTGCTGGCTCATCGCTATCATCGATTCGTATAGACTCGGAAAAATTCAGGAAAAATAAATATACGCAGGTGGAATCATGACTTTTTATGACGATCGAGTTCTTCCGCATGTGATCAATTTCGCGTGCTCGACGAAACCCGTCCGAAAACAACGGGAAAAGATCGTACCGCTGGCTGAGGGCGATGTTCTTGAGATCGGCTTCGGCAGCGGACTGAATCTGCCCTATTACGATACGCAAAGAGTCCGCAAAATCTGGGGCCTCGAACCATCGGCGGGAATGCGGCGCAAGGCACAACCCATGGTCAATGCATCAGGTCTCGAGGTCGAGTTCATTGACCTGCCGGGCGAGAGTATTCCGCTCGAGGATAACAGTGTTGATACGGTGCTCGTAACCTACTCCCTTTGCACAATCCCGGATGCGATCACCGCTCTGGAAGGAATGCGGCGCGTACTGAAGCCGGGTGGGAGCTTGCTGTTCTGCGAGCACGGTATTGCGCCGGACGAGAACGTGCGCCGGTGGCAACATCGGCTGAATCCGGCATGGGGCCGGATCGCCGGTGGTTGCAACATGAATCGCGATATCCCGGATCTGATTGCACAAGCAGGATTCAAAGTAACCGACGATGAAAGAATGTACGTTCCAGGCGTAAAGATTCTTTCCTTCAACTACTGGGGCAGAGCCAGGGCAGTGTAGTAGCTGCTACTCCGATTCTGTATCGACATCGAGAAGGTAGGGCATCCGGAGTAACTCCAGCTGACGTTCCTTGCCGTGGTTTCTATAGGCATTGAAGTGAAGCCCGATCAGGCCCTTGTCGTTCACGCCGAAAAAGACTTGTGCCTCACCTATTTCTGCGAAGGTCAGAAATGAAACGCGGCGCAGTTTGCTGACGCGGTCGATAATTCCACCATCTGCGAACTCCAAATCGGGAAGCGGCCGTATGAAATTGTCCGTGTAACGTATTGGTTGAAAGTACTCTGGCGGTTGCCGGCGTGAGGATTGCTCCAGGTCTGCAAGAAAAGCCTGGGCCGCCGGCGTCAGTTGCGGCTGCGCCAGGTCATCGGCAAAACCGCTTCCTGACATCAAAATGCCGATGATCAATACGGGCATCGAACTTCTGTTGCGCATCACGTGACTCCCAGCAATGACGGCCAATCAAGCCTGACAGATTCAGTGGCTGATTTCGTTCGCCTGCGTCACGCATATCACGACGAACCTCACAGACGCTTATGTAAGATGCGAGCAAATGTCTGGGCTATAATTCGCGTCCTTTTGAATGCAGCAGCCAGGGGGCTTCGTAATGCGGGCAACGGCCAGGGCACAACCGAACATCGCCCTGATCAAGTACTGGGGCAAGCGCGATACCGAGAGCAACCTGCCGGCGGTCGGTTCCATCTCCGTGACGCTTGCCGAGCTGTTTACGGAGATGACCGTTTCGCTCGACGAGGGGCTCGATCGCGATCGGCTTGTGATCAACGAGCAGGACAACGAAGCGATGCTGCCACGCATCAGCGCGTGCCTCGACAGCGTTATCGGCGCGTCGCGCGCTCACGCCCGGATCGAAAGTCACTGTAATTTCCCGGTAGCAGCAGGCCTAGCATCATCTGCTTCCTCTTTCGCGGCCACCGTCGTCGCTGCGTCGGCCGCATCTGGCGGGTCCGCATCAACTGCCGATCTCGCCAGTCTTGCGGGCAGGGCGTCCGGATCGGCGGCGCGTTCCTTATACGGCGGTTTTGCGGAGCTGCGAAATACGCCCGGCGATGTCAGTGTAGAGACCATTCTTGAGGGTAATGACTGGCCCCTGAAAGTCGTTATCGCGGTCACGTCGGAGGGCCCGAAGCAGGTGGGCTCGGGTGAGGCAATGGAGATCAGTCGCAAGACGTCGCCATTCTACGGGCGCTGGATCGAGGACCAGCCCGATGATCTCGGCGTGGCGCGCGCGGCAATTCGTGACCAGGACTTCGAGAAACTTGCGCTTGTCTCCGAGCACAACTGTCTGAAGATGCATTCAGTGATGTGGGCATCGCGACCGCCGATTGTCTATTGGAATGCGTCAACCTTGAGTTGCATGCAGACGGTGCGTGATCTGCGGTCGACGGGTATTGGTGTGTTTTTTACGATCGACGCCGGCCCGCAACTCAAGGCCGTATGCCTTGAAGCCGATGAAGCAACCGTCCGCGATGCGTTATCGGCGACTGCAGGCGTTGTTGATATTTTGCGCAGCGGCCTCGGCGACGGCGCCCGGCTTCTGGATCCTGAGTGACGTCGTTGACCGCCAGCGCACCTGGAAAGGTGGTCCTGTGCGGCGAGTACGCAGTACTCGACGGCGCTCCCGCAATATCTATGGCCGTCAATCGACGGGCCGTTGTCACGCGTATTCCCGCCTCCGGCAACGAGCCTGCGGTTAAATCCATCGGTCTTGCCGCGGGTACAGACCGCAGCCTGTTCGATGGCGCCGTGAGGGCCGCGCGGTTCGAGCGAGCGGATGACTACGCATTTGTTCTCGATACGAGCGCGTTCGTCGATGCCGACAATGGCGAGAAATTTGGAATTGGCTCAAGCGCGGCACTGATGGTCGCATTGAGCAGGTCATTGGCGCCGGACGAGGCTAGTGATCAAGAGGTCGAAGCGATCGCCGCAAAAGCACACCGGGATTTTCAGAATGGCGCCGGCAGCGGCGTGGATATCGCGACCAGTGTTGCGGGCGGCCTGATCGAATTCCGCATGCCGGATACTACGGTGAGCAAACTGGTCTGGCCATCGGGACTAAGTTTTGCGTTGCTGTGGAGCGGCGTGGCTGCAAGCACGCGCGAGCGTGTTGGCCGGCTGGTTGCAAGCGAAGCAAAGCCGAGTCGCAAGGCGCTGGCGAACGCAGCAGCCACCACCGCTGTTGCCTGGCGGTCAGGCAGCGCCGCCGCGGTCATCACGGCCCACATCCACTACACTGCTGCGCTCATGAAATTCAGTGTTGACCATGGACTCGGCATATTCGAAGCTGGGCATGATGTCCTGGTCCGGGATGCGAACACCGACCGCCTCGTGTACAAACCCTGCGGCGCCGGTGGCGGTGATGTTGGAATCGCGCTGGCAACGGACTCTGCGCAGCTAAGTGCTTTCGTTGAGCGCGCCGGAGAAATCGGGTTCAGGCACCTGGATTTTGACATCGATACGACTGGCGTACAGGTAACAAGAGAACACGAGTGAGCAAGTCACGCATACCCGGACTCTATCGACTCGGCGTTGGCGAGCGCATCGACGAACTGCAGCGCCTCGGCTGGCTGGCCGATTCCGATGCAATAGCGCTCCGGCAAGGTCGCTGTGTTCTGTCGCCGGCAGCAGCCGACAAGATGATCGAGAATGTCATCGCGACATTTGGCTTGCCACTCGCGATCGCCCCCAATTTCCTGGTCAATGGCCGCGACTATGTCGTGCCGCTGGTGGTCGAAGAGCCATCCATCGTCGCGGCGCTGAGCAGCGCGGCACGCCTGGCACACTCCAGTGGTGGCTTCGAAGTCGAGTGCGAAGAGGCCTTGCTGACGGGCCAGGTGCATCTCGCGGACTTGCCCGATTTGCAAACAGGCAAAGCTGCGATCATGAGCTCGAAGAACAAACTACTGGCTAGCGCTAACGAAGTGCACCCGCGACTTGTTGCGAGGGGCGGTGGAGTACGCGATCTCGAGGTGCAGGAACTGGAATTGTTGGACGGTATGCAAACACTGGTTGTGCATCTGCTGGTTGATACCTGTGATGCGATGGGCGCCAATCTCGTGAACACAATTTGCGAGGCCGTCGCGCCGGAACTGGCGGCATTGTCCGGCGGTACGGTCGCCATGAGTATCTTGTCGAATCTCGCAGATCGTTCCCTGGTTACGGCGCGAGTCCGCTACCCACTTGCGGAACTCGCGCAGTCCCAGGAGCAGGCAGTTGTGGTTCGAGACGCTATCGTGCGCGCAGACCAGATCGCACATGCAGATCCGGACCGTGCGGCCACGCACAACAAGGGCATCATGAATGGGATCGATTCGCTCGCTCTCGCAACGGGCAATGACTGGCGTGCGATCGAGGCAGGTGCGCATGCCTATGCGGCCCGTGACGGGCAGTACCGGTCGCTAACGCACTGGTACACCCACGAGTCCGGAGATTTGTGCGGCGAAATTTGCCTGCCGCTCAAAGTCGGTATCGTCGGCGGAACGATCGCCGCAAACCCTGCCGCGGCCCTGGGTTTGCGGATCACCGCTGTCGAGTCCGCGGTCGAACTTGCGGGTCTGATGGCCGCTGTCGGGCTAGCGCAGAATTTCGCAGCAGTCCGCGCGCTCGTAACGACCGGCATACAGGAAGGACACATGCGTCTGCACGCGCGCAGCGCTGCTGCATCAGAGGACGTTGTCGACGCGGGCACTGCCACAGCGGCCGGAAAAGTTATCCTGCTGGGTGAACATGCGGTTGTGTATGGCAAACACGCGCTTGCATTGCCGATTCGCGACGCAGTGTCCGCACGGGTCACTCGAGACAATCCGCAGTCGAATATTCCAGCAGGTTTCGACGCTGGTATCGCCCTGATCGCTCGCGAACTCGGCGTCGAAACAGAGGGAGTTGGCATAGCGCTGCAATCGAAGATTCCGCGGGCGATGGGGCTGGGTTCCTCCGCCGCAATTGCCGTTGCGATCATTCGTGGATTCAATGTGGCGTTTGATCTCGGGATCGATGACGAGCGCGTCAATGCCATCGCCTACGAATGTGAGAAGTTCGCGCACGGTACGCCGTCCGGCGTGGACAACACGCTGGCGACCTACGCGCAACCAATGTTGTTCCGGCGCGGTGACGATCTCGAATTCTCGCCCATTGAGCTGGCTGAAGCGGCGCCGATCGTTGTCGCTTTCAGCAGCACTACCGGCATGACGATCGAGCAGGTTGCCGGCGTGCGCGCACGGCGCGAGAAGAATGCTGTGCACTACGACGCGATTTTTGAGGAGATCGATGCGATCAGTCTCGCAGGCGCCGAGGCACTGGTATCGGCGGACTACGCGCAACTGGGTTCGCTCATGAATTTCTGCCACGGTCTGTTAAACGCGATAGAGGTCTCGACCCCGGAGCTCGAGCAAATGGTGTCGATCGCCAGGGCCAGCGGCGCGGCGGGCGCGAAACTGACAGGTGCGGGCGGCGGCGGCTCGATCGTCGCTATTTGCCCAGGAACGCAGCATGCCGTGGAAGCTGCATTGGCAGCCGCAGGATTCGAAACAATGACGCTGGACGGAGCAAGGGACGGCGAACATGGATAATGCGCACAGGATTGTGTCGTCAGAAACAGAGGACCTGATTCTCGTCGACGCCGATGACAATAAAACCGGTTTCCTGTCGAAGGCGCAGGCTCACGATGGCCAGGGAGTTTTGCACCGGGCATTTTCAGTTTTTCTGTTCAATGAAAAAGCTGAACTGCTGCTGCAGCAACGCGCCGGCACGAAGCGGCTCTGGCCGGGTTACTGGTCAAACAGTTGCTGCAGTCACCCGCGTCGCGGCGAAACAATGCAAACAGCCACACGGCGGCGCCTGCGTGATGAGCTCAATGTCGATGCCGAGCTCGAATACGTTTATAAATTCAGCTACCAGGCCACGTTCGGCGAACTCGGTTCGGAACACGAGTTGTGCCATGTTTACCTCGGGAGCATCGGTGGCGATGTGCAGGCCAACGACCATGAAATCGAGAGTGTTCGATTCGTGAGCGTCGCGGACCTCGAAGCGGAATTTGAGGCGACGCCGGAGCAGTTCACACCGTGGTTCCTGATGGAATGGCAATGTTTGCGACAGAAATATGGTGACGAATTACGTCGGTACTTGGGCGTGTAAGGCCGCAAATGGGGTGCGCTTCAACGGAAGTAAAGCGCAGCGCAGCGAGCCATGACGTTGAGGCGCGCGCCATTTGCGGCCAACAAGGTTAACCGACGTATCGGTAATACTCGATACCGAGATCCGTAAAATGCCGCTCGTCGCTGTGTCCAACGCGATCGATGACGAATTCCTTGTTCGGGATGTAATCCAGACCCGCGATTCGCCTGCCGTCGTGCAGGGCAAGGTACTGGTCTATGTCCAGATCAACCGAGAGGCTCATCGCTGCAGCGAAATTGATCTTTGCTGCGGCTTCGCGCCAGCCCTCGGCCATGAAGAACGGAATCACCTCTGCCGCATCGCCGCTGCCATATCCCAGCGTCAGAACTTCCTCGCCTGCCTGCAGCGAGCCCTCGTCCAGCGCCTGCTCGAAGCCGGCGGCCAGCCACGCAGGCAGCGCGGCCGTATACAGATTGCCAAGATCGAGCATGGTGTCGCTGCCAAGCGCCATCTTGTCCAGGATTTCGCGCCGGTATTGGCGCGATACGCGGAATGACCGCAGCACGCCCATCGTGAGGGGATAGGCTTCGACGTTCAGGTTTTCAGAATTCGCGAGCCTGGCAACGTCGGGTTTGCCAAGCATCTCAGCGCAGAGCGCATCCGGATCGACGCCTGTCTCGTAACAATAGGACGCGAGTTCCGCCCTGTCCTCGGCATCGCCGGAGCTCAGGGCGAACAGGTAGGAAATGGCCCAGCCGGTTTCCGGCATACGCCGATACGGGCGGTGCATGAAGACCGTGCGTAACGACCGCAGGTACTCGATCGCGTTCAGGCCGCGTTTCTCATACATGTCGTTCAACGCATGCAGGGTCTCATCGACATAGCAGGTGGTCGAATACTTGCCGTTGAACACGGGGAAATCCTGCACCTGCTGGTTCTCGCTGCGCTCCTGGCCGCAAAAGCGGGACATCGGTTTGCGAAAATCCATAATGCGGTAGTCCGACGCCGAGCCGGAGCCGATCAGATCGACCACCGCGAGTTTGGGGTCTTCTTCGAGCAACATGGCCACCGCGCCGGCGCCCTGGGTGGGCTCACCGCTGGAGCCGCGCGCATATTCGGCGATATCGGCGCATACGACGATCGCCTGACTGCCCGCGCCATCGAGCGCCAGGTGACGAATGGCGCCCTTCATGCCATAAACGCCGCCGAGGCAGGCGTGCTTGAATTCCGGGACTTCGCAGCTGCGCGATATGGGCGCTTTGCCGCGTTTTTCGAGCGCCCGGTCAATCATGCCCTTGATGATGATCGCGCCGGCCGAGTTGTCGGTGCTGGACTCGGTGCCCAGCCCCAGGAACTTCACCCGGTTGGGATCGACGTCGTACTGGTCGATTAGCCGCAGCACGGCTGTTGCGGCCATCGTGTAAACGCTTTGATCCGGGCCGCGCAGGCGGAAGCTGCGCCCGACCACCTCGCGGATCTTGGGCCACTGATTATCAGTCCAGTCACACCAGTCCTCCAGCCATACCTTGTACGGCGGGACATAGGCGGCAAGGCCACTGATTCCGATCGTTTTTGTGTGTGAGGGCTTGTTCATATGGAAATCGCGCTTAGCCCGGGAATTCTAGAGGTCCCGGGCACACCACTCAACTACTTATTGCAGTGTGGCGCAGATGCCACGTGTGAGCTCATTCCACGACCACGGTAATTGTGGCGGATATGACCGGCGGATCATGCGGAATATGCAGGTAATCGCCGAGCAACAGCTGCAACGTGTGGGTGCCTGGCTCCAGCGTCAGCTCGGTCGACGTACTGGCGTCGCCAAAGTGCACGTAGTGTTCATCGGCGGGAATGGGCAGGCCCAGGTTGGGCAGGCCGGCGTCGATGATCAGGTGGTGATGCCCGGAATGCGCGGCCTCCTGCCCGGCTTTGACGATGTCCATGCCCTCGATCCCAAAGTCGATGGCAACCGGGTTTGCGACCGTGTCGCCGTCTGCCGGGCTTATGAAAAATACTTTTGCGCCCTCTGGCGAGGTCGTGCGCGGCATCGCGTCGGGCCCGGTCAAAGCCTCGGCCTCTGCGACGGCATTATCGGCGACAGCCGCATGGGCGTCTGCGGCAGGCTCATCGACGGATACCTGGCCGCACGCGGCCAATGCGATGGCGACGAGTGCGGCAAGTAGGATTTTGATAGTCATGGTAATGGCCTCTTTGTTGGCATGGCCGGGAGGGGTGAATCCCCCGGCACTAGATGGAGAATACTGCAATTAGTACCGCACCGAGCATCATCAGCGTTAATCCGACCAGGTAGCTTATCGTCAGAGGAACATATTTCAGGAAGGTCACTGCGCGCCCCTGCGCATAGACCCTGCGCATCGCGAGGAACAGGTACACCGGAATATAGAAGGACGCGGCGACCGTAACGAGGGTGACTATCGGGTCCAGGAATCCGATCCAGTCGCCGAGCCGTGTGAGCAGAATCTCCAGTGACATGATAAGGAAGAAAAACGCGTGAAAATGAACGAAAAACAGCAGGTGTTCGACGTAATAGCGGCGCGATAGCGGGTACAGCAGTTTCAGCACGAAGGCCATGATTGGCAGCAGGATGATCAACGCGGCCGGAATGTTCTCGAGGACCGCATTCTGGACGCCTTTCAGGCCCGCAGTATTTATTCGCTCGCAAACATCTGCAAGCCTTTCCTGGGTCATACGACGCTTGAGCCATTCGGGTGAGTCACCCATGTCGAAATCTTCGAGGTTGCACTCGCCCAATATGCCGGCGTCATCGAAGGTCACGATGATATCGTCGTCCTCGTCGTCGCCAGTAATCGTGACGTTGATGCCGTCCTCTTCGTCGCCGTCATCCGGTGATTCTTCGCTTTGCGGCTCGCCGTCCGGCAATTCTTCGCCCGGAGCTGCCGTCTCGTCCGCTGGAGCAAGCTGCTCACGGAGTTTTTCAGGCATGGCATCGGGGTCGAGGATGCCTGCGTCTATGAGTTCCTGTAGTGCAAGACGGCCTTCCTCGCGCGCCTCCGCAACTTTGGCGGCGACCTCCTCCTCGCTCATTCCGGGCGGGATTTGAATTTCGGCGGTGGATTCGGCTTCGGGTTCGTAGAAAATAGCCAGTTCGTCACGTGGATCGAAGAATGCGACGACGAAAAACAGCAGGCTGAGAACGAGGTACATGCGAAACGGCGGCATGTAGCGGGCACGACGCCCCTCAAGGTAGTCCTTGGTCAACAGGCCCGGGCGGACGAGAAGCGGCGCGAGCGTGCGCCACAGGCGCGAGTCCAGCTCGAACAAATCGCCGAATGCATCGCGCAACAGTTCCCAGACGCTGATGAAACGACTTGTCGCACGTTGCCCGCACTGGCCACAGTACTGGCCGGTGAGTTGCTTGCCACAGTTCAGGCAGCTCTGCGAATTCCCAGGTCTGCTCATGTCAGATCGACCTTCCTAGCTGGTTTTCTTTTTCCGCGTGGTTTTCTTCGTCGTGGTTTTCTTCTTTGCGACTTTTTTCTTCGCCGGTTTTTTCTTCGCTGCCTTGCGCGCCGGTTTCGGCTGCGCCGGCTTCGCTGCCCGACGCACGAGTTCCTCGGGCGCAAAATCATCGACAGCAAGCAATGCCGCCACTTTGTCATGATACTCGCGCAACGCAGCGGCTTCCTTCTTATCGATGACCTTGGCGCGCTCGCCCTCGTCGATCTGCAGCCCGAGGTATTCCGAGCTGATCACGCCTTCCTTCTGCGCCTTCCGCAAGCGACGCTCCAGCGGCGCGTTCTCTCCGGCGAGTTCCAGCGCTTCCTGCAACAGGCCGAGCGGATTGCCCGGCTCCAGTGTCTTGTAGGCATACTGGCTCAGCCGTTCACGTGCCTCACCCGGCGTGGTCATGAGGTCGACTATTTTGCTGCCAATTTCGTCGGCCGGCGCGGAATAGGTGCGCCCGCGTGGAAAGATAAAGATGCGCAGAAACGCCGCAGCCCAGCGATTTGGCAGGTTGCGCAGGAATGCGTGCAAGGCTTCCTGTGCGCGGTACATAAGAGTCCTGACCGACCATTCGACGAGCGGCAGGTCCGTCGCACGACGCCCCTGGTTTTCAAAATGCTTGAGCACGCAGGATGCCAGATAGATCGAACTCAACACATCACCGAGGCGCGCAGACAGCAACTCGCGTTTCTTGAGACCGCCGCCCAGAGTCAACATTGCGAAATCCGATGCGAGCGCAAAAGCGGCGCTGTAGCGATTGATGTTCTGGTAAAAACGCCGCGTTGGCGTACTCAATGGCACGCGACTGAACCTGGCGTGTGTCAGTGCAAGGAGAAGCGATCGTGCGGCGTTACTGATTCCGTAGCCGATATGTCCGAACAACGCATCGTCGAACTCGACCAGGCCGCGGGCATGATCTTCGTCGCCCGCTGCCTGCAGTTCGCGCAATACAAACGGGTGACAGCGGATTGCACCCTGACCATAGATGATCAGGGTGCGTGTCAAAATATTGGCGCCCTCGACTGTAATGGCGATTGGCGCGGCCATATAGCCGCGGGCAAGATAGTTTTTAGGCCCCATCATGATGGCCTTGCCACCATGCACATCCATGGCGTCGTTACCGACCAGGCGGCCGTACTCCGTGCAATGGTATTTGAGGATGGCCGATGGCACGGACGGTTTTTCGCCCTGGTCGATCGCTCCCGCTGTCACCGATACTGCAGCATA
>Ga0255058_10000375_pt1 | contig 26770 bp, 24 predicted proteins | sample Cases_109_9_MG_FD_188637 | JGI IMG/M metagenome (GOLD analysis project Ga0255058, IMG submission 188637) | Seawater microbial communities from Amundsen Gulf, Northwest Territories, Canada - Cases_109_9 | ecosystem: Environmental > Aquatic > Marine > Gulf | place: Canada: Northwest Territories... | reverse complement strand
ACCATCGAAGGAGCGCCCCCGTCCCTGCGACAGTTGCGCGGACAAGCCCTGTCTCACGACCTGTCCGGTGGCCGCGTTCTCACAGAAGGGCTACGACGTCCCGGCCTGCATCGATCACATCGCCGGGGAGCGTGGCGGGGATTGCCTCGGCGGTGGCTGTCTCGCTCGACGCGCCTGCCCGGTGGGCGTAGCCTACCAATACCGGCCTGCACAAATGGGCTTTCACATGCGCGCCTTTCTCGCCGCCAACCAGGATGCGAGCGACAGAAACAATTGAAACACTTCCACCGCCGATGGAAGTCGTAGCGACACAATCACTGGCTAAGGTGTAACGCAGGTATCGTTACGAGAAGCCGACTCAGCAGGAGACGACCATGAGCACAGCACCGGCAGCAGCGAGCAGCACTGAATTCGTTGATTTCTGGAACGACGTCCTGGTTCCAAAGTTCACCAAGTATCGCCATATTCTGGTCGGCGGACTCACCCATCACAGCGAAAAGATTTTTCCCACCCTGGAGGTCCGTGAGGGCGACAAAGCAGTGGATGTGGGCTGCGGCTTCGGCGATACGGCAATACAGATCGCCCAGCGCGTTGGACCCGAAGGTTCGGTGCTGGGTATGGACTGCTGCGACGCATTTCTGGAGTTCGGCCGCGCCGACGCCAAGACGGCTGGTGTGAGCAATGTCACCTTTGTCGAGGGCGACGTGCAGAACTATCCCTTCGAGCCGGTTCACGATTTCTGCTTCTCGCGCTTCGGCACTCAGTTTTTCGAGAATCCGGTCGCCGGACTCAGGAGCATGCGCGCCACGCTCAAGCCTGGCGGCATCATGACGATGATCGTCTGGCGGACCATCGACGACAACCCCTGGCTGGGTATGCCGAAGCAGGTCGTTCTCCGGCACCTGCCGCCTCCCGGTGACGACGCCAGGACCTGCGGTCCCGGACCTTTCTCCATGGCTAACCAGGAGATGGTCACCAAGCAGCTGGAGATCGCCGGCTACGACGACATTCGGTTCGAGCGCATCGACGCGCCACTCATGGTGGGCAATACTTTGGATGATGCCGTCAACTTCCAGCTCGCTCTCGGCCCCGCCGGCGAGGTGTACCGCGAGGCCGGCGACGAGGCGACAGCCAAGCACGACGAAATCGTTGCCGCCCTCAAAACCGAGCTCAGCAAGTACGTGACCGACAACGGTGTCGTCATGGAGTCGAGCTCCTGGAAGATCCGCGCCCGCAATCCTTTATAAAGGTGGTCTAAATGGGTCGCTGACAAGCTTGGAATCATCTGTCACCGACCCATTTTCAACGCTTCAGACAGCCAGCACCGAGCGCGCCTGCACGGCCGCCTGGCTGGCCGCCGTATACGTGCCCCCACGTTGGTCGCTATGCACGCTGATTGCGTTACGAGGCGAGCTCCGCGACACGCTCGCGGAGTTTGAATTTCTGAATCTTCCCGGTGGACGTCTTTGGCAGGGAGCCGAAGACGACGGTCCTGGGTACCTTGAAGTGGGCCAGATGATCGCGGCAGAAGGCGATGATGTCCTCGGCGGAGATCTCCGGGGCATTGTCTTTGAGCGTCACGAACGCGCAGGGTGTTTCCCCCCACTTCTCGTCGCTGCGCGCCACCACGGCGGCTTCCAGAACCGCTGGGTGACGATAAAGCGTGTCTTCCACCTCGATGGAAGAGATGTTCTCGCCGCCGGAAATGATGATGTCCTTGGAGCGATCCTTGAGCTGCAGATAGCCATCGGGGTGTATGACGCCCAGATCGCCGGAATGAAACCAGCCGCCGGCCAGGGCAGCTTCGGTGGCCTCGGGATTCTTGAGATAGCCTTTCATGACGACGTTGCCGCGAAACATCACCTCGCCCATGGTCTCGCCGTCACGGGGTACCGGCTGCATGGTCTCCGGATCCATGACGTCCAGTCCGTCCAGGGCGTGATAGCGAACCCCCTGGCGAGATTTTCGGACCGCTCGTTCCTGCATTGGCAGCGCGTCCCACTCCTTCTTCCAGGCGCATATGACAGCCGGCCCATAGGTCTCGGTGAGACCATAGACGTGGGTCATGTGAAAGCCGCTTTGCTCCATGGCCTCCAGCACCGCCGCCGGCGGCGGGGCCGCGGCGGTCATCACTTCCACCGTGTGCTCGAAGGCGCGCCGCTCCTCATGCGCGGCATTGAGGATGAGACCCAGCACGATGGGCGCACCGCAGAAGTGGGTTACGCCCCGATCGGCGATGGCGTCGAATATGGCCCCCGCCTTCACTTTGCGCAGACAGATGTTGGTGCCGGCGAGGGCGGCGATGGTCCAGGGGAAACACCAGCCGTTGCAATGAAACATCGGCAGCGTCCAGAGGTACACGGGGTGGTGGGCCATGTTCCAGCCGATCGCGTTGCTGAGAGCATTCAGATATGCGCCCCGGTGGTGGTACACAACACCCTTTGGATCACCCGTGGTGCCGGAGGTGTAATTGAGCGAGATAGCGCGCCATTCGTCGTCAGGCGGGATCCATTCGAAGCCGGGGTCGCCCTGGTCCAGAAGTTCCTCGTAGGTCAGCTCTCCCAGCAGCTCTCCGGGGGGCGCTGTTTGGTCGTCGATATCGATGACCAGCGGCGGGTGGTGGAGCTCGGCGAGGGCCGTGGCCACCGTCGTCGCGAACTCCCGATCGGTGATCAACACTTTCGCTTGGGCGTGCTCGAGGATTAAGGCGATGGTACGCGCGTCCAGGCGGGTGTTGATGGTGTTGAGCACCGCCCCGAGCATCGGGACACCGAAGCTCGCCTCATAGATGGCGGGCACGTTTGGCGCGATAATGGACACCGTGTCGCCGCTGGAAATTCCCCGTTTCGTCAGTGCGGACGCCAGGCGCCGGCAACGGGCATAAGTCTGGGCCCAGGTATAGCGGGTTTCCCCGTGAACGACGGATAGATGCTCGGGATACACTTCGGCCGTACGGGCGAGGAAAACCAGCGGTGTCAGCGGCGCGAAGTTGGCGGTCGTCCGCGGGAGGCCGTCTTCGTAGGGGTTGGCGGCGCGGGTCTTATCCGTCATCTTTTTTCCGGCCTCCCGGGGCCCCGTCGTGGTGAATCATGGCAACCCCATTGAAAGAGCTAGCTCGCTCCTACGGGCAGACACAACGCTAGAGGCAACGGACAGCGATTACAATACCCGGGTTCGGAGCAACCGATATCCGCAAAGGAGACTCACTATGCCTGCCGAGGAAGGCCCCCCGCAGCGCGAGGCGGAACTGCGCACCATCGCCATGCCCGCCGACACCAATGCCTACGGCGACATCTTCGGCGGCTGGCTGCTGGCGCAGATGGATCTGGCCGCCGGCAGCTACGCTATCATGCGCGCCCGCGGCCGCGTAGCTACCGTCGGTATCGAAGCCATGAGCTTTCACCGGCCGGTGTACGTAGGCGACCAGGTGAGCTGCTTCTGTCGAACCCTGCGCCTCGGCAACACTTCCATTACGGTGCACGTGGAAACCTGGGCGCGCCGCCGCCTCGAGCACCACTTCGCTGAGACGGTCAAGGTCACCGAGGGAAACTTCACCTTCGTGGCACTCAACGAAGATGGCAGTAAACGTGCGTTGCCCGCGGACGCGAAAGAGGAGTGACGAGCATGGACGAGGCACTCTGGAGACCCTCCGCCGGGCGCATCGCCGCCGCCGAGGTAACGCGCTTCACTGCGTTCGTGAACAAGACCTGGAACACGCAAGCGGCGGACTACCAACGCTTGCACCGCTGGTCGGTGGAGCATCCGGAGCAGTTCTGGGATGCCATGTGGGGATTCGCCGAGGTCGTCGCCGACAGTAAGGGCGACACAGTGCTGGAGCACGGGGAGCGCATGCCCGGGGCACGGTGGTTTCCCCAGGCCTGGCTCAATTACGCGGAGAACCTGCTGCAGCGGCGCGATGACGGGGAGGCAATCGTGTTTCGCGGTGAGGACCGGGTGCGCCGAAGCCTGTCTTTCGCGGAGCTCTACGACGCTGTGTCGGTGCTCGCCCGGGCGCTAGCCGATGCCGGCGTTTCCCGCGGCGATCGGGTGGCCGGCTATCTGCCCAACATGCCCGAGGCGATCATCGCCATGCTCGCTGCCACCAGTCTGGGCGCCGTGTGGTCTTCCTGCTCACCGGATTTCGGCGTGCGTGGCGTGGTGGATCGCTTCGGTCAGATCGCACCGAAGGTTCTATTCACCGCCGACGGCTACTTCTACAACGGTAAGAAGCACGATTCCCTCGCGCGTGCCGCGGAAATTCTCGAGGAGCTTCCGGACGTGGAACGGATGATCGTCGTTCCCTACACCGAGGCGACGCCGGACATCGACGGGCTACCGAAGGCTGTTGGCCTGGAGGCGTTCACGGCAGGCTACACGCCAGGGGATATCGCATTCGAACGGCTGCCCTTCGACCATCCGCTGTTCATCATGTACTCCTCTGGAACCACCGGTGTGCCCAAGTGCATGGTGCACGGTGCCGGCGGCACGCTCTTACAGCATCTCAAAGAGCATCAGCTGCAATCCGACATCCACACCGGCGATCGCCTGATGTACTTCACCACCTGCGGCTGGATGATGTGGAACTGGCTCGCAACCGCCCTGGCTTCGGGCGCCACCTTGCTGCTCTACGACGGTGCGCCCTTCTACCCGGACGGCAATGCGCTTTTCGACTACGCAGACGAGGCAGGGATCACCCACTTCGGAACGTCTGCCAAGTTCATCGACGCGTTGAAAAAGTCCGGCTTGAAACCGGCGAGCAGCCACTCGCTGGATTCGGTTCGGACGATTCTCTCCACGGGCTCACCGCTGGCGCCTGAGAGCTTCGACTTCGTCTACGAGCACATCAAGAGCGATGTCTGTCTGTCCTCCATTATCGGCGGGACCGACATCATCTCGTGCTTCGCTCTCGGCAATCCGGCCCTGCCAGTGTATCGGGGAGAGATCCAATGCCTGGGTCTCGGCATGGACGTGGCCGCCTACGACGATGATGGCAACGCAGTTCTGGGCGCCAAGGGTGAGCTAGTTTGCCGACGCCCCTTTCCGTCCATGCCCGTCGGATTCTGGAACGACCCCGACGAAGCCAAGTATCATGCGGCCTATTTTGAGAAGTTTCCCGGTATCTGGTGCCACGGCGACTACGTGATGCTCACCGAGAACGGCGGAATGATCGTGTATGGGCGATCCGACGCCGTCCTGAATCCCGGTGGCGTGCGCATCGGCACGGCGGAGATATACCGTCAGGTGGAGCAGCTCGACGAAGTGGTTGAGGGCCTCGTCATCGGCCAGGATTGGGACGGCGACGTGCGTGTCGTGTTGTTCGTGATGCTTCGCGAAGGAGTCGACCTGGACGATGATCTGCGCGATCGGATAAAGGACAAAATCCGGCGCAACACCACCCCCCGGCACGTACCCGCCAGAATCGTGCAGGTGGCAGACATTCCGCGCACCAAGAATGGCAAGATTGTCGAGCTCGCGGTGCGCAACGTCGTGCACGGACGCGAAGTCAAGAATAAGGATGCGCTCGCCAATCCCGAAGCATTGGAGCTGTATCGCGGCATCGCGCTGCTGGAGACTTGAGCCGCGGAAAAGAGCGGGAAGGATCGTAATGAGCATCAAGAAAGCATGAACGCGCGTCACATGGCGCTGCTCGAGAAGCTCGACGCGCATGTCACTTCCCATTCGCGGCGCACGCTGCTCGAGCACCTGCAGGGTACGCACGATCTGCTGGTGGAATGGGGGAACGAACCGAACATCTGCGTTGCAGGCCTCTTTCACAGCATCTATGGCACTTACGCGTTTGACAAGCGATCGGCCGACATGAGCATGCGCGATGAGATCCGGGACGTCATTGGAGCGCAGGCCGAGTGCTTGGTTTACCTGTTCTGTGTCACCGATCGGCGATGCTTCTACGAGCAACTGGGCGAGTCACACTTCAGTCTTCGCGACATCGTCCACGACTGTGATCTGGACCTCGATCGGAATACTCTGGCCGCGCTGATCGAGATCGAGGTGGCCAATATTCTCGACCAGATCCCGTATCGCTCGAGAAAGAAGGCCCGGCGGGCCGCCGAGTGGTACGCGCACGCCTTCGCGCGCAGTGGAGACTATATCTCGGCCGCCGCCGGCAAGGCGGCCGCGGTCTGTTTCTCGAAGATCAGTGCTCCAGCAGTCGAGGCATGAGCTCGACCAGATTACACGGGCGCGTTCGGTAGTCTAGCTGGGTGGCGATGATCGTGTCCCAGGCCGTCTTGCATGCGCCGGAGGAGCCGGGAAGACAGAAGATGTAGGTGGCGTTGGCAACCCCGGCCAGCGCGCGGGACTGCATGGTGGATGTCTTGATTTCCTGATAGGAAATGGATCGAAACACTTCGCCGAAGCCGTCGATTTCCTTGTCCAGTAGCGGTTGCACGGCCTCCGGCGTACCGTCCCGTCCGGTGACGCCCGTGCCCCCGGTGCTGATGACCACGTTCACGTCGCCGTCAGCAACCCAAGCGGAAACGGCGGCGCGGATCATGTAAATATCATCTGCAACGATGCGCTTCTCGGCGAGGTGATGGCCCGCCGATTCCAGTCTCCCGACCAGCAATGCCCCGGACTTGTCGGTGGCCTCGGTGCGCGAGTCGGAAATGGTCAGTACCGCGATATTCAGCGGGATGAATTCGCGCTCTTTCTTCTGCTCGTTCATGATCGGCTCCACACTCGCAAATGCTCACATCAGCCCGAAGAACGGCTGCACTTCCACCTCGGCGCCGGGCTCCACGCTCTCACCGTCCTCGGGAAGAATGATGAAGCAATTCGCGTCGCTCATGGTGTGCAGCAGGCCCGAGCCGGCCTTGCCGGTGCTGCGTACCGTCGGCCGGCCGTCGGCGTCCCGGGAGAGGATTGCCCGGTAAACCTCCACCCGGCCAGGTTTTTTGCGAAGCGGCGATTGGCAGATGGCACGCAGTGGAGGATTCGCATGGGCTTCGTTGCAGCCCATCATACGCATCAGAGCCGGTTGCACGAACTGGTAGAAGGTGACCATTACCGCCACCGGATTTCCCGGCAAGCCGAAAAACAGTGCGTCGCCAACGCGGCCGAATGCAAGCGGCCGGCCCGGCCGGATAGCGATGCGCCAGAAGCGCACCTCGCCGAGGCGCGCCAGGGTCTCGGCGATGTAGTCGGCTTCGCCGGTGGACGCGCCACCGGTGCTGATGACGGCATCGCCGAGCCGGGCAGCCTCGAGAAAAGCGTCGTGTACCGCTTCCACGTCATCGCGGATCACGCCCATGTCGATGAGCTCGACGCCCAGGCGCGTGAGCATGCCGTAAAGCGTATAACGATTGCTGTCGTACACGTCCCCGGGCGCCAGCGCGTCGCCGAGGGAGCGCAACTCATCGCCGGTGGAAAAGAATGCCACCCGTAGCCGCCGCTTGACGCTGACCTCGCCGATTCCCAGCGAACCCAGCAGGCCGAGCTCCGCCGGCATGATGCGTTTGCCGGCCGCCAGCACGCGATCGCCGATGGCGATGTCTTCGCCTGCCTGACGCACGTTCTGTCCGACCCGGTGCCCCTGACCGATGACGATGGCGTCGCCCTGCCGGTCGACTTGTTTCTCCACCTGCTCATTCATGATCACCGTATCGGTGCCCGGCGGCATGACCGCGCCGGTCATGACGCGTACTGCCGATCCGGGTAGCAGCTTGCCATCGAAGGGCCGGCCGGCCCAGGCGGTGCCGAGTACCGTGAGGCGGCGGGTATTGTCCATGGGCAGATCCGCTCCCGCGAGCGCGTATCCGTCCATGGCAGAGTTCGTGTGACCGGGCACGTTCATGGGCGAGACAATCGCTTCCGTTGCAACGCGGCCGAGCGCGTCGCGCAACGCCACCCGCTCATCGCCGGAAATGGTCGCCACTCTGGCGTCGATACGGCGCAGCGCCTCCGCCACCGGCAGCAGCTCAGGGCCGCCCTCGTAGCAGTCGGCCGGTGGTGTGCGCTCGGACTCGTTCATGGTGCGCGTGTGTGGCTGCTAAGAATTGCGGTCCAAGGTGCCGTTCGCCGTCTCCGAGACCGGCTTCATCTTTGCGGCGTAGTCGAAGATGAACGCGGCGATCTCCTCGGGCCGGTTGAGGTCCAGCTGTGGCAAGCGCCGCGTGTCGTCCAGCGGCGTGTCGGTGGCAATGGCGATGATGGCGGTGTCGTCGGGAAACAGCAGTGGCCGGCGAAGGCTTGGCCGGTGCAGCTCGATTTTCGCAAACTGCTCGTCTTTGAATCCCTCCACCAGGATCAAATCCAGGGCTGCCTGATCCAGCTCCAGTAACACCTCGTCCAGCCGCGGCTCCCGGTCTCTGGTCCGCTCCACCATCAGGGCCCAACGGGACCGCGAGGCGATGAGCATCTGTGCGGCACCGGACTTGCGCAGCTCGTAGCTGTCCTTGCCCGGGTGATCCAACTCGAAGCTGTGGTGGGCGTGCTTGACCACACCTACGCGCAGTCCCCGGGCCCTCAACAGCGGCAGCAGCTCCTTCAAGAGCGTGGTCTTGCCGGTACCGCTGAAGGCGGCGAATCCGACGATGGGCAGATGCGCGTTGTTCAGCATCGGCTTTGTCCGGCCAGCCGACCCTCGAGAAGCACGCGGTCCTCGGGCGTGTTGATGTTCAAGAACATGTCCGGATAATCCGCGAGATCCGCAAGGGCGAGGCGCCGTTGGGCGTACCATGTGTCGATTTTACGCTCGCCGGAGGCAAGATAGTCCACGATGCTCTGGCGAAGCGCGCAGTCCAGCAGAGCGAATACCGGCTGCATCCGGGTTCCGTCGTGGGCGACGCTGATTTCGGCATCATCGGCGGCCAGTGCGCCGAATAATCGTTCACCCAGACTCGGGATCAGCAGCGGGGAATCGCAGGGGACGGTGAGGATGTACCTGGTCGTCGCTCGCTGCATGGCGCTCGCCATACCGGCGAGAGGCCCCGCGTAATTGCCGTCTGCATCGGCAACCACATCGCAGCCGCCGAGCTCGGCGTAACGTTCCTGATTGCGGTTGGCGTTGACGAGCAGTTCACCCACCTGTGGTGCGAGCCCCCTGAGGGCATGCACCACCATGGCTTCACCGTGCACTCGTACGAGTCCCTTGTCCTCACCCCCCATGCGCCGCCCCCGGCCGCCGGCCAGCACGACGCCGGTGATATCCTGCCGGGGATAGCAGGAAGAAACCCCTTCGGCGTCCCTGATCTGCATGCGCAATCAGAGCGCCTCGCCGGCGCTCTGTGCTATCGCGGCGGTGGTTCGTGTGTGCGCGGCTGCGGAATCCATGTCCATCTCGCGAAGCCTGCCGTCGGCCAGATGCAGATGCTGGTCGCCCAGCTGGCCGATGATCTGACGATCGTGGCTCGCTATCACGACCCCCGTGCCCTCCGACACCAGCCTGCGAATGAGGAAAAAGCTCTGCTGCCTGGCCTCCCTGTCCATATTGGTGGTGGGTTCATCGAGAAGCAGTACGGCCGGCGACAGCACCCGGGCACGGGCCAGCGCCAGGCGCTGGCGCTCGCCGCCGGAGAGGTGGCGTGCGTTGCGCGCCGCGAGTTGCGCTAGGCCCGCCCATTCGAGCGCCTTGTGCACGGCGTCGTTTCGCTGCGCTGCCGGCACGCCGGCCTTGCGCAGCCCATAAGCGACGTTGTCGGCGACGCTCGTGTCAAACATATAAGCGTGCTGATGCATGTAGATGCTGTGCTTTCTGAGAGTGGGCCGCGCGCTGCGCCAATCGACGCAGGTGCCGCCGGTTTGCACGGTCGCCTGGTCGGGTCTCATCAATCCGGCGGCAATTTTTAACAGAGTGGTCTTGCCGGCGCCGTTTCTGCCGCTCAGGATCGTGCAGCTACCGGCCGGCAGCTCGAAGCGCGCGACCGCCAGCAGCGGCTCGCCGCCCATGCGCATCTTCACGCTCGCCAGACAGATCACCGGGGCGTTCAATGGAGCTCACCCTTACCCTGCATGAAAGACAGAACGAAGTTCAGGAATAGTGCCAGAAACAGCAACACCATGCCGAGGGCGATGCCCTGTACGAATTCGCCCTTGCTGGTTTCAAGCGCAATCGCGGTGGGGATGTTACGCGTCACGCCGAGGATGTTTCCGCCCACCATCATGGAGCAGCCGACCTCGGCGATGATGCGGGCAAAGCCCGCGATCACGGCGGCCAGCAGCGCGAAACGCACCTCGTACATGATCGTCAGCATCGCCTGCCAGGGCCTGGCGCCGAGGGTGATGGCCGTCTCCCAGGCGTCCCTCTCTGCGGCCTGCAGGGCCGCGTGGCTCATGGCCACCAGCAGTGGGAAGGCGAGCACGATCTGGCCGATGATCATCGCCGCCTGGGTGAACAGCAGCTTGAGATCGCCCATGGGACCGCTGCGGGACAACAGCAGGTAAACCGTCAAGCCGACCACCACGGCCGGTACCGCCATCAGCGAGTTGAAGGTCGAGATCAGCGTCCGGCGTCCCGGAAAGCGGGCGACGGTGAGAACGAAGGCGACCAGCACAGCGAGCGGCGCGCTCACCAGTATTGCGCGGAGCGATACGCTGAAGGAGATCCCGATGATGTCCCACAGCGCCGGCTCCCCGGAGAACAGCAGGCTCAGCGCCTCCCCGGTTGCGCGCAGGATTTCACCCATGTCTCAATCCCTGGGCAGCAGCAGCGGGTGAAACAGCACCTGGCCCTCGACGCTGTAGCGCGCGATCATTTCCTGCCCCTGGGTTGATGCCAGCCAGTCGATGAGCGCCGTGGCTCCCGCATAGTTCACGTGGGGGTGGCGCTCGGGATTGACGGCGATGACCCCGTAGGGATTGAACAGCGGCGGGTCGCCCTGCAACAGTAACGCCAGCTCCAGACGGCCGCGATAGGCGAGCCAGGTGCCGCGATCCGTCAACGTGTAGGCGTCGAGCTCCGACGCCATCTGCAGCACTTTGCCCATGCCCAATCCCGATTCCACGTACCAGTCCGTACCGGGATTCACGCCGGCTATATCCCACAGGGCGAGCTCCTTCTTGTGGGTACCGGAATCGTCGCCCCGGGACACGAAGCGGCTGCCGGAGGCGGCGATGCGCTGCAGGGCTTTCGCGACGCTATCGGTGCCGGCTATTCCAGCCGGGTCGTCCCCCGGCCCCACGACGACGAAATCGTTGTACATGAACTCGCGCCGGTAGACACCGTGACCTTCCGCGACGAAGCGTTGCTCCGCCGGGCGCGCGTGCACCATGATCACGTCCACGTCGCCGGCGCGGGCGATTCGCAACGCCTTGCCGGTGCCTACGGCGATGACGTGCACCAGCATGCCGCTGTGCTTTTCGAAGGCGGGTAACAGGTAGCCCAGCAGACCGGAATTCTCGGTGCTGGTAGTGGTGGCGAGGCGCAGTGGCTGGGCGGATTGGGCAGCGCCGGCACCGGCGAGCAGTATCGCCATCGCCAGCAGCAAAGAGCGCCTCAGACCGGTTGTTGTCATTGCTTTTGCACTCCGCCGGCGCTGCGCCGCCGCCGAACCTCCCGTGGATCACCGCGGTCCCGCGGTGTGCACCGGAGCAGCGAAGCAAGATCGGTGCCAGGGGAGCCACTGCTTTGCAGAACCTCAAGCTTGTGGCATAAACTGCCCGTTCTGACCCGGTGCCGCAGTCACCTGTTGGTGCATTCTGACCCATAGATAACCGGCATCCATGACAAAATGGACCGTCCTGGTCATTATTCTCTCTGGCCGGGGACGGCAGCAGGTGTTCCCCCCTTTGGGGATCATCGCAACAACGGGGAGATCTAACGGCATGTCCAGTGTCACCGACGCCCGCAACTGGGTGGAGCCCCTGAAGGGTCAACTGGCGTCTGCCCGGCGTTCGTCGGCGGTGCTGGTGGTGGACGACGAGCCCGGCATGCGCAACTTCCTGTGCAAGGCGCTGGAGCAGGAATGCGCGTTGGTGGAGGCGGCCGATAGCGTCGAGACCGCCGAGGAGCTGCGCCGGCGCTACCATTTCGACCTGCTCATCGTCGATATCCGGCTGCCCGGCCGCTCGGGCGTGGAGTGGCTGGCGGAGCTGCGCGCCCAGGAGGTGAGCACCGACGTCATCGTCATGACCGCCTACGCGGATCTGGAAACCTCCATCGCGGCCCTGCGTAGCGGCGCCTCGGACTTCCTGCTGAAACCCTTTCGTGTCGAACAGATGATGACGTCGGTGCGGCGTTGCCTCGAACGCCGGCGCATGGCCCGCGAGAACTTCCTGCTCAAGCGCGAGGTAAAGCCCCACGGCATCGAAGGTATCATCGGCGCGAGTCCCGCGATCTCCGATATGTGCGCGGTCGTGAAGCGAGTTGCACCGGCGGCGTCCACGGTGCTCATCGAGGGTGAGACCGGCACGGGAAAGGAGCTGGTGGCGCGCGCCATCCATGCCCTGAGCGGCCGCGACGGTCCCTTTGTGCCGGTCAACTGCGGCTCCATTTCGCCGGAGCTGCTGGAGAGCGAGCTCTTCGGCCACACCAAGGGTGCGTTCACCAGTGCCCACTCGAGCCGCGAGGGCCTGTTCAGCTATGCCCGCGACGGCACGCTGTTCCTGGACGAGATCTCCGAGATGTCCCTGGCCATGCAGGCGAAGCTGTTGCGTGCCCTGGAGGAGAAATGCGTGCGCCCGGTGGGCGCCGATCGCGAGGTGCCGGTCAACGCACGGGTCCTCGCGGCCACCAACCGGCAGCTGGCGAGTGAGATGAACGAAGGAAACTTCCGTGAAGATCTTTTCTATCGCTTGAATGTGCTCGCCATCATGGTGCCGCCGCTGCGCGAGCACCCCGACGACATCCTGGCCCTGGCAGATCATTTCTCATCGCTGCTGTCGAGCGAGCTGGGGGTCGCGCCGCTTCCCTTCACCCACGAGGACATTGCACAGATGCAGGCCTACTCGTGGCCGGGGAATGTGCGGGAGCTGAGGAACGTCATCGAGCGCTCGCTGCTTCTCGGCAAGCTTCCCGGTGATTTCTTCACCGCCGCCGCGTCGGCGGACGCAGGCGACGCGATGGATGCCGGCCACGGTCTGCCTTTGAGCTGGCGTCTCGAAGAGGTGGAGAAACATCACATGCTGCGTGTTCTCGAGAGCAACGCTGGCAACAAGTCGCGGGCGGCGCGCTCCCTCGGCGTTTCGCGAAAGACACTGGAGCGCAAGCTCAAGAGCTGGAGCGAGATCTGATGCGTGCTCCGTGCGCCGCAATGACGCGGGCGTAGACGCCGGGCCGCCAGAATGCTGTCTGCCGTCAAGCGCAAGATCGCCACCAGCCTGCGTTACAAGCTGCTGGTGCTGGTTCTGTTTCCGCTGTTGATGATCGCGCTCCTGACCGTGGGTTTCGTCGTCTACTGGAGCCAGGACTTCAGCCAGAATCAGCTTCTGCGCCGGGTGAATACGGACTTGAACGTGGCCCATGCGAGCTTCGTTCGGCTGCAGCGCGATTATCTCAGCCAGCTCGAACGCCTGGCCACTTCCCATGCCTTCTATACGGCGTTCGCAAACCGTGATGTGGATCGCATCCAGGATCAGCTCGCCGTCATGCGCGAGACCACCGGCTTCGATTTCGTCAACGTCACGGATCTGCACGGACGTTGGATTCTCACCCATGGCCCGGCGCCGGCGGGAGCGAGCAAGCTCGGTCCTCTGCACCGCCAGGTGGTCACCTGGGGCACGCCCGGCGTCGATATCGAGGTATATTCGAGCGAGGATCTGGAGAGGGAGAACCCGCAACTTTCCCAAGCCGCGCGCATAGCGCTCGTCGAGACACCGCACGCCGCGCCCACCGATCGCACGCTCGAGGATCGCGCCATGGTGATTCGTACCATCGTTCCGGTGCGCGACCCCAAGGGAACCATGCTGGCGCTCCTGGATGGGGGTGTTGTTTTGAACCGCAGCTTCGGTCTGGTAGACGGCATCCGCAACCTGGTTTACGGCCCCGACAGTCTGCCGGAAGGGAGCTTCGGTACCGTCACCTTGTTTCTCGGTGACGTGCGTATCAGCACCAACGTGCCGGTGAGCCCGGGGGAGCGTGCGCTGGGCACCCGCGTATCGGAGGTGGTGCGCACCAGCGTGCTCGAGCAGGGCAATACCTGGGTCGACTATGCTTTCGTCGTCAACGACTGGTACATCTCGGCCTACGAGCCCATCACCGATGCTTACGGCAAGCGCGTCGGCATGCTGTACGCCGGTTTCCTGGAAGCCCCTTTTCGTCATGCCTACTATCGCACTCTCGGTGCGGCGCTGTTGTTGCTTCTGCTCGGCATGCTGATCGCATCGCTGGTCGTGGTGCGCGGGGCCAAAGCCATATTCAAGCCCATCGAATCCATCGCCGCGGTGGTGCGCGACATTCGCAAGGGCGAGGACAAGCGCGTGGGTGATCTCGCCAAGGATGACGAGATCGGCGAGTTGGCCACGCAATTCGATGCGACCCTGAATCTGCTCACTCTGCGCAACGATGAGATCCGGCAGGCGGCGGAGCGCCTGGAGAGCAAGGTGGATGAGCGCACCAGGGAGCTCAAGGAGAAAAACCAGCATCTGCAGGAAACCATCGCCCAGCTCGGAGCGGCGCGCCAGCAGCTGGTGTCGGCGGAGAAGCTCGCCGCGCTGGGCGAGCTCACCGCCGGCGTCGCCCACGAGATCAACAATCCCATCGCCGTCATCCAGGGAAACATGGATGTGCTCCGCCGGGAGCTGGGTAAGGACATCGGCCGCGTGCAGGTGGAGGTAGATTTGATCCTCGAGCAAGTCGCCCGCATCCACGCGATTGTCGAAAAACTGCTGCGTTACTCGCGACCTTCCGCGTACGGGGCCGAGCTCCAGGAGGTGGAGCCGAACCGGCTCATCGACGAGACGCTGGTCCTGGTCGAGCACGAGATATCCGCCAAGAGTTTGCGCGTCGAAACCGACTACCGGGCGACGAACAGCATCACGATCGCTGCGCAGGAGCTGCAGCAGGTGCTCGTCAACCTGCTCGTAAATGCCGCCCACGCATCGGATGCCGGTGGCTGCATCACGGTCAGCACGCACAACTGTGACGGCGGCCGAGGCGTCGCCATCCGCATCCGCGACCGGGGTGTCGGCATCACCGCCGAGCATCTACCGCGGATTTTCGATCCCTTTTTCACCACCAAGCGCGTAGGAGGCACGGGCCTCGGCCTGTCGGTAAGCTACGGGTTGCTGCGGCGCTACGGTGGCGACATCAGCGTGACGTCGGAGCCCGGCAGGGGCACGACATTCGAGGTGCTGCTGCCCGAAAAGCCGGTGTTTCTCGACGATGGGGCAAGGGTGTATGCTGCCGCGCCCGACGAGCTCGCGTCCACCAGGAGGCATTGATGAACGAAGACACCTTCAATCTGGAGATCAGAAAATTCCTGAAGAAGGTCGGTATCACGTCGCAACGGGAGATCGAAGCGGCGGTGCGCCAGGCCATCGAGAGCGGTGATTTGAGCGGCCACGGCAAGCTGCGCGCGACTGTCACCCTGCGCGTTCCCCAGGTCGGCATCGAGACCGAGATCGAAGACGATATCGCTCTCGAGTAGGAGCGAGCTTGCTCGCGAATCTTCAGTGGCTGTTGGTTGGGCTGAGCAAAGCGAAGCCCACCAGTCCGGTTGTCATGTTGGACTTCGCTTTGCCCAGCCCACGCTTTTACAGGTCTTGAAAACCGTTGGTCCGAAAGGTCCCGGGGGTTCGAATCCCTCCCTCTCCGCCTACTGAATCCAACGGCTACTGAGGCCTTTGTAGTCAGCCGTACGGGCTATGTACGCCTGCGACTCTGACCGTGTGAAAACTCGGCTCTGACAGATGTGAAGTTAAAGTAATTTCGAGGAAATGTTCCCGCGGAAGCGCGCTGAGTAAAGAGGGCGCACTATTTGCAGACCAAATTAGGGAGTCGCGGAGGCGCTCGCCCCGATGCGTGAGGCCGTGGAGACAGCCTTGCATGCGTTGACCTTGTGGCGGGGACACAACGCCGACGCACCGCCAGCCCTGGGGCTGATCGACTCAACGCTGGTACGAACGAATCTGCTGCCTACTGGAACTTTATCCCTGGTCGCTTGCCTGCGGAAAGATCAACCCGAATGGGACAAAGCTCAAGCGAACAATTTACTAACACAAAGCGACCGCCTCCTTTCACAAACCGCATCGGTTCTGGAGTCGGCGCACGGTAGCTGACCCGAAAGGGTAACAGTGGCCAAATCAAGACAACCGGTTTCGAAGCAGGATCGGCTGTGGGCCGAGCGGCCAGCCGGTGTGGAAATTCGTGGAAGGACGGTCTCCAGAAAACCCGATGTATGGGTAAAGCTCAGCTGAAAAGGGCAGAGGGTCAGGGTGAGGGGGTAAAGCCAGAGACGGAAAAAGCACCCTCAGCCCTGACTCGCCCAGACGAGCTTCCCTACCTCACCCAGATCATAACCGCCGAGGCTGCGCGCGATATCGTGGCTGGCCGGCGACTTGAGCTCATCCAGGAGGCGCTGGAAAAGGGTGCGGAAGAAGATGCCGCGGTAGAGGGCGAAATCGAAGGCTTCCCATCCGATGGGTACGAAGGCGAGCCCCGCCTCGGTGGCCGCGGAGCGCGCACCCGGCGCCACCTCGGCAGCACCCATGGAAATGGTGGTGGCTGCTTCGCGCTCGGAGTTGGCGCGCCCGATGACGTTGAGATCGTCGCTGGACGCCCCATGGTGGGCGAGCATCTCTTGAAAGAAACGCTGTGAGCCGGCCCCGTCCTGGCGCAGCACCCAGGGACGTTTGGATGCGAGCAGCGCGTCCACGGTGCGCGCTTCCTCGGCGATCGCGGGCGACACCAGAAGGCCCTGCTCGCGTCGAAAGCCACGCACGAGTACCCACTGATGGTGCTGTGCGAATGCGCTGATGAGAGCCGGATGCCGCAGGTGACTTTCCTCGGCGGGTCCCCAGTGGATAGTGCAGGCGTCGGCGCGCCCCGAGGCCAACAGCGACAGCCCGAGGCGCGTTCCGGTGGGTGTGTAGCTGAACAGCGCGCGCGCCTGCACCTCCAGGGCAAGGTTGCCGAGCACCCGGTGCAAGAGCGCATCGTCGCTGCCGGCCAGCATCAGGCGATCGATGAGCACGCCGCCGTGGCTGGACTCCAGCAGCCACTGATTCACGAGCTCGCGCGGGAACAGCCATTTACCGGTGATCTTGGTGCCGGGGATTTTGCCCTCGCTGGCGAGCGCGTAGACTTTTTTCTCGTTGACCTGCAGATACTCGGCAACCTGGCGCACGCTCAAGAAGCGCGGCCCGGTAATTTCACCGTTCGATTCCGATACCGGGTCGCGGCGCAGGGGTGTCGGGTCTTTCGCCATTGGTTTCTCGGACTCTCAGGCCGCGTGCACCGGAGGGCCCGAGCGGCGTTTGCGTGAGCCCGGCGTGCGCGGCGGGCGCGCGTCGAACGTGACCTGGTCGGCGCCGTTGTAGACGAGAAAGTGCTTGCCCTTGGCCCGCGCGATCATGATCATTCCCAGGTCCTGGGCAAGCTCCAGGCCCATGTGCGTGACACCGGAGCGGGACAGCAGCACCGGGATCCCCATGTGCGCCACCTTCATGACGATCTCGGAGGTCAGCCGGCCGGTGGTGTAAAAGATCTTGTCTGCGCCGTTCTCGGCGTCCAGCCACATCAAACCGGAAATCGCGTCCGCCGCGTTGTGGCGCCCCACGTCCTCGATGAAAATATTGATGTCGGCATCCCGGCACAGCGCGCAGCCGTGCACGGCGCCGGCGCGTTTATAGATTTCGTTGTAGGCCGCGATCCCGCGCAGTAGCTCGTAGATGCGCGATTGCCGAATCGTGACATGGGGAACGCGCCAGTTGTAGAGCTCGTCCAGGGTACAGCTGAACACCGTGCCCTGGCCGCAGCCGGTGGTCACCGTGCGCCCGGAAAGCTTTTCCTGCCAGTCGACGATGCCGGTGCCGTCCACCGTCGTCACCGCCACCTGCTCGCGCTCCCAGTCCACTTGCACGGAACGAATGGTCTCGATGTCCTCGATAAGCCGCTGGTTGCGGAGGTATCCGAGCGTCAGTGCTTCCGGATAGGTGCCAAGCGTCATGAGAGTGACCACTTCGCGGTCGTCCACCTTGATGGTGAGAGGAAACTCGCCGGCGACCTCCATGTCGCGCCCTTCGCCCTGCTCGTCCACCGCCTGTACCGCGTGGGTGGGGGCGAGGCCCGCCTCGCTCATCTGCGGGCGGTAGGATTGCTCCGATTCGGGCATGGATGGCGGCCTCGCGATCCAGAGCGCGGCTATCCGCCGGTGACGCTCATGTGGCGCATGATGACCACCTGCCGGCCCAGGTCGAAATCATGCCCCTTGGGCTTGATGGCCATGGAGTCGACGATGGCTTGCCGCAGGCGCCCATCGTCGCCGGGATGGGCGCGCAGCACGTGGCGAAGATCCACCGAATGCTCCTGGCCCAGGCACAACAGCAGGCGTCCCTGCACCGTGACGCGCACGCGATTGCAGGATTCACAGAAGTTGTGGCTGTGGGGCGATATGAATCCGACCCGGGAATCCGTGTCCGCCACCCGGTAGTAGCGTGCCGGTCCGCCGGTGGACTCGGTGGTGGGCAGCAGGCGGTAGCGGGTCTCGATGTCCCGCCGTACCTGGTCGCTGGAGTAATAGGCCAGGGCCCGGTCGTGGTCGTCGATGAGACCCAGGGGCATCTCCTCGATGAAGCTGATGTCCATGCCGCGGGCGACGACGAAGCTCACCAGATCCAGGATCTCGTCCTCGTTGCGATGCTTGAGGATGACGGTGTTCAATTTGAGCCGTTGGAAGCCCGCGGCCCGGGCCGCTTCGATTCCGCGCAGCACTTTGCTCAGATCACCCGTGCGGGTGATGCTGCGAAAACGCGCGTCGTCGAGGCTGTCGAGGCTCACGTTGATGCGTTTGACCCCGGCGTCACTCAGGGGGCCGGCCAGGCGATCCAGCTGTGAGCCATTGGTGGTGAGGACCAGCTCCGTGAGCCCCGGCAACTTGCCGATTTCGCGCATCAGCCAGAGGATGTTCCGCCGGACCAGGGGCTCGCCCCCGGTGAGCCGCAGCTTGTTGACACCCAGCTCGGTGAAAGCGCGCGCTATCGTGGCGATTTCTTCCAGCGTCAGCACCTGGGCGCGGGGCAGGAATGTCATGTCTTCGCTCATGCAATAGACACAGCGAAAATCGCAGCGGTCGGTGACCGACAGGCGCGCGTACGTGACATGGCGCCCGAACCGGTCGATGAGCTTGGTGGTGTTGTTGTCCGTCGTCGTCACCTTGTTGTCGTCTCCCGAAAGTATCGCGCCCAATCTATAGCAAGATACGGGCCCGGGGCCAGGGCCTGAAAAACCTGCCGTGGCAATTCCTCCGGTTGAGACAAATTGTCGCAATACGCGGCGCTCTGGTCCAATTTGCGCCACTGTCACCCGGTAAGCCCCGTTGCGCGGCAGCGCGCAGGCCAGCGCCTGCATGGTATGTTACTTGCTTCACGCTTGTGCCCGTTAGGGTGCCAGTACCCAGTAGTCGAGTCATCTCATGGCCGAGACACAGCAAGGCCCGTCCACGGCATCGGACACGCCATCGGAGATACCGGTGACGGTGCTCGTCGAGTGCCGGCAGGCGCGCAGCGGGCGCTGGGTGGAGGACCAGTGGCAGGCGATCGCGGTAGTGGCCGGAAAAGATGTCGCCAGCGATGCGTTGGAGAGCACGCTGGTACACGAGGATGACCAGTGTCGGCGCTATCTGTGGTCGGGACTGAAGCTCTCGCTCTACAAAGACGCCTGCGAAAGTTACTGGTACAACCTGATGAGCGACGAGCCGTACTTGTACGTCGTCTGCTTCGCGGATGAGAACGAGGACGGCGAAGAGTGTCTCAATCCGCTGCTGGTGACTGCCGACCAGCAGGAAGCCACGGGCCACATGGAGACCGATGATCAGGTGTACTCTGTGCCGATGCCCGAGCAGGTGCACCAGTGGGTAGAGCGATTCGTGGTCGAGAATTACGTTCCCGAAGAGAAGAAAAAGCGCAAGCGCACGCAGTGGGCGGACGAGTCCAGGAATGGACGAGGTAGGGCGAAGCAGGACGCTCGAGCCGAGGAATCCGAGCATGTCGAAACGACCGAGCACGGCGGATCACGACCAGTCCGTCACTGAATCCGGAGACGGCGAGCCGTTTTTGAACCGCTGGGCGCGGCGCAAGAGCGTCGCCCGAACCGGCGGCGACGCGGACACGGCGGTCAACGAATCGCCGGGAGCAATTGCCGAGGACGCCCGAGCCGGTGCCGGCGAACCCAGCCAGGCGCCGGAACTCACCGATGGAGACATGCCAATCCTGGACAGCATCGACGAGAACACCGACATGAGCGGCTTCTTCTCGCCAAAAGTGACGCGGGCGGTGAAGAAGGCGGCCCTGAGAAAATTCTTTCACAGTCCCGTGTTCAACATCGTCGATGGCCTGGATGATTACGACGAGGACTTCAGGAACTTCGAGGCTCTGGGGGACATCGTAACCTCCGACATGCGCGGCATGATGGAACGCGAAGCCGAGCGTGCCCGGGAGGCCATGGCGAAGGACGGACAGGAGGCTGCGACGCCTGCGCCATCCGATGTCCGCGCCGCACAAGACGACGACGCCGAGGAAAAGGATCGCGAGGACGGGCCGTCGGAGATCGCCGACGAAGACGCGACGTCGGAGCAGATGGCGGCCCTCGAAGCCGGAGTGACCCGTGAGCCCGGACGGCAGGCCGGCATGGCAGGTGGCAAGCTGCGTCCCAGCGTCAAAGACCAATGAGTGCGGTGAAGTCGGTCGGTCTGTCGGTAGCGGAGCTCAGGCAACGGCTGGGCTGTCAGTTGCCGGAGCAATCCGTCAACGGCAAGGCCCGCAACGCGGCGCTCATGGCCGATACCTGGAGCGACCGTACCCCCACCTCGCTGGTGGCTTACAATTCCGCCGGGCGCATCGCCATCATCGCCGATCGCGAGGAAGGCGAGACGCTCGCCGCACGCCTGGGCGCCACCGTCGATTGCACCCTGCTGATCCCCCGGGACAACGACGCGCCCGTCGGCGAAGGCGCCGGGTCCGCCGACTCCGGGTCGCCGCGCAGCATTCGTGCAAACCTCGCTGGCGTTTCGGGATATCTCGGGCAATTCAGCATCAAGGGCCGGGTAGCAGGCGAGCAGGTGGATATCGCGCCGTCGCTGCTCACGGCACACAAACCCTTCGACATGGTTCTGGATCTCGGCGATCCGGCGCAGCTCGAATGCGAGGTTCTGCCGCCGGGCTACTACGCACCGGGAAGTGATGGCGAAGCGCTGGAGCGCGCCCTGGAAGAGATCCCGACGCTCGTCGGCGAGTTCGAAAAGCCCCGATACTTCAACTACAACCCGGATATCTGCGCCCACGGCGCCAGTGGCATCGTGGCTTGCAGCCGCTGCATCGATGCTTGCCCCACGCTTGCCATCGCCAGCATCGGCGAGCAGATCGAGGTAAATCCCTATCTCTGTCAGGGAGGCGGCGGCTGTGCCACGGCTTGTCCCTCCGGAGCCATCACTTATGCGTTTCCTCTGGCCGGCGATCTGCTCACGAGCTTGCGCACGGTACTGATCGGCTATCGCGAATCCGGCGGCCTCGCCGCGCGAGTTTTGTTTTACGACGGCGAAGCCGGACGCGAGTGGCTGCGCCAGCACGCCGGGGCACTGCCCGAGAACGTCATCCCGTGCGAGGTCGAGGAGATCGGTGCGGTGGGGATGGACGTGTGGCTGTGCGTTCTGGCCTATGGCGCCGCCGGTGTCCGCTTGCTGTGCCTTCCCGGCACGCCGCCGTCGGTGCGCCGCGAGCTCGAGGAGCAGCGGGGATTCGCCGCCGCCATCCTCGAGGGTCTGGGCCACGACCCGCGCCTCATCGGTCTCCTCGAATCGTCCGATGAGGCAGGATTGATGACGGCCCTTGAGGCGTCAGCGGAGCAGCAGCCCCGGGATGCGGCCACCTTTCGGCCCCAGAACGAGAAGCGCACCAACATCCGCCTCGCCGTGGAACATCTCTACGAGCAGGCCGCCGCGCCGCCGCCCACGGCGCCGTTGCCCGCCGGGGCGCCCTTCGGCGAGCTGCTGGTCAACGACCAGACCTGCACCCTGTGCATGGCTTGCGTATCGGTGTGTCCGGTGTCGGCCTTGAGCGACGGTGGCAACGAGCCGAAGTTGAAGTTCATCGAGTGGAACTGCGTGCAGTGCGGCCTGTGCGAGACCGCTTGCCCCGAGGACGCCATCCGGCGGCGCACGCGCTTCGTCTACGATCCCAGGCTCCGCCGGGACACCCGCGTGCTCAACGAGGACCAACCCTTCCACTGCGTCGGCTGCGGCAAGCCCTTTGCCACCACCCGGGTCATCGAGAGCATGCGCGGGAAGCTTGCCGGGCACTGGATGTTCCAGAAGCCGGAGGCGCTGAAGCGCCTGGAGATGTGCGAGGACTGCCGGGTCAAGGATATGTTCAAGGACGGCGGTGGCCTCCTGGACGCCCACGACGACGCCTGACGGGGAAGTTTCGGGGGACTGGGCCAGAAGGACCAGGGTGGGTTAATTTGTCCCAGGGGAGCCAGCGACGGGGGTACGGGGGTTGCTGATTTGGTCGGATCCCATCCTATTTGGCGTTATACCCTCGACGGCCCGGGCATGGGAATTGCTTACTCTTCGGAGGATCGAACAATCACCTGGCAAAAGATAAAGAATGATTTCAGGGGCGGTCGCGACGTCGGCGACGACGAGCATGGGTGAGGGGCTGGCCGGTGTGCCGCAGGACGAGGGCTTGCGCGCCAACACCTACAGCCTTTTGGCTGCCCTGCTGGCAGCCCCCCCGGCGAAACCTCTCATCCAGCTGCTGACGCAGATCACGCCGGCGGTGGGCGGCGGCGACGATCTGGCGGCCGCCTGGGAGGTGCTGCGCCTGGCCGGCGAGCGCGCCAGCGTCGAGTCCCTGGACGACGAATACCACGAGCTGTTCGTGGGAATGGGCCGCGGTGAGCTGGTGCCCTACGGTTCCTGGTACATGACGGGGTTTCTGATGGATCAGCCCCTGGCGATACTGCGCCGGGATCTGGCCGAGCTCGGCTTCGAGCGCCAGGAGGACACCAAGGAGCCCGAGGACCACGTGGCGGCCTTGCTGGAGACCATGGGTCTGCTGATCGGTGAAAGCGATGCGACCGTGGATGTCCAGCGGCGCTTTTTCCAGAGCCACATGGCTCCGTGGATGAACACGTTTTTTCTGGATCTCCAGAAGGCTCAAGCGGCGCGCTTCTACCGCGCCGTCGGGCAATTCGGGGAGCAATTCATTGGTTTCGAAGGCAAGTATTTGACGATGCTGGTTTGAACCGAGATTGCCGGCGGGACGCCACCGGTAATAACTATCACGCGTGAGGAGCAGAGCATGAGCAAGACACCGAAGGTAGCAACTGGGCGGCGCGCATTTCTCAAGCGCGCGGCCGTCGCAGGCGGCGCCGCTACGGTGGCGGTGGCGGGCGCTGGTGCGGTAGCCGATATGGCACCGGAGCCGGCCCGCGGGGCGGCCCCGGAACAGGGTTCGAAAGGTTATCGGATGACGCCGCACATCGAGGCGTACTACCGGTCGACGCGAGGCTGAGTCATTCCCTCGGTTTCGAGTAACGAGCATTCGCTCAACTCGAAGGAGAAAAGCGATGAAGTTGATTAGAAAGAATGGTCACGCCCACGCCGCCAGCGGCGCCAACGTGTCTGCAGGCTTACCCGGCGAAGCCATCGGTCGACGCACTTTCCTGCGTCGTTCCAGCCTCACCATGGGCGGCGCGGCGGTGGCCGGCATGTTGCCGGCAACCATGATGCGTAAAGCCCGCGCCGACGCATTCGCGCCGAAGGCGGGAGTCGAGACCGAGTTGCGGCGCAGCATCTGCACCCATTGTGCGGTGGGCTGCGGCGTCATCGCCGAGGTGCAGAACGGGGTCTGGACCGGCCAGGAGCCGGACTTCGACTCACCCATCAACCTCGGCTCCCACTGCGCCAAGGGCGCCTCGGTACGCGAGAGCGGCATGGGCGAGCGGCGCTTGAAGTATCCCATGAAACTCACTGCCGGCAAGTGGAAGAAAATGTCCTGGGACGACGCCATCGACGAGATCGGCGACCAGCTACTCGCCATTCGCGAGCAGTCGGGCCCCGATTCCGTGTACTGGCTGGGCTCGGCGAAGCACAGTAACGAGGGGTCCTATCTGTTCCGCAAGTTCGCGGCCTTCTGGGGCACCAACAACACCGATCACCAGGCGCGTATCTGCCACTCCACCACGGTGGCGGGTGTCGCGAACACCTGGGGCTACGGTGCCATGACCAACTCTTTGAACGACATGCACAACTGCAAGGCGATGCTGTTCATCGGCAGTAATGCCGCCGAAGCGCATCCGATCGCCATGCAGCACATCCTGCGTGCCAAGGAGAACGGCGCCAAGATGATCGTCTGCGACCCGCGCTACACGCGCACGGCGGCGCACTCGGACCACTACGTGAGGCTCCGTCCGGGCACCGATGTCGCGCTCGTGTGGGGCATGATGTGGCACATCTTCGAGAACAACTGGCAGGACGACGAGTACATCCGCCAGCGTGTCTACGGCATGGACGATGTGCGCAAGGAGGTCGCCAAGTGGAACCCGGCAGAGACCGAGCGGGTCACCGGCGCCGACGAGGCCACCGTCAAGGCGGCCGCGCAGATCATGGCCGAGAACCGTCCCGGCACCTTCATCTGGGCCATGGGCGGCACCCAGCACACCATCGGCAACAACAATACGCGCGCCTACTGCGCGTTTCAGCTGGCGCTGGGCAACATCGGCACGAGCGGCGGTGGCTGCAACATCTTCCGCGGCCACGACAACGTGCAGGGCGCTACGGACTTCTGCGTGCTGTCTCACTCGCTGCCCGGCTACTACGGGCTGAGCGGCGGTGCCTGGGCGCACTGGGCGCGGGTCTGGGACATGGATCTGGACTGGGTGAAGAGTCGCTTCGACCAGGACAAGGTCATCGGCGACAAGGGCAAGGAAGTCATGCCCATGAACTACAAGGGCATTCCGGTATCGCGCTGGGTGGATGGTGTCATCGAGGACAAGGCCAATATCGGTCAGAGGGACAACATCCGCGCCATGATCTATATGGGTCACGCGGTCAACAGTCAGACCCGTGGCCTGGATATGAAGAAGGCCATGGAGAAGCTGGATCTCATGGTCATTATCGATCCGCACCCGACCCACGCCGCGGTCATGAGCGATCGCAGCGACGGCATTTACCTGCTGCCGGCCTCGACCCAGTTCGAGACCTACGGCTCGGTAACGGCGACGAACCGCTCGCTGCAGTGGCGTGACAAGGTCATCGAGCCGCTGTGGGAGTCGCTCCCGGATCACGTGATTCTGGCCAAGTTCGCGAAGAAGCTGGGCTTCGACCAGCAGCTCTTCAAGAACATCAAGGTCATCAACGGCGAGCCGCTCATCGAGGACATCACCCGCGAGTGGAATCGCGGCATGTGGACCATCGGCTACACCGGTCAGAGCCCGGAGCGCTTGAAGGCCCACGCCGCCAACCGCCACACCTTCAACACCACCACGTTGAAGGCCGAAGGCGGACCGGTGGACGGCGACTACTACGGTCTGCCGTGGCCGTGCTGGGGAACACCGGAGATGGGGCACCCCGGTACGCCGGTGCTCTACGACACCAGCAAGCACGTGGCCGACGGCGGGCTCAATTTCCGTGCCCGCTTCGGTGTGGAGCGCAACGGCGTGAATCTGCTCGCCGAGGGCTCCTACAGCGTCGGCTCGGAGATCAAGGACGGCTATCCGCAGTTCGATCACAAGGTGCTGAAGCAACTCGGCTGGTGGGATGACCTCACCGACGAGGAGAAGAAGGCCGCCGAGGGCAGGAATTGGAAAACCGATCTTTCCGGCGGTATCCAGCGGGTTGCCATCAAGCATGGCTGCGCGCCCTTCGGTAACGCCAAGGCCCGGGTGAACGTCTGGACCTTCCCGGATCCGATACCGGTGCATCGCGAGCCGCTGTACACGCCGCGGCGGGATCTGCTGGACGATTACGCGACCTACGAGGACCGCAAGCGCTTCTACCGCCTGCCCACTCGCTACGGGTCGATTCAGGCCACGGATCACTCCAAGGAGTATCCGCTCATCTTCACGAGCGGACGCTTGGTGGAGTACCAAGGCGGCGGCGAGGCGGAGCGCTCCAACGCCTGGCTTGCCGAGCTGCAGCAGGACATGTTCGTGGAAATCAATCCGGCGGACGCCAATGATCGGGGCCTGAAGAATGGCCAGATGGTCTGGATGGATACACCCGAGGGTAACAAGATCAAGGCGAAAGTCATGTTTACCCGACGGGTGGCGCCGGGTGTTGTCTGGACACCCTTCCACTTCGGTGGTTACTTCCGGGGTGAGGACCTGCTGGACAAGTACCCGGCGGGAGCTGCGCCTTACGTGCGCGGCGATGCCTGCAACACGGCGTTCACTTATGGCTATGACTCTGTGACTCAGATGCAGGAGACCAAGGTCACCCTGTGTCAGGTCAGCGCAGTCTGAGAGGAGATACACCATGGCACGAATGAAGTTTCTCTGTGATGCCGAGCGGTGCATCGAATGCAACGGCTGTGTTGTAGCCTGCAAGAACGAGCACGAGGTACCGTGGGGCGTGAACCGCCGCCGCGTGGTGGTGCTGGATGACGGTATGCCGGGGGAGAAATCCATCTCGGTGGCCTGCATGCACTGCACCGACGCGCC
>Ga0255058_10000374_pt1 | contig 26803 bp, 26 predicted proteins | sample Cases_109_9_MG_FD_188637 | JGI IMG/M metagenome (GOLD analysis project Ga0255058, IMG submission 188637) | Seawater microbial communities from Amundsen Gulf, Northwest Territories, Canada - Cases_109_9 | ecosystem: Environmental > Aquatic > Marine > Gulf | place: Canada: Northwest Territories... | reverse complement strand
TAACACCAAGAAGCTTCTCCATCGCGAGCACGTAACCGTGTTCGTTGCACATCATGGATACGTAATCGAGCCGATCCATGTAACCAATGCTATGGTTGTACGGCTTGCTCTCGGCGAGCTTTTCCGTTGCACGATGCAAGAGTCCGATGTGCGGGTCAGCGCGCTCAACGACTTCCCCGTCGAGCTCCAGCACCAGGCGCAGCACGCCGTGCGCCGCCGGGTGCTGCGGACCGAAGTTCATGGTGTAGTTACGAATTTCGGCCACCGAATCCTTCCTCACGAATGACACGGGGTACCAAAATCCGCGGCTCGATGCTCACCGGTTGATAGACGACCCGTTGCTTATCGGCGTCGTAGCGCATTTCTACTTCTCCGCTCAGCGGAAAGTCCTTGCGGAAAGGATGCCCAACGAAGCCGTAATCAGTCAGGATCCGGCGCAAGTCCGGATGGCCTTCGAACACGATGCCGAACAGGTCGAACGCCTCGCGTTCAAACCAGTTCGCGGAGTTCCAGATGTCAACGACGGAGTCCAACACCGGCGGATCGTCGTCAAGAAAAGTACGCAGGCGAATTCGCCGGTTGTGCGTAAGAGACAGCAAATGGTATACGACCGCGAAGCGTGGGCCTTTTCTTGCGCCTTCGGGTGCCTCGTGTCGATAGGTCTGATAATCTACGCCGCAAAGATCTATAAGCTGCTCGAAAGAAAAAAGCGGATCGTCACGCATGGTGCGACAGACTTGCAAGACCTTGTCGCGCTTGATCTCCAGCGTCAGCTCACCGACCGCCTCGATCGTGTTGACGATTGCCTCACGCAACGTTTCCTTGGCGTGCGCGGCGACAGCCCGTTGTGAACCAGTCATTGATGAATGCTCTTTGTTGATCTCAGCGGGCGATGGTATTGGTGCGCCTTATTTTTTTCTTCAGCTGAATAATACCGTATAGCAGCGCCTCGGCTGTTGGCGGACAACCCGGCACGTACACATCGACAGGAACGATACGATCACAACCGCGCACAACTGAGTATGAGTAATGGTAGTAACCCCCACCATTGGCACACGAGCCCATGGAGATTACCCAGCGCGGCTCTGCCATCTGATCGTAGACTTTGCGCAGCGCCGGCGCCATCTTGTTCACCAGCGTGCCGGCCACGATCATGACATCGGATTGTCTCGGGCTACCGCGAAAGAGCATGCCGAAACGATCGATGTCATAGCGGGCGGCGCCCGCGTGCATCATCTCGACAGCGCAACAGGCAAGACCGAACGTCATCGGCCACATGGATCCGGTGCGCGTCCAGTTAATGAGCTTGTCGAGCTGGGTGGTTGTCCAACCCCCTTCCAGGGCGCCTTCTATTCCCATTCCAGCGCCCCTTTCTTCCATTCGTACAGAAAACCGATAATCAGAATCCCCAGAAACAGCATCATGGCCAGAAAACCGAATAGTCCAATCTCTTCAAGCACGATCGCCCACGGGAACAGGAATGCAATTTCCAAATCAAAAATGATGAATAAGATTGCTACCAGGTAATAGCGCACATCAAACTTCATGCGCGAGTCCTCGAACGCCTCGAAACCGCATTCATAGGGTGAAAGCTTCTCGGTGTCGGGGTTATGCGGGCCCAGGATTCCGCCCAAAAACATCAGCGCAGCACCCAGAAACAGCGCAACAGCCATGAAAATCAAGATTGGGAGATAGTTCGCTAGCATCCGTAACTCCGGCGACGGTCAGCGCCAGTCCGATATGGCCTGCTGACATCAGACAATATACCTGCCCGAAACAGGCGCTGCGAGTCTAGGCTTGCGGCTTGCGAAAAGTCAAGCTGACGGCGGTACAAATCCATTGTAATTCAAAAGGTTATGGGAACGCCGGAGGATCAAACAAACCCGTTGCGCAGGAACGCGTGCAGCTCGTGCATTTCCGCTAAATCGCGCGCGCCGAGCGCTTCTTCTTCGATTGAGAAAATGGTGCCGAAGGCGGGACTCGAACCCGCACGGCTCGCGCCACCGCCCCCTCAAGACGGCGTGTCTACCAGTTCCACCACTTCGGCTATGCAGATCGCTTTGGGGTCGGTTAACTGCCACCGCAGCGATCTGCTCACTCCCTGGCCGGTCCGGATTTTTTATCCCAAGCGCCACCGCAGCCGGGCGCTGCCACTCCTCGTTTTGACTACCGCGGCACTTCAGGTACATCACCCGGCGGGCTCGTGCTCTCGGGAATCGCGGGGGTCTCTTCTTGCGCAACCGGTTTTGTTACGACCTCTTCAACCGTTACGCCTTGCGTCACGCTCGGCGGGGCCGTGTCACGCAAAGCGAACGCCGTCAGCGTCATGCTCGTGATAAAAAAGACCGTGGCCAGCACAGCCGTAACACGCGTGAGAAAGTTGGCCGCGCCGCGAGCCCCAAACAGCGTCTGCGAGGCACCGCTGCCGAATGCTGCCCCGACGTCGGCGCCTTTTCCCTGCTGCAGCAACACCAGGGCCACCAGCCCCACCGCCGCTAGCACATGTAAAACCAGAACCAATTCTTTCATATTAACCCCTTGCGATCAGCTCGCCGCCCGATAGATCTCGAGAAACTCATCCGCATCGAGCGAGGCGCCGCCGATCAGGCCACCATCGATGTCCGTTTCACCAAATAACGCCTGCGCGTTGCCAGCTTTCACGCTCCCACCGTACAGAATACGCGAGTTATCAGCAATTGTGCCATCCACCGCCGCAAGCCTTTGCCGAATAAACCGATGCACTTCCTCGGATTGTGCGGGTGTGGCGGTCTTCCCCGTCCCGATCGCCCACACCGGTTCGTAGGCAATCACGGCGTGGCGAAACGGCTCAATCCCGTGGGCTGCGAGCACGGCGCCAAGCTGACGTGCGACGACCGCCTGTGTCTGCCCCGCCTCGCGTTGCTCCAGGGACTCCCCAAGGCACAAGATGGGGGTCAACTCAGCATCCAGCGCCGCTCCAAATTTTTCCGCCACGAGTTGGTCGTCCTCCCCGTAGAGCGTGCGCCGTTCGGAGTGTCCGACAATGACGTACTGACAACCGCAGTCGCGCAGCATCGGAGCGGAAACCTCACCCGTATAAGCGCCAAATCGATGCGTATTCAGATTCTGTGCGCCGCACGCGATACCGCTGCGCCCCTCGAGCTTCTCGGCGACCAGCGCGATTAACGTGAACGGCGGACACACGACCAGCTCAACCGGGATTCTCGGGTCTGTGCCTCCCAGAATGCGGTCTACGAGGGCCGCCGCCTGCGCGCGCGTCCCGTTCATTTTCCAGTTTCCTGCGACCAGGGGTCGACGCATTAAGCTCTCCCGCTCGGCTCGCGCTGTGCGCGGCTTTACGTGCGCGCGCGATGTTACCGACCACCGTCCCAGAAAGCAATTTGCACCCGGTGCTGCCGCTAGCGGGTTGCAGGCGGTCTCGGTGGAAGCTCAACGCACGCGGCGCAACGCCCGTCGCCCAGGGCACCCGCTGGTTTCGTGGGCGATGGCGCAGGCGCAGATGGCTTTGGGAACTTTGGCCGAAACCAAAGTTCCTCGTCTGCCGGGACGAGACCCGGCTAATATTTATCGCCGGCAGGCGATACCTACACTACCAGTTAGGCCGCTTCGCGGGCGGCGGACTTAACAACGTCCGCCAGCTGCTGCGCCAGACGCTCGACCAATTTCGCATCGGCGCCTTCCACCATTACCCGAATCACCGGTTCCGTACCGGATGCGCGCAACAGCACACGCCCCTGATCGCCGAGCTCCGCTTCCACCGCGCGCACGGCACGCAAGACTCGCGAGGAGTGCTGCACATCGACCCCTTGTCGCCCGCGGCGCTTGTCACCCGCGGCCGTGGGGGTAGGTACATTGACAATGGTCTGCGGGAATACCTGCATACCCTGTTTGAGCTCAGCCAGGGTCATGCCGGAATCCATGATTACCGCGAGCACCTGCAACGCGGTGACGATACCGTCGCCCGTGGTGCTCTTGTCGAGGCAGATGATATGACCGGAAGACTCGCCCCCGAGCTCCCACCCCTCAGCCTGCAGCATGCTCATCACATAACGGTCTCCGACGCGTGCACGTTTGAACGGGATGTCTCTTGCCGCGCACGCATTCTCGAGCCCGAGATTACTCATGAGCGTGCCCACGATGCCTCCGTTCAGCGCCTCCGCCGCGTCGCGCGCTGCGCCGATGATGAACAAAATCTGGTCGCCATCCACATAGCTGCCGGCGTGATCCACCATAACAACGCGATCACCGTCGCCATCCAAGGCGATGCCCAGGTCCGCACCTTCGGCGCGTACCGCTTTTTGCAACGTTGCCGGATACGTTGACCCGCACTCGGAGTTGATATTGAAACCATCGGGCTCATCGGCAATCGAAATGACGTGCGCACCCAGCTCGGCAAAGACCGCGGGTGCGATCTGGTAGGCCGCCCCATTGGCGCAGTCGACCACGACGGTAAGACCATCGAGGCCGTCCTTCGCCTGAAAGGTGCTCTTGCAAAACTCGATATAGCGCCCGGCCGCATGACGATAACGCTCGGCCTTACCGAGCGAAGCCGAGTCCACTGTGCGCATGGACCGTTGCATGGCGCTCTCGATCGCCAGCTCCATGTCATCGGGGAGCTTGGTGCCCTCCGCGGAGAAGAACTTGATGCCGTTGTCATGATAAGGGTTATGCGAGGCGCTAATGACGATCCCGGCGCGTGCACGCGCGGTGCGCGTCAGATAGGCGATGCCCGGTGTCGGCATGGGGCCGAGCAGGCTCACGTCCGTGCCTGCCGCCGACAGCCCCGACTCCAGCGCCGACTCGAGCAAGTAACCCGACACGCGGGTGTCCTTGCCGATCAGGACCCGCCCGCGGTCGCCACCGTCAGCGCCCAGCACACAGCCCACAGCCCAGCCCAGCTTCAATACGGTCTCGGGCGTGATCGGCTCCTCACCGACGCGGCCGCGAATACCATCGGTGCCAAAATAACGCTTCTTCATTGCTCCCCCCATATGGGACTTCACGAATTAGCCGGCGCGATAGACCGCCTCGGCCATGCGAACCGCCTCGCACGTCGCACCGACATCATGTGCCCGCACAAGGTCGGCCCCGTTTTGCACCGCCACCACCGCCAACGCCACGCTGGCGATCATGCGCCGCTCCAACGGCAGGTCCAGGACCTTGGCGATCATGGACTTGCGCGACAGCCCCACGAGCACTGGCGCACCCAGCGTCGCAAGCTCGCCAAGGTTGCGTAACAGCTCGAGATTATGTTCCAAAGTCTTGCCAAAGCCAAAGCCCGGGTCAACGATAATGTTAGCAGCATGGATGCCCGCGTCCCGACACGCTTGGCTGCGCAAACGCAAGAACTCCTTCACCTCCTGCACGACATCGTCATAACGCGGATCCTCCTGCATGGTTCGAGGTTCCCCTTGCATGTGCATCAGACAAACCGGAACCCCCAACTGCGCCGCCGTCTGCAGCGCCTCGGGGGCACGTAACGCCCGCACATCGTTGATCATGCCGGCTCCGGCAGCGACCGCCGCACGCATCACCTCGGGTTTGGACGTGTCGATTGAAATCGGAACCGCGATCGCCTGTTGCAGCGCCTCGATGAGCGCGATCACTCGATCCAGCTCTTCCTGAACCGAGACACCCCGCGCGCCAGGGCGGGTCGACTCGCCCCCGATGTCGATGATGGCCGCGCCCTCGGCGACCATTCGTATCGCATGATCGACGGCGCGATCCCGTGCCAAAAAAAGACCCCCGTCCGAGAACGAATCGGGGGTTACATTCAGGACTCCCATAACGCCAACGCGGCCCAGATCAAGGGCCCGCCCGCCACAGTCCAGCCGCGTCACACCGGCATCAATGCTCGCCTGCAGGGTCACCGAGATTTGGTTTGATGCGCGGCTTACGGCTCGGTTTTTTCGGTTTGGCCCCGGCCTCGCCGCGGGAGCCACCGCTGTCCACGCCTTGCGGCGCACGCGGCTTCTTGCCGGCCATGACGTCGTCGATCTGCCCCGCGTCGAGTGTCTCCCATTCCAGTAGCGAGCGCGCCATCATTTCAACAATATCGTGCTTGTCCTCGATGACCTTGCGCGCGCGCACATACTGCTCATCGACAATACGCCGGATCTCTTGGTCCACGATTTCCGCGGTCGCATTGCTCAGGTTCTTATGCGTTACCATGTCGCGCCCGAGGAACACCTCGTGCTCTCCGTCACCATAGACGCGCGTCCCCAGTGTATCGCTCATGCCCCAACGGGTAACCATGTTGCGCGCGATTTCGGTGGCTCGCTCAAAGTCATTCGCCGCACCGGTGGTCATTTGCTTCATGAACACCTCCTCGGCGATGCGCCCGCCCATCAGGACGGCGATGCTCGACAACAGCGACTCACGGTCGTGGCTGTAACGGTCTTCCTCCGGTAACTGCATGGTCACACCCAAAGCCCGGCCGCGCGGGATGATTGTCACCTTGTGCACGGGATCGGTATTGGGCAGCGTCTTCGCCACCACGGTGTGCCCGGATTCATGGTATGCGGTATTCCTGCGCTCCTTCTCCGGCATCACAATGGAGCGGCGCTCCGCGCCCATGATCACTTTATCCTTCGCCCGTTCAAAGTCTTCCATGTCCACCAGGCGCTTGTTCGCGCGAGCAGCGAACAGTGCCGCCTCATTCACCAGATTGGCAAGGTCGGCCCCGGAAAATCCCGGCGTCGCGCGCGCAAGGATGCTGGGCACGACGTCATCAGCCAGTGGAACATTGCGCATGTGTATCTTCAGAATCATCTCGCGTCCGCGAATATCCGGCAGCGGCACCACGACCTGGCGGTCGAACCGCCCCGGGCGCAACAACGCCGGGTCCAGCACATCCGGGCGGTTGGTCGCGGCTATCACGATCACGCCCTCCGTGCCTTCAAACCCGTCCATTTCCACGAGCAGCTGATTCAAGGTCTGCTCACGTTCGTCGTGCCCACCGCCGAGGCCGGCACCGCGCTGGCGTCCCACGGCATCGATTTCGTCGATGAATATGATGCACGGTGCGTGCTTCTTGGCCTGGTCGAACATATCGCGCACACGCGAGGCGCCGACGCCGACAAACATCTCGACGAAGTCCGATCCGGAAATGGTGAAGAACGGCACCTTGGCCTCCCCGGCAATGGCCCTTGCGAGCAAGGTCTTGCCGGTGCCGGGGGCCCCGGTCATTAGCACGCCCTTGGGAATGCGCCCACCGAGCTTTTGAAACTTCGCCGGGTCACTCAGGAACTCCACCAGCTCTTGCACCTCCTCCTTGGCCTCTTCCACGCCCGCCACGTCGTCAAAGGTGGTCTTATTCTGCTCCTCGGTGAGCATGCGTGCCTTGCTCTTGCCGAAGCTCATAGCACCGCGGCCACCGACCCCGCCTTGCATCTGGCGCATGAAAAAGATCCATACCCCGATCAGGAGCAACAGCGGGAACCAATTAATGAAGATTGTCAACAGCAATGACTGCTCGTCCTGCGGCCTTGCGTCGATGGCAACGCCATGCTCGAGCAAATCGCCAATCATGCCCGGGTCAGGCGGCGCATAAGTCTTGAACTTCCCGCCACTCTTCAATGTCCCGCTAATTTTCCGGCCCTGGATAGTCACTTTGTCGATCTGGCCATCCTTGACCTTGGAGATGAACTGGGAGTACTCCATCGCGCTGGCCTGCGGCTGCCGGGGGCCGAAATTGCTAAATACCGACATCAGCACGACGGCGATGACGAGCCAAAGCAGGAGATTCTTGGTGAGATTGTTCAAGTTTTCCCTCTCAGAAGGCGTTTCGCTGTGAATGAAGACTCAGCGCAGCAGGCTGTCGGTTAGACTCGCGCCGTCAGCTTCGTTCCATTTTGCTACGACCGTTACCGTGTGACAACCGCTGATTTTGTCTACGACTCCCCAAGCTATCTTGAAAGCCGTTTCCAAGCAAATAGACCTCTCGGCTACGTGGACGCGACGCCTGCGGCTTGCAGATCACGACCCGCTCGAAGTGCCGGCGCATCGCCTCGCGTACCCCGGCGAGCCCTTCACCCTGGAAAATCTTCAACAGCAGCCGGCCGCCCGGCGTAAGCACGGCCGCGGCAAACTCGAGCGCTCGGGCCGCGAGCTCGATGGACCTGGCCTGGTCAGAGACCCGCTCACCACTAATATTGGGGGCCATGTCCGAAATCACAAGATCTACCGGGCATCCCGCCAGCCACTCTAATACCAAGTCTAGCACCGCACGATCAGCAATATCACCGTGAACAAACTCCACCCCGGACGGTGGCGTCATCGCCAGCACATCCAGCGCCAGCACCCGGCCGCGGGCCCCCACCTGCTGCCGTGCGTATTGCGACCACCCCCCGGGCGCAGCACCCAGATCCACCACGGTCTGGCCCGGGTGTAAGATGCGATAGCGGCTATCGATCTCCTCGAGCTTGTAAACGGCACGCGTGCGAAAGCCCTCCTTCTGCGCACGTTTAACGAAGGGATCTCGCGTGTGCTCGCGCAACCAGCCCTTATTTGGCCGCCTGCGGGTCATCCGTGGCTAAACCGCCGTGCGCTGTCATTAAAACCCCCGCCGCCATGATGGCATATATCGATCTATGCGGGTATTGCTCCCGTTTCTGTGCTAAATGCGACGCCCATTAAATGCGCCATACGCACGCGTACCAACCCCGCTCATGGGCTCAGTGCATTGCCCGGCGCGCAGGCACCTGAGCGCCAAAAATGACCAGCCCCAATCCGAGCACGCTGTTTATGATAAAGACCGTGCGCGCAAGGAAATGCAGCACGATGAAGCGGGTATGCCCACCCGCCTGCGGTGGCGCTGCGTTCGTGCCCAGGGCATGCAGATCCTGGATCAAAGGGAGCAGCACAAACTCACCCACCACGATCAGCGCCCGCATTGCCCCCAGCATCCAGGTGCGCCATTGCCGTAACCAGCGATGCCCCGCCCGCCACAGCGCCAGGCCCACCAGTGCAAGCCCACACGCAAGCCCCACGCGATCGATTGCACTGAACATTGCCCCGCCAACGGTGCCAGCAAGCTGGCGATTTTCGAGTAAATTGAACAGCAGCGGCGCGACCAGGTAACCGCCGATCCACATCCCGCCTACCCACAGGGCGATTAAGGCACGCTCAATGGCATCGGCGACGTTGGGTATCTGAGCGGCGCGGGGCGGGCTACCGCGCATCGGGTGCTCGAGGTGTGCTGCCGCAATCGGGGGGCCGGGCCGCCTGGCTCTCGCTCTTAACAGAATGCGGTTTCCGACTTGCGCTATTTTTCAACGCTTTAACAGCCGTCGAAAAATACCGGTCCATCCCTGTACCGCTAACAGGCGGCCGAAGAACTCTGTTTTTCAACCGCCTGTTAAACGTACCGCACGGCCAGGATCTCGTAGGAACGCGTACCGTCCGGGACCTCGACATCTACCACGTCTCCCTCTTCCTTGCCGATAAGCGCTCGCGCGATCGGTGAGCTGATGGAGATTTTCCCCTCGGCAATGTCGGCTTCAAGATCACCGACGATTTGATAGGTCACCTCCTGCTCGCCGTGGGCGTCCAGCAACACCAACGTCGCGCCAAACACGACGCGCCCCTGAGTATTGAGTGTCGCGGGGTCAATGATTTGCGCCATTGCGAGCATCGATTCGAGCTCCGCGATACGGCCTTCGATGAAGCTTTGTTGTTCCTTGGCAGCATGAAACTCCGCGTTTTCCGAAATGTCCCCGTGCGAGCGTGCCTCGGCGATCTCCTGGATGATGTGCGGGCGTTTCACCCTCTTGAGGTGATTTAACTGCGCCCTAAGTTTTTTCGCGCCGTCTGCCGTAATGGGCACTTTATTCATCAGTTCATTCCCCTGTGCAGATCCTGCAGACGATTGATATTAATGCCATTGCCATGGCGATGCGCCTCACGGGCCGCGCGCGCGGCCGAGAGCGTTGTATAGTTGGTCACCCGGTGTTGCAGGGCCTCCCGGCGGATCGTGTAGGAGTCCTCCAGGCTTTGCTTGTCCGAGGTCGTGTTAACGATAATATCAATCTCATCGTTCATAATCATATCAACGATGTGCGGTCGCCCCTCGGACACCTTATTTACGGGTTTGACCGGCACGCCCGCCGCCTCCAACACGGCGGCAGTGCCATGGGTCGCCAGGATCTCGAAGCCCTGTGCATCGAAGTATCTGGCGACATCGATCGCGCGTTTCTGATCGGCGTCCCGCACACTGATGAACATGCGCCCCTTTTGCGGGATTCCCGAACCGGCCGCGGCCTGTGACTTCGCGAAAGCCTCGCCGAAGCTGCGACCGATACCCATCACCTCCCCCGTGGATTTCATCTCGGGGCCAAGCACAGTGTCGACGCCGGGGAACTTGATAAAAGGGAACACCGCCTCCTTTACAGAAAAATAAGGAGGTACGATTTCAGCCGTAATCCCTTGCTCGTCCAGGGTGCGGCCGATCATACAACGTGCCCCGATCTTGGCAAGCGCCCGCCCCGTGGCTTTGGATACGTAGGGCACCGTACGAGAAGCCCGCGGGTTAACTTCCAACACGTATATGTCACCATCCTTGATGGCAAACTGGATATTCATCAATCCGATCACTTTGAGCGCTTGTGCAAGCTGACGCGTCTGCACACGCAGCTGATCCTGGATTTTCTTGGAGAGACTAAAGGGGGGGAGCGAGCACGCGGAATCACCGGAATGCACTCCGGCTTCCTCAATGTGCTCCATGATCCCACCCACGATCACGCGCTCGCCATCGCTGATCGCGTCCACATCGACTTCGATGGCATCGGCCAGATACTTGTCCAGCAGCACCGGCGCGTCATGCGACACACTCACCGCCATGCGCATGTAGGTCTCCAGGTCATCACGACCGTGCACGATCTCCATGGCCCGTCCGCCCAGAACATAGGATGGCCTGACGACCAGTGGATAGCCGATTTTCTGCGCCAGTGTAACTGCTTGCTTCGGTGTTCGCGCCGTCGCATTCGGCGGCTGTCGCAGGTCGAGGCGCCGTAACAGACGCTGAAAACGTTCGCGGTCTTCGGCCAGGTCAATGGAATCCGGACTTGTACCGATGATGGGAACGTGCGCACTCGCGAGCCCGCGGGCGAGTTTCAACGGCGTTTGACCACCATACTGCACGATGACCCCCGTCGGTTGCTCCACGTGGATAATCTCGAGCACGTCCTCGAGTGTGAGCGGCTCGAAGTACAAGCGGTCAGACGTATCATAATCCGTGGATACCGTCTCCGGGTTACAGTTGACCATAATGGTCTGAAACCCCTCCTCGCGCATGGCGAGTGCGGCGTGGACGCAACAGTAATCGAACTCGATTCCCTGGCCAATGCGGTTGGGTCCGCTGCCGAGCACCATAATTTTACGTCGCGCATCGGGATGCGCCTCGCACTGGTCTTCGTAGGTCGAGTACATATACGCCGTTGTCGCCTCGAACTCCGCCGCACAGGAGTCCACGCGCTTGAAAACAGGGTGTACCCCCAGGGCATGGCGCTCCTTGCGAAACTTCTCCTCGGTCGTGCCCAGAAGTTGCGCCAGGCGCCGGTCGGAAAACCCCTTACGCTTCCAGTCCCGTACGAGCTTGCGGGTGCGCTTGCGAGCGCCTCGACGGGCAATGCCTTTCTCCAGTCCGACGAGCTCCTCGATCTGTGCGAGAAACCAACGGTCGATTCGCGTCAGCGCGTAGATGCGATCGAGCGAGAAGCCGAAGCGAAAAGCATCGGCGATATACCAGATCCGCTCGGCGCCCGGTACCCGCAGCTCCTGCACAAGCCGGGGCTCCGCTTCTTCCGCATCACCCACGGGTTCGAGCCTCGGCTCGAACCCGTAGCTCTCGGTCTCAAGGCTGCGCAACGCCTTTTGCAAGGACTCTTGAAACGTGCGCCCGATGGCCATAGCCTCACCGACCGATTTCATTTGCGTGGTCAGGTGTGGGTTGGCCTTGGGGAACTTTTCGAAGGTAAAACGCGGCACCTTGGTGACGACGTAGTCGATGGTCGGCTCGAACGATGCCGGAGTAACGCCACCGGTAATGTCGTTTTTAAGCTCGTCCAGCGTGTAGCCCACGGCGAGCTTGGCTGCGATCTTGGCGATCGGGAAACCGGTGGCCTTCGATGCAAGCGCAGAGGAGCGCGATACGCGAGGGTTCATCTCGATGATAACCATCCGCCCGTTCTCGGGATTGACCGCAAACTGCACGTTCGACCCGCCGGTATCGACGCCAATCTCGCGCAAACAGGCGAAGCTCGCGTTGCGCATCAGCTGATATTCTTTATCGGTCAAGGTCTGCGCCGGCGCAACCGTGATAGAATCGCCGGTATGAATTCCCATGGGATCGAAGTTTTCGATGGAGCAGACGATGATGCAATTATCGTTGCGATCGCGGACAACTTCCATTTCGTATTCTTTCCAGCCGAGAATCGACTCTTCGATGAGAAGTTCCGACGTGGGTGATGCCTCCATTCCACGCTCGCAAATCTTCACGAACTCTTCTTTGTTGTACGCCACACCACCGCCGCTGCCCCCGAGCGTAAACGAAGGTCGTATGATCACCGGGAACCCGATCATGGCCTGGACCTGTTGTGCCGCCTCGAGGCTGTGGGCGATGGCTCCACGGACCGTTTCCAGACCGATTGAATGCATCGCTTGTTTGAACAGCTCACGATCCTCGGCCTTGTCGATCGCAACGCGTGTGGCACCGATCATTTCCACGCCATAGTGCTGCAGCACCCCTTCGCGCTCCAAATCGAGCGCACAATTCAAGCCCGTTTGGCCGCCCATCGTCGGGAGCAAGGCGTCGGGCCTTTCCTTGGCGATAATCTCGGCGACCGTTTGCCAGTCAACCGGCTCGATATAGGTCGCGTCCGCCATGTTCGGATCGGTCATGATGGTGGCCGGATTGGAGTTGACCAGAATCACCCGATAACCGTCGTCTTTCAGCGCCTTGCACGCCTGCGCACCCGAATAGTCAAACTCACACGCCTGACCGATGATGATGGGGCCAGCGCCGATGATCAGGATGCTCTTGATATCCGTGCGTTTTGGCATAAGTTCAGTTGCGAGTGTCGAGTAGCGAGTTCAATCTCAAGTGGATGCCGTATTGTTTCGCTGTACTCGCCACTCGTTACTCGCTGCGTGATTTTCCAACATCAATTCAATGAATCGGTCGAAAATCGCGCTGATGTCCTGCGGTCCGGGGCTCGCCTCCGGGTGACCTTGAAATGAAAAAGCAGGCCGGTCCGTACACGCAAGGCCCTGTATCGAGCCATCGAAGAGTGAGCGATGTGTGACTCTCAGCGACTGCGGTAGCGCGCTGTCGTCCACGGCAAACCCGTGATTCTGGCTGGTAATCATGACCCGCCCGGAGTCGAGCTCGAGCACCGGATGATTTGCGCCATGGTGGCCGCACTTCATCTTCACGGTCTTGCCCCCCGCTGCCAACGCGAGCAGCTGATGTCCGAGACAGATACCAAAGATCGGCACCTTCCTTTTTAACAATGCCCTAATCGCATCGATGGCGTAGTCGCACGGCTCCGGGTCACCGGGCCCGTTGGACAGAAACACCCCGTCGGGGTTTAGAGCGAGCACGTCGTGCACGCTCGTACGCGCAGGCACGACGGTCACCGCGCAACCACGATCGGCTAACATGCGCAGAATGTTTCGCTTGATCCCGAAATCGTAAGCCACGACTCGAAATCGCGCTGGCGCAGGTTCGCCATAACCGCTTCCGAGAGCCCAGCCGCCCGCACTCCAGGCATAAGACTTCTTGACGCTGACGACCTTGGCGAGATCCATCCCCTTGAGCCCGGCAAAACCGCGGGCCGCTCGCACGGCAGCTTTCTTGTCGAGGCGGGCGCGCGGTGCGGCCGCCACGATGCAGCCATTTTGCGCACCGTTTTCGCGTAACAACCGCGTGAGCTTACGTGTGTCGATATCGGCAATGGCCACGACCTGGCGTTTGCCTAAGAACGTCGGCAAGTCATGTTCAGCGCGCCAGTTACTCATCACGGAAGGCAGATCTCGAATAACGAGACCCGCCGCGTACACGCGTGCGGACTCCATGTCCTCGCTGTTCGCTCCCGTGTTACCGATGTGCGGGTAGGTCAGTGTGACGATCTGCCTGGCGTAAGAGGGGTCCGTCAGGATCTCCTGATAACCCGTCATGGCGGTGTTGAACACCACCTCACCAACCGCCTGCCCGGCGACACCGATGGAACGCCCGTTGAACACCGATCCGTCTTCGAGCGCAAGCACGGCGGACTGTGTCGACCGTTTATTTCCCAAGTAAACCTGCCTGCCAACAGAAACAAAAGAGGGCACATACAAAAGCGGGAGATGCGCATCGCGTCTCCCGCTTCATCAACATGCGTAGTAGAAAGTCATGATACTGGCTGGTGCGGAATCTTACGTAACCGCTTACATAAAATCAACGCAGACCGAGCACGTCTTGCATGTCGAAGAGGCCGTTGTGCGGCTGCAGCACCCAGCGGGCTGCACGCAGCGCCCCGTCAGCAAAAGCCAGGCGGCTCTGCGCCCGGTGTGTGATCTCCACGCGCTCCCCGGCACCTGCAAACATGACCGTGTGCTCACCAATGATCTCCCCGGCACGCAGTGCACTGAAACCGATCTGACCGCGAGGCCGCTCGCCGCTGAATCCCTGACGGCCATAAACCACGCAGTCCTGGATGGTTCTGCCAAGGGCTTCGGCCACCACCTCGCCCATACGCAGCGCCGTGCCCGAAGGCGCATCGCGCTTGTGCCGGTGATGCGCCTCAATTACCTCAACATCGAAGTCATCGCCAAGCACGCGGGCCGTCAGGTCCAGCAGCCGCAGACAAAGGTTGACGCCCACACTCATATTGGGTGCAAACACGATGGCGATGTCGGCAGCGGCTTTGGCAATGTGCTCACGGCCGGCCTCGTCGAGGCCCGTGGTGCCGATGACCATTTTTCGACCGCCGCGGCGACAGACATCCACGTAGGCCCGGGTCGCATCAGGATGCGAGAAATCGACCAGTACATCGTAGGCGGCCCCCCCGTCGTCACCGCGCAATGCCACATCGAGCTTGCCGACGCCGGCCAGCTCGCCCGCATCGGCGCCGAGGGCGGGACTGTGCGCGCTCTCCAGCGCAGCCGCAACTCGAATATCTCCGGCATCGGCGGCGGCCTTGATGACAGTGCGGCCCATCCTTCCGGCGGCGCCGGTAACAGCGATGGTCAACATGAATTCTCAGCGCTCACGTGCGAAGTCATCATGCGCACAGAGCATAAAGGATTTGCCGTGCCGGCGCTAACACGCGCTCGCACCCAAAGGCGATGTGCACGCCCGGAGAGAGTATCGAGGAATCCGCTCACCAGCGCAGGCGGGTTCAGCTCGCTTTGCCGAAAAACGTCCCGAGCTTATCGAGCCACGACTGTTCCCGCGGGTTGTGCCGCGCGCCACCTGTGCGCGTCAGCTCATCAAACTCACGGAGCAGTGCTTTGTGCCGTTCGGTCAACTTGACCGGAGTCTCTACGCTCACGCGGCAGTAGAGATCGCCCAGGTGTCCGCTACGTACGTTTCTCACCCCTTTTCCGCGCAGTCGAAACAGCTTTTCGCTCTGCGTACCGGCAGGAATCTTCAAATTGGCGCGCCCGTCCAGCGTGGCAATCTCCAGCTCCCCTCCGAGCGCGGCCGTCGTGAAGCTCACGGGCATCTCGCAGTACAGGTCATCACCGTCACGCTTGAAGATGTCATGGGCTTTAATGCGGATCTCGACATAAAGATCTCCGTATGGGCCCCCGTGCTCGCCCGCCTCGCCTTCCCCTGCAAGCCGAATCTGGTCGCCCTCATCGACACCGGCGGGAACTTTCACAGAAAGCGTTTTGGTACGTTTGACCCGCCCCTGCCCCCGGCATTCCGGACATGGGTTGGTAATGACCTTGCCGCTACCGCGGCAACTCGGACAGGTTTGCTGGATCGAGAAGAATCCCTGCTGCATGCGCACCTGCCCGTGGCCGCCACAGGTGTCGCAGGTCTGCGCGGTGGTGCCGGCCTTTGCCCCGCTCCCGCCACAGGCCTCACAGTTGTCCAGCACCGGCACCCGGATCTGCACGGTGGTGCCGCTGACGGCCTGCTCTAGCGTCAGCGCAAGCCGGTAGCGCAGATCGGCGCCGCGACGTACCTGCGAGGCGCCACGTCTGGTGCCGCCGAAGATATCACCAAAGACATCGCTGAATATATCGGAAAAACTGCTCGCACCACCGGCCCCGTAGAAGCCACCGGCACCCATTGAGGGATCCACACCGGCGTGGCCGAACTGGTCGTAGGCCGCCCGTTTTTGCGCATCGGCCAGGATTTCGTACGCCTGCTGAGCCTCTTTGAATTGTTCCTCCGCGGCCTTGTCACCGGGATTGCGATCGGGATGGTGCTTCATCGCCAGCCTGCGATAGGCCTTCTTGATCTCAGCCTCCGAGGCATTGCGTGTCACCCCGAGAATTTCGTAGTAATCCCTTTGCGACATCTGACTAGCGGTACCCCAGGATCCACAGAGATTCTAGCCTATGACACACGACGCGGCCGGCACGCGCGTGCGCGTGCCGGCCGCCTTCGGCTGCGAGCTTAGACGCTTACTGTTTCCGTGTGACCTGTAAGGTGCGCATCCACCCCACAGCAATCAGGCTTTTTTACGAAGATGCTGAAAACAGTTTTTCAGCAGCCTGCTACTTTTTACCTTTGCTCTCCTTCACTTCCTCGAACTCGGCGTCGACCACATTCTCTTCTTGCGCTGGCCCGGCGCCGGTATCGGCTGGCGCTTCCGCACCTGCCGCGGACTCGGCACCGGCACCACCCTGCGCGTACATCTGCTCAGCCAGCTTGTGACTGGCCTCGGCCAGTGCCTGTGTCTTTTGCTGGATTGCGTCCTTGTCGTCTTCCTTGACAACCGCTTCCAGCTCTTTGATTGCCGACTCGATCTTGTCTTTTTCCGCGGCGTCGAGCTTCTCGCCCATCTCCTGCACGGACTTACGCACGCTGTGGATCATGGCTTCGGCCTGGTTGCGCGCATCCACCAGCTCGCGCGCTTTCTTGTCCTCCTCAGCGTGGGCCTCGGCATCCTGTACCATGCGATTTATTTCATCTTCGCTCAGCCCTGAGCTGGACTTGATAACGATCTTGTTTTCCTTGCCCGTCGCCTTGTCCTTGGCTGACACGTGCAGGATGCCATTGGCGTCGATATCGAAGGTAACATCGATCTGTGGCACACCGCGCAGTGCAGGAGGAATATCGGCCAGATCGAACCTTCCCAAGGACTTGCTGCCCGCCGCCATCTCGCGCTCGCCTTGCAGCACGTGAACGGTCACGGCGGTCTGATTGTCGTCGGCGGTCGAGAAGATCTGGTTCGCCTTCGTCGGTATCGTCGTGTTCTTCTGGATCAGCTTAGTCATCACTCCGCCCAGAGTCTCGATGCCCAGCGACAGCGGCGTCACATCGAGCAACAGCACATCCTTGACATCACCGCCCAGCACACCGCCCTGGATCGCAGCCCCAACAGCCACGGCCTCGTCCGCGTTCACGTCCTTGCGCGGTTCCTTGCCGAAGAAGTTCTTTACCGCCTCCTGCACCTTGGGCATGCGCGTCTGCCCACCCACCAATATCACATCATCCACATCGCTGGCCTTGAGGCCCGCGTCTTTCAGCGCGATCTTACACGGCGCGATCGTGCGTGCAATCAGATCCTCGACCAACGCTTCGAGCTTGGCGCGAGTCACCTTGATGTTCAGATGCTTTGGCCCGCTGGCGTCCGCGGTGATATAGGGAAGGTTGACCTCGGTCTGCTGTGCCGAGGATAACTCGATCTTTGCCTTCTCGGCCGCGTCTTTCAGGCGCTGTAATGCTAGCGGATCGTTGTGCAGATCGATCCCGTTGTCCTTCTTGAACTCGTCCGCCAGATAATCGATCAGGCGTCGGTCGAAATCCTCACCGCCGAGGAAGGTGTCGCCGTTCGTGGACAGCACTTCAAACTGGTGCTCACCATCAACACTGGCAATCTCGATGATAGAGATATCAAAGGTCCCCCCGCCGAGGTCATAGACAGCTATCTTGCGATCGCCTTCCTTCTTGTCCAGACCAAAAGCCAGCGCCGCGGCCGTGGGCTCATTGATAATACGTTTTACATTGAGCCCAGCAATACGTCCGGCGTCTTTGGTTGCCTGGCGCTGCGAATCGTTAAAGTAGGCCGGTACCGTAATCACGGCCTCCTCGATCTCTTCACCGAGGTAATCCTCCGCCGTCTTCTTCATCTTCTGAAGCACGCGCGCCGAGATCTCCGGGGACGCCATCTGCTTACCCTTGACCTCCACCCAGGCATCACCATTTTTTGCCTTGACGATTTTGTAGGGCATTAACTTGATGTCGCGCTGCACCACTTCTTCATCAAACCGGCGTCCGATCAGCCGCTTCGTTGCGAATACGGTGTTATGGGGATTGGTGATCGCCTGGCGTTTTGCAGCTGCCCCGACGAGAATCTCGCCTTCGTCGGTGTAGGCGACAACCGAAGGCGTCGTGCGATCCCCCTCGCTGTTCTCGATCACCCGGGCCTTGCCGCCCTCCATCAACGCGACACACGAGTTGGTGGTGCCTAGGTCAATACCGATTATCTTCGCCATGGTTCTTTTCCTCTGGATTTCGAGGTCTGTACCTCGACTAAATTGGCACTATCACAATGAGATGAGGCCCGATTTGGGCATTTCAAGGGTTGCTATCACCGTTTTTATCCACCCCGCGCGCCTTAGCCACGATGACCATCGCCGGGCGCAGCAGTCTGTCGTGCAGCAGGTACCCCTTCTGCACGACCTGCACGACATGGCCAGGGGGCACCTGCTCGCTTTCGACCATGCCCACGGCCTGGTGCCTCTCGGGATCGAACTTCGCGTGCTCAGGATTAATAACGGAGAGTGAAAACTTCTTAAACACGCTGTCCATGAGCTTCAAGGTCAGATCCAGTCCTTCGTGCATCTTCGCCAGCGCGGTCTGGTTCTCCTGCTCTATGTCCACCGTTCGGGCAAGCTCCAGGCTGTCGCACACGGCCAGCATTTCCGTGGCCAGTCGCTCGATGCCGTACTTGCAGGCATTGGCCACGTCGATTTCCGCGCGACGCCGGACATTGTCTACCTCGGCTTTGGCCCTGAGAAACTTATCCAGTTCTTCCTCCGCTTTGAGGCGAGTGGCCTCCAGCTCCGCCTGCAGTTGAGTGAGCTCGCTCTCTAGCCTCGCCTCGCGCTGCGGTTTTGCCCCACCGCGCGCAGCGCCGGCTGCAGCGGGTGCTGGCTGCCGCGCGCCCTGGCTGTCTTTCATGCTGGTTTGGGGACCTACCGAAGGTTCGGCGCGCTTTTTCTCCGCGTGTTTCTTCCCGCCCATTATGGTCCTCGTTTGCTATTGGAGAAGTCGATCGTCCTTGAACCCTTAATGGGGTCCGCCGGCGGGGTTTCAAGCGGCGTTGGCGCCCTGCCGACGGTGCCCGGGGACATGCTGCCATGTTTCGCGGTTGCTAAGGCGCTGAACCATCGGGCTGGCCGGAAACCGTGTTTGCGGCAGCCTGAGAATACAAACGCTCGATGCGCGTACTGGGCCTGGGCGGGAACTTATGGGGCAGTGGCCAGGAAGGCCTTTTGCCAACAACCTGTCAGCGCCCGAGGGAGGAGAGCGCACCACCGAGAAGCTTCGCGGTGATATCGACGAAGGGAATAACGTGCTCATAGGGCATGCGGGTGGGCCCGATCACCCCGAGCGTCCCAACCACCTCGCCGTCTGCGGTGTAAGGTGCGGCCACCACACTGCAATCCTCCAGTGCCTCGTAGCCCGACTCAGTGCCGATGAAGATCTTGACTCCGCCCGCTCGCATACTTAGGTCGAGCAGGTGCAGTAGATCGCGCTTGCTGGTGAACGTATCAAACAGCTTACGCAGCTTCTGGATGTCACCAAGCTCGGGGAACTCCATCAGGTTGGACTCCCCGCTCACCACGAGATCGTCACCCTCGCGCTTCTCATCCAGAAACACGCGACGCGCTATTTCTATGGCCAACTGCATCATGCGGTGCATGTCCTCGGTGACGCGCTGCATATCCGTCACGAGCGCGCGTTTCACTGCGCCCAGAGGCATGCCGCTGTAGGTTTCGTTGAAATAGTTAGCGGCCTGGACCAGCTCAGCCGGTGAGTAGCGCCGCTCGGTGTGAATAATCCGGTTCTGCACCTGGCCGTCCTGAGTGACCAGGATCACCAGCACACGCTGCCCGGAAAGCCCGACGAACTCGAGCTGGTGGAATCCCACCTGACCCTCGCGCCGGGAAATCATAATGATACCGGCGAGCTGCGTCATCTCGGAGAGCAGATGGGAGGTCGTTTCGATCAGGTGCTGCGGGTCTTCCTCGGTACGAAATTCGTGCTCGAACTTGCGCACCTGCTCGACATCAAGCGGCTGCACCGTAAGCAGACTGTCAACGAAGACCCGGTAACCGAGCTGCGTTGGTATGCGCCCGGCCGAGGTGTGGGGCGAGCGCACAAGCCCCATTTCTTCCAGGTCCGCCATCACGTTGCGGATCGTGGCCGGGCTCAGGTCCAGACCGGTCTTTTTCGCCAGCGTACGCGAGCCCACGGGCTGGCCATCGGCGATGTAGCGCTCAACCAGCATCTTTAGCAGAAACTCGGCGCGCGGGGTCAACTCAGTCATTGCAGTATATGTGCTCACAGTACGTTAATTAGCACTCTCAACACTCGAGTGCCAAAACCCACCCTAACAACACGCCCCGGAGGTGTCAACCCGCCTGCGCAACCAGGTGACCGTGCTCCCAGGGCGCCCGGACCGCCGGCGTAGCTGCCGGCGGCATTTGCTTACGGTTGACCACGCCCTATGCTAGTTTATCCAGACCAAGATTGGATGAATGCATGACCGCGCCCGTTAGAACCGTAGGAGTGTTCGGCAAGTATGGCAGTCGCGTGGCCGGCGGAGAGATCCGCAAGCTGTGCGAGCTGTTACGCGCGCGCAAGCTGCAGGTGGTTTTGGAGGAAAACACTGCCACACTGGTCGAAGGGCCGGTGGCCGTTCGCCGCTCGCTGGAGGAAATCGGTCGGGAGATCGATGTCGCCATTGTAATCGGCGGGGATGGCACGCTGTTGAGCGTTGCGCGCCACCTGGCCGATTTCGAGGTCCCGCTGATCGGTGTCAACCTAGGGAGGCTCGGTTTTCTGACCGACATCCCGGCGGAGAATATGACGGCGGAGCTCGGCCCAATACTAGACGGCGATTATCAGGTCGAGGAACGTTGCCTCTTGTGCGCCGACATCATCCGCAATGGCGAAACCGTGCACACCTCCAAGGCCTTCAACGACGTAATTGTCAATAAAGGCGAGCTGGCGCGTTTGATTGAATTCGAAACCTACCTGGACGGCCACTTTGTAAACAGCATGCTTGCCGATGGAATTATCATCGCGACCCCGACAGGCTCGACCGCGTATGCGTTGTCCGCGGGTGGGCCACTTCTGCACCCGACACTGCCGGCCATCGTGCTCGTGCCCATTTGCCCCCATACCCTGAGTGACCGGCCGATTGTCGTAAGCAGCGACAGTGTCGTCGAAATAGTTATGACCGGGACGAGGGAACAGCGCGCCAATGTCACCTTCGACGGGCAGTTGCATCACCCGTTGCGAGACCATGACCGGATCTCTGTACGTCGTGCACCCAAACCGGTACGCCTGTGGCGCCCGAGCGGGCGCAACCATTTCGACGTCTTGCGCGCAAAGCTCCAATGGGGCGGCAAGTTCTGACATGCTCACGCACCTGTTCATTCGCAATTTCACCATCGTGCCTACGCTGGAGCTTGCTTTCGAGCCCGGCTTTACCGTGCTGACGGGGGAAACCGGCGCCGGCAAATCCATCGTCATTGATGCCTTGACGCTGGCGCTCGGCGATCGCGCCGAGAGCGGCGTAATTCGTGACGACTGCGACCGTGCCGAGGTGACAGTGAGCTTTGCTTTGAGCCCGGACCAAGATGCCGCCGTGTGGCTGGACTCGCACGATCTGTTCGACGAGCAGGAATGTCTTGTGCGCCGCGTTGTCGAGATAGACAAACCTTCAAAGGGGTTTATTAACGGCCGTCCGGTGCCAATGCAGATGTTGCGAGAGCTCGGCCAGCTACTGGTAGACGTGCATGGGCAACACGAGCATCAGTCCCTCCTGCGCCGCCATGGGCAACGCCAGATCCTCGATGACTACGCCGGTCTGGGAGAAACCTTGCGCACGTTGGGGCAGCATTACCACGCGCTAAAAGTGCTGCAGGATCGTGCCGACACGCTGCGTCGCCAGTCGACCAATCGCACGGCGCATGTCGAGCTGCTTCGCTACCAGGTGCGGGAGCTGGAGGCGCTCGATTTGAATACTGATGAAGTCGCGCGACTCGAAGAGGAGCACGCACGTCTGGCCAATGGCGCTGAGCTGCTCGCAGGCGCACAAGATATAGCCCGAGCACTGTACGACGATGAAGATGCGTCTATCTCTCACCTTCTTGCACGTGCGGTCTCGGGTCTCGAACAGCTTGCCCAATACGATCCCAAGCTGGGCGAGCTTACTGCACTGCTCAACGAGGCTGCGATCCAGGTTGATGAGACCGCCTCACAGCTGCACCATTACTTGGACGCGCTGGAACTGGATCCGCAGCGGTTGCAGTGGATCGACCAGCGCCTCACATCGTTGCACGATCTGGCCCGCAAGCACCAAGTGCGCCCTGAAGCGCTCCCTGAGGTGTTGAACCGCCTACGCACGGAGCTCGATGACCTGGAGGATGTCGACCTTAATCTGGGCAAGATCGAACAGGACATATCCAATGAGCGCGAGTCCTATTTCCGTGTGGCAGAAACAGTGTCCGCTAAAAGACGCGCCGCCGCACGCCGCCTCTCCAAGGAGGTCACGGCACAGATGCAGCACCTGGGAATGGCGGGTGGCATGTTTGAAGTGCACATTGACTCACTGCCCGATGATGAAACCAGCACGTTCGGGCTAGAGCGCGTGGAGTTTCGTGTGAGCACCAATGCTGGCCAAACCCTCAAGACCCTGAGCAAAGTCGCCTCCGGTGGTGAGCTCTCGCGCATCAGCCTCGCGTTGCAAGTTGTTACGGCGCGCGTCGGGCGCATTCCCACATTGATCTTCGACGAGGTGGATGTTGGTATCGGCGGGCGCGTCGCCGAAATTGTAGGCCAACAACTACGCAAACTTGGCCAAACGCGTGAAGTGCTATGCATTACCCACCTGGCGCAAGTAGCTGCGCTGGGCGATCATCACGTACTCGTGAGCAAATCTAGTCAGGGCGCCACGTCGGCGACCGAAGTGCGAGCGCTGTCCGAAGAGGAACGCGTCAGCGAGATTGCACGTATGATCGGTGGTATCGAGATAAGCAAGCAGACACTGGCCCATGCACACGATATGCTCGCGCGCGCCTCGAATGCTGAACGCGTACCCGCCTGAAGTGAAAGCCGCTGCTCCTCATTCCGCCGCAATTGTGCGCGCCGCCGCTATTAGCGACGTACCGGAGATTCATCAGCTGTTGGACATTTATGCCAGTCAAGGAAATCTGCTGCCGCGCACCCTGAGTGAGCTCTACAGGCATTTGCGCGAATTCTTTGTCATCGAGCTCGACGGCAAAATCGCTGTGTGTGGAGCGCTCGAAATCTTCACAGAAGATCTGGGAGAGGTTCGCAGCCTGGTGGTCGCCGATACACACAAAGGACGTGGCCTCGCCAAGCAACTCGTTCAACGCATTATCGCCGAGGTGAAAACGCTTGGGCTACGCCGATTGATGGCATTGACTTATGTTCCGGAGTTTTTCCACAAGCTGGGGTTTCGAACCGTACCCAAGGATATGCTCCCAGAAAAGGTGTGGGGTGTGTGCGTGAAATGTTACAAGTACAACAACTGCGACGAGATTGCGGTATTACTTGAAATAAAGTAACAAGTAGCAAGGTCAATAGCTAATCCTACTAACAATTCACCGTTTATTCTTCGTGTGGTACGACCTTTCTAATCGGCTCCGCCACCTACCGCTTGCCCCTGGTGCCGCTTGCTACTTGTCACTGATCTTTGAACATTTCCCTCGCGCTCGCATCCCTTCGCACACGCCATACAGATAGTGCGCGTGATCCTCGACCACGAATCCCACGGCCTTGGCCACTTCACGCTGGCGCCGTTCGATGGCACTGTCGTAGAACTCAAAGACGCGTCCGCATTCCACACAAACCATATGATCGTGATGCTTGCCCTGGTTAATTTCGAATACCGAACGGCCGCCCTCAAAGTTGTGCCGAATAACGAGGCCCGCATTCTCAAATTGCGTCAGCACACGGTATACGGTAGCAAGCCCAACTTCCTCACCCAGCTCCAACAGGCCTTTGTATACATCCTCAGCGCTCAGGTGCGGATTATCGGAACCCTCCAAGATGCTTAGTATCTTGAGCCGAGGTAATGTGGCCTTCAATCCGGCCTTCTTAAGATCCGCACTGCCCGTCATGGCATCTGCTCTGCGCGCCCGGGTGCTGCTATACGGTTAGAATCCTGTACGATATGATCTCGCCAGTGTAAACCAGCCTACCTGTGATGTCATGATCAAACGATTTTTGGGCCTGGCCGGCTCGTTGCTCCTCGTGTTGTTGTTGGGCGGGTGCCTGCGTGTCTATACACCTGAGGTCCAGCAGGGCAATGTAGTTACGCAAGAAATGGTAGATCAGATCAAGATCGGCATGACCCGCCGCCAGATCCGTTTTATTCTCGGCACCCCCCTCGTCGAGGACTTGTTTCATAAAAACCGCTGGGATTATTATTTCTTTCGTAAACGTGGGAAGAAAGCGATGGAACGGCGCGAACTCAGCCTATTTTTTGAAAATGACAAACTGGTGAAAATCAGTGGCGACGTGAAGCCAAAGGCACCGGATGCGACAACGAAGAATTCCAGGTAGCAACACCAAGGGACGGCACGCCGGGCGGCGTGGTGGGTGGCCGCAGGCTCGTTACAGCGGATCAGCTTTACCCGCCTTGTGATCTACCACCATCAGCTCCCCTGCCGCCGGCCACGACCAGCAAGTAAACAACCGTGAATCATCTCGCGCCTCTGGGTCTTTTGCTACGAGTTGCACGTCGCCTGCGTGCCTGCTTGGGGTCAGCAATCAACGGACGATAGATCTCGATCCGGTCATCGGGGCTTACGCGATCATCGAGCCGCGCAGGCTCACCGAATACGCCAATTGCCGTGCGCATCAGATCGATCTCCGGGAACGCCTCGAGCACCCCTGAAAGTCGAATCGCCTTCTCGACTGTGGTGCCCGTTGCGACACGAAGTTTATAGATCACTTGCCTCGCCGGTGTGGCATAGGCAACATCTACCATGATCGTGCGGTCATTGTGATTGGCGCTCACCATACAATGCTGTCGCCCTTTTACTGAAACCGTCAATGAGGCTGTTGGCAATGTTTGAAAACACGGGGCCCAAAGTTAGCTCAAGTATTCTGTTGGAAAAATCGAACTCGAGATCCAGCGAAATCTTGCTGCTGCTTCTATCAAGCGCCTGAAATTGCCAGAACCCGTGCAGATGCTTGAACGGCCCTTCGACCAGCCGCACCTCCATCAACTTGCCCTGCTGCAGGCGATTGCGTGTGGTAAAAGTCTTGTGAATACCGTGATAGGCTATATCAATCGCCGCGACCACCTCATCATCGTTCTGCACCAAAATTCTTGCCCCCCCACACCACAGAAGAAACTTCGGGTAGGACTCTATGTCTGCCACGAGGCCAAACATTTGCTGTGCGCTAAAGGGCACCAAGGCCGACCGCCGGATCGAGCTCATAGAAACAAACTGGGTGCATTGAAAAACACGAGCAAAAGCGAAACGGGCATGATTAGCCGCACCGACCAAAGCCAAAGGTCATAGGCGCAAGGTGAACGCATGCGCAGCCCTGCACGTGTGAGCTCCGGCGTGAGAAGCCACGCGGCAAACAGCGCCATGAGCAATCCGCTCACAGGGAGCAAGAGGCCCGATGTCAAGATCTGTAGCAGGTCAAAAAACCCGAGTCGTTTAACCGCCCCAAAGATCTTGAAGCTAAACCCCCAGTAATTAAACGACAGGACTGTCGTCAGCCCAACCAACCATGCACCCAGGCCGCAAATCGCCGCCGGGCGCGCACGAGACAAGCCCCAATTTTCATTAAGCCACGCCATTAAAGGCTCAATCAACGCGATACCCGAGAGCCAGGCTGCAATCACCAGGGAAATAAAGAACAAGGTGGCCATCGCACGCCCCAAGGGAAGCTGATCGAACGTCATCGGCAGCGCCTGAAAAATCAGCTCCGCGCGCGACACCGGCTCCATGCCGCCGGCAAAAACCACGGACAGAACCACCAGCCCCCCGATAACACCCGCAAGCGTATCGATACCCGCCGCGATCAGCGCAAGCTTCGGGATCGATGCGTCATCGTGCAGGTATGCCCCATAAATCAGCATTGCGCCAACCCCCAGCCCCAGGCTGAAGAAAGCGTGCCCTGCAGCGGCGAGTATTCCTAGCCGTGTGAGCCTGGTGAAATCGGGATAAAGGAGTCGCTCGGCGGCTTGTCCAAGGTCTCCCATAGTGGCAGCATAGATGAACAGGCTGATCAATAACACGAACAATAAGGGTACGCTGTACTTGATGACCGGCTCGAGGCCCGCCTTGACGCCCCGCCCCACCACGAACATGGTCATGACGATGAACAGTGTATGCCAGAGCATCTGTTTTTCCGGAT
>Ga0255058_10000373_pt1 | contig 26833 bp, 25 predicted proteins | sample Cases_109_9_MG_FD_188637 | JGI IMG/M metagenome (GOLD analysis project Ga0255058, IMG submission 188637) | Seawater microbial communities from Amundsen Gulf, Northwest Territories, Canada - Cases_109_9 | ecosystem: Environmental > Aquatic > Marine > Gulf | place: Canada: Northwest Territories... | reverse complement strand
GCTCTGCGACGATTCGCAGGGGGCCGCCCGAGCCTCCCCCGATCTTCATCGGAAGCGCGATGATGCGTGCGCCGCTTGCAGGGACTCGGCCGAGCGCGGCCACGTTTTCGAATCCAGGAATCCCAGCCCCCATTAGAACGCGATGGGCAACGAAGTCCTTCGATGGCCCGTGGTCGATGCTCGCTGTGTCGATACCTACGGCTGCAACTTTCCGGGCGGCCAGGGCACGCGCCGCCTGTCCCGAGATCCCCGGGAAGTGGAGGTTCGACGCATCCCCCGGCTTGTTGTCACCGAGGTACCGAACGGGATCGGGCCAGTGCTTTGCCCAACCCGTGCGGACGAGGACGATGGTTCCAGGCTGGATCGTGCCATGCTCGCGTTCGAACGCGTCGATGTGCGCAGTGGTCAGGAGCGCGTCTCGATCGTTTTGAGCCGCGTCCGTCATGTCGATGACGACGCCGGGTGCGATCAAACGCTCGAGCGGAATCGCTTCGGTCGTTGCCTGGCCTTCTGCAAAGTGAATCGGCGCGTCGATGTGCGTACCGCCGTGTTCCGGGGTCGAGATCCTGAAAGCAGAGTAGAAGTACCCGCCGTCGGTGTGCCCGTACGAGAGGGTCTCCTTCTGAAACTTCGAGGGCGCCGTCGGCCAATAGATGGTGCTGTCGTCGTAGACATACGACAGGTCGATCAGGCAGGGAGCCGCCGCCCTCGAAGGAGGCCCCTCCGAGGCGCCCCGGCAAGCCGAGGCCGTCACGGTAAAGGCCAACGCTATGTAGAGCCAGTGTCGTCTCACGCCCATGGAGGAAAGCCTATCGCGCACCGTTTCCCGACTTCAAGTCGCGTCAGGCGATCCCGAGGCGCGACTATTGGCTCGCCAAGAAACCTTCCCCACGTTCGAATCGTGTCGAGTTTTCTATTGCTCAACTGATTGGTTGAATGTATGCTCAACCTAATGGTTGACAAAAAACGACCAAAAAGACGCTCCCGCGCTCAAGAAGAACGCCTGAACCAGGCGTTTCAGGCGCTCTCGGACCCGTCCCGGCGCCGGATCGTGGCGCTACTGCGCGAAGCGGAAGAGCTCACGGTGACCGACATCGCCGACGCGTTCTCGATGAGCCTGAACGGTGTGTCCAAGCACCTTAAGGTCCTCGAGCGCGCCGGCATCGTGAGGCGCCGCATTGACGGTCGCGAGCACTGGCTCCGCGTCCGCTGGGAGGCGCTTCAGGCGCCGTACGAATGGTTGCATTTCTATCAGTATTTCTGGAGCGGGCGACTCGATGCGCTCGTCGATCCGGCCGCGTCTCAGAACAGCGTGTAGATGAAAGGCGCAGCGGCTGTTCCACCGAGGACCACCAGCAACCCGAGCAACAAAATCGATACGATGATCGGGGCCAACCACCACTTCTTGTTCGCCTTGAGAAAGCCGATGAATTCGGAAACGAGCCCGGTTTGCTTACCGGATGCCTGGGTTAGGAACTCGTTGTCGTCTTTGGGATCGTCATTGTCCGACATGACCGCCTCTCAATACTGATGGAAATAGCTCTCTTTGTCTCGTGCGGGGGGGGCCTCCAGCCAATAGGTGGGCGCGCTCCGCTCGTAGCCCCGATGCATCGAGTCCCGTCCCAAAAGTCGAAATAAGACTGCAATGGGCCCGATAATCAGGAAGAACAGCGTTCCCATGATCACATACGAAAGCACGAAGCCGATGGGAAAGGCCAACAACGTCAACCCTACGTAGAGGACGCGATTGGCTCGCGGTGCGACGAGCGAAAACAAGGCCGCGATCGTTCCGAGGGCCGCAAAGGTCATCACCAGCGGCATGCGTGCCTCACCCAGCCCGAAGGAGAAAATCAGCTTCTCGTAGTAGGCGAGGGCACCCAGGATGCCAAAGCCGACGAAGGCGATGCCGCCAAACTGTCGCAGCGTCTTGGTGTCCGGGTTGAAGTTGATTTCGACGAGCTTGCTCATGACTAGTCCAGTGCGAACTGCTTCAGGTAGGCATCGCGATCGATGACTTGTGCGTTCGGTTGCTCAGTCTTCTTGAGAACGAAGTTGTCGACGACGAGAACATCCATGTTGGTGCCCAGGAAACAACGATAAGCGTCCTCGGGCGTGTTGACGATCGGCTCTCCGCGCACGTTGAAGCTGGTGTTGATCAACATGGGGCAACCCGTCTTCTCTTTGAACGCTGTCAGGATCCCGGAAAACCGCGGATATCGCTCGCTGTCGACCGTCTGCACGCGCGCCGAGCAGTCGACGTGTGTGATCGCAGGAACGACGGAGCGCTTCTGATGCAGCTTGTCTAAGCCTGTGGCCGCTTGGTCGATCTCGAGACGCTTGTCCTGTTTGACCGGGGCGACCAACAGCATGTAGGGGCTGTCTTCGTTCGGACGCATCTCGAAGAACTCATCGACGTCCTCGCGCAGAATCGCAGGCGCGAAGGGGCGAAATGACTCGCGGAACTTGATCTTGAGGTTCATCGTCGACTGCATCTCCGAGGACCGCGCATCACCAAGAATCGAACGGCTGCCGAGCGCCCTCGGCCCAAACTCCATCCGGCCTGCCATGTGGCCGACAACGTTCTGTTCGGCGAGCAAGCTTGCAACGGCATCGCAAAGCTCTTCCTCGGTCTCGTAGTGCTCGTAGAGTGCACCCTGGGAATCCAGATAGGCACGCGTTTCCTCTTCCGAATAGTGCGGACCCAGCAGCGAGCCGTGCTGCACGTCCTTGCCTTGATTGTCGCGCGGCTTGCCGACCAGTTGATACCAAGCAAAAAGCGCGGCTCCGAGCGCGCCGCCGGCGTCACCTGCTGCAGGCTGGATCCAAATCTCGTCGAACGGCCCCTCTCGCAGCAAGCGTCCGTTGGCGACACAATTGAGAGCGACGCCACCAGCCATCGTGAGTTTGGACATCCCGGTGACCTCGTGCGCGTGACGCGCCATCCGTAAGACCACTTCTTCGGTCGCCGCTTGAATCGATGCTGCGATGTCCATCTCGCGCTGTGTGATTTCGCTCTCAGATGTTCGCGGCGGACCTTCGAAGAGCTCCTCCATTTTGGAGGAAGTCATGCGGTCGTTGTAACAGAACGCGAAGTAGTCCATGTTCATCCGGAACGAGCCGTCCTCTTTGAGGTCCAAGAGCTCGTCCATGATGCGGTCTTTGTAGATGGGCTGGCCATACGGCGCGAGGCCCATGAGCTTGTACTCGCCGCTGTTCACCCGGAAGCCGGTGAAGTAGGTGAAAGCCGAGTATAAAAGGCCCAGCGAGTGGGGAAATCTAAGCTCCTTGAGCATCTCGATCTGGTTGCCGCGTCCCACCGCGATGCTGCCGGTCGCCCACTCGCCCACACCGTCCATCGTGAGGATCGCCGCCTCTTCGAACGGCGACGGAAAAAACGCGCTTGCCGCGTGTGACTCGTGGTGCTCCAAGAACACGAACCGACCTTCGTATTCTCCGCCAAGCCCCTTACGGAGCTCTCGCGGCGTGTAGAGCTTCTGCTTCAGCCAAAGCGGGAGGCCCATCAAAAAGAGCTTGAAGCCGGACGGGGAGTAGGAAACGTACGTCTCCAGGATGCGCTCGAATTTGAGGAGCGGCTTGTCATAGAACACGACCAAATCGAGCTCGTTGCGTCCGATTTGCGCCTCCTCCAGGCAGTAATCGATCGCGTTCTGAGGGAACCGATAGTCGTGTTTCTTGCGCGTGAAGCGCTCCTCTTGCGCGGCAGCAACGATGTCGCCGTCTCGCACCAAGGCGGCCGCGCTGTCGTGATAATATGCAGAGACCCCGAGGATGTTCATGCCGGATTCTACGCTAGGGGGGTCTTGTATTTGATGAGCTTCGCTTGCCGGTCAAGCGGCCGGTATTTCTGGTGATCCTCAGAGGGCGAGCTTGTGGGCATCGAACATGGGCCGGGTCTTTGCTTGGACAATCATGGGCTTTGGCGTGCTGCAATCGCTCGAGGGCTCAGAGAAGTCAGCCCTAAGTCTCAAAATGTAGGGAAATACATCACCAATCCGATCTTCTTCAGTCGTTCTTTCTTGCAATTGCCCGCTCCGCATCCTACACATGTCAACAGATGTATCGACCGTAGGGCGGAGGAAGAAAAGCCATGAAGCGTTTAGTCTTCATTTTGTCGCTGTTAATTGGCGCTTGGATGTTGAGCCCCACGCCTGAAGCGCAGGCCTGGGATTCGTCGGACAAGGTCAAGAAGGTCAAGAAGGTCAAGGAGGCCAGGGGCGGCGTTCCAGAGCTTGACCCGAGTACGGCAGGCAGCGCCATGGTCTTGCTGCTCGGCGGTGCAGCGTGGATCGCGTCGCGTCGGCGCGAAGAAGACCTCGTGTAGTTCTCGAGCCGCGAAGATCTAACCTCAAGCACGTACGCCCTACTCGACATTTCAATCTTGGAGAACTGCCTGACAGACGAGCCTGGCTTCGACATGGCGTACCTAGATTGTCCGCGGAAGCGCGGAAGCGACTATCGTGACCGATCGAGCCAAGCGAAGAACCTGCTCCACGCGATCCGCTTGTGGCGCGCGCGCATACGGTCAATCAGGACTGCCCCTATCGATAGCGGCACGTTTTCCCTGCGGGCCGTCCACGACCAAGCAATCCACGACCTGTCCGAGGACTGAACGGGACTCATTGTAAAGCTAGGCACTCCCGCATTCTCCGGCGGGCGGATGTGGCCGCCCACTCGGTATATCGTCGTAGTCGTTTCGTCGGAGAGGCGAAAAGTTGCGAGCGACGCCTCGTCCTCACAATAGAGAATCTTGTCATCTGTGATCCAATCGGCGTAGCCGCCGCGAGCATGCAGAGGAATTGCACTGCGGGCCGCGAGATCGGCGCACACAACTGCTCTTCGCTGTGACGGCGTATGAGACAGCAACACACGGTCCTCACTTGGAGATACCTTGCATGCAGAAAAATCAGGGCTCAAGGCCTCCAATTCCGTCCGCTCTGAGCGGCCGACGGGACTCCACTTCACTATGCCAGGGGCCTCGCCGGGAGCGTTGAGGCTCAGCGCGAAGAGCGCCTCACTTGGAGTCTGAAGGTCAGCTGCGAACCATGCCATGTTCGCGGGCATCATTCGGATACTTTTTGTTGCAATGTCGATTCTCACCAATCGGGCAAGCGACTCACCGTCGACGAGGAAGAGCTTGTGTTTACCCATCCCAGATTCTGCCTCGAGGAACGGCTCAACCTGAACTCGGGCGTGCGCTCGACCAAGGTGCCGATCGCGGAGCTGCCCAGTCCGATGATCAGGTCACCTTCCCAGTGTCCAGGAACAGCTCGGTCCTCGGCCTCGGCGGGTCGCTCGCTGATCATGATCTCGGGGCTGACAAACTTCTTGCCGCGACCACGGCTGCGGGCCCTCGGCACGCGCAGCGCGCGCCCGGTGCGCAGGCATGCCGTCAACTCGCGGCGCAGTGCCCCGCGGCCTTGGATGTACAGCGCTTGGTAAATGGCTTCGTGCGAGATCCGCATCGACTCATCATCGGGGTAGTCCATCGGGAGCCGATGGGCGATCTGCTGCGGGCTCCATGAGGTTGCCCAGCGTCGGTCCTGACGGCGGCCATGACGTCGACCAACCCAGCACACCTGGGGGCCGGGCACGGGCGTTCCGTCCCCAGCCATGACCGTGCCCGCAAGCCGGTCTTGCACGTACTGCCTCAGCGGCTCGTTCGAAAGGAGATCGGGCCCAATGAGACCGAGCTAACGCTGCATCATGTCGGGTTCCCGAACGACGAATCCCGGGGCAATCACGAAGGCGGCTGGGCCCGAATCGCAGAGTTGCTGTCGAAAGTCGTGTCGTAGCACCGGACATCTGTTGCGCTATCACATCATCCGGCCGTTTCTCAGAACAGCGTGTAGATGAACGGCGCACCGGCGGTTCCACCGAGGACCACTAGCAACCCGAGTAACAAAATCGATATGATGATCGGGGCCAACCACCACTTCTTGTTCGCCTTGAGAAAGCCGATGAATTCGGGAACGAGCCCAGTTTGCTTACCGGATGCCTGGGTTAGGAACTCGTTGTCGTCTTTGGGATCGTCATTGTCCGACATGACCGCCTCTCAATACTGATGGAAGTAGCTCTCTTTGTCTCGTGCGGGACGCGCCTCCAACCAGTAGGTGGACGCATTCGGGTCGTAGCCGCGGCGCATCGGGTCCTGCCCAAACAGCCGGAATAAGACCGCAATGGGCCCGATAATCAGGAAGAACAGCGTTCCCATGATCACATAGGAAAGCACGAAACCGATGGGAAACGCCAACAGCGTCAACCCTACGTAAAGAAGGCGGTTGGCCCGCGGTGCGACCAACGAGAACAACGCCGCAATCGTTCCGAGGGCCGCAAAGGTCATCACCACCGGCATGCGCGCCTCACCTAAACCGAAGGAGAAAATCAGCCTCTCGTAGTAAGCGAGGGCAGCCAAGAGGCCAAAGCCAACGAAGGCGATCACACCAAACTGGCGCAGGGTCTTGGTGTCGGGGTTGAAGTTGATTTCGACGAGCTTGCTCACGATTAATCCAGTGCGAATTGCTTCAAGTAGGCGTCACGATCGATGATTTGAGCATTGGGTTGCTCAGTCTTCTTGAGAACGAAGTTGTCGACTACGAGAACATCCATGTTGGTACCCATGAAACAATGATAGGCGTCCTCGGGCGTGTTGACGATCGGCTCTCCGCGCACGTTGAAGCTGGTGTTGATCAACATGGGGCAGCCCGTCTTCGCTTTGAAAGCGCTCAGGATCCCGGAGAACCGCGGATGCCGCTCGCTGTCGACCGTCTGCACGCGCGCGGAGCAGTCGACGTGTGTGATCGCAGGAACTACGGAGCGCTTCTGATGCAGCTTGTCTAACCCGGTGGCCGTTTGGTCGATCTCGAGACGCTTGTCCTGTCTGACCGGGGCGACCAACAGCATGTAGGGGCTGTCTTCGTTTGGACGCATCTCGAAGAACTCATCGACGTCCTCACGCAGGTGACGCGCCATTCGCAAGACTATTTCTTCGGTCACCGCTTGAATCGATGCGGCGATATCCATCTCGCGTTGCGTGATTTCGCTTTCGGACGTTCGCGGCGGACCTTCGAAGAGCTCGTCTATCTTGGAGGAAGTCATGCGGTCGTTGTAACAGAACGCGAAGTAGTCCATGTTCATCCGGAAGGAGCCGTCCTCTTTGAGGTCCAAGAGCTCGTCCATGATGCGGTCTTTGTAGATGGGCTGGCCATATGGCGCGAGGCCCATGAGCTTGTACTCGCCGCTGTTCACCCGGAAGCCGGTGAAGTAAGTGAAAGCGGAATACAAAAGGCCCAGCGAGTGGGGGAACCTGAGCTCCTTGAGCATCTCGACCCGATTGCCGCGTCCCACCCCGATGCTGCCGGTTGCCCACTCGCCCACACCGTCCATCGTGAGGATCGCCGCCTCTTCGAACGGCGACGGAAAGAACGCGCTTGCCGCGTGTGACTCGTGGTGCTCCAAGAACACGAACCGACCTTCGTATTCCCCGCCAAGCCCCTTACGAAGCTCTCGCGGCGTGTAGAGCTTCTGCTTCAGCCAAAGCGGTAGGCCCATCAAAAAGAGCTTGAAGCCGGACGGGGAGTAGGAAACGTACGTCTCCAGGATGCGCTCGAACTTGAGCAGCGGCTTGTCGTAGAACACGACCAAATCGAGCTCATTACGCCCGATCTGCGCCTCTTCGAGGCAGTAATCGATCGCGTTCTGAGGGAACCGATAGTCGTGTTTCTTGCGCGTGAAGCGCTCTTCTTGCGCAGCAGCAATGATGTCGCCGTCGCGTACCAAGGCGGCCGCGCTGTCGTGATAATACGCAGAGATTCCCAGGATGTTCATGCCGATAGGGGACACGCGGCAGTCTCAAGGGGCTGATGCAACGAGTTGAGCAAATTTCTGGGCCGGTGTCATCCATCTGAGAGTCTGACGAGGACGAGTATTGAGCTCGGTGGAGCCCCCGGAATCGGTGGATCATCAATCAGGCTAACTCCGCCGCTGCCCCCGATCGCGCCTTCGCAAGCGTACAGTGATGCGAACAAGCCGCTCACGAAAGCAGCTCGCCGCAAGGTACGCGGGACCCCCTTGCAAACCATAGGCGCATATTGTTGCAGTGTTTCTGCGGCTGTTGCCACTCCACAGGGGTTAATCCTCGGATTCGACAGCGTGCCCACCGTGTTTTTCTCCGCCTCCCAAAGAAACGTAAAACTTTGCACTTGGTCTCAGCAGACCTCGCAGGCGCGCCGCAGGCGCGCCCAAACTTCGAATGACCGAGCCCCAGAACGCAGCGCGGCCTCGAACGGTGCTACAGGCCTCGTCGATGCCGTTCGACTAGACTGGACGCATGCCATCGAGCGAAACCGCGAGCATCGCGCCGCCAGCGGCCGTCTACGCCGACCTGCACGCCGCACCAGAGAAGTGATCGCTTGGTCATGAACCGGTCAAGGAGCTTTGCGCGTTTCGCGGAGACCGAAGCCGTATCGGACGACTTGAAGCGGAAGTCCGTCGTCGGGGCACTGACGACCGGTGCCGGGGGTGCCCTTGACTTGGTCTTGCGGCTCGGGTCGACGTTGATTCTGGCGCGGCTCCTGGTGCCCGAGGACTTCGGACTCGTCGTCATGGTCACCGCGATCACGGCGATCGCAGAGTACTTCACCAACCTCGGCCTCTCCACGGCGACGGTGCAGTCGCCGCGCATTACACACGAGCAGTGCTCGAATCTTTTTTGGATCAACGCCGCGGCAGGCGCCGCGTTCGCCGTCCTTTTGGTTCTCTTCTCCCCAGCGATCGCAGCCTTCTACGGGGATCCACGGCTACGTGCGATTGCAGTCGTTCTCTCCCTCAACTTCATCTTCATCGGCGCTGGCGTACAACACGAGGCCTTACTTCGAAGGCAAATGAAACTGCCACGGCTCGCGGCGAGTCATCTCGTCGCGACACTGTTGAGTGTTTCCGTAGCTATCGGGTTAGCCTGGTCAGGATTCGGCTACTGGGCCTTGGTTCTGAAGGAAGTCGTCCAAGCTTTCCTCGTCGCCGCCGGCTCCTGGTTTCTGTGCCCGTGGCTACCCGGCCTCCCTAGCCGAGATACCCCCATGCGGCGTCTGCTCACCTTCGGCAGGGACATGACGCTCACACAGCTTCTCCTCGCTGTAAGCGCTCAGCTCGACACCTTGCTCATCGGAAGATTCGTAAACGCCGTCACACTCGGTCTATATCGCCAGGCCTACAACTTGATCATGACGCCCGTCGAGCGACTTCGGGCGCCGATCTACAGCGTTTCGCAGCCGGGTCTCAGCATCCTACAGGCCGAGCCCGACCGCTATCGCCGCTACTACCAGCGCATCCTCTTTGTCGTCACTTTGGTGACCGTCCCCCTGGGCGTCTTCACGTTCCTCTATGCGCATGAGATCGTGCTGGTTGCGCTCGGGGAGAAGTGGTTAGGCTCCATCGTCTTTCTTCGTATCTTCGGCGTCGCTGCCGTCGTCTTGCCGGCGCTCGGTACGACCGGAACCGTGATGATCACCTGCGGTCGATCGGGGCGCTTCTTCATCGTCGCTCTGATCAACAACCTGACGATGGTGATCTGTATGGTCGTCGGAATCGGCTTCGGCGCGGTCGGCATCGCCGTCGCACGCGTGGCGACTTCGATCGTCATCATGCCATGGTCGCTGCCCTATAGCTTCTCGGGAACGCCTGTCTCCGTGGGCGACTTCCTCCGGAGCATCTCCCGACCCTGCATCGCGAGCGCGATCATGGGTGTCTCGCTTTGGGCTTTTCGCCGCGTGGCGCCCCTCGAAAGCGAGGTGCTCGCCCTTCTGGGGGGCGCCGCAGCGGCGGGCCTCGTGTACTTCCTCGCGTTCCTCCTCATTCCCGGCGGGCGCAACCAGGTTCAGTCCCTGGCGGCCGAGCTGCTGGGCGTGATCCGAAATCGTTCCTCCGTAAGGGTGAAGGCGGACGAGGATACGATGTGATCTGGCAACGAGTTGTGCCAGTCTTCTAATCGGCTTACAATCCTTTACAAACGCCTCCAGATGGGGTCAGAACTATGAATTTCTGTTCAGCTCGGTTAGTCTGAGGGTCTTTTCAGTTGACCGAATGTCGTCGTGCAACGGAGGTCACCGTGACCCAGATCTTTGATCGCTCCGCGGCCTCGATCGGGTTGCTCGTCGTTTTGCTAATCGCCGCGTGCGGCGGAAGCGATGGGGGAACCGAGGTAGGGCGTACACACGCCGGTCTTACACCAGGCGACATTGTCGCGGACGACTTCCACACTGGAGTGTTGGACACACAGGTATGGCAGGTCGTCGACCCTCAGGGGGATGGCACGGTCGACCTAGTGGGGGCCGGAACGCCGGATGCGCACCTGCAGCTGTCGGTGCCTACCGGAGTCGAGCACGATGCGTGGACCGACAACACGACGCTTCGGGCAATGCAGCCGGCGCTCGACGAGGACTTCGAGATCGAGGTCAAGTTCGAGTCTGAGCCCACGCAGCAGTACCAGAGCCAAGGCGTGTTGGTCGAGCAAGATGGATCGAACTACATTCGTTTCGACGTCTTCTACGCTGGCGGCTCTCTCAGAGCTTTCAGCGCGACGTTTTCCAACGGCGCCCCGACGGTGCGCGTCCATAGCCTGATCTCGTCAGGCCCGACCATCTATCTGCGTTTGGCACGGAGTGGCGACCAGTGGACCGCACGCTACTCGTACGACGGTGTGAGCTGGGCTACCGCGACCAGCTTCTCGCACGCGCTGACCGTGTCCTCCGTGGGTGTTTTCGCCGGCAACTTCTGGCCGAACCCGCCGTACACGGCCGTCGTCGACTACTTCTACGAGACGTCGGTGCCGATCTCACCCGAGGATCCGCCTCTGTGCAACCCCGCTGATCCTCTCATCCTCACAACCCAAGGCACGAATGGGACGATCCTTCGGAACCCCGATCAAAGCAGTTACAGCTGCGGCGACGTCGTCACGCTGACGGCGCAGCCCGATCCCGGCGCAACGTTCGTCGGCTGGGGCGGAGCGCTCAGTGGCACGACCAACCCGGTAGACATCACGATCAACGAGGACACGACCGTCACAGCGACCTTCGACCTCGACACGACACCTCCGCAGGTCAGCAACATCAACGTGACGGCCGGCGAGACTTCCGCCACGGTGAGCTGGCAAACCGACGAGCTGAGCATCGGTGATGTTGAGTACGGGCTCACGACATCGTACGAGCTTGGCTTCGTGGCCTCGAGCACCCTGTCGACGGCGCACTCGGTGACCCTGCCGGGCCTGAGTGGAGGACAGGTCTACCACTATCGGATCACGGCCGAGGACAGTTTCGGCAACAGCCTCACCGGCGCCGACGCAACTTTCACGACCGCCGTCGGTGTCTGTGTCCTCACGACCCAGGCCACCAACGGCACGATCCTTCGGAGCCCGAACGCAGGCAGCTACGCTTGCGGGACCGTAGTGACGCTCACTGCGCAGCCGAACCCAGGCGGGACCTTTCTGGGCTGGGGCGGGGCGCTGAGCGGGACGGCGAATCCAGAGGTCCTGACGATCGACGCCGACACCACGGTGACCGCCAGCTTCGCGCTGGACGCGACACCTCCGCAGGTCAGCAACATCAACGTGACGGCCGGCGAGACTTCCGCCACGGTGAGCTGGCAAACCGACGAGCTGAGCATCGGTGATGTCGAGTACGGGCTCACGACATCGTACGAGCTTGGCTTCGTGGCCTCGAGCACCCTGTCGACGGCGCACTCGGTGACCCTGCCGGGCCTGAGTGGAGGACAGGTCTACCACTATCGGATCACGGCCGAGGACAGTTTCGGCAACAGCCTCACCGGCGCCGACGCAACTTTCACGACCGCCGTCGGTGTCTGTGTCCTCACGACCCAGGCCACCAACGGCACGATCCTTCGGAGCCCGAACGCAGGCAGCTACGCTTGCGGGACCGTAGTGACGCTCACTGCGCAGCCGAACCCAGGCGGGACCTTTCTGGGCTGGGGCGGGGCGCTGAGCGGGACGGCGAATCCAGAGGTCCTGACGATCGACGCCGACACCACGGTGACCGCCAGCTTCGCGCTGGACGCGACACCTCCGCAGGTCAGCAACATCAACGTGACGGCCGGCGAGACTTCCGCCACGGTGAGCTGGCAAACCGACGAGCTGAGCATCGGTGATGTCGAGTACGGGCTCACGACATCATACGAGCTGGGATCGGTCGTCTCGAGCACCTCGTCGACATCTCATGCGGTGAGCCTGCTCGGCCTCAATGAGGGGCAGACCTACCACTACCGAGTGACAGCGGAGGACAGCTTTGGCAACGGCACAACCAGCGCCGATGCGACCTTCACGACCAACACCAGCGGCGGCGGAACCGGCGGAGCCGGCGGTTCGGGCGGGGGCTCAGCGCCCGGCGCTTTCCTCTCCGACGACTTCTTCGATGCTGCACTGGATCCGGTGCTCTGGGAGGTGGTCGATCCTCAGGGAGATGGCACGGTAGACCTGATCGGAGCGGGCACTCCCGATGCGCATTTGCTGCTATCGGTGCCGGCCGGAACGGTGCACGACGCTTGGACGAACAATACGGCACTGCGCGTGATGCAGCCGGCGTCCGACGAAGACTTCGAAATCGAGGTCAAGTTCGAATCCGAGCCGACGCAGAAGTATCAAAGCCAGGGTGTGCTCGCGGAACAGGATCCTTCGAACTATGTTCGCTTCGATGTCTATACGGATGGGAGCTCTCTCCGAGCGTTTGTCGCGACTTTCACCAACGGCTCGCCCTCGGTCAAGGCCAACCAGGCGATTGCTGCAGCGCCGACGACCTACCTGCGGCTGTCCCGAAGCGGCGATCAGTGGACCGCGCAATACTCTGATGACGGTCTGAGCTGGACGACCGCCACGAGCTTCGCACATTCCTTGACGGTCACCTCGGTGGGTCCTTTTGCTGGCAACTTCAGCCCGAACCCACCCTTCACAGCGGTGGTAGATTACTTCTTCGAGACGGGTTCACCAATCGATCCGGAGGATGGGCTGGCCTGCACGGCAGGTGATCAGTTCACGGTCGCTGCGAATTCAAATGGGCCGGGCGCTGTAGCACTGGATCCGGACCTGAGTAGCTATGGTTGTGGAGAGGTGGTCACGCTGACCGCACAACCCGACCCGGGCGCAACTTTCGTGGGGTGGAGTGGCGCCATCAACGGGACATCGAATCCCGCCACCCTGACCGTGAGCGCCGACGCGAACGTCAATGCGGACTTTGCCGTCGACTCGTCGCCTCCACAGATCAGCAATGTGACCACGACGCCCACGGTAAGCTCGGCAACCATCAGCTGGCAGACGGATGAAGTGAGCACCGGTCTCGTCGAGTACGGCCTCACGACATCCTACGAGCTAGGAACGGTCCCCTCGTCGACTACGTCGACAACTCACAGTGTGACTTTGAACGGTCTTTCCTCCGAGCAGATCTATCATTTCCGAATCACTGCGGAGGACGGCGTGGCCAACTCGGCGACGACCGGCGACTACACATTCACCACCGCGTCGTCCTCAGGCGGCCCCACGGTCGACGTCTGGTATGGCAACTCACAGACATTTGGCGCTCTCGGGGAGCCCCAGCAATGGGTCAATGTCCTGGGCCAGGTCTACGACCCGGACGGCCTCAGCCTGTTGACATACTCGCTGAACGGGGGAGCGCCTCAGAGTCTCTCTCAAGGACCGTTCCGGAGGCTCGCCGAGCCCGGCGACTTCAACGTCGAGCTCGACTTCCAAGAGCTGTCGTCCGGAAACAATGTGATCGCGATTCGAGCTGTAGACGCGCTCGGCAACGAGACGATAGAGACGGTCAACGTCAGCTATACACCCGGCAGCGTATGGCCGCTGCCCTACCAGGTCGATTGGTCGGCCGTGGCTCAGATTAGCGATGTCGCGCAGATAGTCGACGGACGCTGGAGCATCGTCGATGGCGAGCTGACGAGCGACCTCCAGCGTTACGATCGCATCGTCGCCATCGGCGATCTCTCTTGGACAGACTACGAGGTGACGGTGCCCTTCACGGTCCGGCAGATCGACCCCGAGGGATTCGTGAGCACCAATGGCGCGCCGGGCATCGGGGCCATGCTGAAGTGGCCAGGTCACACGGACTGGACCGGCGACCAGCAGCCAAACTGGGGATACTACCCTGCGGGAGGCGCGGCTTGGGTCGAGTTCTCGCCGGATGGCACCGGGCAAGTCCTGATAACCGATTTCCAGCCAGGAGGGCTCTTCAGATACGATCTGCAGAGCGTGATCCTTCTCGATACGACCTATATCTGGAAGGTTCGGGTGACCTCCCAGTCAGATGGAAGTGCTCTCTACCAAATCAAGACATGGCCGGCTGGGGACCCCGAGCCCGTCTCTTGGCAAGTCACTCAAGCGGACGGCAATGACGTAGGCGGAGGCTCGCTTGCGCTGATCGCTCACTTCGCCGATGTACGATTCGGCAACGTCACGATCGAGCCACTTTAGCGGCTCTAGTCACTGCCTTTCGACCACGTTTCCCGCGCGCGCCCCATCACGACTCGCAATCGACGCAGCAGTAACGTCGGAAGCACCACAGCAGCGCACGAGAACCTAGTGGTCCAGGAAACCGACATTCGCAAACACGATCGCACGTACTCCGCTGGAAGGCGTAGCCTAGTAGGCAGGATGAACTTCCTCCGCTCTTTGCCGTCGAACCACGCTTGCACGTCGAGAACGGTTGGATTGGCTTCTTGACGGGACCCACCCGGATGCCATCGACGGCCCACCAGGGGTTCGTCTACGTAGGCGAAGGTACCGAGGATCGATAGTTCTACCATCAAGACGTAGTCCGACGCGACGAAAGGCCCAATCAGTCGGGTTCGCTCGAGCGATTCCGCGCGTACGAGGCCGAACGCAGCATTCGCCATGTTGAGATTCCAGAGTGTGTGTACCAGCCGAGCAACAGGTCGGCGGTGAGTCGGAAGCAGCCGATCCGGGTCGGAATACATGTAGTTGTCTTCAGGGTCGACGACGAACGTGTCGCTATACACCAATACGCAACTGTCATCGGCGTTCTCGAAAGCTTCGACACATTTGGCCAGACACTCCGGCTCGCACCAGTCATCGTGGGCTAGCCACTTGAAGTACCTACCGCGCGCGAGCTCGAAGGTTCGGTTGTAGTTCGCGGCAGCACCAAGGTTCTGGGGCTGCCGCTCGTAGCGGAATCGCGGGTCTCGCCTCAGGTACTCGTGGCAAATCGAGGCGGTGGCGTCCGTCGAAGCGTTGTCGGAGATGATGACCTCGAAATCGGGCATCGTCTGCTTGAGCAGGCTTTCGAGCGCGATACGTAGGTAACTCTCTCCATTGTAGACAGGAACGCCAATCGAGACGAGTGGCGAGTCAACATCGCACGATCTCGTGGCTCTCAAAGACTCATTCACGATAAGGTTGTCCCACTAACTCAGTCGCGGCGATACACTCAGGGTCTCGAGAGGTAGGCCGCAACATCAGACATGTCTTGTGCGCGGCGCCGAAGCTCAGCTTCTTCCTGATCCCACCATCGTTCATCGAGCAGCTTGGCAATCGTATCCTCGTCGAATCGCATGCGAATTCTTCGAGCAGGCACTCCGCCTACGATCTCGTAAGGCGCAACATCGCGGGCAACGACGGCACCTGCCGCGATGACTGCGCCGTCGCCCACGGTGAGCCCGCTCCGTATGCATGCGCCAACGCCGATCCAGACGTCATTGCCTATGTGGGTCGGCACCAGCTCAGTGTGACGATCTTCAGGTACGAAATCCCAGCCCAACTGGGGCGCGTGTCGGTAGAAGACCGGATGGGTCGAAACGAAATCGTTTAGCGGGTGCTCGGGCATCCCGACCAGTACATAGGGGGCGATGGAGCAGAACCGTCCGATGGTCGCGCAACTGATGCGACTCCCGACCTCGATGTATGTCCAGGCGCCGATAGACGATCCCGAGATATATACCGGGCCGCCCAAGCGGCAATGCGGCTCAAAGCGGTTGTTGTCGTTTACCACGAACCCAAAGTCAGGCCCGAGACTGACGCCGTGCCGGGCAACGATGCTGCGCCGTTGGTGGAGGCGACGCAACGTGCTCGGGAGCAGCCAAGCACTGGCATCTCTTGCTCGTCGGAAAGCCTTGATCATTGCCGTTCTCTTCTACTCCGCACCGTGTCAGCAAGGGATCGCAGCAGGGGATGCCGCGATGCCTGCGCACGTTCGTAGACTTGCAGGCCAAGCCGGACCGGCGACCGAACCCAAAGCGGCGAGCGAGTGAGTGATGCTTCAAACCAATGGAGCCAACCCAGGTCGGGAAACTTGCCGTTCGCTATGCCGTAGATCACCTCGAGCATCGTATACCTCCGTGCGAGCGGGCGTGCCGTTCCGTCGGTGGCGTTCGCCCCCTCCATCGGGAAGTCGCCCCACACTTGCGCTACCGCTTGGCTTGGGTTGCTCCAAAGATCGTCGATGAGGTCGACCACCAGATCGCGGAGATCAGCTGAGGGATCAACGAGCTCAGGATCGAGGACGAGTGTCGAGGCCATATGATCGACGGTCTCCCTGAGCGTATTGAGCCCCCAGTCGATAACGGGCATGTTCTGAGCGCTCGAGAAGACAGGCAAAACCCTTTTTCCCTCGGCATTGTACCCGGTCACGGTACCATGGTCGCACCCACAAAATATCTGGAACAACGTGCCGAATCCTCGGTGCCGGCTCCAGCCGCGCTTGCGCCGGTGGTCGTACAGCCAGGTATGCGTTGAGGCAAGCCATGCGGGCTCCGTGTCGCTCCTCTCAGCACCCGGGATCTCTCGTGAGTCAAGCCCCACCAGGAAAGCAGATGGTGGCGTCACCCCGAGTGAAGCAGTTAGCTCCCACAAGGCCCGTACCTGGCTGCCGACACCGCCGAAGTCGACGATCCCGAACCGGATACCGTCGGCAATGCCCTCTTGCTCCAGATACGCGAGGACTAGTTTCCGCCGAGCCTCGGCCCGGGCGAGGACGAGACTGCGGAGTGGTTCCTGGCCTTCGAGAAGCAACTGATGCAGCACTGGGGCGATTTCGATGGCGCGCTTTGGCGGCCCTGTTTCGTGATGCTCGGGAAAAAACATTGCGACTTCGGACCACTGGAGATCGAACCTGCTGAGCATACCCTCTAGGGACATCTCAGGCGCATCCCGAAACACCCAATCGATTTCGTCAGGTTGAAGGTCGAAGGTCGCAGCCAAGTTGGTCGACTGCCTGCTGATGGCGAGGTATCTAAGGTCGAGGTCAATTCCCAGCTTCGGCGCCAGGCGCCGAGCAACTTGGTGCAGGACCTGGCCGTCACGAGAGAGGAAGTATAGCCGCCGCAGACCTTCTCGATCTGCCTGCAGAAGCGTCCAAAGGACGTAAGCGATGAGCGCTGGACCTACCACCCCTGCCGCAACGTCCCGTATTACCTCGGCCCGCGCCGTCGGTGGCTGTACAGAGAGCCGAGCGCTGCGACTCGCTCCGGCAAGTGTTGCACTAAGCCCCTCTGTCTCGAATTTCGCTGCAGAAAGCTGACGTTCGAATCGCGTCAGGCGCTCCTCAGGAAGCCAAAGCGCGTGCAGGCCGCGCGAGCGCGGCACATCGACATCTGAGTGAGGATTGTCGCCTACATGCAAGACGCGGCCAGGCTCTAATCCAACCAGATCGAGTAATACGTCAAAAACAGCACCGGTGGCCTTGGATGCCGCAAGGTCCGAGGAGACGAGCACATGTTCATCAGTCCGGTGCAGACCAAACTTCTCGAGTATTGTGAGGATTTGGGGCTTCGTGAAATAGGTGTCGGATGTGAATGCGATTTCCACCTGTTTCCGATGGCGCAGTAGCTGCACCGCCTGCGGAGTAGGTTCAAGCATCTCGAGCTCCAACTCGAACTCGAGTCGAGCGAGCTCTGGCGCGAGCTGCGGGTCGAGCCCCAGTCGGCGACACAATTCCTCCGTGATTAGGTCGAGCGTCGTGTGACTGTCGAGGCCCCCCTCCCGCAGCCAGACAGTTTGTTCAGAGCGTTCCCGACCCCTAGCGAAAACCTCAGGAGAGACATCGATGATGCCCCTCCGCGAAAGGCGCCGAGCGAGGAGCAAAAACAGGTCTGTTGGGCTGCCGCATCCTCGGGAAACGAGGGTGTCGAACACATCGAGAGAAAGCAGATGAACGGGTTCAGCTAATCTGAGGAGATAATCATCGACTACGTGAGCGTTATGCGATGCGTACCGTCCGCGTTCGCTGTGGGGTCGTTCGAGCCCCGGTCGAAACGCTGGGGTTTTCGCGGCTGCTACAGAAAATGCTCGCATTGCGCCTCCGTATTGTCACCCGATTTCCCATCTCTCAGACTCATCGCAATCGGCGGCATATACTGCATGGTCAGACCGTACCTCGATCGCTCGAGGGCTCCATAAGAACATAGCCAGTTTGGCTCGGTTTCGCACTCCGCGCACTTCGCACCACGGTCCTCGAACCAGCGGTGCTCACTGCCATCCATCGGCACGAGCTCGCCCTAGCAATCGTGCCGCTTCGACTCCCGCCCGCGCGCCTACCTCCATCTGGGGCGTGTTGTTACACTCTGGACAACGTGGATGAGCACGTAATGATATGGAAGTCAAAGGAGCTCTGGCTAGCTCCATTGCGGTCAGTCAGTCCCTGCGAAGAGTCGAGACGATAAAGGTCCATGAGAATACTCGTCGCAATTGCCAACTATGGCACCAAGAATCGTCTCTACGCCGAGCAACTAATAGACAATTTCCGTTCGTTCGAGAGCGACGTCGACATCGTCGTACTCTCGGAGGCGGCGAAAGACTTCGGAAGTGATGTCGAAGTTCGGGTTGGCCTTCCCACCAGTAATCCGTGGTCGCTGCCGTTCGCACACCGTCCATTGTTTGTAGAGCGGCAGGACGACTACGACGTCTTTATCTACACCGAGGACGACACCGAGATCCTCGAGCACCATGTCGAGAGCTTTCTCGATGTCACCCGGCAGCTGCCAGAGCAAATGCTGGCAGGCTTCATTCGCTACGAGATCGGGCCGGATGGGAAGAGCTATTACTCCACCGTGCACGCGCACTACCATTGGGACGTGGGCACGGTATTCCGCATCGGCGAGCGGGTGTTTTCACGATACACGAACGATCATTCCGCCTGCTTCGTTCTGACTCGACAACAACTCGCCCGATGCATCGAGTCCGGTGGTTTTGTCGTAGAGCCACACGAAGGCGCCTATGACATGTTGTGCTCGGCAGCGACCGATCCATACACGCGGTGCGGTTTCACCAAGGTTCTTTGCATCTCCCACATTGCAGACTTCAGCCTCCACCATCTGCCCGACGTCTATCTGGGCCGGATTGGGATTGACCGGGAGGAGATCGACAGACAGATTGCCAAGTTGGTCGAGATTGAGAGCACCAAGGAATCGTGCGGCCCCCTCGTCGAGACTTCCGCCACTCTCGATGGCCTCGTGCTCGACAAGCTCTACTTCGACGAGCTACAGCCCGCGGTCCTCGAGCTCGCCCCACCAGAGGCAAAGCGTATCCTCTCTGTGGGCTGCGAGCGCGGTCTGACCGAGGGTGAGCTCGTCATACGGGGCCATCAAGTAACAGCCGTGCCGGTCGATTGCGTGATTGCCGAATCGGCTCGGATGCGCGGTATCAACACGACGAGTCCTGACTTTGAGGCAGCGGCGAACGAGCTCGCGGGACAGCGCTTCGAAGTCGTCTGGTTCAATGACTTGCTGAGCTACGTCGACGATCCGGTCGCATTGCTCCGAGCGCACAGGCGATTTCTTTCTGATGATGGCGTGGTCTTGGTTTCATTCAACAACCATCGATCCGTGCAGATGCTCAAACACAGACTCGAGCACGACGCGCTATCCTATTTCTTAGGCCCTGATCCTCCCTTCGAGGAATCGGGCATCCACCGCACCGATGCCCGGGTGGTGAGGTCTTGGCTGCAAAGTGCTGGATTCCGCCCGACCTCGACGCGCTTCGAGATCGACGTTCCATACGAGCGGCTTTCGAAGCTCAGCCTGGGCAAGGGCGATTCTGTGTTGGGCTATCGAGGTGCAGTAAGGGCCCTCCCGAAACCTTGACGGCAAGACTGCAGGAGTTTTCCGTGATAGTGGCCCCACGGTGTTCTAGAATACAACTACACATGGATCTTGTCAGAGCTACCCAAGAAACGTCGCAAGACGAGCAGCACGGGCTCCTCACACGGCACTGAGATGAGAGATCCTGATAGCTATGCCGTCTTTGGGGCCGCGCCCGACACGTCGAATCGAGGCGTATCGGCCCTTCTCCGGTGCATCATCGAGGGCATGGCGGAGGCGTTTCCCGAGAGTAGGCTGTTGGTGTTCGATAATGCGCTCGGGGTTCGGCCCGATTCTAGGCGGCTCGAGTCGGGCACCGAGTTTGGTTTCTTACGTATCGGCGCTCGCGGCGGCCGACGCTACTACGTGCCCGAGAACCTCGCGACTATGGACGCTTTCTCGCGTCTGGGCCGCACGGTCGGCGGATGGCATCCGTACATCTCGATGCTCGACCAGTGTGGCGCCATCCTCGATGTCTCCGGCGGCGACAGCTTCAGCGACATCTACGGAAGCCATCGATTCTGGAGCATCATTCGGCCCAAGATGATTGCGAACCGCCGAGGAATTCCTTTGGTGCTACTCCCTCAAACCTATGGGCCCTTTCGCGGAGAAAGAGAGCGAAGACTTGCGGCGGAGGCGGTCCTAGGGGCTGCCATGTCATGGGCTCGCGACCGCTACAGTTTTGAGGTCCTGACGGAGCTGGCCGGTGTCGACTTCGACCCGTCTCGGCATCGAGAGGGCGTCGACATGGCTTTTAACCTGCCGCGGCTCGATCCGGGGAGTCGGCTAGACTCTGAAGTACGTCGATGGATCGAGGAGAGAGCTAGTTACCCACTTCTTGGTCTCAACATAAGCGGCCTGATCGCTCTCCAGCCGGACAAGGCAAAATGTCAGTTTGGTCTTCGCGCTAGCTACATGGATGCGCTACGCCGGTTCGTCGAGGCCGTCTTGGAAGAATTCGATGCTCGACTGCTACTCATTCCTCACGTCATGACACCGCCAGGCTCGATCGGGTCCGACGTCGAAGCTTGTCGGAAGCTGATCGAAGGGCTGCCGTCAGGTCTTGCTTCGCGGATTCGAATCACTCCGACCTCGCTCGACGAATGCGAGGTCAAGTGGCTGATCTCGAGCACGGACTGGTTCTGCGGCACACGCATGCACTCCACCATCGCGGCGCTCTCATCAAGTGTTCCTACTGCGGCAGTCGCGTACAGCGATAAGACGCGGGGAGTCTTCGAGTCGTGCGGCGTCGAAGATCAGGTGGTCGACCCCAGAAAGCTCGATACGGGAGCCGTCGCAGAGCGCCTGCTCGAATCCTTCCACAATCGGGACGAGCTTTCGCGGACGCTTTCCAGGACCATACCCGATGTGAAGTCGCGAGCGGCCGCACAGCTCGAGGTGATCGCGGAAACACTGAAAGAGACGCGATGAAGCCGCAGGAGCGCCCATGAGCAAGAAGCTCACGTCGATCCAAGAGGTCGTGGACGCCAAGCTCTGCAGCGGGTGTGGCGCGTGCGCCTATATGCAGCCTAACCAGATCCGCATGGAAAACGTCATCGATGAGGGCCTTCGCCCGGTTGTTTCGCCTGGCGCGGGAGATGCTCCCACCGACACACGGGAGGCTTTGAAGGTGTGTCCTGGAATCGAGCTCGAACACTCAGATCTTCGGAGCCGAGAAGGAATCGACCCCGATCTGCTCGACGCATGGGGGCCGATCTTGGCGATGTGGGAAGGCGGCGCAGCGGACGAGCAGGTTCGATTCGCCGGGTCGAGCGGCGGCGCCGCCAGCGCGCTCGCAATCCATGCCCTCGAGACGCTAGGCTTTCGGCTCGTCGTGCACATCGGAGCGGATCCGAGACGCCCGTATCTCAATCGGACGGTCATCAGCCGAACCCGAGAAGAAGTCCTCTCACGTACAGGGTCCCGGTACGCGCCTGCCAGTCCGTGCGAGCTCCTTGGCGCTGTCGAAGAGGCCGATGGGCCATGTCTCTTCATTGGCAAGCCCTGTGACGTCGCGGCCGCACAGCGCGCGCGTACATACCGGCCGAACCTCGACCGCAACCTCGCGCTGACTGTTGCGTTCTTCTGTGCTGGCACCCCATCGACCCGAGGCACGCTCGAGCTACTAGACTCGCTACAGGTCACCGACGTGGACGCGTTGAGTGATGTCCGGTATCGAGGCAACGGCTGGCCGGGCCGTTTCGTCGCCAAGTCACATGGCGATCAGGCAATTCGCTCCTGCAGCTACGAAGAATCATGGGGCGGCGTGCTGAGCAATCACGTGCAATGGCGGTGCAAGCTCTGTCTCGACCACACCGGTGAGTTCGCGGACGTCGCAGTGGGCGACCCGTGGTACAGGCCAATTCGTGACGGAGAAGCCGGCTCGTCTCTCATCGTCGCACGAAGCCAAAGCGGAAGAGAATACGTGGAAAGGGCGATCGACTGCGGAGCACTCGTGGCCTCAGCAGTCGAGCACGATTTGCTGCCCAGATCCCAGCCGAATTTGCTCAAGACACGGGGAGAGGTTTGGGGCAGATTGCTCGGTTCTCGCCTCGCGCTTGCGCACACACCAAGGTACCGGCGGTTGCCGAGCTTCAGATTCTGGGTTTCGGAAGTCTCTGCGGACCGCAAGGTCCGATCTGTGCTCGGTGCGGCACGACGGTGCATCCGGCGCCGCATCGCTTTCAAGACCGTTCTCTAAGTCGCTGCCACGAATCGTCATATCCCTGTGGAGGCCCATGAACACGCGCGCATGGGAGCCGCCGTCGCCGGCATCGCCGTCGGGGCTTTCGCGGCGCGTGACGGTTCCCGCGACTTGACTCGCTTGGGATGCCTGGCTCGGCTCATGGCTGGGACCGTGGCGAGAAAGAAGAAGAAGAACTGAAGCATCTGACCGAAATACGAAACGCTCAAGAAAGAAACACAATGCACTGCGAGCGATACTGAGGAGCCCCAAGCGAGGAGTGCCCATAGACTCTTCGCTCCGTACAATCGCTCGCAAGCATGTCTGGCGAGTCGCAGCTGCCTGAAGCCCGTGGCCAGCACGAGGAAGAACAGGACAAAGGTAACCAGGCCGCCGGTCACTCCCTCCAAGACGTACTGGTTGGTTGCGTCCTGCAATCCCCACCCCCAACTGGCCATGTTGCTGGTACCGAGGAGCGCCCACTCGCTGAAGCGACTGATGAAGGTTTCGACCAGCCAGTAGCGGTGGGAGCCGGTGCCGCCGACGAAATTCGAAACTCGGACGAAGATCAGATGCCAAATCGATTTCTCCCGGATGAAGTGAACGACGACAGCCAGCGCTATCGTCGTCCACCACATCTGCCGCGAGTATTTTCGGAACCACCAGATGGCCCAACCTACGAGTCCCGCCCAAAAGGCCATGAGGGGGCCGCTAGAGCCCGATGCCAGCGTAATGGCTATCGCTCCGGCGCACGCAACGGCAAAAAGGGTACGCCTTTTCTTCAACCCGAAGAGGATTCCAACGAATACAGGGAACGCGACGCTACCAAAGGTCCCCGCTAGGATGGGATGGGAGAATGGTCCCTGAGCACGCACCTCCCCCCGGAAGTGATCCACGACCTCATCGAAACCGGCATAGGTAAAGACGCCGAAGACGTTGTGCAACTTGGTCGCCTCGTAGATCAGAAAAGGGCTGAGCACCACCACGATCCAAGCCACATATCTCCAAAGGACGAGCACTTCAGCGGGCGTCCGTACAAGCACGCGAATCAGGAAATATGCGGTCAGCGCGTCGAAGACGACTCCGAGGCAATAGGCGATGGTGCTCGGGCCAACCCTCAGGATTTGAACGACGGCGGATGAAAGCGTCCACAGCACCAACAGACGATCGAGCTTGCCGAAGTGGAGGCTGCGGTGTTCTCCCTTCACGAATACGCGAATCCACGCGACAAGCATGAAAAGCCTAAGCATGTTGAAGTCGAGTGCACCAATGACTACGCGCTGCTCCGCCTGCATGAACACACAGACCGCAAGGACTCCGAAAAGCACCGCCGAGCGTCGCGGCGCAAGAGCGCACGCAATCATGACGATCATGAAAACGATCGAAAACGGGTGGACGTTGGTGACGCCGTACAGCTCCGCCAAGTCGATGATTCGGACTTCGTCCACGGTATGCTTATGGGTTCATGGGCAACGGCGAAGCCAGTTTGGGTGCACGAGGAACGCCTTCTGAGGCACTTGGGCCGGGTCTATGGAGATGTTGAGACTGGATGAGAGCTCCGCCCGCGTCTGGATGTCGTAGCAGCAATTGACTACGTCTTGGAACGTGTTGCCTTCAACGCAAATGTCGTTGGGGTGATTGGCCCGGACATTGAGACCGTTCCACGTGAAGAAGATGTGTGCGGTATTTCCGTTGTTGATGAACCGGTTGTTGCGGATGGTCCCGTTTTTTGCGCTGCCGATCCAGAGTGCCTCGGTGTGTTGAGTGGTGCAGCGCTCCTGACTGGGCACATAGTTTTTGAGCGTGCTGTTCTCGATGATCCAGTTTTGGGAACCGTTGATGATGAAGTTCTGACCAAAGGCGTTGCCGACGCAACCTTGCGGGGTTCCCGAACCGGCGCCGCCGGACCACAGGCTTTCGCGAATTCGCCAACCGTCTGCGTCGTCGGCATAGAACATGGCTGGCTCCGCCTTCACGCCCCACATCACGGTTCCATCCGCAAATCGGAACACTCCCTTGAGATTGAGTCCATACAACGTGACGTCGCTACGAGGGATAGTCATGCCATCTGTGATGGTCGCGCTCTGTCCAGCGGCGGGTCGAACCAAAACGGATCCCGCGCCAAGTGCATTGAGGGCGCTTTCCAAGGACGAACCGCTCTGAGACCCCGTTAACTCAAGTACATAGTCATAGCAGCCATCGGATGGAGCTTCTGCCCCAATGCTGCGGTCGCCACCGCCGGCAGACGGCACACCGGTTTCGGGACACTTCTTCTCGGTGACGGCTTCTTTCACCTCACCGACAGCGGCTGAATCTTCGTTCTTGGGGCATCCACCGAGGATTGCAGCGGCGATGATCCACAGAGCCGCCGTTCGGATGACGATACCACGGCCAACCGCGCCCCGTACGCAACCGGTCCCGCTCGGCCGTCGAACAGACCCCCGAGTTGCATCTGATTCGAGCCGTCGACGCCTCCGCTGCACCACAGTAACTACCCAGTGCTGCGCGAACGCCAGTAGCTCATCTTGGTCCAATAGCCTGGGACCCCCGTCTTTCGGACGAGGGTCAGCCACCCCGAGGCCTGCAATACGTCGTCGTGCCTCGGATTGAGATAGGCGAAGCGTACCGGGCGCGGATTGGCCTCGAGATCTTGGCGGATTCGCTCGAGCACGAGCTTCATGGTCTCCTCACCGAATGGGTTCACGAGAATGAACAGAGTCCCGTCAGTATAGTCAACCTTGGAGGCATCACCCGCAATCACTTCAGCGGGACTCACTTTGCCCCGCAAATTCCGCAGGTTGACTCTCGCCGTCTCGGCGATTTCGGGGGAGAACTCGATCCCGGCCACCTTCTTCAGCTCTCTCCGAGCCAGGAGACAGAGGACCCGCCCCATCCCGCAGCCGATGTCGTACACGGTGTCCGCCGGACTCAGTTCCATCTCATCGAGGTATCTGCGGAGCAGGATGTAGTCACAGGACTCGTACCAGTTGCTGTCGTTGAGCCAACCGGACCGGTCGTGGAGCGTCTCGTACAACGAAGTCGTGTCGATCTTCAGCCACCGGTCGATGGCAGCCACTTCCATGCTTCTGAAGGCGGTCTTGAGCTTGGACGCCAGAGCCATGCGAACCTCATTTCGTGCTGGTGTGCAGATTATTGAGGCTTTCGATCCCTTGTCCAGCGACCACCTCCAATGCGGAGGCGCCTCCACGTAAGCAGTAGGATTCTCCAGCCCTGTTCACAATATTACTGTCGATTCGCAGCACGTACCAGAGCTCACGGACAGGTGCGAAGCCAGTTTGAGGGCATTTGGAAAGCCTTCTGAGGCACCTGGGCCGGGTCGACGGAGATGTTTAGGTTGGACGATAGCTCCGCTCGTGTCTGGATGTCGAAGCAGCAGTTGAGGACCTGCGTGAATGTGTTGCCTTCAACACAGATATTGTTGGGGTGATTGGCCGGTACATCCTCCCCATTCCACGTGAAGAAGATGTGCGCGGTATTTCCGTTGTCGATGAACTGGTTGTTGCGGATAATCCCGTTCTTTGCGTCGCCGATCCAGAGTGCCTCGGTGTGTTCTCCGCCGCCAGCGGGGTGGTATCCCGTAAACGTGTTGTTCTCGATGAGCCAGTTACTGGTGCCGCTCAACAGGTGATTTTGAAAATGGCCGCAGCAGCCGAAGCCACCGTCTATGTAGCTATCCTGAACGATCCAATCGTCATATCCCCAGACCTGGAAAGAGAACGGACTCGCGTCGACGTTCCAAAGGTGCGTTCCGTCATTGAAGTCCCAGGCGCCGCTGATGTTGAGATCATAGAATGTGACGTCGGCACGCGGAACGGTGATGCCACCCGAGATCGTTCTCCTCGTTCCATCGGAACGAACGAGAACGGTCCCGGCTCCTCGACTGTTGATCTGACTGACAACGGAGCTGGAGGTCTGGTCTGAGCTCAGTACTATGACATGGTCGTAGTCACCATCGGACGGCGCTTCCCCCAGAGGAGGCGCGGAGTCGGCGATGCAGCTGCCGCTCAAACA
>Ga0255058_10000372_pt1 | contig 26875 bp, 17 predicted proteins | sample Cases_109_9_MG_FD_188637 | JGI IMG/M metagenome (GOLD analysis project Ga0255058, IMG submission 188637) | Seawater microbial communities from Amundsen Gulf, Northwest Territories, Canada - Cases_109_9 | ecosystem: Environmental > Aquatic > Marine > Gulf | place: Canada: Northwest Territories... | reverse complement strand
GAAATATTATTCTTGAAGACCGGTCAGAGGGGACCATCTGGAAAGTCGGCCGGTAACCGCTTCAACTTCAGAACTCAAAAATATGCGCGACCAAATAACTACCGGGTAGGAACCATTCCTTGCTCCCACAGTTTATCACATACTTTTCTGTTTAATTTCTAACAGTTGTTATATTTTACCTTATGCCACCCTTTAAACTTATTTCAGATTTTTCACCCCAGGGCGACCAGCCGAATGCCATTGAAACCCTGAGCGAAAATATTTTGTCCGGCAAAAAGGACCATGTCCTTTTGGGAGTAACAGGATCGGGCAAAACCTTTACGATGGCCCATGTCGTTGCCGCGGTTCAAAAACCCACCCTCGTTATTGCTCCCAACAAGACCCTTGCGGCACAACTTTTTTTCGAATTTAGGGCGCTGTTTCCTGAAAATGCAGTGGAATACTTTGTAAGCTATTACGATTATTACCAACCCGAGGCCTACATTCCCTCCAGCGACACGTACATCCAGAAAGATTCAAACATCAATGAAATGATCGACAAACTGCGGCATTCTGCCACACGGTCTGTTCTTTCCCGCAGCGATGTCCTTGTTGTGGCAAGTGTATCATGTATCTTCGGCTTGGGTGAGCCGGAGGATTATCTCTCCATGCGAATTGATATTGAAAACGACATGGAATTTGGACGGGAGAAGGTTCTTTCCGACCTCGTCGCCATGCACTATGAGCGTAATGATTTCGATTTTCACCGGGGGGTTTTCAGGGTAAGAGGGGACCGGGTTGAAATTTTTCCTGCCTATGAAGAGGATAAGGCTGTTCGTGTCGAATTTTTTGGAGATGAAATCGAAGGGATTTCCGAAATCGACCCGTTGACCGGTAAGGCGCTCGGACGATTGAAAAGGATCACCATTTTCCCCGCCAGCCATTATGTGACCCAGAAGGGAACCTTACAACGTGCCACCGCCTCGATACAGACAGAGTTAAAGGAACGAATCGACTACTTGCAAAAGGAACGCAAGCTGATTGAGGCCCAAAGAATCGAAGAGCGGACCAATTTTGATCTGGAAATGATGCAAGAGCTCGGCTACTGTACCGGGATTGAGAACTACTCACGGCATTTTACCGGAAGGGCGCCCGGAGAACCACCGCCAACCCTGTTGGATTATTTTCCTGACGATTACCTGATCTTTGTGGACGAAAGCCATATTTCCATACCCCAGCTCAATGCCATGTATAAAGGGGATAGGTCCCGGAAGCAAACACTGGTTGAATTCGGGTTCAGGTTGCCGTCTGCCCTGGATAATCGGCCCCTTAAATTTGAAGAGTTTGAATCAAAAACCACCCAGATAATATATGTATCGGCAACACCTGCGGAATATGAATTAAAAAAAGGACGATGCGCCATCGCTGAGCAGATCGTGAGACCGACCGGATTAATAGATCCCAAATGCGATGTGCGAAGTGCTGAGAATCAGGTGGATAACCTTTATGAAGAGATTCTGGGGCGTATGGAGCGGGGTGAAAGAGTCCTCGTAACAACGTTGACAAAGCGAATGGCCGAAGACCTTACCGACTACTATTCCGAGTTAGGTATAAGGGTTCGTTATCTTCATTCTGACATTCGCACGTTGGAACGGATGGATATCATAAGGGATCTGCGAAAGGGAACATTTGACGTTCTCATCGGCATCAATCTTCTTCGTGAGGGCCTCGATATACCGGAGGTCTCATTGGTTGCTATCCTCGATGCAGATAAGGAAGGCTTTTTACGGTCGACGAGATCGCTTATTCAGACCAGCGGACGGGCGTCAAGAAACGTGGGTGGCCAGGTTATCATGTATGGTGATCACATCACCCGATCGATGAAAACAGCGCTGGCGGAAATGGACCGGCGAAGAGAAATTCAGATGATATACAACAAAAAAAATAACATTACACCGACAAGCATCAAAAAGAATTTACCATCCATATTTGAATCGGTCTATGAGTCGGATTATGTCACGGCGGGCAGTGTTGCTGAAACACTTGCAGATTATGCTTCAACGGACAATCTGGATGATATCCTCATGACTTTGGAAAAAGAAATGGGGGAAGCGGCGAAAAAGCTTGAATTTGAAAAGGCCGCTGAATTAAGAGATCGGATTTCAGAAATCAAAAAATCGATGATATTTGAGTTTCGCTGATGAACGACAGGATCCGTGCCAAATTAATGCAAGCACCTTCTAACCCGGGTGTCTACCTTTTTAAGGATGAAGCAGGACAATTTATTTATGTCGGCAAGGCTCAGAATCTAAGAAAACGCCTGGCTTCTTATTTTACAAACCCTGAAAATCTGGACATAAAAAGCCGGGTGCTGGTAAAGAAGTTATCTTTTTTCGAAACCATCATCACCGGAACCGAACAGGAAGCGTTGATCCTTGAATCGAATCTCATCAAACAGCACAAACCAAAATATAACATCGATTTTAAGGATGACAAACGGTATCCTTCTCTTCGCCTGGATGTCAAGAGTCGATATCCCACACTCGCCATCGTTCGAAAAACAGGAAACGATGGTGCCATTTATTTCGGACCCTTTGCATCGGCCCAATCCGTAAGACAGGCCCTCAGAATTATCCATAAAACTTTTAAACTACGCTCGTGTAAGGCAAACAAGTTTAGAAACCGATCTCGCCCCTGCCTGAACTTTCAAATGGGAATCTGTCTTGCACCCTGTTCCCTTGATGTTGATAGAACCACCTACCATGACGTCGTAAAAGAAGTAACACTATTTTTAAAAGGAAGAATGCCCTTTCTTATCCAAAAGATTAAAAAAGAGATGGTTTCAGCTGCAAAAAAGCAGAACTATGAAACCGCGGCGACCCTCAGAGACAAGATGTATGCGCTGGAAAAGACGCTTGAAAAACAGGTTTCAGTGACTACTGATTTTAAGGACCGGGATATCCTGGCTCTGGCCAGAGATGCTCAACTATCACTAATCACGCTTCTTTTTGTTCGAGGTGGTTTTTTACTGGGTAACCGGCATTTCAGCTTTAAAGAAACCCTTTCCACCGAAGAAGAGTCGGTCGGTGCATTCATCAAACAGTACTATGGTAACACTCATTTTATCCCACAGGAGATACTGATTCCCCTTGACTTTGAAGACGCTTCATTGATTGAAGATTGGCTTGGAAATATTAAAGGGAAAAAGGTGCGGATTATCTTTCCAAAAAGAGGAGAAAAAACCCAACTACTGAAAATGGGTGTTCAGAACGCCGAAAATGAATTGCAAAACCTGATCGCTTCCAAAAATGCTGAAATAGATTTGATCAGAAGGCTTCAGAAACTACTCAGAATGAACAACGCACCGGAACGAATTGAATGTTTTGACAACTCAAATATTTCCGGTACGTCTCCTGTGGCCGGTATGATCGTTTTTGAAATGGGAAAACCAAAAAAATCAGACTACCGCAAATATAAGATTAAAACCGTTCCCAAACAAAACGATTATGCATATATGGCTGAGGTCCTGGGCAGGCGTTATGGGAGAAAGGATGGCGCATTACCACCCCCGGATCTTTTACTGATAGATGGGGGTAAGGGACAGCTCAACATTGCGAAAGCGATTTTGAAACAATTGAACCTCAAATACGATCTTGAAATGATCGCTATCGCTAAAAAAGATAAATCGAAAGGGGAAACTGAGGATAAAATTTATAAACCCGGTCGAGTCAACCCGCTCAATTTCGGAAAAGAGAAGGATCTTCTCCTTTTTCTGCAAAGGATTCGAAATGAGGCCCACCGTTTTGCCATATCCTTTCACCGAAAACAAAGGGGTAGAACATCGATGCGTTCGGCCCTCGATTCAATTAAAGGTATCGGCAAAAAACGAAAAGAGACACTCTTTAAGCACTACGGTAGTATACAGAAGATCCAAAAAGCAACTCTATCGGAACTGGCCAAGCTGCCCGGGATGAATAAAAAAGCAGCCCAGTCGGTAAAGGTCGGCCTAAAGTCGCATCAGGCATAGGGTAAAAAGAAATCAGACCATCGCGTGCCTGTGCACGGTGATTACTTTATGGATACCGGTTCAAACTGATTGCCTCACTGTTTTTCTAAAAAATTTTATTTACCCCACACCAGATGCGGCACCATGCCCCATTGGGGGTGCGAAACTTGAGTAGTTTGTATATTCCAGTTCGGACGTAATTCGAAATAGGGTTTGACCCATCTTGTTACATGTTGTAAGTAACCATTTGGCTTTTCCCCATTCTGAAACGGTTTTTATGTAAAGTTGAGCCGGGTTTGACATCTTATTTCGCAGTCTTTTTTATAGCCGTTGCCATCGTTTTGAACCGAAACAACGAGCGCATCCCCTGTAGCTTGTCGAAGCGCAGCGAGGATTCCATAATTCGGGGCTGCAGGGTTCTTCAATAGAGGTAGGATTGACGACAAAGGCAATCAAACTCAATTATATTTCAGTTGAGCGTTTCCTTAAAGACTATGCCCAACTGTCCCAGGGAAAGATTTTCATTCCTACCAAGACCCCCTCACCTGTAAACACCCAGCTGTCCTTAATTATCTCTGTCCCGGATATTAAGCAGATTTTGACCCTCGAGGGTGATGTCAGAAAAATCATTGATCCGGAGACTGCCACCCGTCTGAAAAAACCTGCCGGTATGATCGTAGCCCTCACCGGGGGTCCAAAGACAGCTCTTAGAGAACTCAATCATGCGCTGGGCAGTAACGAGCGCTACCGCACAATGATGGACCTTCCTACTAAAATGACCGTTTCAAAATCTTCCGTTTTATCTGGAGAAAAACAAAAGGATAGCGACAGAACTCAAGACAGACCGGTCAAACTTTCACAAGACGCCGAACTGAAGGAAGACGACACCCTGGCAATGGAGTGGATCCGGAAAGCGATTTCGCAGACGGAAGGGGTCAGAGAAAAAGAGACGGTGACGGATATAGTGGCAGCGCCACCCATTGAGAAAAAACAGCTCACGCCGCTGGAGCAGGTGAAAGTGAAGCCTTCCGGTGAATTTCTCATGGACCTGACAAAGGCCATGTTGCGCAGCGGATATTATTCCCCTGACCATCCGAGTTCAAAAACTGCAAAACAGGGGCTGTATGCGGCCTTGCAAAATTGTCTGGGGGATTCCAAAGAAATTATGATAACCGTCCAGGAAACCCGAGAACGAAGTGACATTCTGATAACCGGTATTCTGGACGAACCTGTAAATGTGAAGACCCTGGTCGGTTCGGGAATGGCCGAACTGTTTGTACCGAAACTACGGGAATATTTTAAACGTAAAGGCCTGGTCAGCTATGCCGTTAAAAAATCGATAACCCCTGGGCACTTTGAAAGCTTTGTAGACATCATGAGCGATCCCAGGGCCGATCGGGGGGGTGAAAACAAACGGATCGGTGAGCTTTTAGCAAAAGCGTTTGTCGAACAGGGAATTACCGAGATTTCCACCGTTTTTATGGATGATTTGATTGTCCTCGAAATAAATCTTCCCTGGCGGGTCGAAATGGCCATTCAACGTTTGGCCAAAGATCTCAAAGTTTTGCCGATGTTTAAAAACGAATCTGACCGAGTCATCCGGGAAATGAAGCTGCAGATCATTCAGGACATACTCCGGCCGTTGAAGCACCCCGAATTTCTAAAAGACCTCATTATCAATTGCTATATTATTGCCCAGCACGTTGATAACCTTGAAACCGAAGATATTGAAAAGGTCATTATCGAGGCATTTCCGCTCGATTCGTTGCTACCGACTTCTCATCATATTTTTAAAGAACTCAATCGTTTACGAGAGATGAAGTCAGAACATCCCGACAACCTCACGTTGGAACGCCGTTTGGCCGGAGTCAAAAGAATTCTAAAATGGATTTCACGGCGATTGATGTTGGAGAATATCCACGGCGCTCAGCGTTTTTTGGAACGACTCTATCTCAATAAGGTTCTTTCCTTCGATGAACTCCCGCCGGACGTACAGTATATCGTTAATACGGATAAAATGGCGAAGGATGTCCATACCCACATTCATAGTTATGGCAATCGAATCCTAAAAACCGATACGACAGGTGACGCCGTTACCCTGCTGAAGCTTTTCCGTCGCGTTTTACCGGTTTACGTCGAACAGGGAGACTGGCAGATCGTACTCCGGTTCGTCGAAGCGGTGGACAAGGCTACCAAGGAGGCCGCTTTTTTCATAAAAGCCATCGGTCCGGAATTCAACCCGTTAACCTTTGTCTTCAAAGACCGCACCGATGAGATCGTGGCAGCCTATGAAAAGGCGGGTGAGCCCCAACGTAAAATAATCGATGACATCACAAGCCGCTTGGGAGTCGATGGAATCGAGATTTTGAGCAAAGTCCTTTCAGACAGCGAGGAACGGGGAGCCCGCAAATCCGCAGTTGATGCGTTGATCAAAAAAGGTGATTTGACGAAAAATTGGGTTTTAAAGATGCTGGATGACCCTGGACAAAAATGGTATTTAAAACGAAACGCGTTGATGTTGCTCAGATATGTGGGTAAGAAAGCGGAAGAAATTAACCGTGCTCGCAAACTTGTGCACCATGAGCATCCCAGAGTACGGGATGAAGCGTTAAATGTGGTTATTACCTTGAAGGCCGGCGGGGCTGAAGAGCTGATTTTCACCGCACTGGATGATACTGACGATAAAGTTCGCTGGCGGGCGATAAAGGCGCTCAGCGAGCTTTCTTCGATTTCTGAAGCTTCTGTTAAAAAGCTTCTCGGAATGATAACAAAAGCGTCTCCCGAAGATAAAGAAACCGCCGGCAAACATTACCGCAAAATCGCTCAGTTGATACGGGCCCTTGCATCGATAAAGAATATCCCAAACCGCAATGAAGTAGAAGATACAATTCTAATAATTGCCCGTAAAATAACAAAACAAAGGAAAGGTCCTTTTCAACACTTTAGAAAACCGGCTGGCGCTGACCAATCCACCGTGTTATCGGCTGCCATCACGACACTTGGAATCATCGGTACGTCTATGTCGGCATCTTTTCTGGAGAAACAATCAAAGGGGAAACCCCCGGAAAGTCAAATGTGATAGATTTGGCGATGAGCCTTTTGAGGTTAGTCCAGTTTTTTCAATTTCTCAACCAGTGCTTTTACCGCATCGGCTGATTTAATAAGGGCCGCCTTCTCTTCGTCTCTGAGACTGATTTCAATAATCTCCTCAATCCCTTTGGCGCCTAGCTTGACCGGAACGCCTATAAAAAGGCCGTTTATTCCATATTCCCCTTCAAGGTAAGCTGCACAGGGGAGAATTTTCTTTTTGTCTTTCAGTATCGATTCCGCCATTTCCACCGCAGCTGACGCCGGGGCATAATATGCACTTTGCGTCTTCAGCAGGCCGACAATCTCTGCTCCGCCATTTGCAGTTCTTTCAACGAGCGCATCGATCCGCTCTTTTGAGAGGAGTTCCGTAATCGGGATGCCGGCCACCGTGGAATAACGGGGGAGCGGAACCATTGTATCGCCATGTCCCCCGAGGACAAACGCATGGGTGTTTTCTACGGAAACATTGAGTTCCATGGAGATAAAAGCCCTAAATCTTGCAGAATCCAGAACCCCGGCCATACCGATAACCCGGGTTTTGGGAAACCCGCTGGTCTGATATGCCACGTGACACATCACATCAAGGGGGTTGCTCACAACAATGAGAATCGAATCAGGCGATGCGGCTGTTACCTGTTGGGTAACATCTTTTACAATTTTTGCATTTGTACTGATAAGTTCATCACGGCTCATACCCGGTTTTCTGGTGATTCCTGCGGTTATGATAACGATATCCGACCCGGTTGATGCCTCATATTCGTTTGCTCCAATGAGATGTGCGTCGTGTTTTTCAATCGGTGCGGCTTCGGTCAGATCAAGGGCCTTTCCCTGGGGAAAGCCTTCAATAATGTCAATCAGCACCACATCGCAGAGCTCTTTTTCAGCCAGTCGTTGTGCCGTGGTCGCTCCGACATTGCCGGCCCCGATCACAGTTACTTTTTTATCCATAATCATCCCTCTCCTTTGAAATGAAATATAAAATAACTTGGCCATAAAAATATACGGATTGTCAACAAATTAATATGCTCGCTAAAGATTGACAATTGGTTTAACAATTGAATAATAAGAATGTGAACGCAAGGTCAAAAAAAGAGAGGCGATTGGATGAAAATAAAAATCGGTGTGATATCGGATACCCATCTATCTCAGCCATCACCGGATTTTTTCTACAATCTCTAACAAAAGAGAACCGTATAACAGATAAGGAGCAAAATAGATGAAGAAGGCAGTCTATAAGACCCATTTCCCAGAAGCAAAACTAGCAAAGACAGGAAAAGTGAGGGATATGTATGACCTTGGCGATTCGTTTTTAATGGTGGCAACCGATCGGATATCCGCATTTGATGTTATTATGCCTGATCCCATACCTGACAAAGGGAAAATTTTAACCCAGATGTCCCTCTTTTGGTTTGATGTCATGAAACCACTGATTCCCAATCATGTGATTACCGCCGATGTGAAAGACTATCCAAAACTATTTTTTCCCTATGCGGAAATACTGGATGGCAGGAGCATACGGGTTAAAAAAGCAGATGCAATTCCGATCGAGTGTGTGGTTCGGGGATATCTATCCGGTTCAGGATGGAAATCTTACCAGGAATCCGGAGAAGTGTGTGGAATCCGCCTGCCGGCGGGCCTCAGGGAATCGGATAAACTTCCGGAACCTATTTTCACGCCTGCGACAAAAGAAGAGGGCGGTGAACATGACATCAACATCGATTTTGAGGCTTCTGCAAAGATGATCGGCAAAGAGTTGGCGGAAAAAATAAGAGTGATGAGCCTCTCAATATATAAGAAAGGTTCTGAACTGGCGGCTAAAAAAGGAATCATCATTGCGGATACCAAGTTCGAATTTGGCCTGCTCGACAATGAACTGATTATTATCGATGAGATATTGACCCCTGATTCGTCCCGGTTCTGGCCGAAAGTATCTTACAGATCCGGAACTTCACAGGAAAGCTTTGACAAGCAGTATGTGAGGGACTACCTGATCTCCATCAAGTGGGATAAAAGTCCGCCTGCCCCCTCTTTTCCAGAAGATGTCATTCGGAACACGCGGGAAAAGTATTTGGAAGCATTAACCCAGCTGACAGGGATAAACCATGCGTTTTGAAGAAAAGAGAGTGAAGATCGACCACATCGATCCATCCGATGATACCTATCGCATTACCACCGAGTCGGGAATCGAATGTTTAATCGATTCGATTCAAACGGTCGGTCTGATCAATTTTCCGATTTTGATCAGAAGAAATCAGGGGTTTACGATCATCAGCGGGTTCCGCCGGATTGCCGCATGCAGCGTGCTTGGCTGGACAAACATTGATGTCAGGATTGTAGACCCTCGGATCTCTCTGCTTGAATCTGCAAACCTGGCCATATCTGAAAATATTTTTCAACGAAGCCTAAATCTGATCGAACAGTCACGGGTTGTTCGCTTGCTCTCTACATTCTATGATTCCGATCATATTTTGGCAAAAAAAGCAGCTCATTTTGGTCTGCCAGACAGTCCATCCTTTACAAAAAAAATAAAACAGATTTGCCTTTTGCCGCTGCCGATCCAAAGCGGTGTATTATCAAACGCCATTTCTTTTGCAATGGCTTTGGAGCTTCGCACCCTGGCGGAAGAGACCGGGGCCATATTCGCAAATCTGTTTGTCAGGCTCAAGTTGAGCTTGAATAAACAAAGAGAAATCGTGATGCATGCTAAAGAAATTTCACGACGTGAAGATATTTCCATTTTAGAAGTACTCGAAGAGGGTGGCATTGAAAAAATTTTAAACAGTGAAGATCTTGATATAAGGGAGCAGACACAAAGAATCCGTTCTTATTTGGAGCAGCGTCGATTCCCCACCGTCGTTGCAAGAAAAAAAAAGGTCGAAAATTTTGTAAATAGCCTAAAACTTGGAAAAAATACAAAACTAATCCCTTCAAAATATTTTGAGGACCCCACCTTTACTTTAAAATTACATTTTAAGGATTCTGAGGGATTAAAGCGACACAGGGCCACGCTCGAGAAAGTCATTCAAAATTTCAGTGTTGAAACGGTTGGCGGGTGATCCTCAAAAATAAATATCGCAAATTTTAAAGGAGGTTGATTTATGTCTGAGAAAGAAGTTGTCGAAACATCTGAAGCGCAAATTGCTGTTCACTGGCCGGAAGAAGGATATTATCATCCGTCCGCAAAATTCATTGCCCAGGCGAATATGACGGACGAAAAGATCTATGATCGTTTCAGCTTAGAAAATTTCCCCAATTGTTTTAAAGATTACGCGGATCTTTTAGAATGGGATCAATATTGGCATACCATCTTGGATACCAGTGATGCGCCCTGTTGGAAATGGTTTGTTGGGGGAAGGATCAATGCAAGCCACAACTGCATTGACCGGCATCTGGCAAAAAACAAAAACAAAACCGCCATTCATTTTGTTCCTGAGCCAGAGAATGAAAAAACCGAACACATTACCTATCAGGAGCTGTACGTTAGGGTCAACGAATTGGCCGCACTGCTTCAGGAATTTGCCGGTTTAAAATCAGGGGATCGGGTCACACTTCATTTACCGATGACGGCCGAGCTCCCCATAACGATGCTTGCTTGTGCCAGACTGGGCGTCATTCATTCTGAAGTGTTTGGCGGATTTAGCGGCAAAGCATGTGCGAATAGAATTGTCGACTCCGGATCAAGGGTGCTCATAACGATGGACGCTTATTACAGGGGGGGCAAGCTCCTTGACCATAAAGAGAAGGCCGATATTGCTGTGGGCCTGGCTGAAAAAGACGGCCAGAAAGTCGATCAGGTGTTGGTGTGGCAACGTTATCCGGGAAAGGCATCTTCACCGACACCGATGCAAGATGGACGTGACTTTTTCATCAACGACGTTTTGAAGGATTATTACGGAAGAAGAATTGATCCAATATCATTGCCGGCCGAAGCCCCTCTTTTCCTTATGTATACCAGTGGAACGACCGGGAAGCCGAAGGGATGCCAGCATAGTATCGGCGGTTATCTTGCGTATGTCACCGGTACCTCAAAATATATTCAGGACATCCATCCGGAGGATGTATACTGGTGTATGGCCGACATCGGATGGATAACAGGGCATTCATACATTGTTTACGGCCCCCTATCGCTTGGGGCATCGACTGTGGTTTACGAAGGGATACCCACCTATCCGGATGCCGGTCGATGCTGGCGGATCGCACAGGATCTTGATGTAAATATTTTTCATACTGCCCCTACGGCCATACGGGCTTTGCGAAAAGTCGGTTCCGACGAACCGAACAAATACCAATATCATTTTAAACATATGACCACGGTTGGAGAGCCGATTGAACCTGAGGTGTGGAAATGGTATCATAAAGTGGTTGGAAAAGGGGAGGCTATCATCGTCGATACGTGGTGGCAAACAGAGACCGGCGGGTTTTTGTGCAGCACGCTTCCGGCAATTGATCCGATGAAACCGGGGAGTACAGGCCCGGCTTTGCCCGGGATTCACCCGGTAATCTATGATGACGATGGGAATGAACTCGAATCCGGCGTCGGAAAAGCCGGAAATATATGCATCAGGAATCCTTGGCCTGGTGCCTTCCAGACCATATGGGGGGATCGGGATCGGTATGTCAAGCAGTATTATGAAAAGTACTGCAAAGATCCAAAAAGCAAAGATTGGCGGGATTGGCCATATTTGACCGGTGATGCGGCCACCCGATCGGCCGACGGATACTATCGTATTTTGGGCCGCATCGACGATGTCATCAATGTGTCAGGCCATCGGCTGGGAACCAAAGAGCTGGAGTCCGCTGCCCTGGTGGTTCCAGAGGTAGCTGAATCGGCTGTTGTACCGGTAGCAGACGACATCAAAGGCCGGGTCCCGGACATATATGTCTCGTTAAAACCGGGACATGAGGCCGACAAAGATATTGCGACAAAGGTCAGCAATATTATCGTTTCAGAAATTGGACCGATTGCAAAACCACGAAAGGTATGGATCGTTGCGGATATGCCGAAAACACGGTCCGGGAAGATCATGCGTCGGGTGCTGGCGGCCATCTCCAATAAGCAGGATGTGGGGGACACGATGACTCTGGCAAATCCTGAAACTGTTGAGGCAATCCAGAAGATGATCGATGCTTCTACTTGATAGTTCAGAGATTCCCTGTCCGCCCCCGGGGGGACTGCAGGGTTCTTCAAATCGCTTTTAAAAGCTTTGTCGATTTCAACGCTATATATTGATCAGCAAGTGGTACGCAATACCCATGTTCGATCGATTCAATCTCAAATCGATGCGCCTATTGTCATCGTTGATGATGTACAAAAGGTGTTTGAATCGGTCTTGAGGGCTGATGATCCTGTAAAAGCTGGAAAACAAAGCCTTTTTCTAACCCTCAATAGGGGGGCTTTTATTCGGAAATGCCCTGGCACTCGATTTTATACCTGTTGCGGGTATTTTATTCTGAACATCGGCACCTTTTGTACGATGGATTGTTCCTACTGTATCTTGCAGACATATTTTCACCCACCCATTCTCCAGCTTTTCGTCAATTACCAGGATATGTCAAAGGAGCTGCAGATACTTTTTTCCAAAAAAAAACTGACCAGAATAGGAACCGGAGAATTTACCGACAGCCTAATCTGGGAGAATTGGACAGACCTTTCTCGTTTTCTGGTTACAAGTTTTTCTACCCAATCCCATGCGGTTTTAGAGTTAAAAACCAAGACAACCGCTGTTGAAAGATTGGGCCGGCTCCGACACAATCGCAAAACCATCGTTGCCTGGAGCCTGAACACCGATCAAATTATTCGAGATGAGGAGCTTCGAACCGCACCCCTTTTCGCTCGACTCAACGCGGCTGCAAAATGTGAATCATGGGGTTATCCGCTTGCATTTCATTTTGACCCCATTGTTATCTATGACGGCTGTGAAGCAGATTACCGGCAGGTGGTCGAAGCGTTATTTTCCCGTATATCTCCGGACAACATCGCCTGGATCAGTCTGGGTACATTTCGTTTTATCCCATCTTTGAAAACAATTATCCAGAAACGCTTTCCAAAATCAAAAATTATTTATGGTGAGTTCATTCCAGGACTTGATGGAAAAATGCGATATTTTAAAACATTGCGTATCGACCTTTACTGCAAAATCGTCTCCTGGATCAGAGAAATCGCTCCGGATCTACTCATTTACTTTTGTATGGAAGATGATGAAGTGTGGAAAAGAGCCTTTGGTTTTATTCCTTCCCAACGTGGCGGCTTGTCGCAAATGTTAGATGAGCGCGCCATGCTGATTTGTGGTTTGGATATATAAGCATAAGGAAAACATAAATCTAATTTTTATTCATCTCACCGTTTGCGTCTAAGAATTTTATCTCTCCTACCTCTTGTCAATCGATTCGGTTCATGCTGATAATTTTAAACTGTATAAATTAATTGAGTGTATTTTTAAGCAATAATTTTAAATAGTTATACTCTTTAATAGTGTCTATTGTATAACTTGTATTTACACAGTATATATAAATGGCATCTATTTTTATTTATAATATAAACAGCTGATTATATATAATTAAATAAAGTTCTTGACAAGGGTATAATTAGACAGTATAAATAAGCAGTTTGATTTGTTGCGGTTGGTTGGTGAAGTTATTTGTACAGTATAAATACATTTTTCGATTAGGGCGTTGAAGATCATGGCAATTTCATCAAAAATAGAACTCATTACCAGCAAGGATGTTCTTAAAATAACAGGTATTTCCAGAGCAACCCTCAACAATTATATCAAGATCGGTATCCTTCCAAAACCTGTTATTCAAAAACCAAAAACCGGTTTTAAGACAACCAAAAAGATCGGTCACTTTCCTAGGGCTGTTGTCGGGCACATTGAAATGGTCAGACATTTAAAGAGGGAAGGTAATTCCATGGCAGATATTGCCCGGCGATTTCAAAAGCCGCCCGTTCAAAAGTTGCCGATCGTCGGGACAAAGAATGATGGGACAAAAAAAGAAACACGAACAAAAAAACGAAAGAGAACCGTGAAAAGTCGATCACCTCAATTTTCTGACAAAGAATTCGGGCTGACTTTTGATGACGTCTCATTTCCAGCCTACTTTATCAACTACAATTTTGAAATCGAGTGGATGAATCCAGAAGCGGAACAAAAAATTTTCAAAAAAGCTATTGATTTCGTCTCTGCGCTGGAATCTAAAAATATTTTCAAAGTCTTTTTCAACTGGGAATTCCACAGTGTGGTTAAAAACTGGCGAGACATGATTTCTTATCACATGTCATTTACAAAAACAAAATTTTCTAAAACATGGATTGCAAAGCTGTATGAAGGGATCTCAAAACGTGAAATCAGTGTTTTGGAGGAAATATATGAAAAGGTTTCTGTTTTTTCACGAAATAGTATTAAAGATACGCGAATTGAATTGATCCTGAAAGACGGTACGGTTGAACCCTACCATGTTTATAGTCTCTTTTCCAAGGAGGGGATATTTTTTATTTATGTCCCGGGAGTTGCTTCAAATCATCAGCATTAGAAAGGATCACCTTAAACCCAATCAATGAAAAAGGAGCGGTTTGAATGAAAAAAGAAGGGCAGGCTGAATTATTACGACCAAAGGCTGGTTCGATTAAATCTCTCACCGGTGAGCGCTATGGGCTGCCACCTAGATCTTTCAAGCACCATGATCTGATCAACACCATAGAAAATGCTCATCTAATTGATAGAGAGACACTTATCAATACGCTAAATCATATCCATTTTACAAATGGACATGTCCATGTGCTTTTGCAGCATCCCAAATACAAAGAGCGCATCCTTGTACATGCAAACATTGAACCCGACCAAGACAGCAAGATAACATGCCGTTGGGCAGAAAAGGGACTTTCCGGCCTGCGATTGGAGAAATTCCAATCCCTATATCTCATCCTTGATGATGGTCAGTCTGTTATTTTGATCCCCACCGAATTGCAGAAAATAAACAGCGAGTCGCTGACCATACGAATTCCAGACCATAGCTATGCTTTGGGACAAAGGCAAATCAAACGGCATGTCTGCCGGGATGTCCTAGCCGAGTTGAACCAAACCGGTTTTCAGGCAAAGGGCGAACTACTCGATTTTAGTCCGATAGCCCTTCGTGTCAAGGTTCGACCGGTTTCAAGTTCATCATTTAAGTGGTTTAACTCGGATGAACTGATAAATATTCAATTGCGAACCGATCAAAAAATTCTTTTTTCCGGATCGAGTCGCTGTCTTCGGCAGCGCGATGAGCTTCCTTTCAGAGAAATGGTGCTTATCCCTGTGGGTGACGAAATTAAACGCTTTAAAAAAAGAAAAATTCGAAATCAACGTCAAAAAATAATACCCACCCCCATGGTGATATTCCATCACCCATTGCTGGGAAAACGAATTCAACGTGAAATCCACGATATCTCCACATCGGGATTTTCCCTATATGAAGAACTTGAGGAAAGGGTCCTGATGCCCAGCATGATCATTCAGGATTTAACCATTTGTTTCGCCAGTGCCCTGAAAATGAACTGTACCGCTCAAGTCATTTACCGGATAAAAGAGGGAACAAAGGTGCGCTGCGGACTCGTTATTTTAGATATGGATATTCAAACATACAGTCATCTGACCCAACTACTCAACAATACCCTCGATCCGCATTGCTATATTTCAACTGAAGTCGATATGGATGCGCTTTGGAAATTCTTTTTTGATTCAGGTTTTATCTATCCCAAGAAGTATGATCTGATTCGATCGCATCGGGGTTCGTTCAAGGAGACTTATCGGAAAATTTATCAAGAGAATCCGAAAATTGCGAAGCACTTTACCTATCAGAAAAACGGGCATATATACGGCCATATTGCCATGGTGAGAGCCTATGACCGGGCATGGATGATCCATCACCATGCTGCGCTGGCCATGGACGGTAAACATACAGGCCTTAGGGTTTTGAAGCAAATCGTATATTACCTGATTGATATGCTTCGCCTGCCTTCAGCAATGATGGATTATGTGGTGTGCTACTTTCGTCCGGACAGCAGATTTCCCAGTCGGGTTTTTGGCAATTTCGCCCGGGATCTGAACAATCCCCAAGAGTGTTCAATGGATCTTTTTTCTTATCTACCTTATACAAGTCTTTCGCTGCATACGCGACTTCCAACCGGTTACACGCTTGAAGAATGCTCTGAATTTGACTTCTGGGAACTGACTCGATTTTACAACCACTTCTCAGGTGGGTTGTTTCTGAATGCTTTAGGGTTAAATGTCAAGAATCCCGCCCATCCACCGCTCGAAACCTTGTTCGAGGAGGCAGGCCTATATCGAAAACTAAAAATATTTTCCCTTTCCTCAAAAGGGGAACTTGATGCAGTTTTAATTGTTGATCAATCGGATTTGGGGTTTAATCTTTCGGAGCTTTTAAATAGTATCAAGGTGATTGTGACCAACCCGGAAGAGTTGCCTTGGAAAGTGCTATCGCTGGCGATTGCCCAACTAACCAGCGAATATAATATGGAAAAGGTTCCCGTACTGTTTTATCCTTCCAGCTATGTTGAGGCAAAAAAGATTCCCTTTGAAAAACAATATCAACTATGGGTCCTCAATGTCCAAAATGCAAATCAATACATGGAGTATCTGCAAAAAAAATTTAGAATGAAATAATAGATTGAGAACCGCTTTTGAAACGAAACGTTCTGAAATGATAACTGCAAATAACCCTAAAATCATGCTTCCGCTTTATAACAGCAGGATATTAAAAATCTGGGCAGAATATCTGAAAAAACACTACCCCTATGTTGATATTAATCTCATTTTAAAATACGCCGGTATCACGAATTATCAATTGGAAGATCAGGCGCACTGGTTCAATCAGTCTCAAGTAGATCGTTTTAATGAAATTGCCACAAAAACAACCAAGAATCCGAGCATTGCAAGAGAGGCTGGACGTTATGCCAATTCCTCCAAGGCATTGGGTGCATTAAAAGAATGGCTGCTGGGGTTTATGACACCGGGTGCCGCTTTTTGGATGTTGGAAAAAATTACACCTCATTTGACCCGGGGTTCCAAGTTCAAGACCAAAAAAGTCGGGTACCATACTGTTGAAGTTGTTTCGATACCAACCCCAGACGTGGAAGAAAAACCATATCAATGTCGCAACCGCATGGGGTTGCTGGAATCTCTTCCTCGGTTTTTTACAAAAAAATTCGCAAAGATCGAGCATCCCACCTGCCTGCATGAAGGTAAAGATTTTTGTCGGTATATTATCTCATGGGAAGAAATCCCATCTTTTATGTTGCGACGGCTCCGTAATGTCCTTATCGTTTTGGGCCTGATCGCCAATGCAGCCCTTTATTTCCTAACGCCGCCTCTCTTTTGGGCAGGATTTGTTTTTTTCTTTTCAGCGGTGATGCTAGGTATCGTCTTTTATTCAGAGGATCGTGAAAAAAACGATTTAATTAAAAATATTGAAACCCAACACGGTACTTCCAAGCTTTTATTGGACGAGATTAACGTTCGGTACAATGATGCATTGCTGATCAAGGAAATTGGTCAAACCATCTCCAAACTTTTAGATGTAAACAAGTTGCTCCATTCTATCATGGAGACAATGGATAAATATTTGGAATTTGATCGCGGTGGAATTTGGCTTGCCAACACAGATAGAACCCGTCTTGTTTTCCGCACAGGTTACGGATTTGATGAAAAAATAATTGATCTTCTAAACAATTCCGACTTTCATTTGGATAACCCCCATTCAAAGGGTGTGGCCATTCAATCTTTCAAACAACAAAAACCCTTTTTGGTCAACGATATCGATCAAATAGAAAAAGACCTTTCGAAAAACAGCTTGGAATTTGTTAAACAAATCGGCACGCAATCATTTATTTGTGTTCCCATAGTTTATGAAAGCGAGGCCCAGGGAATTCTACTGGTGGATAACCTACAATCAAAAAGATCGCTGGGGCAAAGCGATATGTCTTTTCTTATGGGAATTGCACCTCAGGTGGCCACCAGTATCCATAACGCCCTGTCCTATCAAAGACTGCAAGAAAGTCAAAAGACCGAAAAGAGTCTTAGAAAGCTATTTGAAAAATATGTCCCGGCTCCTGTTATCAAACGATATGTGGATTCGGAAGAAATAGATCTTTTTCATGGTGTTGGATCCTCGATTACGATCTTTTTTTTGGATATCCGGGGTTTTACATCGCACACTGAGACGATGGATCCCAAAGAGGTGGTTTCTTTTTTGAACATCTATTTTGAAAAATGTTCCCACGTCATCAGCGAAGAAAAAGGCCATATAAACAAATACACCGGCGATGGGTTTTTAGCGATTTTCGGGGCGCCCGAACCATTGGCGCAAAATACCGTTTGGGCGTTTAATGCTGCACGTCGAATCCTGGAATTGTCCAAGCGTTTTATTCTAGGAGGGAAGCAGATGAAAATAGGAATCGGTATTCACACGGGCACGGCGATTCTGGGAAATATCGGGTCAAAAACCAAGATTGAGTACACCGCCATCGGGGATACGGTCAATACAGCCGCCCGACTTGAAGAGTTCACCAAGCGTTTTGATGAGTTTCCGATTGTCATGAGTGCGGATGCATGGAAATCGCTAATCCCGCATCCACTTCATTCGTCTATCACAAGCCTCGGCAATCAGAAAATTAGAGGAAAGAAGGAAAAGCTGGAAATTTATGGGTTTAATTTATCCGGAACCTCTACAATTTCACCGAATCAAGTCAACAACGGTTTCATGCCTTTACAAAGAATTAAAGGGGTATAGGTGAACCGTCTTGGGTCTAAAAAAAACTTTTTAAAGTCAGAAAAGAAAGCCTCACGGCCGCCGGGATAATTTTTAAACAACATTTCGATTTGAAGAGATGCGACCTCTACTTTTTTGCACCAGTTGAAAATGTCCTCGTCTTTTATCTCTCCATAAAGAAGATGATGTGCCATCAATTTCAGTTCGATTTTGCGAAAACCCAGGTCATACAGATATGCGTACAATTTTCTTCCTGAGTAAGGGTCGAAATTATGCTCCTGTTCCAGTTTTTTCATAAATCGATTGAGGAGCTGTTCAATCGGAAGGGGAAGCTGGTAGTGATTCAGGCAGTTGTGGTCAAGATCCAACAAACAGAGGTAGCCATTGGGTTTTAGATATGTGGCGAGATTTTTAACAATATCCGGACTTTCCTGGCGAAAGTATTCGAGAAAAAAACGGACCCAGATCAAATCAAACCGACCCACATCATCGAGGGGATGCCTTAGATCGTAGACCCGAAAGTCGATACTGGAATCATAGTTATATTTTCGTTTGGCATAAGCGATTCTCTCCTCGGAAGAATCGACACCCAGGACTTCCCCTCCCGGTTGGACCAGTTCATGAAGAATTGAGCTTACTTTTCCGGATCCGCACCCCACGTCTAACAATCGCATTCCAGGTTTTATTCCGCACCAAAGGGCCTGTTTTCGAACAGATTCAGGATCTGTTTTGATTTCAAGACGGAAGATCTCATCTGGATTTTCCATCAAATAAGAGTTATCTCGGGTCATATGCTATCCCATCGGTTGATTGAACCTATCATCAAGACAAAACAATCCAGAATAATAGGAAAAAGGTTCTTGTGTCAATATCATTTGAAAATTCAGGATGAAGACATAAAAAACCTTTGTCCACAAAACAGGTGAAAACTTGAGTCGTAAGTAGTGAAGATTTTGAAGGTTTGATAGGAGGAAGGCAATCGGGAAGAGTTGTCAACGAGATAGTTTCGGGGGAGGAGAGGAGGGCATCAGGAAAGAAATGCATCAACGCAAGGAATTGATGTCCAAAGCCCTATGGATCCGGGAACGAGTTTATAGGGCCTTTGCAAAGAGGCCCGGTCAATTTTTATCTTTATTTATCTCTTCGATAACTTTTTGTGCGATCTGTGCTGGAACTTCATCGTAACGTGAAAATTCCATGGTGAACATGCCTCGTCCACCGGTCATTGAATTGAGGTCCGGTGCATAGGTAAGAAATTCAGCCATCGGGACATTGGCTCTGATAACCTGGTTTTTGCCTTTGCTATCCATCCCCAAAACTCTTCCGCGTCTGCTGTTCAGATCGCCCATGATATCACCCATGAACTCATCCGGGGCGGTGATCGTAACATCCATAATCGGTTCCAGGAGGACAGACTGGGCCTCCTTAGCCGCTTTTCTATAGGCAAGAGAGCCCGCGATCTTAAATGCCATTTCCGAGGAATCAACCGCATGAAACGAACCATCATCCAAGGTAACCCTGAAATCAATGCAAGGAAATCCGGCGAGTATGCCTTTTTGGCTGGCTTCAATAATCCCCTTTTCAACAGCAGGAATATATGTTTTGGGTATCGCCCCCCCCACAATCGCATCGACAAACTCAAAGCCTTTCCCTCTGGGAAGCGGTTCCAACTGGATCCAACAAACACCATACTGGCCATGACCACCGGTCTGTTTCTTGTGTTTCCCCTGGACCCTGACCTTCTTCTTGATGGTCTCTTTATAGGGAACTTTCGGTGGATTCAAATTTACTTCAACATTGAATTTTCTTTTCAGTTTTTCAGCAGCGGCCGCGATGTGGACTTGGCCCATTCCGGAAAGGAGAATTTCCTTGGTTTCCGCGTTCCTTGTGAGCCTCAAGGCGATGTCCTCTTCCAAAATCTTTGAAAGCGATGCGAAAATCTTATCCTCATCACCGGTTGACTTGGGTTGAATAGCAAATGAAATAAGAGGAGGGAGCGGTTCGGTGTAATTGAACTTGATTTTACTCTCTTCAGAACAGAGGGTATCTCCGGTTGTCGTATCTTTCAGCTTGGCCACGGCAACAATTGCGCCAGGGCCGGCTTCTGATATTGTTTTCTGCTCCTTTCCGGCAACTATCAGGAGTTGAGAAAATCGTTCCTTGGAGCCTTTGTTGACATTATAAAAGTTTCCATCTCCCCTCAGGTTACCGGACACAATTTTGAAAATCGAAAGCCGTCCCGAATACGGATCTGTCACGGTTTTGAAAACAAGAGCCGAAAATGGGGCATCCGGATCTGAAGCGCGCTCAATTTCCTCTCCACTGTCAGGGTCAACCGCCTTCCATGGACCGCAATCAATGGGGGAGGGCAACGTTTCGTTGATAAAATTCATCAACAGATCAACACCGATACTGTTTATTGCAGACCCGCACAAAACAGGAACGAAACTCCGCGACAAGGTACCTTTTCTCAAGGCTGCACGGATATCTTCTTCAGATATAGATTCTCCTTCGAGGTATCGCTCCAGGAGTTCATCATCTGTTTCAGCAATATTTTCGACCAGGGTTTCCCTTTCTTTTTCGACCGATTCTTTCATATCAGCAGGAATGTCAGTCTCTTTCCTCTCGCCTTCCGCATTGTAAATATAAGCGGTGTTACTGATCAGATCGACAATGCCTCTAAAATCCTCTTCTGATCCAATCGGGAGCTGGAGAGCTATCGGCTTTGTTTCAAAACATTTGCTTGCATCTTTAAATGCACGGAAAAAATCCGCCCGCTCTCTGTCAAGCTTGTTGATGAATATCACGCAAGGCATCTTCAGGTCTTCGGCAAAATCCCATGCCTGTTCTGTCTGAACTTTTACGCCGTCCACAACATCTATAACCACCACCGCGCTGTCTGCGCCCTGCATACAGCTTTTTGTGTCTGCAAAGAAATTCTGATCTCCCGGAGTATCTATGATGTTTGTCACATGTTTATTCCAGACATATTGATGTAATCCGGTACTAATACTGGATTGCCGTTTTATTTCTTCAGGTTCAAAATCCATCACAGTATTGCCATCTTCGACATGGCCCCGCCGGTTAATCACTCCCACCTGAAGCAATATCGCCTCTGCCAGTGAAGTTTTTCCAGCCCCGCCATGGGCAACCAGCACGACATTTCTCAATTGATCAATCATGTTGCGTATCTAAGCTCCTCTCTGATCCGATTTTTAATAATTTAATGAACTTAAAAAGGGTTTCATCTATCTGAAAAAACCAAAAAAATCAAGTCGGATGGGAAATTATTTGGGTTTATAGTTCAGAACGCCTCAAATATATAAAAAACTCTTTGTTCCCTTTGGGGCCAAGGAGGACCGAAGGAGTTATCGATTTACATATAAGACCTTCTTTTGTAAAAAAAGTCGACAGGTCGTCTATCACTTTGCGGTGTAAAATCGAACTTTTGACCACCCCACCTTTTCCAACATTTCCCTTGCCCACTTCAAACTGTGGTTTGATCAGAGCGAGAATAACCCCATCGGCTTCTGTAAAATGTATAACTTCCGGCACCACTATCTTAAGCGAAATAAATGAAACATCGATGGTTATCAAGTCCACAGGCCGGGAAATGGTTTCAATTGGCATATGTCGAATATTCGTCCGTTCGATCACGTGAACCCGGGGGTCTTGCCTGAGTTTCCATGCCAGTTGACCATATCCAACATCTACAGCAAAAATACGGGCTGCGCCGTGTTGTAAAAGGCAGTCTGTGAAGCCACCGGTGGATGCACCCACATCGAGACAGTCGAAACCCGAAACGTCAATTTTAAACGCTTTCAAAGCCTTATCAAGTTTTAACCCACCCCTGCTGACGTACCGATTCCGTCCGCCTTTAACGAGTATGTTTTTATCACTTGAAATAAGAGTTCCGGGCTTATCCAACGGGCAGTTATTGACCAAAATCTTTCCCGCCATAATCAAAGTTTTGGCGCTCTGCCTGCTTTGTGCGAGCCCTTTTTCCACAATCATCTGATCGAGCCTTATTTTCGTCACCGGCATGATGATTATTAATTACTCAAGTTTCCATTCGTCCGCTAACCAGGCTTGTCAAAAGATCATGATGCGGAATGGATTTGTTGTCGCAGGTCGCCATCAAATGTTTGCCAGCTTTGACTATGGCAGCTGAGTCGATCCCGTATTTGGATCTGAGAAAATTTTGTGTTCCGTGCTCGATAAATCTATCCGGAACCCCTATCCGCTCGAGGCAATAGGATGTTATACCGGCATCATTGAGGCATTCCAGAATAGCGGATCCAAATCCACCCTGGCGGACATTCTCTTCGATGGTGATAATACGAGGTATCTTTCCGGCAAGTGCGTTAATTAGATTCACATCCAGCGGTTTGACAAATCGACAGTTTACTACAGTTGCTGAGATACCATGCGCCATCAGTTCGGAATGGGCTTCAAGAGCATCACAAACCGTTCGACCGATTGCAAGGATGAGAAGATCCTCTCCTCTTTCCAATATCTCAGCTTCACCGATGGAGATAGGTGTGATATTGCTTTCAATCCTAACCCCTGTTCCTGTCCCTCTAGGGTAACGGATTGCAACGGGGCCGTCATGTTCAATGGCGGTTTTGAGCATTCTGGATAGTTCGTTTTCATCCTTAGGCGACATGACGACCATGTTCGGAAGACTTCTCAGATATGAAAGATCGAATAATCCGTGGTGGGTAGAGCCGTCCTCTCCCACGATCCCTCCTCTGTCAATGGCAAACACCACAGGGAGGGCTTCGATACAAATGTCATGTACCAGCTGATCGTAAGCACGCTGTAGAAAGGTAGAATAAATGGCCACAACCGGTCGAAACCCTTCAGTGGCCAGCCCGGCTGCAAAGGTAACGCCGTGCTGCTCAGCAATGCCAACATCAAAAAAACGATCCGGATAGATTTCAGCGAACTCCACAAGTCCGGTGCCTTCAGGCATCGCCGCGGTAACCGCAATGAGCTTTTCATTATTTTTTGCCAGTTTGACCATGGTGTCGCCAAAAACTTCAGTAAACGTCGGGACGCTGCTCTTTGGGCCAACGCAGGTGCCGGTTTCGACTTCAAAACATCCAACCCCATGAAAATAGACAGGATTCTTTTCTGCAGGCAAATACCCTTTCCCTTTCTTTGTCATGACATGGAGAAGGGCTGGTTCATTTAGATGTTTTATGTTGTTTAGAATATCGATGAGATGGTTCAATTTATGGCCGTTGATCGGCCCAAAATATTCAAAATTAAACGCTTCAAACAACATGCCGGGGGTAATGAATGCCTTAAAAGATTCTTCCGAACGTTTGGCGAACTGATAGATATCATCGCCGATTTTTGGGAGTGATTTGAGAAAATCTCCAAACTCTTTTCTCATCTCCTGGAGTTTTTTTCTGGAAAAAGTACGGCTCAAAAAAGAGGAGAGGGCACCCACATTTCGTGAAATCGACATGTCGTTGTCGTTTAAAATAACCGTAAGATTCTTATTTTCATGAATATCTCCGGCCTGATTCATACCCTCAAAAGCAATGCCGGCCGTCATGGATCCATCTCCGATGATTGCGACAACCCGATTGTTTTCATTTTTCAATTCTTGGGCACAGGCTATGCCCAACCCTGCTGAAATCGATGTACTGCTATGACCGGTTGAAAACGCATCATAAGGGCTTTCGCTCATCCGGGTAAAACCGGAGATCCCACTGTGTTGCCGAAGGGTATGAAATTGATCCCTGCGACCGGTGAGGAGTTTATGGGCATACGATTGATGACCTACATCCCAGATGATTTTATCATTAGGGGCATCGAAAACATAATGTACGGCAATCGCCAGCTCAACTGTACCCAGGCTGGAGGCCAGGTGCCCTCCATTCTTGGACACCACATCGACAATTTTTTTTCGTATTTCAGCTGCCAGGACAGGAAGTTGGGATATGGAAAGGGTTTTTAGATCTTTTGGAGAATTGATTTTATCTAGGTAACTCACGCTTATATCAACTCCTATTTAGTGTACATCCATAAATGACTCTTTTTGCCCTGTTCGGCGTTCTCCGTAGGTTTTTTGGTTGCGGTGTACAGCACGTACGCCTCACCACAAACCTTTGTGCGGCCTTGATCAGGACAAAAATTGCTCATTTCTGAATCGGACACCTCTATTATTTATCTTAACGTCGTGGATGGGCACTATTTAATTTCGCAATTTGGAACCCGGAACAAATCGACTATTTTTTTCTTTTGATGATATAGTTTGCAATGGCCCTGAGCGAATCAGACTTGTTATCAAAATTATCAATGGCTTGCAATGCGTTCTTTATAAGTTTTTTTGCAAATACCTTTGATTGATCGATTCCCATGAGGGAAGGGTAGGTGTTCTTATGAAGGAGATCGTCCGTACCGGTGGCCTTGCCGGTTAACTCGGGATCACCTTCAACATTAAGGAGATCATCGGTTACCTGAAAAGCAAGGCCGATATTTTTGCCATAAACTTTAAGTTGTTCGATTTGCTTTTGGGCACCGCCTCCCAACACGGCACCGACATAAATCGATGCAACAATAAGCGCACCGGTCTTTAAATGGTGCATATCTTGAAGTTGATCCAAACTTATCGGGGTTCCTTCAAAGGCGATGTCTCTTATTTGCCCTTCGATCATTCCTTCACATCCTGCTGCTTGTGAGATCGCCTGAATAATGCCAAAACAATTCGAGGCATGGTTTTTATTTATAATCTCAATACTTGAGAGGAGCTGGAAAGCCAGTGTCAAAAGGGCATCTCCGGCAAGAATCGCCGTGGCCTCATCAAATGCCAGGTGACAGGTCGGTTTCCCTCTTCTCAATTTATCATTGTCCATTGCCGGAAGATCATCGTGAATGAGCGAGTAGGTGTGAATCATTTCAATGGCACAGGCAGTGCACAGTGCATCATCGGTGTTTCCACCGACAGATTCGGCTGCGGCCACACATAAAATCGGCCTTATTCTTTTTCCACCGGTCATGAGGGAATAACCCATGGCTTTCGTCAGCCGGCCCCTATTTGAAATCTTCGACTCAAGGATTTCTTTTAACGCTTTATTGACTCGTCTGCGCTTTGAATTGAGGTATAAATCCAGGTCAAACATCGATTATCCGTCAATGGATGTCAGGGCGCCTTTTTTAAAAACGAGACCCTGATCTCTCAGGTATCATTTTCGGTTAAAAACGGCTTTTCAAGAGTATCCCCGTCCATACCTTTAAGTAAGATGGTGACTCTCTTTTCGGTCTCCTCCAGCTTCTCGGAACAAAATTTAGAAAGCTTAACCCCTTCTTCAAACCTCTGGAGTGCCTTTTCAAGGGGGAGTTCGCCGACTTCCAGCTCTTTGGTGATTTCTTCAAGCTTTTGCATGGCATTTTCAAAATTTTGTTTCGCCATTTTGGTTCTTCCTTTCGACTTTGCTTATGAATTGACCTTTTGAAACAATGACTTCAAGATACTGACCGATTTTTAATATTTTCGGATCTTTTATGATTTTCCTTTCCGGAATCGTTCGGGTGATGCTATAGCCCCGATCGAGGATTTTCAGTGGGCTTAACGCGTCAAGGTTTACCGTGAACTCCCGCAACAGTGCAGATTTGTTACTAAGATGTATTCTAATTGATTTTAATAATTTATCATTTATTATCTCAACTGATTCTTTCGAATTATTTATGTATAGTAAGGGGCTATTTGCTCTAAATTTATCGATCCGCCATGCAAAGCGCTCCCGGGTTTGAGATAGATTATTGAAAAATATTCGGATAAACCTTGAGTTGATATCATCGAGTTTGAGTTTCAAATCTTCTATTTTTTTCCTTGGATTTATCAAACGGTTCGAAAAATCGTTTAACAGGGTATGCAGGTGATCGATAAATCGGGTAAATGTATCGATCAGGGCCTTAAAAAGTTCAAAGTTTTGACGTACGAGCTCTGCACATGACGGAACAGCCAGTTCTGCGGCCGCTGAGGGTGTCGGTGCCCGTAAATCTGAAACAAAGTCCGCG
>Ga0255058_10000369_pt1 | contig 26913 bp, 18 predicted proteins | sample Cases_109_9_MG_FD_188637 | JGI IMG/M metagenome (GOLD analysis project Ga0255058, IMG submission 188637) | Seawater microbial communities from Amundsen Gulf, Northwest Territories, Canada - Cases_109_9 | ecosystem: Environmental > Aquatic > Marine > Gulf | place: Canada: Northwest Territories... | reverse complement strand
TGGAAAAATCCAGCCACCCAGACCAACATTGCTCTACTGCAAGAACGAGGAATGCATATCATTGGACCAGAGGAGGGAAGGCTGGCTTCCGGGGCTGACGGGCTCGGGCGAATGGCTGAATCGGATGAAATTTTCGAAGCCTGCCGCTGGTTGTTGGGTCGCAATGGAACGCTGGCCGGTTGTCAGGTCGTAGTAACTGCAGGTGGTACCCGGGAACCTTTTGATCCAATACGATTTATAGGTAACCGCAGCTCCGGCAAGATGGGCTTTGCATTAGCAACGGCTGCTCGGGATCGAGGCGGAGATGTGACATTGATCCACGCTCCGACCGCATTATCCCCGGTATATGGCGTGCAAAGTATTCCGGTTGAAACCGCCCTCCAGATGCACGATGCTGTAATGGATAAAATTTCTACCGCCGATGTTTTGCTCATGGCCGCAGCCGTGGCAGATTATCGACCTGCTTTGCTTGCAGAGCAGAAAATTAAAAAAAGCGAAGGCAGTCGCTTTGTTGAGCTGGTCCGCAATCCGGACATTCTCCAGGAGGTGGCAAATCGGCGAGAGACAGATAACCGACCCCGGCTCGTTGTCGGATTTGCTGCAGAAACGGAAGACCTGCTGGAAAACGCACGCAAAAAACTGGCTAGAAAAAGGCTGGATCTTATGGTCGCCAATGACGTGTCGGCAACCGACAGCGGCTTTGCCGTAGACACCAATCGAATAACCCTCCTGGACACAAAGGGAGAAGCCACTCCCTTGCCGCTGCTCTCCAAAAATGAAGTGGCCGAAAGAATAATTGATGTCGTCTTGACGATACTGAGGAAAGAAGACAAAATGGGGAAGTAGCGAGAACAACACAGATTGATAATAAATAGTAATAATTATATACCACCTAAACACCTTGAGACTTACGAAAGTGGAGGGATAGGCAATGCGATATGTGATGAAACGGATGATGAGCGGAACGCTGATGTTATTGGCATTGAGCTTTGCAGCCGGGACCATGGCACAAGAGGCGAAACGATCCATCACGAAGATCTCCGGCGATCTCTATCGCTTCCAGAATAATTTTCATTATTCGGTCTTCTTGGTGACGTCGGAGGGGATCATCGTTACCGATCCCATCAACGCCAAGGCTGCAAAGTGGCTCAAATCCGAGCTCGCGAAGCGCTTCGATAAGCCGGTCAAATATCTGATCTACAGCCACGATCACGTGGATCACATTGCCGGCGGCGAGGTATTTGCGGACACGGCAATAGTCGTCGCGCACGAGAATGCAAAGGTCGACATCATCGGCGAACAACGTCCGACGGCCGTGCCCGACCTCACCTTTTCCGATCAGATGACCATCGAGCTCGGCGGCCAGACCGTCGAGCTCACCTATGTTGGCCGAAGTCATTCCGACAACATGATCGTTATGCGCTTTCCGGCCGAGCGAGTTTTGTTCGCCGTCGACTTCATACCGATCAAAACCGTGGCGTGGAAAACCCTAACGGATGCCTATATCCCCGACTGGATGGAGGCCATCAAACGCGTAGAAGCTATGGATTTCGACACTCTGGCGCCCGGGCATGGTTCCATCGGTGTCAAAGCCGATGCAGCTGCATTCCGGGGTTACATGGAGGCACTTTATTCTGCTGTTTTGCAAGCGGCGCGAGACGGGAAAACGTTGAAACAGATGCAACAAAACATTCGATTGGATGAGTATAAAGAGTGGTTTCATTATGAGGAGTTCTTGCCGCTCAACATCGAGGGTATATACAACCAGATCGTGCTACACCGCCGCGCCAATTGAACGTGGAACCTTGGGGATTTCCATTGGATTATTATTTAAAATGAATACTGCTGCTATCCGCTGTGCGAATGACCTGAAGATGTACCGGGCGCTGCTCGAGAATACCGATGTAAAGCGCATGCGTAAGCGGATTCAGCGCATGGAAGAAAAGCGCGAAAGCCCAGGTATCCGACGTCATTTGCTGGCGACTTCGGTGCGCCTGAGTCGCTCCATGTCAGCTGGTTTGCACAACATGGCTGATCACTGCACCGAGCGCCTCGGCCTATGTACGCCGCTTGAGCTCTATGCATACGCCGGCCCCCAGTTTAACGCAGCGTGTTTCAAACCCGAGGAAGGTCGGCTGTTTATCATGTTTTCGTCGAGCCTCCTCGAGGCATTCGCCGACAAGGAACTGCTGTTCGTCATGGGACATGAGTTGGGTCACCATGTCTACCAGCACCACGATATACCGATTGGGTATATCCTGCGCGGGAAGCGTTTGCCACCGCCGGGCCTTGCTCTTGACCTGTTTACGTGGTCGCGCTATGCGGAAATATCGGCCGACCGAGCCGGTGCGTATTGCGCAGAAGACCTGCAAAGTGTAGCCCGTGCTCTATTCAAACTGGCCTCCGGCATTACCGGTGACCGGGTCGTGCGGTTCAGCCTGGACGAGTTTCTTAGGCAGGTCGATGACATGCTGGCTTTCAATGAACAGCCGGGCCAAGGTGCGCCTATGCAGGACTGGTTCTTAACGCACCCATTCAACCCGCTTCGGGTCAAGGCGCTGAAGCATTTTGCGGAGTCGGATTTAATGTGTTCCGGCGGTATTGGCAAGGCCGAGCTGGAGGACCGGGTACAGCAGGTCATGGGCCTGATGGAGCCTGATTATATGGAGGGCAAGACAGACGCCAGCCGGGCCATGCGCAATCTGTTTTTGGCTGGGGCGGTTGCCGTTGCTGATGTGTATGAAGGCATCAGTGACCAAGAACGTAAAGTGCTCAAGAGTTTTCTTGAAAAGGGCTATGCGGTTGAGAAGCTCGACAGCCAGCGCTTGCGGAAGATTTTGCCGAAACGGATTGCCGAGGCTAAACAGTGGACCAGCCTAACCCAGCGCATGCAGGTCGTGCGAGACCTATGTATTATTGCCAGGGCCGAACGTCCAGTTGCTACTGCCGAACTGAAGCTCCTCAACGAGATCGCCAACGGCCTGGACCTCCCGGCCAGCTTTGTGCAACAGTGCCTGGAGGCTTCCGCCGAGTTAGACTGACAGAAAGAATACCCGCGACCCGGCGGCTTCCATCTGTTGCGTTATTAAGGGTTCGAAGTAGCAGACTGCGTCTTAACCCTTAAATGCTCCCAGCCGTGGGATTTCGCTATGCTCAACTTGCATGTGAAAATCTCAGAATCGTGCAGAATTCAGGTAGCAGGCGTCTCATTGAATTCCGGTTAAATAGCTTTCATCCAAGGTTCGGCGGAAAAGAGGCAGCGATTCTATGGGAGGCGGCTTGAATCCGAAGATCATCTCCAGAAAGACCATTGTGATCTGGAACGTGGCACCCCAGAGGATGTCCGACCCATGCCCGTCAATATGGCGGAAACAGGGGTGGTCTTCAACAAGGGGATTCACATCAAATCCGGGAGAGGTTCGGATACGCAGGCGATATCTGGCATAAGCTTGCGGCTTTAATAAATCACGCAATGGAATATGAATCACTTTTTCAACTTCCCAGTTGGGAACAAATTTCTTTTGATTTTGAACCCACCCAACCATAGGAAAAATAACCCGCTGAAACATCACCAGGTTCTGGGACGGCAATGGGCCTAAAAACTTGACTCTCAAAGGATTCAGGTGCATCTCTTCAAAACTCTCTCGCAGAGCGGTGGCCAAAAAGAGCGCTATGCGCTGGGCCTCGCGCGGCCGCTGTTTCCGCCAAACGACCCAATAGGGCCAGCGCGTTAGAGGCGAAAAAGGCAAATGCAAGACCTTTGAAAAAATGGAATCAAGGCCGGGGGCGATCCCTCCGCCCGGGCAACAGAGATCACCGTGTTGTTTTACCTTTATAGAACGTCTATTTAAAATCAAAGAAGGTCCCAAAGATGCTTTTACACCGGCGTTATTTGCACCCAATAAAAATAGTACCGCCGAACCGATAGCCGGATCCGAAAGCGCCTTTGGGAAAAGCCGTGCGTCTTCGTTTCGCCTATCCAGAGATTGGGAAACATGCGCGATGAATCCGGGAAGATTCTGTAAGATATCGTTATTTTCCTGTCGTTCTTGATTCACACCATTTTCCAGTCGTTTGCGTCTGTTCTCTTCCACCTTTAAATTTCGCCTGCCAAATCGTGGTCACTTCTGCCATTTCATTTATCAATTTTCCTGGTCCAAATCCAATTTCCGAGATCCTATCATCCTTTAAAATTTGGATACTGGCAAAATGTCAGGTTTTTGATAGGGATTTTGTTAGCTCCATCAACCCACTGCTGTGTTCTAAAAAAATTTGACTGTGCGGGAAGGGTATCTCTATGCCGGCATCATCTATAGCACGTTTGCAGCGTTCAGTATATTCCCATTTGAGAGAATACTGCATCAGTGGGCCCTGCGTCCAAAAACGAAGCTGAAGGTTGATGCTGCTGTCCCCAAGCCCCGCAACAATCACGATGGGTGCGGGTGTCGCTAGAATTCGTTTATCATCTTTTATCGTAGTCAAGATTACTTCCCGAGCTGCCTGAATATTTTCCTTATAGGCGATCCCAATCGGTACTTTTACCCGGATGCGGGGGGTCAGGGTGAAATTTCGAATTCGTTCCTGGGCGAGAGTCTTGTTCGGCACGACGATTGTCTCATTGTCAAACGATGTCAACACGGTAGTACGCAGTTTCACTTCGGTTACCGACGCATGCAAATTACCGAAGCTGATCCAATCGCCTTTCTTAAACGGGTGGTCTATAAGCAGGGTGATCCCTGATATCACATTCCCAACCGTATCCTGGGCGGCAAATGATATGGCCAAGCCGGCGATACCGAGTCCAGCGATCAGTGATGTGATTTTGATGCCGAGTTGACTGGCGATGGTCAGCATTGCAATGATGCCTACAAAATATCCGGAGAAGCGAACGACAATATCGCTGGCCTCTTCAGGCACTTTTGTCTTGCGCAAGCCGGTTAACAATATCCGTTTCGTCAGTTTGAGGATAATCCAGAAAATACATGCCAGAATTACAGCAGCTATGAGGTTGGGTACATAAGCAACTAACTTTGTCATCATCGGGCTTGTATCGAGCTTTTGCACAAGTTGATCAAACATCATAATCCTCCTTTTTATTCAGAAATCAGTTGATCATACATAAGTATTTCAATACAGACCCATTAATGGAATTTCACTTATTTCACAATCTGAACCTGCTGACTATCAATTCGATCGATGATATATTTCTCATTATCACAAACGAACACCTTTGATTTAGCGTCGCTTTTTATTCCTTTGGAGGACCTTATGAAAGCTCATACGCTGATTCTGTATAATTCCCCGTATGAACCTGGCCAAAATATCCGATTCGGTAATCATGTGCCTGGTGACTTTTTTGCGATAATACCAAAGACAATTGGTGCCAGTTTTTAGAATCGGGATAACGATAACAGGGAATGAAATTGAATGGAATGAAAAGAATTAAATGGACTTTTCATTTGGGGGAGAATGAAATAGAACAAACTGAAAGCGGAATTCACAACATAATTAAATCGGCAACATATCTCCTATAAACATATAACTCTCTGATTGTTGTGATATCATCATATTTTTTTGATATCGCAACAATTTTTTTACATTAAAAACCTTTCATTTGTTGCAGATATGTAAACTGCACGCTCGGCATCAGCTGGGCAAAAAGTCCGCGGCTTTTAGGATCAGAGTGATTACCCGTATTAGGTATCTGCTAAATTATTTTGTTAGATGATTTTAGTCATTAGAGCGAGCTTTTTCACGAGCCTTTATAAAAGCAGCCACCGAACGATCAATATCTTCAGTGGTTGTTGCCCAAGAACACAAACTAATTCGAATAACCGATTCACCGTCCCAAACCGCTCCACCACACCAACACTCACCGGATTTTTGAATGTTTTCCAGTGTTGCATTTGTTTGCTCATGAGTATCACAGGAAACAAGAACCTGATTGAAGACAACATCGTTTAGAATATTGAATCCTTGGCCGCGTAACTGTTCGGCAAATTGCAGCGCACGGTCGCATAGCCCATCAACAAGCTCCGCAACCCCACTTTTCCCAAGTGATTTCAGTGTTGCCCAAAGCTCAACTGCTCTGGCGCGTCGGGACATTTCAGGCGTATAAAGCATGCCATCCCGCTTTTCGCTGTATTGAATATATGAGCCACTCGCCTGCATAGCCGTAGCGAACGCTTCTCGATTTTTACATAAAATAATACCGCAATCGTATGGTGCATTAAGAGTTTTATGAGCGTCCACAGACCAAGAGTTTGCTTTTTCAATGCCTTTTGTGAGCGGCTTCTTCCTTCTGGATGCGGCACTCCACAAACCAAAGGCTCCATCTACATGAACCCATGCACTTACCTGAAGCGCACGATCACATATCTTATCAATGGGGTCAAATGCACCGGAATTTACATTTCCTGCTTGCACGATCACAATGGTTCGATCATCCAACTCCGGCATCCGATCAACGACCAAACGTCCCTGATCATCAGCAGGAACTCGCTCGACATTCTCTTGACCAAAGCCTAATAATGATAGAGCCTTGAATACAGATGAGTGTGCCTGCTCACCAAGGACAACACGGACTTTTGGCGCACTAAACAGCCCTTTTAAATTCACATCCCAATCAAGACGATTTAATATTTCATTGCGACCGGCGGCTAGGCCGCAAATTGTAGCAACTGAAGTACCACTGACAAAACCGGCAACAGTCTCAGTTGGAAGCCCAAAAAGACCGGTCAGCCATTTCTCACAAATTGCCTCTAACTGAGAAATAATTGGAGACATTACATATAATGCTGAATTTTGGTCCCATACGTCAGACAGCCATTTAGCTGCCACAGCTGTAGGAATAGCACTTCCGCTTACAAAACCAAAATATCTGCCCCCAGTCTGAGCAACGGTTGCAGGTGACCCGTATTCATGGAGCAAGCGCAATATTTCAGATGAATCACATGGTTTTTCCGGCAACGGTTCATCAAAAACATCCAGACGATTAATCGCGTCTTCAGTCGGATAAACTGCACGTTCATACGCATTATCCATATAATCATAAGCGTAGGATTTAACTTGCTCAAACAGATCTCTGTGTTTTTTATTGGTCATGATATTTTCTCTTTTGTTTACATATTTCTTTCACATCGTCGTGGTAGAAATGCCGGTTACCCGACACCCCACACACAGTCCCGTACGTGCGGTTTTCTCCCGCCATGGCGGGATTCCCCGACTGTACTCGCTTCCGCATCTGCTTATAGGGGGCTTAGCCAAATTTAGCTTTTTGGTCAACTCCACAGTCGTCATCCTTCACTAAATATCTATGCATGCCTGACGTGGCATGCATTTCAAATACCACATGCCCTTAAAAACTTGGCAAACCGTTGGTGTGCGTAAGGGATAAAGCGAATCTTCTGGATAGGCTCGATTGCAAGTGGCAGCGCCGCCATGGCGTACTTGTAGTCAGACATCATCCGCATATTCTTTGTGTCTTGCAGCAGTTTCTGGAACTCTTTTTCTCTTGTTTCTTGGGTCTCAAAATCGGTGTTGTCCAAATAAAAATTGATTAACGTGCCAAGTTCATGGTCACCAAATTCCGGTTCCGCAATCCGAAAGTAAGGATAGTCCGGCTGCTGATGGCGCATTACCGTTTCCGCAAACAGGTTGGAAAAATCATATGTCTTATTGTTGAGGCAGGAAAACTCAAAGTCAAGCAGCTTAATCTCCCCGCTGTCCAGCTTCATGATATTGCCGTGATAGGTGTCATTGTGGCAAAAGGTCAGCTCACCATCAGGCAGATATCGTTTCACCTTTTCAAAGGTTTCCGGACTGTAAATCTCGCGCAGTTCCTCGCACATGTGGCGCTCATTGGGCGGGAAAATAGCTATCTTATCCTCCAGGACATGCTTTGCTATCCGGCCCCATTTGTTGTGCAACAGTTCAAAAAACATCTTTTGAGGCAGGTTTGGTGGCTTGAGTTGGTGAAAGCGGTAAAGTTCATTAGCAATTTTGTGCAAATTTTCAGGCTCAAACAGTTCCTCGGCCCGCAGTGTGCGCCCCTGATAGAAAGTTTCAATGCGACATGTTTCATCGTAGTAATGGCAATGGGCGGCGATGTTATGTGCCCCTAGCGTCAGAAACACCTCTTTTTCCGTCTCAAAATCCAATATTGCGTTCTCTTTCCCCTCCAGGCGGCGGTACAGAACGGCCGGTGGTTGCACCATCTTTTTGGATCGAATCCCCATTGTAAAGGAAGAAAAGCCCTTAGGATCATCAAAGGTAAAATCCGCTATAGAGAGACCTGTCCATTCCGGGAACAGCTTTTGACATTGCTCAAATATTTTTACTTTCATTAGCTCCTCAATCTCTCTTTACTGCTCACTTTCGTTAATATAGGGCCATAAGGCCCAACTGCATAGCGGAAAACTATGTAACTCAGCTAGGAATCAGAGCAGTTTTTCACAATTTTGATTCCGGTCCCCTTACTATTAAATGGTGTCCCTAAAAGCCTTAATCAAATTTTATCTCTTTTCTCTTTGCCAGCACGTGTTTTTCGATGGCCTCTGCAGCCTTAAACGGATCGTCCTCAAGCAGCATTCTTCCCCCAGTAACATTCACCATCTCTCTTGTCAGATAATTTTTCACAAGCGGACTGCCGCTTATCATCGGCTCAGGTGAAACATGGGTCAAAAGCCCAAAAGCCAAGGCGGTAAAAATATCCGCGATAGCCTTCTGCTCCATGTACTCTGGTACCGAAGCAGCTACTGGTAGCTGGCTAATGTCGCACCCAATGGTCCATGCAAGAGCCGCGAGAGTATCCAAAATCTTGCCAACATCGGTGCAGGAGCCATAGGAAACAATCGGTGGCACTCCATGTTTTTCACATACAGCCCTAAGTTTGGGCCCTGCATTAACAGCCATCTCACGAGTGGACATGCCTAGATTTTGATGGGTCGATGAGCAACAGCCGGCTCCTATGACCATAATGTCGCGTTTTATTAGCTCTAGAGTAAGTTTTTCTATCGACCTTCCGCCCTGCTCATGACGTACGTTCGTACAACCGACTACAGCAACCGCACCCTTGATGTTCCCTTTTTTCATCTCATCTATGTAAGTATTGATATCGTTACCAAACATCTTCAGCACAGTTTCAGTTGTATAACCTGCTACACACATTGTACGTGCAGTATCCTCTGGAAGGTTGATTACTCTGTCCGGATCTACTTTTCGGGCCTTAAAGCGTTCAATTGCTAAATCGAGAATTTTTTTTGCCTGCTCATCTGCCTGCTCAGGGCTGAAGTCTATGGCTTGAACTTCAGGAAACCTTACCACAGGATCGGTACTTATAAGCAGAGTGCCGTATTTATCAGCATAATCCTTCAGCGTTGGCACAGAACAATTAAGGTCCATCATGAACAGGTCTATCAAACCGGTTGCTATGAACAATTCCTCCTGAATCCAGTTACCAAGCTGTCCGCCAAACACTTTGGAGTACTCATCACGGCTCGATACGTTCATCAGTTGCTGTCCCTCGCAAAGCGATCCATAAATTTTGATGCCATCCGCCCCTGAATCTTTAGCCTGTTTTTGAAATGCATCGCTTGAAGCCATTTGCATAACGATACTGGCAAATACAGGCTGATGACCGTTTGCGACTATATTGACCGTCTTGGGATCTAGACATGAGAGGTTAGTTGATCCTTCGGTCAGATCGGCAGTGCCCAGTATAACGTCCTGAATTACCGTAATCCCCCACAATGCAACGTACTCGTTGGCTATACCTAGGCGCAACGCGGTCTTGATAAGATCTATTGGATCGTTATTTATATTGGTCATGCATTTTGACAGTGCTGACATGATCTCAGAGCTCGTGCCACCAGAATAGATACCCTCTTTTTTCCATGTCTCTTTGCGCCCTTCAACTGCAAAGTAATCCATTAAAGCAAGGGGCTCTGATTCTGATTTGTTTATCTCGTTGAGAATGAAATCCGCAAAAAACACGGCCAGTTCCTCGACCGGCTTTGTATGATCCTGGCCCAGGCCCTGGCACATACGCTGCAATTTGACCGGATCCTTGATCTTCACACTTGAACGCCCCTCACCGATAGCCTTTAGAGTGTTTGCGAGATTTCGGCACTGATAGGTATTGGCAGCCGTGCCGATTATGGCAAGATTCAAAAGGTTTCTGGCTACGATCAGGTCTCCTGTTGCGCCACAGACCCCAAGAGGAACCCTCTTGCTAATCCTGCAGGGCCCGTCAGAGCAGAGTTGACAACTAAGCCCTTTTTTACAGTAAGAACACTGGGGCTGTTGAGCCTCAAACCTCTCAAATATTGTGATCATGCCCTGCGACAGGGCTGCCTGATGAATCTGGTGGCTTTGTGCATCCTGGTGTTTCTGTATCAGTGTATCAATTTTTTTTGTCATAACTTTTCTCCAAGTCAATTAAATTTTCAGATGATTTTTATAGTGTCGTATACACGCTCTTTGAGCCAGTTTTCGCTTCGGACATGTTCCAAAAGGCGAACTTTTCCGCCAGGCCGAAGCATCCGCTTTAACTCTTCTAAAGTCTTTTGGGGAAACGTGACGCTGCAAAGAACTGACGAAGTGTTGACGGCATCGAAGGTGGCGTCTTCGAAAGAAAGACTCTCCTCTTTACCGGGAACGACTTGAATCTCGGCTTTGCCGTTTTTAGAGTCGAGTGAATTGATTTGCGGTTAGTCTACGTCCTCTAGCTGTCCGGATCCATTTTAGAAAGCATAAATGTCTTGGCCTGGTTCCAGATCTCATACAGGATATCAAGGGTGCCCTTGCATATTTCGGTGCGAAAACCGAACTTTTCATTAAACTCATCGGAATTGCGCTTCATTTCTTCCAGTGACATCGTCGGGGTAGTAACAATCAGCGATCGTTCATAATATTTGAACATTTCTTCCAGAATTTCAGGGCCTATTTTACCAAACTGTTGCTCGAACATCCGCCTCCAATGGTACGTCCAGCCGGGTATCATAAAAAATGTACCGGGCACGTTGCATTGTTCACCATAGTAGCGTTCCCGGCCCCCGATCAGCAGGCCAACACAATCATCAACCGGATGATCCTCATCCATGGGAATAAAAATGGGGACACCGGCATCTGCAAGCAGCTCATCGGGTTTTTCCAGGGCATTTCCGCAAAGCCCGTATCCAAGAAGCAGGGCATCCACGTGGGGACTTAAAACCGCGGCAGCATCAATCAATGCCTGTTGAAGTATTTTTTTCCGGCTATGCAGGGCCAGTTCTAAAACTTGAACCAGAACTTCAAAACGATCATCAGACGCAGGCGTAAATGCATTAAGATCCGCAATCAAATTTAAATTCTTGACTCCCGTGGAATGGAATTTTGTGATTAAACGCGCCGACCTTCCATCTTGCAAAACCGTAATCCGTTTCACATCCTTGTCTGATTTCAAGAGGTGAACGAATTCAAGCTCCAGGATCTCGCAGGTTAAAATTCCCAATACATTCATATGATTAAATATTCTCCGATAATCCAGATAATCGCTCTGAATAACATTCCGCCGGTAAAATATCGAATTTAACACGGCGGTTTGTAATAAGGAATATTTCCGAACCTTAAGGAAGAATCGTTCGGTTGATAGCGCTTTGGCACGACAATTACCCGAAAACAGGCTCATCGATTTATTGAGTGATGATCAGTCGAATTCCTTGCTCTTTGAGAATCTGAGCATCGGCCAGTGCACAACTAATTATACCACATTGTGGCAGTCATGGTATCAGTTGAAACTCTAAATTAGCCTCCTGTGATAGGCACTTTGATTTAGAGTGGTTCTTCAACCGCCTCAATATTACTCCACCTTTTCCAATTTATCAACAAAGAAAACCCGTTATATCTTAAAATATCAAATTGTTATAGCTCTGAGAGTACTAGGGGTATTGCGATACGAAATGATCTAAGTCATAGTCAAAAGAAATAACCTCCTGATAGCATAAAAATAGTGAAACCTTTAAATTAGCACGGTGGCACTATAAGTGCTTATATAAAATGCAATGACCAAGATTCAATCTTTCATTTTTCAAATTTAAGAAACAGTTTGATCTGACATCACGCTTTATTGAGATACGGAATGGATATGTTGTGATATTCTTCATCCTCTATTAGTATTAGTCTATAAGGGAGCACAAAGCGGAAGGTGTGTTGGTATATTCCGTTCCATGCCCAAATTCACACCAACTCTTTCAGCAACGCTTTGGCCTCTTTCAGACATCTTGTATCAAACCCTTCGGTGAACCAGCCATGGATTTCTGCCATCAGCTCGCAGGCTTGTTCTCTCTTGCCTTGCTGTTGCCACAGCCGACCCAGGCACGTCGCGGCATGTAGTTCCAGTAACTTCGCCTGTTGGCGGCGGGCCACTGCAAGGGCCTGATGAAAGCAGGTTTCCGCCTCCGTCCGGTGGTCGGCCGACAGCCCCAGCAGCAACTCCCCCTTGATCCGATACAAAGAGGCCTCAAATTTGTGCTCCCCCTTTTGCTCCATAAGTTTCAGCGCCTCAGCCACTGCCTGCAGGCCTGCCTCGGGCTGCCCCGCGTGCCCATATGCCTCGGCGATGTTGCCAAGAATCCCAGTCATAGTTATTTCTAGCCCCAGGTCCTGCAACATGTCCCGCCCCTGGTGTAACTGGGCGATACCTTCCTTGCTCCGGCCCTGCATCGCCAGCGCCCACCCTCGATTATGCGTTGCCCACGCCACCCAGTGCGGGAACCCCTGGTCGCTCGAAAAGGCGAGGATTCGCTCCGCATGCTCCTGGACAGCCTGCGGCTCCCCGCAATGCTGATGCAGCTCCGTAGTCCAATTCAGGGCAGCCGCGAGACTATGGGGGTGCGACGTGGCCTGGGCCAGGGTCAGGGCGGTCTGGATCCGCTGCTGCGCCTGGTCCGGATAGCCCAAAATCGAAAGGGCATGGGCCGCAATGGCGTGGCACACCACGCCGGGGTCAAAGCCAAAGAGCGCCGCGTGGGAGCGATGTTGCTGCGGATCGTACAGGGCAATGCCCTGCTCCAGGTGGGCGCGGGCCGCGGAAAACTTGCCAGAATAGTACAAGGTGCTCCCAAGCGTCCGGTGCGCCTCCAGCGTAAGCCCGGCGTCGTTCTGGCGCCGGGCCTCAGCGAGCAGCTGTTCCCCCAACTCCTGGGCCGTCCGGTAGTCCGCCCGCCCAAGATGATACATAGACAGCCCGAAAAGCACCTGGGCAAGCTTGGGCGTGTCGCCCACCTGCTGGCAAACTGCACGGGCGCGGGTATAAGTCCGGGCCGCTTCCGGCGCGGTATAGCCCCTGGTAAGGCGATAGGCGAGGCCCAGGGCGATTAGGAAGTCAAGCTCTAATTGAGTCCGTACCGGCGTGTCCGGCAGGGTTTTAAGGCCTTCCAGTCCCCTGGTCAGGTGGTCAAGGGCTTCCAAATTGGCCGAGCGCTGCAGAGCTCGCTGTCCGGCCTGCTGCCAGTAAGCGACAGCCTGTTCGTGGCAGCCCGCTTCGGTGTAATGATAGGCCAGCATCTCGTAAAACTCTTCCAGCCGCTCCGGGTAAAGCGTTTCTATGGCCCGTCCTATTTTTTCATGAATATGCTTTCGCCTTTTAAGAAGTAAGCTGCTATAGACGACTGCTTGCGTCAGAGCATGTTTGAAAATATAGGCGGATTGCGGGAATATGCCTCTCTCGTATAGCAGCTCCGAATCTTTTAAAACCGACAGATGGGAAAGCAATTCCTCTTCCGCAAGATCAGATACCATCTTGATCAACTCGTAGCTGAATTCTCTTTCGATGACCGAGCCGGTCTGAAGCACTTCTTTGGCTGCGTCGGGAAGCAAATCAACTCTTGCCATAGTGACATCCTGGATCGTAGAAGGAATCGCCACTTCCTTGATGTCTTTTGATAGTCGATATTTGCTATCCTTTTTCTCGATGATATTTAGATCTGTGAGAGACTTTATAAACTCCTCGATAAAAAAAGGAACTCCCTCTGTTTTTTCAAGGATCAACTCCTCAAGAGAATTATCGATAATCTCCGTGCCCAAAAGATGAGTCACCATCATAAGGCTTTCACGGTTGGACAGCCTGTTTAAGTTCACCTGATTGTGATACGACCTTCCACCCCAGGTATGCACAAACTCCGGCCGGTAAGTAAATATCAAAAAGATCCGTGCCCCTGATATGCTATCTAACAGATGCTTCAAGGCCTCCTCTGAGCTTTTATCCACCCAGTGAAGATCCTCAAAGGCCATGATCAAAGGCCGTCTCTCCGAGCCCTTAAGGCTGATGCGCTTTAAGGCCGCTATGATCCTGTTTTTCCGCGCCTCAGGGCTTAAGGAAATGCTGTCAATACCACTTTCCTTGACCGCTAAAAGCTCCAGAAGAAAAAGCAGGGTCGCCGCCTCATCGGCCCCCAATTTTATCAGTCCATTTTTGACCTTTTCCCTGATCTGTGAATCCCCATCCCTCTGACCTATGTCGAAGTTTGACTTCAAGATGTCTATCCAGGGATGGTAGGCCACACTTCTGCTGTAGGAGAGGCACTTACCCTCTAAAAAGGTCACACCCTCGCTGGCCACCGCTTTTCTGAATTCATATAAGAGCCTTGATTTGCCGGCCCCGGCGTCGGAAACAATCGAAAAGGCCTGCCCTCGGCCTTCCTTGCACCGCTCATAACCATCTAACAGGAGGTCAAGCTCCCGCTCTCTGCCCACAAAAGGAGTCAGGCCTTGCTCGGCACTGACGTCAAACCGGGTCCTTTGGGTACTGGGGGCGATCACCCGGTAGATATTGACCGGCTTTTCCAGGCCTTTGACTGCCTTTTGCCCCAGGGCTTCAAAGCGAAAGAGCCCCTCGGTGAATCTGAATATCTCCTCGGTTACATAGGTGGCCCCTGGCTCTGCCATTCCTTCCACCCTGGAGGCCAGATTGACCGTGTCCCCGACGGCCTTAAACTCCACCCGCAGGTCATTGCCGAGGGTGCTCACCAGCACAGGGCCGGTATGGATGCCGATCCGCATTTTAAGTGGCGGTGGCGCTTCCCTGTCTTCTTTTAGCCCATCGCTGAACTTGGCCATCTTCCGATGAATCGCCGTGGCAGACCGGATGGCCCGCTGCGGTGCATCCTCCAGGGCAATGGGAGCACCGAACAGCGCTATAATCCCGTCAGCGGTCAGCTCGTTGACCGTGCCTTCGTAATCGTGGACCTTGTGAATCAGAATCGCGTAGACCTGATCCATTACAGCGTAAACCTCCTCGGATCCGAGTTGTTCTGAAAGTGCACTAAATCCTTTCATACCGCAGAACATCACGGTAACATGTTTGCGTTCGCCCTCTATTCTGTCCTTTTGAGATAAGATCTTCTCCGTAAGGCCCTCAGGAAGATATTTTTGAATTTGTTCCAGTTTTTCATCGAGTGAAAGGTCGATAGAGGGTTTTTCTGAGGGAAGAGATAAATGATGACCACATTCCAGGCAGAATTTTCCCTTTACCGGATTTATTGCGCTGCATTGCGGGCAAATAAATTCCATCGGTACACCGCACTCGATACAAAACTTGGCTTTATCAGGATTTTCAAACTGACATTTTGGGCATTTCATTTTTTAGGGCCTATTTTAATCAGCCGCAGATTGACCCTGTTAAATCCTGCGCAGGAGCTCCCCGAAACGGGGTTTAACAGGGCAAGCACAGGCTAAGATACTCTAGGGTGACAGTGCGGCAAGCTTTTTCTCGATTTTATCTGCCCATCCATCGGCACCGCATTCTTGGAAAATTTCGATTGCTTTACCGAGGTTTTTTTTGGCTTTTGACATTTCGCCTTTTTGTTTAAACAATTCAGCGTAAGAAGCATAATCCTGGCCCAAACTGAACATCAAGCCATTTTTTTTATCTGCTTCGATAGCTTTTTCAATCCAATCTTTGGCATCATCTAAATGCTGATCATCAATATTTAAAAGAATTTCTCCGATATATCTTTGCATCCAGCCCTCGTAATGTTTTGATTTATTCTCTGCCGCATAGCCATATAACAATTCCAGGTCAATATCTCTTTCCTTGTTCATCACCGCTGCCTTTGCAATACCTGTTTCGTAGAATTTAATCACTGAGGGTCCTGTTGTGATATGTTCTCCAACGGAAATTGATTTGCGGTAATGATCTTTTGATTTCTGGTATTCTCCCATTTCGCTATATATAAAACCCAACTCGCTATTTGCCCATTCACTGATTTTCAAAAAGTCTGTTTTTTCAGAAAAATCCGCTCCCTTCAAAAGACAGTCAAGCGCCTCTTCAAAAAAACCTTTGTAACAGCAGGATATTCCGTGGAATAAATAAGCCCATGTCTTTGAATAAATATCACCGCTTTCTTCGGCAATCCGCAGGGCCTCCTGGCTGGTCTGGTATCCCAGATCAACCCTCCCCTGAAAATTATAAAAGCTGCTTAGCTGAGATTTCATAGCGACGACACCCCAGAGGCTGTTGGCAGCCACATTGATTTCCAGAGCGTTCTTGATGTGGGTAATCGCTTTTGCAAATTCGCAGTTGAGGCATAGAGCCATTGACAGCCAGTAGCTTGCAAAAAACAAAGACATTATATGGTTTATCGATTCCGAGATACGTAAGGCTTCTTCTAAATGATGTAAGGCTTTGGACAAATCCTCTTCAATGAGGCAGTTATAAAGACCGATTATGGTGTGTACCTGAGAGAGTCTTTTTTGATAACCGCTCTGCAAAGCGACATCAATGATCGGATCAACAGCCTTTTTAGCTTCTACAAGATGTCCTAGTTGAGAGAAATAAAGCCCAAGAGTTGTTCTGGCATCGATAATCTTTTTTTGCGCATCAGCAGTTACGGGTAATTTCTCCAAACAAGAGATTCTTTTCTTACCATAGGCAACGGCATCAACAAATGAAGCAGCTTTCTCGGCTTTCTTTCCTGCCAGCCTTGAATACTCAGCCCCTTGTTCATAATCCTCGCTTGTCATATAATGTACGGCTAAGACTTCATATTGTTCGACAATATTGTCTTTGTACAACTCCTCAATGGCATTGCCGATTTTTCCATGTAGTTTCATTTTTCTCTTGGTTAAAATTGACTCATAAACCACTTGACGGCTCAGGGCATGCTTAAAAATATAGGTAGATTCAGGATATATTCCTCTTTCGTACAGCAGCTCTGAATCCTTTAAAACCGACAGGTGTGATAGCAATTCCTTTTGCGATAGGCTCGTCACCCGTTTTATCAATTCGTGGCTAAACTCCCTCTCGATCACAGAACCAATTTGTATCAGTTCTTTGGCGCCCTCAGGCAGTATGTCTACCCTGGCCATGATCACATCCTGGATCGTAGAGGGGATGGTCACCTCCTGGATATCTTTTGTCAGACAATATTTATTGTCCCTGGTTTCAATAATCTGCAAATCTTTTAGGGATTTTATAAACTCTTCGATGAAAAAAGGAATCCCTTCTGTCTTCTCTAAAATCAGATTCTCAAGATCTCTATCGATCTCTTCTGTGCCCAGCAGATTGGTTACCAATGCAAGGCTTTCCCGGTTGGAAAGCCGGTTCAACGTCACCTGGCTGTGATAGGATTTTGCACCCCAGGTGTGCACGAATTCCGGCCGGTAGGTGAATATCATTAAGATCCTTACCCCTGGTATGTTCTCCAACGCATTTTTCAATAAATCCTCTGAACTCTTATCTATCCAGTGCAGGTCCTCATAGGCCAGGATCAACGGGCGGATTTCAGATCCCTTCAGCATAATTCGCTTTAGGGCCTCGAAAATGCGATCTTTTTTTGCCTCAGGGCTCAGGGGGACCGTGTCGATGCCGCTGTCTTTGACCCCTAAAAACTCCAGAAGATAGGGTAAGGTAGAAGCTTCATCTACTCTTAATATTTTCAACCCTCCTTCTATTTTTTTTCTGATCTCGGAATCTCCATCGCCTTCTCTGATATCGAAGTTTGCTTTCAGGCTGTCTGTATGTAAATGGTAGGGCACACCTTGGCTGTAAGACAGGCACCTTCCCTCCAGAAAAGTCACATCCACATTGGCGACCGCTTTTCTGAATTCATACAACAGTCTGGATTTGCCCACCCCGGCCTCAGCCACCACCGAAACCGCCTGCCCCCGGCCGACTTTTACACGTTCAAAACTATCTAGCAACAGCTCAAGCTCGCGGTCCCTCCCCACGAAAGGCGTAAGACCCCGGGCGGTACTGACATCAAACCTTGTTCTGCTGGTGTTGGAAGCGATTGCCCTGTAGATTTGAACAGGTTCTTCCTTGCCTTTAACTTCTTTTTCTCCTAATGCCTCAAACCGAAAGAATCCTTCAGTCAGTTTAAAGGTCGCTTCAGTTATAGAGGTGGTTCCCGGTTCAGCCAGCCCCTCGACCCTGGACGCCAGATTTACCGTGTCCCCCACGGCTTTAAACTCCACCCGCAGGTCATTACCCAGAGTGCCCACCACCACAGGCCCTGTGTGGATGCCGATTCGCATTTTAAGAGGGGATATGAGTTCTTTCTCTTTTTTTAGCCTGTCGCTGAACTTTACCATCTCGCGGTGAATCGCAAGGCTTGAACGGATGGCCCGCTGGGGTGCGTCCTCCAATGCAATGGGAGCGCCAAACAAAGCCATAATACCGTCACCGGTCATCTCATTGACCGTGCCCGCTAAGTCGTGGACTTTGTGAATCAGGATTTCGTAGACTTGATCCATGATTGTGTAAACTTCTTCCGGGCCAAGTCTTTCAGAAAGCTGGGTAAACCCTTCCATGTCGCAGAACATCACCGTAACCTGCTTGCGCTCACCTTCAATTCTATCTTTTTGAGATAAGATTTTTTCTGTCAGGCTTTTTGGAAGATAACGCTGGATCTTTTCCAATTTTTCTTCAAATGAAAGGTCTTTGGGGGTTGGATCTTGGGGGAGAGTGAGATCGTGGCCACACTCCATGCAGAATTTTCCTGTAGCAGGTGTTATTTCCCCACATTTTGGACAACGAAATTCCATCGGATCGCCGCATTCTATGCAAAATTTGGCTTTCTCAGGATTCTCTGATAGGCATTTTGGACACTTCATCTTTGATGCCTCGGCGCAAAAACAAAAAGCCTCTACCAGGTCAAATCAGCTCGTCCTAATGAGTGCTTAACTCTGACCTTAAATGCATACACCCTACCTCAAAGCAGAAGGTTAGAGGCCATTAAATGAAATATACGACATTGTGGTATGTATAATGCGATGAATAAGGTCATGTCAATGGTTCTTTTCATTAAAGTAGTAGACACAACATGTTGAGGTTGTTCCTCATGCTGCAAAATTTCATATTTGCCAAAAAACCAAATATCACTGAACCTGTGATTTAAATCAAATATCGCAGGAATTTTCAGAACTGATATTTACCGAATTGTTGGAGATAACACAGGTTTACTTTGTGCCTTAAGATCTACATTACTATAAAAGTCATAGTATCTGACCATTTGTTCTCCCTTGTCGGGGACGTGAGAACACATGGCTGCCAGCCTAACCACCGCTTCCATCTGGTCGGCATTGCATTGCATGGCTTACAAACATGTTGCTCTGCTGACGCAGGCCGGCCCAGTCAATCCTCAAGAGCCACGTCAAAGCATCCGGGCCCCCCTTATTTTCGCATTGCACCAAATAGAACCTATTTCGACGGCTGCCAATAATTATTAATTACGATACGACCCCCTTGGGTTCCTTTTTCATCAGTTTACCTTTTTTATACCAATTGTATACAAAGCCTTCACTTCAAGCCAGATCCCATTTTCTGTACCCAAACTCTCAACTTCAGCTAGATGTTCCTCTTTAAATAAAGCACTATCTTTCTGAGATAGTCGATTCACTAATCCGCGGAACGCAGCACCTTGAATTAAACTCCACCATTCATGAGAACTTTTAAGGAAGTAGCCGAGCTTTTTTTCCACAATATTAATTTTATTAAGTCCCACATTATTAAAAAGCTTAAAACATTGCTCTTTTGTCGCTACTTGTTTTGATGGAATTAGAGGAATTTCCAAACCATACTTGCTCAAGCGGTCAAGAAATAAATCAGCAAGAGGTGAAAATGAATTATCAGAAAAAGTGGATATGACTATTTTGCCTTCATTTTTAACTTTTGTTGAAATCCCACGTAGTAAACCTTCCATATTTTCAACAAAGAAAATACCAAATGAACAAACAGCTAAATCAAAATGATTGTTCGGAAACTCTAATGCTTCCATGTCCATTTTTATAAACTCCGCATTATCAATGCCTTGTGAATGCATCTTTTCTATGGCCTTTTCAAGCATACCCGATGAAAAATCAATTCCAATTACTTTACCCGCGGGCAAATATTTAGCTATCTCAAGCGCTGAATATCCTCTCCCGGTTGCCACATCTAAAACCCTTTCAGAACCTGAAAGCATAATTACAGAAGTCATGAATCTTGAACTTTCAGCAAAAAAACGCAGTCCATTGCTGTCATATCCCTGAGAAGCTTCATTAAATGTTCTTTAAAGCATTTCTTTTCCTTTTTGTTCATCCATATTTTGTTTCCTTCCTATGGGATGTACTTTAGTGTTAACTGTGGCACAAACTCCATATCTGTGAGCAGCGCGTCAGGATTTTATATGCAAAATCCAACCCCTTTCTTTAAAGAGAAGCCATATCCACCCACATTGCCAATTCCGATAACTGCAATTTTCATATCTTTTCCTCCTCTTGAATTTTTCTTTTGAGCTGCTTACCGACGTTCCAACAGTCGGCCACTTTTTCACCCACCGACCAGTACTTGATACTGCTCATGTCAAATAAAAGTGGTTTGAGTTTCGCCAAGTCGACTTTGCCCTCGGTGAGCACGGATTCGTCAGCATAGGTTTCCACAATTTCTCCGATGAAAAGATCATGGGTGGGGGTGTTATAGGTGTCGTAAAGTTTGCATTCCATATTAAGCGGGCATTGCTTAATCATCGGGGCGTTTTCCACCTTACCAAAAAAAATCTCAAACAGCTTGGACTTGTCCGTTTTTTTTCCACTGACAAGCCCCACATAATCGGTTTCGACAACAATATTTTCAGAAGGGATATTCACGCTGAAGGCTTTGTTCTCCTTTATGCCCGCATTTGTGTAATGTGCTTTTCCCATGCTAAGGGAAATCAGATAGGGTCTGGCGTGATTGACAATGCCGATGTGCGCGATAGTAATATAATTGGGCTTTCCGTCTATCATCGCACCCACCAATACTGTAGGTGTGGGGTAGAGTACGTTGATACCATCCATTTTCTTCTTCATTTTGACTCCTCCCATCATTTCACATACTCTTGGGTTAATAAGTTGTTTGTACACACAATAATATATCGATAAAAACTACGCTTGATTGCTTAATCTTTTGCCGGCCTCGTCGATCATCGCTGTCAGATCGTCCCCTTTTTTCAGTCCCAACACTTTAGCGTATCGTTGGTGAAGGCTTTTCCAAGCTTCCGCTATAGGATTGCGAAGGCTCTGACCCGATTCTGTTGCGTATACCCTGGAAACCTTGCCATCACTCTTTCGGGTCAAATATCCCTTGTACACCAGCGAATCGATAAAGCGGGTAACCGTAGACGGTGCCAAATGAAGTTGCTCACACAGTTCTTTCTGGCCAATACCAGGATTATCACTGACCAGCATCATGAGGCAGGCATGAGAAGGCGACAATCCTGTTCGTCGAAATTCCTCTTCAGCCATGCGGGTGATGACACGCGATAGAGAATTGGCTGTAAAGTAAAGGCAATTATGTAATATGGACTTGCACTTGGTCATTTGAACCACTCATTTTGTTTGTACATACAAATAATTCATTGATCTGATATTGCCAAGCGCTTTTATAAAATCTAGATCGAGGCCATCCTCTTAGGGCAAAGAAAGTAGGGGCCGGTGTAGATCCGGCCCCTTTCGTTGTGGTAAACGGCTCACCGTTCCGGCAGCTAGTTTGTCGCCTGCTCGTGAGATCCGTCGCAATAGGGTGGATTTTTGGTTTTACGACAGCCGCAGAGCGGAACGTCCTGCTCCTCGGTCACTTCAAACATCACCGGCTCTTTACCGGATTCTTTGTGGGAACCGTCACAAAACAGACCTTTTTCGCTCTTGCCACAAGAGCACCAATAGTATTTACCTGGTTTCAATACTGGCATTTCATTCTCCTTTTTACTCGATTGTTAGTGGTTTCATAGCTGTTTGGACCTATTTAGAATGCCGTCGACCGACCGCCGTCCTCAAAAAGCATGACCGGTCAGAAGCCTGCGCATGACAGCGGAAAGCGGACAAGTACCGGCGCGCAGCAAAAGATGAAAATGGTTTGGGATCAGGGCCCATGCAAAGCATTTCGTGCCGGTCTCTGAGAGCGCCTTTCCCAGTCGATCCAGAAAATTAACTCTGGTCGGTGTCGTCTTTAAATATTTCTCTCCGTTCGATGCCTCTGACAATGATATGATTGAGGGCGACCGGAGCATCAATTCGAGCTCTGCGTGCCATAATAATTCAATAACACAGATCAACCTAATAATAAACCTTTATTTTTTATGGCCGTCCCTCTTTTCGCAGAAATCGAAAAACACTGACAGGCTGGTAGCAAAGATCCGACGTATCGTATTGAATAATTATTAAATACGATGCGACCCCGTTGGGTTCTCAAAATTTTAAGGTCGGAAATATTGTATTTTTGTAATCGAATGGTGTAATTTGAGAGTGAAGATTACGTTTCCGAATCATGTCTTTTTCGGGGATTTCAAATATTGAAACTTTAAGGCAATAAGGGTGCCAAAACCTCACAGGACCTGCAACATTTAATCTTTTCTTTCCATTCCTGGCAAGCGCCACTACAACACATTGTTCCGTTAATAATCCAGCAGATGTCACCCGTCCGAAATTCCCAGGCCGGGCATTGCTTCTTGATATCAACGGGACATTTTTTTATTTTCCAGCACGGCTTGCGGTTTGATCTCTTCCTGGAAAGCAGAAAAAATATTTGGCGTTCTGCATGGACCGCTACTGGGCGCCACCCCTGCTCATAGCTTTGGACGGCCTTAATAGAAATACCCAATAGCTGAGCCATCTGGTCCTGCGTCTTATTCAATTTTTTTCTAAAATATATAAATTCTTTGCTATCCATCGGCAGTATCAATACCTCTTTATATGGCGGGTTAATTTATATTTTATACGTTCCACAATGTGGGGAGTCAACAAGTTTTACTAGTATCCACAAAAGCTATTATATAAATACACAAAGCCCGGGATTTCTTGCCCGGTTTTCACATGGGAAAAAAGAGGTCATTTTTTTCCATGGGGAAGTGTTTTATCTTTGCTCGTCCGCCGTCGTTTTGAAGGATTTCACCCTTTAATGGGCGACTTGGTTGTCTTCCGACTAATCCTCTTCCTTAAACAGTGCATCGCGCCAATCAAGAGCTGCACGGAGCCCCTTTTCCTTGCGGATCTTGTTGAATGTTTCCTGTTCTTCGGTGCGGGTAATGTCAAAAAGTGTGACAAGGTCGAGATTATGGTAGATAGTGTTGAGAAAGCCCATGTTCTCGAAGGCGCGGTTGATTGCGGCCTTGTTGAACTTGACGCCGACACGGGCGATCTTGGTGATTTTACGCGCCGTCTTCTCGCACTCGGCCATGAGTCGATCGAGCGGCACGACCCGGTTGATCATACCCAAGCGCTCAGCTTCCTGCGCGGTCAGCGTCTCTCCGGTCAGGAGCAGTTCCTTGGCTTTGGCTAAACCCACGCTAAAGGGGGTGATCAGTACCGGAGGCCCGGTACCAAAGCGAATCTCGGGTTCACCCAAGACCGCATTTTCAGATGCGATTTTGATGTCACAAATCTGGGCCAACTCGCAGGCACCGGCCAGGGCGTAACCGTTTATGGCAGCAATGTAGGGTTTGCTGGAGTGCCAAATCTTGAGAAATGTGTCGATGTTTTGCTTCAGGTGGGAACGCCATTCGTCGGCCGTTCGATCGTAAATCTCGGGTTCGCCCTCTTTTGTCCCTATGTCAAAGCCTGCGGAGAAGGCCCGGCCTGCGCCGGTAAGAATAACCACCTGGATCTCAGGGTCATCCTCGATCATGTCCAGAGCTAGGCGCAGTTCGGCCATCAGTTCTCTGCTAAGGGCGTTGAGCTTGTCCGGCCGATTGAGCGTCAGATAACCGATTCCGTCTTTCTTCTCGAAAAGCAGGTTTTGATATTCCATTGTTCCTCTTCTGAGTTATCAATCCTCCACTCTTACTTGATAAGAAGTTCCTTTTCGACCCCAAAAACATCATTATTCGGGCAAAATTGGCTATTAAATATGCATCATATCGTATAGTATTTATTAGTTAGCGTGGCCCGACCCCGATTATAAATAACACAGATCAACCTAATAATAAACTTATATTTTTATGACCGTCCCTCTTTTCATGGGGTCTCACATCCTTCTCGATTCTTTTGTTGGACAATTCTCAGACATTTCTCTCCTTTATTATTTATTTGATTTCTTGTCGTAATCTCCCTGGTAAAATCCCTTCCAAATCTCATCCAACCTACCCTTTTGCTTGAGTTGTTGATACCCTTTATTGAACAGTTTCATCCGACGGGCACTTTTTTCTGATTTCTTTGGGAAAAGGACATGATATTCCCAAACCTTATCCAATGATTCGTTAATATAATGAGCAATCAGCTTTTGTTGTTCAGGGGGAAATTCTTTGCGAAGCACAGCGTACGCTGCTATTTTCGTACCACGCATTGCATGAATTCTCTTTAAAATCAGTTTTCCAATATTTGCCTTGTAGGTTTGCGCTCTCTCCAACTTTATAATTTTATTCTTCGCCGCTTCTTCCATTAGGGGATAAGCCGAACCAGCGTTACCCCCTATTTTCAGCCCTCTGAGATCTTCCACAGTAGACCAGGAAAAGGGACGACTTTTCAAATGAAACATAATGTCTGAGTCTTCTAGAACGGCAACACTATAAAGAAAAATTTTGTCTCTTTCTTTCGTACGCCCCCAAATTACTGAGGCATCCCATCTTCCAGTCGCTGCGTTCTGGTAGGCCCGTTTCCATGGGAAGAAGCCATATTTTACTTTGATACCTACCTCAGCAAAAGCTTCTGTAACAATGTGAGAGGCAACTCCATAATGGGGAAAATTTTTAGACAAGAAAGGCTCCCATTCACCATTCGTAATATTAATGACTTCTTCTGCCACTAGATTATTGGCATTCAAGAACACAAACAAGAATGCAACAATAACAAATCTGATCAATTTCATACATCCTCCTTTTCATTATAATTGATCAAACAGGTGATTATACAGACCTGGATAACATTGCAAAAGTAATGATATCCATCAAAATACGCGACTTCGTGTCGTAATACAGATAAATTGAAAATATGTAAGCTATCGAACTTTATGAATTATTGCATATACCAAATTGATACATGTAGCCTATCGCATTTTTACAGTTGCTGTCAAATTATGGTTCCGAAAAATGGGGGTTTTGACAAATAAAAGGGCAAATCCATGCGATAGGATTCACCCAATCAACCTGAGATAAAAATCAAGTATCTCAGGAGTTTTCAGAACTGATATCTACCGAATTGTATGGAGATACATCAGGTTTTAAAAGGATAGTAAGCCTTTGGTACATAGATATAATGTTTGAAAGTTAAGATGTCTGCCCCTTGCCGGGTGGATTATCTGTTATTACCTTATAAAAAAGAGGGGATACCTGCGCTGGAGGACTCCCCATAATTGTTGATAATGTTTTATTCATTGAGCTGGATACTTCAAAGCTCAAAAAAGCGATAGAATTGGAAAAAAAATGACTAGTTTAATTGCAATTATATCAATCGGTGTATTTTCTGGGATTCTTGGTTTGTGTGTATTTTTTGCTGTCCGATCTCTTACGAGATGTTGTGTTTTGCGTTAATAAGCAATCTGATTCTCCGAAATAACGTCGACGAATTTGACCAGAGCCGGATTAAAGCCTGGCGGGTAGATGCCTGCTGAAAAAATTGCTATTTTTTCAGAAAGGTGGATTATGTCCTGTAAAATGAGGCTGTGATCCACTACTGTTTATTAATTGTAAAATCATTTCGGTCAAATGACAAATTAATCCGGAAGGTATCTGACCACGCTTGCGTTTTGATAATAAAGAATAGTGCATTTCCATAGACATATTCCTGCGATTGGTATTTAGGTTTAACTGTTCTATAAATGTTCATCCAAATCTGCTATTTTTTCAATTCTTCTTTTACGACAATTTCAATTTTTTCCATCGTGTACTGTTTCTTTATGTACTTTCCTGCCCCTAAGCTTTAAGCCTTCTTTACATCAATCGTTTCAGAGTTTGACTCGAATCGATGCTGCATTATTTTAGGAATAGCTCTAGCTATAAAATAAAGCGAAGCACTGCATCCGAAATAGCGAAGGAAATAACCATGCGCATGCTAAAAGATGAGAAAGTTATCTATGGAAGGGGGCCGGGCGATGCGACCAGAATCGATCCACAAGGCGATCCAACTGAGTAGGCAAATTAAATATGTATTGATCGTCCAGGTGAAGGAAATGCTCGCCTTTAGCCGTAGACCGCATAACGATGTCGAAACTTAATCGGAGGATCGCCCAGGTCTATCTGATTCATGTGGAACGGTTTAGGTTATGGAAACGGCGATGGGGTCCGGTAGCATGCCGCAGCGGGTCACATCACCTGGCGTTTAGCACGTCAAATGAAAAACCCCGGCAACATCCTTTCCCTGATCAACAAGGCGATTGAAGATAGATAATTTTTCGGGCTGCTATAAAGGGGTATTGAAAAGTCCTAAAAATGGATAGATTTCAAAGAATTGGAGATGAAGATGGAGGACCAGCAAAAAATCAGAGAT